>Ga0315283_10005475_pt1 | contig 11216 bp, 7 predicted proteins | sample YL17G09_0_MG_FD_204541 | JGI IMG/M metagenome (GOLD analysis project Ga0315283, IMG submission 204541) | Sediment microbial communities from Yellowstone Lake, YNP, Wyoming, USA - YL17G09_0 | ecosystem: Environmental > Aquatic > Freshwater > Lake > Sediment | place: USA: Wyoming | collected...
CTATCGTGGCCGCTTTCCCGTGCCATAGTATTTCTCGGCGTACTCAACAACCATCCTCTCGGTGTTGTATACCGGGATCAGTGTCGCCATCGCATGCCGCACGCGCTTCAGCCAGTGATGAGGGACCCCGTCCTTCCCCCGCTCGTAGAACAGGGGGATGATCTGCTGTTCGAGCACCGCGCGGAGTGACGCGGCGTCGATGTCGTCCTGAAGCTGCTCGGTGCTTGCCGTGGTGTCCTCTCCGATCTTCCAGCCGTTGTTGCCGTCGTATGCCTCGCGCCACCATCCGTCCATTGTGCTGAGGTGCAGCCCGCCGTGGATCGCAATCTTCATGCCGCTTGTCCCGCTGGCCTCCATCGGTCGGCGGGGGGTGTTGAGCCACACATCGGCACCGGCGACCAGATGCCGGGCCACGTTGATGTCGTAATCCTCAATGAAGACGACTTTCCCGAACAGGTCGAGACGTCGGCTGATATTGACGATCTCCTGGATGAACCGCTTCCCCGCGTCGTCGCGGGGGTGTGCCTTCCCGGCATAGATGAGCTGGACCGGCGTTTCCTTCGACGCGAGAGTCCGGATCGCCCATTCGAAATCGCGAAAGAACAGGGGCGCTCGCTTGTAGGTCGCAAACCGCCGCGCGAACCCGATGGTGAGAACGTCGGGGGAGAGGACGGTCTCGACCATGTTCACATCGTCGCCGCCGTAGCGGAGGCTCTGCTCGCGCAAGCGCTTGCGCGCGAACTCGATCAGCTCCCGCCGCAGCGATGTTCGAAGCGCCCAGAGTTCATCGTCCGGAACGGTCCTCGGTGACATGGCCTCACGCCAGAACTTCTCGTTGCGGAGATTCGCCAGCCAGCCATCTCCCAGCCTGGTCGACCAGAACTGGTGGGCGGTGGGACTCGCCCATCCGGCCGTGTGGATGCCGTTGGTGACGTGGCCGATCGGAATCTTCCCGACCGGCGTGCCGGGGTAAAGTCCCTTCCACATCTCCTGGCTGACATGCCCGTGGAGTTCGCTCACGCCGTTGGCCGCGCGGCAGAATTTCAGGGCAAGTACCGTCATGGTAAAGGGCTCGGCCGGATTGCTCACTTCCTCGCGACCGTAACGCATGATCTCGTCGATGGACATGCCTATCGAGCGGGCGAAGGCCGGGAACACTACGTTCATCAGTCCCTGATCAAACCGGTCGTGCCCCGCCGGGACCGGCGTGTGGGTGGTGAACACGCAATGCTGCTTCACGAACGCTTCGGCCTGGGCCATCGGTTTCCCCGCTGCATGCTGTTCGCGGAGAAGCTCAAGCGTCAGAAAGGCGGAGTGTCCCTCATTCATGTGAAATGTCGCCGGCTTCATGCCGATCGCGCGGAGCATGCGGACGCCGCCGATGCCAAGCACGACCTCCTGCGCGATACGGGTCCAATTGTCGCCTCCGTAAACGTGTGCGGTCAGGTCACGGAACCGTTGCTCGTTGTCGGGCAGATCGGTGTCCAGCAGGTAGACGATGATGCGCCCGACATGGACTTCCCACCCCTGCAGCCTGACCGTCTCGTCGCCGATCTCCACATGGACAACGACGCGGTTCCCTTTCTTGTCGAGCACCGGCATGATCGGGAGACGCGTCGGATCGTACCCGGGATAGCGTTCCTGCTGCCACCCGTCACCGGAGATCTGCTGCTGGAAATATCCGTGGCGGTAGAAGAGCGTGACCCCGACGAGCGGAAGACCGAGATCGCTGGCCGATTTCGCGTGGTCGCCTGCGAGGATTCCAAGGCCCCCGGAGTACACCCTGAGGCTTTCATGCAAACCGAACTCCGCGCTGAAATATGCGATCGGTGCGTTTTTCAGCGCGGGCGCCTCCCGTTTCATCCAGGTGCGCCGGGCACTCATGTAGGCGCGAAAACCGGCCGTCACCTTCTCCACCCGCACAAAGAAGTCCGCGTTCTTCAGCCGGGCCCGCAACTCGTGTCCGCTCACCCAGTGGAGCACTTCGACCGGATTGTGGCTGCTCTCTTCCCAGACGTACGACGAAAGTTCCTGGAAGATCTGCTGCGCGGCGGGATTCCAGGACCACCACAGATTGTAGGCGAGCGCACGAAGATCGTCCGCCGCTCGTGCGACCGCTTTGTCCGTAATCTTCTTGTTCGCCACGCTGGCCTTCATTCCTCCGATCGGTGAGTGGACGCTTCCACGGTTCTTCCAGAAATCAAAAACCCCGGACCGATGCGGCGGGTCGTCGCTCCCGTGTCATCGCGTTCGGGGAATACGGTGTGACCCATACGATCACTACCGGGTCGCCTCCTCCACTGTTTCAATTTTTTTCTTCGACATCCTGTTTCTCATGTTCGCGTCGAGAAACCTCTTGCGGATCCTGATGCTCTTCGGCGTGACTTCAACGAACTCGTCGTCGCCGATCCATTCGATCGCCTGTTCGAGCGTCATGATTCTGGCCGGTTCGAGGCGTACCGCTTCGTCGGAGCCGGAGGCGCGCATGTTGGTGAGCTGTTTCGTTTTGCAGACGTTTACCGTCATGTCGTGCTCGCGTGCGTTTTCACCCACCACCATGCCCGAATAGACCTTGGTCCCGGGATCGATGAAGAACACCGACCGTTCCTGGAGCTTCCACATGCCGTAGGCAACCGACTCGCCCGTCTCCATCGCCACCATCGCACCCTTGGTCCGGTGAGCCATGTCCCCTTTGAAGGGTTCGTAGCCGTGGAAGTTGTGGTGGAGAACGCCGGTTCCCTTCGTCTGCGTCATGAACTCGCCGCGAAAGCCGATCAGACCGCGGGCCGGCACGATAAACTCCAGCCGCGTGTTCCCGTTGCTGGCCACCATGTTCTTCATCTCGCCCCGCCTGCGGCCGAGATTCTCGATGACCACCCCGACAAATTCGTCAGGGACGTCGATGATCACGTGCTCCATGGGTTCCGACAGGACGTCCGCGATCCGCTTGTAGATCACCTCCGGACGGGACACCTGGAACTCAAACCCCTCGCGGCGCATGGTTTCGATGAGAATCGCCAGGTGGAGCTCGCCACGGCCGCTCACCTTGAAGGTGTCGGGCGACTCGGTGAGTTCAATGCGCAGGCTGACGTTCGAACGCAGCTCCCGCGTGAGCCGCTCGCTCAGATGGCGGGTCGTGACGTACTTCCCTTCCAGGCCCGCGAACGGTGAATTGTTCACCACGAAGTTCATCGAGAGGGTGGGTTCCTCAATGGCCACAAACGGCAGCGCCGCCGGGTCCGCCTCGTCGGCAATCGTCTCGCCGATATCCACATCCTCCATGCCGGCGATGGCGATGATGTCGCCCGCGGCGGACTGGTCGACCTCGACTCTCTTGAGGCCGTCGAATGTGTAGATCTTGGTCACCCGTGCGTCCTCCACGACGCCGTCGCGATGAATGATCTTCATCGGCCCCCCGAGCCGGATCGTGCCGCGGTGAATGCGCCCGATCCCGAGCCGGCCGAGATAATCGTTGTAGTCGATGGTCGTGACAAGCATCTGAAACGGCGACGTCGTGTCGCCGGGGGGAGGAGGAACCTGGCTGACGATCGCGTCGAACAGGGGGATCAGGTTCGCGCTTTCCTCGTCAAGCTCCTTCTTCGCGATCCCCTGCTTTGCGATGCAGTAGATGGTGGGGAAGTCAAGCTGGTTGTCGTTGGCGCCGAGCGAGAGGAAGAGCTCGAAGATGAGGTCGAGCACTTCGTGAGGTCGGGCGTCCTTGCGGTCGATCTTATTGATGACGACGATCGGTTTCAGATTGAGGTCGAGTGATTTCTTCAGGACGAATTTCGTGCCGGGGAGCGGGCCTTCCGCCGCATCCACGAGCAGCAACACGCCGTCCACCATGGTGAGCGTCCGCTCCACTTCGCCGCCGAAATCAGCATGCCCGGGCGTATCAACGATGTTGATCTTGGTGCCGTTGTAATGAATCGCCGTGTTCTTGGCCAGGATCGTGATCCCCCGCTCCTTCTCCAGATCGTTCGAATCCATCACCCGCGTGATCAGCTGCTGGTTCGAGCGGAAAGTCCCGGTCTGCCGCAACATGTGGTCCACGAGCGTTGTTTTGCCGTGGTCAACGTGCGCGATGATAGCGATGTTGCGAATATCGTCCCTGCGCTGCATGAACCTCCATTACCCCTTCACGAGGGTTGAAAAAAATGCCTCAAGCGGATACCGAATGCCCGAGGTCGAAACACCCGCCAGCTGCCTCACCGCAACTCAAGCTCATAAAAATACGAAATTAGCAGGATATTTCCAAGGAGGGGGGTGAGCGCGGGCAACCGACCCCCCGTTCAGAGGGAGGAGGGATCGAAGAGGGCGGAGATAGCGCTTAGGAGGATCGCCTGAGCCGTCGCTTGAGGGGGGCGGACAGCATATTCCTCTTTAGAGGAGCCCCGCCACCCCGAGCGTGAATCGGAGTGCCTGCGGGCCGCTGAGTCGCCAGGTGAGATCGGCCCGGAGAAGATCAAAGATCCGGCTCACGCCAAATCCCGCTTCGTAGTACCAGCCGGGATGACTGTCCGTTGCGGCCCCCCGGGTCCACGTACGGGCCGCACCGCCGTGGACGATGAGGTCGAGGTCGCTCGCTTCCAGGAAGGGAATGCCGAGCGCGAGGAACGGAAGCGTCCGGAAGTTGTGTTCGAGATTGAACGCTGCGTACCGCGTGCCGCTAAACTCCTTCACGTCCATCGCACGCATCACGCCGAACGGAGCCACACCGCTCGATGCCGATTCGATGTCGAACCAGCGCTGGAGGGGGAGAGAGCCCGTCGATGTTCCGGCTGACACCCGAAGATGGAATCCCGGCCTGAGCATGAAGCTCTGCCCAAAGGTGGGTATGCCTAGCGATGCGATCGCGTCATATCGCGTGAAATCGAAGTCGCCCCCCGTGAAGGATGGGGAGGAATGTTCGATCGAAACTTCCAGCGAGTTCTCGAAGACGATGTCCAAAGGAACGGGAGCCCGGCCCAATCGCGCATCGAGTTTCAGGGAGCGGAGCCTTCCCGACACAGCTGCAGGATTGGCCCGGTAGGAGAGGGAACGTTTAAAGATACTGAAGTCGGTGCTCCCTGCCACCGAGTCGTGCATCTCCGCGACGTACGAAAGGTCGGCAGTTAGGATCGGCAAAGGGCGGTAGGTGACAAAGACTCTTCCCCCCTCGGCGCGATGGTAGTCCCGGTAATCGTTCTTGACAAGGAGAGCCGTGAACGTGTTGAAGAGCGGACTGTAATACCCGCGGTCCGGGCGGTGATCGATACGGCGATATGCCTCAGCCCCCGCGCCGAAGATCCTCCCGGGGGTGGCAAAAAGCGTCGCGCCAAGGCGATAGGACGTGAGCCTGTCGGAAAACCCGTAGGCGATTCCCGCAGCAGCGGAGAGCTGCGGTGTGAGGTCTTCGAGGTCAATCTTCGCGCCGAGATGGAACCCTTCCACCCTATTGAAATACACATCGCCGTAGGAGAGAATCGCCCCGAGCGCGCCCCCCGCATCCCCACCGAGGGTCATCGCCGCTCCGCCGGGACGGAACTGGATATCAAGCGTTTGTGTCGAGTCGAGCGTCCTGTACGCGCGTTCTTCCTCCCTGCTCAGGGGGAGGACCGGGTTTGCCTGCCATGTGGTGGAATCGAAGGCGGTCGCACTCGAATCGATGACGAGCCGTGGCTTCCTGAAAATCGAATCCGGGATCACGGTGTTGATCGCGTAGTCGGAGATCACGGACGTTTGCGTGAAGGCCACCGGGGGGATGGAGAGACCGACGATGCTGATGGTGAATTTTCCTTCGATCCGTATATCGGCCGGCATCCAGTACGTGGCATCGTACAAACCGAATTGCTGCCGGTAGCGGAGCTTGCTTGCCTTGACAAACGGGATGCGGAATGCCGCGTTGGGCGATACATCGATGCCGACGAGGGCGTACGTCCCGTTCGCAATCATGAGGGTCCCTTCGAAGAGGGGAGCCATCCGCGTTCGGGGAAGCATGCGGATGTCGTAGATCTCGCCCCCGTGGCCGGAGCGCGTCCGCAGGAGTTTGTAGTCGTAATACTCGAGAGCGTTCTGCGCGGTCGGTCCGACAAACGTGTATCCAAAGAACCTGATTTCATCGTCAAGGAAATTGAGAATACGGCCGACCGACGCAAAGTTGACGGCCGAGGGGACGTTGGCTGTCTGACGGCGCTGGGTGACGATCTCGCGGAGCGTGTCACCCGCCTGCCAGTAGCCTCTGGTGTACGATTCATTGATGGCGGCGATCGCGGTGTCGCGATAGATCGTCTGCCGTGTGAATGCATGCATCTCGTACGTTCTGAGCCTGTCGATCCAGCGCTGCTTGTTGGCGATGGCGCGGCGTATGATCTCCATGGCGGGGTCTTCCGAGGAGACGACGACCTCAGGGAGCACGATCGCGGACTGCTCCAGGAGCACGTCCCGGCGGGTGTCGGCAGTGACGCGGACGCTCGCCGTGTCCGCTCTGTAGCCGAGCATCGTGAAAAGAATGCGGTAGTCGCCCGGCTCAAGAGCCAGTGTGTACTCTCCTCCCGCATTGGTGATCGTCCCGCGCGAGGTGCCGAGGATACGGACGTTCGCCGCGGCGAGTATCTCCCCCGTGGCACTGTCCCTCACGGACCCGGCAAGAGTGAATCTGTCGGGGACGATGGGGAGGCCGGTAGAGCCGGCGAAGACCGGGAGGCTGAACAAAGACAGGGCAAGCAGGATGCGCATAGGGTTCCGGGCGAGGAAGGTCTGCCCCCTCAGGGGGGAGTGGTGAGGGAAAATAGAAAAGGGTGCCCTGCAAAGCAAGGCACCCCTGGATTATTTCTTTTGTAATTTCTTTGGAGGATCAGCCCAGAAGCTTGCCGTGGCGAAGCTTTGCGAAGAATCCGGTGTGTTCCTTCTCGGGAAGTGGAGCCGCCCCGGGTTCCTGGACGGTTGATTCAGGAAGGAGGGGAGTCTCCGGCACGTGGGGGGCACGGGACGCTTCACGCCACATTGCACGCTCGCTCTCGAAACGCTCTTGCTCCCGTTGACGCTTCAACTCATCAATGCGGCGGGCATCGTCGGCACTCAACGTCGCGCCTTCCGGCCTGCGCCCCGAGGGGGGCAATGTGTCGTAGGGATTCATTCTCTGGCTTCCTTCCTTGATCGTTCCCCGCTTCCGCATCATTTCGATCGCCGGCAGGAGAGTCCGTTCCGATTCAATCACGGCAGGGCTGACCGGGTCGAGCAAATATGCGTTCATCAACGAATCGAATGCCGTCTCATATGCTCCCCGGCGGAGCAACTCCGAGGCTTTGCTCGTCAGCTTCTTGACCCGCGCGTCGAGCTCTTCACCGGATTTCCCCTCATTGTCGCCGGGACGTATGCCCGTCTCAAATTCGTCACCGATGGTCAGGGCCAGGAACCGGCCGCCGTTCGACTCCTCTGACGCGAGGCGGTGAATACGTTCGATGATCGCGTTGATGTAAAAGTTATCAGGGTCCATCCGCTGGGCAGCGGTAAGCTGGTCCATGGCGCGCTCGAACTCCCGCGCTTCAATGCACTTCTCCGCAACGCGGATGATTTCCTTGATGGGGGAGGAATATACAAGGTTCTGTTTCATCGGGTGTTCTCCTTCAGAGGCGTGCATCATAGTGTCCCGTGGAAGGAATCTACGATTTTATTCCTATTTAGTCAAGGATTCGCAAAATTTAGGTGATATTTTTATTTCTGCTAATCGCCAAAAATGGCGTTTCGTGCCAAGGACTTTGGACTGATCTCTAAAGTAACGCTTCAGGCAAGCCCCGGTCAGCCCGATACCATCTCACAAGGCTCTTCCGTATACTTGACGATGAAAACCGAGAAAGATCCCATCCTCGTCATAGGTGCCGGCGGAGCCGGGCTCATCGCAGCATGGCGGGCTGCCTTCATGGGGGCTCGCGTCGTCGTGCTTGAGCGGAACATCAAAGCCGGCATCAAACTCCTGATCTCCGGAGGGGGGAAATGCAACATCACGCATGATGGACCGATGGAAGACATGCGGAGGACGTTCCGTCTGCGCGAGGCGAGATTTCTCAGGCACGCGTTTCATTGCTTCTCCAATGATGACATCCGCCGGTTGCTGGCTGGGAAAGGAGTCGCCACATTCACCCGGCCGAACGGACGCGTCTTCCCCGTGAGCGGCAGGGCGTCCGATGTGGTTGCTGCCCTGATGGAGTGCCTCCGCGATGCGGGGGTGGAGATCAGGCTTCGTGCAAAGGTTGAACGAATTCTGGCCGCAGAGAATGCCGTCACCGGTGTGCGCGTCAACGGCCTTCCCCTTCGCAGCAGGCATGTGATACTTGCGACGGGGGGGGGATCGTACCGGAAGACGGGGACCACGGGGGATGGATTCACATGGGCCGGGGAGCTCGGTCACACGATCATTCCCGTTCTTCCCGCACTCGCTCCCATCAGCGTCTCCCCGGTTTCCCGCGCTTGGCGGGGCATCGCTCTGCGCGGGGGAAGGCTCGACGTTTATGCCCATGGGAAGAAGATCGACAGCTGGCAGGATGATGTCCTTTTCACGCACGAGGGAATCTCCGGACCCGCTGCGCTCGAGGTCAGCCGCACCGCGGGAGCGGCGCTCGGGAAGGGGGAGGTCACTCTCCGGTTCGACTTCTTCCCCGACCGGGACTTCTCCACGCTGGACGAGGAACTCACCTCTCTTCTCCTCGTCCAGCACGGCCGGCATATATCGACGATACTCGATGCCTGGCTCCCCAACAGACTCGTCCCCCACCTTCTCGCGTCGATCCATGTGGCGGCCGACACACGGGGATATCGCCTCACCCGCGACGAACGCCGGTCAATCGTGCGGCTCATGAAGTCGTGGGAACTCGGAAGAGTGAGCGCCGTGCCGATCGACCGGGGGGAGGTCACTGCGGGGGGCATCGCCCTGGACGAGGTCGACCCCGCCTCAATGCGGTCACGCAAGGTAAAGGGACTTTTTGTTGCAGGAGAGGTTCTCGATGTCGCCGGACGCGTCGGGGGCTATAACCTGCAGGCGGCCTATGCCACGGGGTATGTGGCCGGAGAGGCGGCCGCCAGAGACTGGCTGGAATCAATTCCCTCGTGAGATTGTTATAATAGGAGATGCCACTATTTCTGCACTGGAGAGGATGATGACGTCGCGGAGGAGATTCCTGGGAACGGCGGTGACCGCCCTGCTCGGCGCCCCCGCTGGGCTGGCGCAGGAGAATGTCCACCGGCGCGCCCGCTGGGAGATGATCGCAAACGACGATCCGATGCTGGATGCGCCGTTCAGACCCGAGCCCTCGACGTGGGATGATGCCACCATCACCGCCGCGTGGATCGGTCACGCCACGGTCCTCATCAATTTCTTCGGACTCACAATCATCACCGACCCCGTTTTCTCCGATCGCATCGGTCTGAACGTCGCGGGCCTCTTCACCCTGGGTCCACGCCGTCTCGTGCGGCCGGCCCTCACGTTTGAAGAACTGCCGCCGGTCGATCTGATTCTCCTCTCCCATGCGCATATGGACCATCTCGACACCCCCTCGATCAAGCGATTCCCCCGCTCAACCCCCGTCATCATGGCGAAGAATACCGCTGACGTCATCGATGACCTCGATTTCGCGACCATCTACGAGCTGGACTGGGGACGCTGGACGACTCTCGGCGGGCTGCGGGTTGAGGCTCTCGAAGTGAAGCACTTCGGCTGGCGCTATCCGTGGGAGCAGGATCGCTCCAGGGGCAACCCGGAGGGGAGGAGCTACAACGCCTACCTCCTCACCTACAACGGACACAATATCGTCTTCGGAGGAGACACGGCATTCCACGACAGGTTTTCATCACTCTGCCGGAGGAACATGCCTGTTGATCTTGCCATCATGCCTATCGGCGCCTACGATCCGTGGATCGCCAACCACGCAAACCCCGAGCAGGCATTCGCGATGGCTGATCAGATGGGGGCGGCCTTCATGCTCCCCATCCACTGGAACACATTCGTGCAGAGCGAGGAGCCGACACACCAACCGATCGCCAGGCTGAAGAAGGCCGCCGCGGCTGAGCCGGGACGCGTTGTCATCGATGCCATCGGCCAGAGTTGGTCGCTGGACAGGCTCCCCGCGCAGAACCGGGATATCCCACCTCCTTCCACCAACTGACCGGAGCTCCAACCATGCTGACCGGTAAGATCGCCATCATCACGGGCGCATCATCGGGGATCGGCGCCGCCGTCGCGAGACGATTGTCGCACGACGGAGCATCTGTCGTCCTGGCCGCTCGGAGGAAAGAGAAGATCGATGCTCTCGCCGCGGCGCTCAATGCGGCCGGTGGCTCGTCCCTCTCGATACCGACCGACGTCACCAGCCGGATCCAGGCCGAGCGTCTGATCGCCGTCACCATCGAACGTTTCGGCCGCCTCGATATCCTCGTCAACAACGCCGGCCGGGGGCACTGCGCAAACGTGGAGGAGACCACCGACGAGACAATCAGAAACATGTTCGAGGTGAACGTCTTCTCGCTCTGGTATACCAGCCGCCCCGCCCTGCGCCAGATGAAGAAGCAGGGGAGCGGTCATATTATCAATATTGCAAGCATGGCGGGAAAGCTGGGCTTCCCCTACAACAGCGCCTACGTGGCGGCCAAGCATGCTTGCGTCGGCTTCACTCACGCACTGCGGCTCGAGCTTGTTGAGACCGGAATCCATGCGTCGGTCGTTTGCCCCGGTGGCGTCCTGACAGAGTGGGCGTCGGTCACGGAAGGGGGGGCGATGCTGCCGATGTTCTCGGCCGCGGCTCCCCTGATCGCCGGGATCGCTGCTGAACGCGGAATCACACTCCCCTCCCTCGAAGGAGTGATCCCTCCCGAAGCCGTGGCAGAGAAGATTCTGGAGTGCCTCTACCACCCCGTTGCCGAGGTGTATACGCACAGGGGTACCCAGGAATTCTTACGCCTCTTTGCCGAAAACCGCGAGGAAGCCGAGATGTACCAGGTTCCGGGGGCTCTCGGGGAACGGCAAGCCTATGAGAAGCTGAAGAGAAACCCGTGAAGCGAGCCACCTGAGGCCCCCCCGGCCTTGGGGGGGACTACCGGGAGTTCCTTCCCATGACACCCCCTGATCGGCCCCCCCCCCCGGCCCGGGGGGCGCGTGGGTGGGGGGGGGGTGGGTGTGGTGGTGTTGGGTGTTGTTGTTGGTGGTGTAGTGGGGGTGAGGGTGCTGGTGGGGGGGGTGGGGTTGC
>Ga0315283_10005476_pt1 | contig 11216 bp, 8 predicted proteins | sample YL17G09_0_MG_FD_204541 | JGI IMG/M metagenome (GOLD analysis project Ga0315283, IMG submission 204541) | Sediment microbial communities from Yellowstone Lake, YNP, Wyoming, USA - YL17G09_0 | ecosystem: Environmental > Aquatic > Freshwater > Lake > Sediment | place: USA: Wyoming | collected...
CGCCAAGAACGGTGTCCAGGCCGGACTTCGCCTTCGGCGCGTACAGGCCGCCGCAGTTTACCATGGCGGTGATATTGAAGAGGGGCAGGCTGCGGTCCTCCTGGACGTAGGCGCGGAGGCCCCCCGCATATTCGACGCGGAACGCCTTGGGGTCGGGCGGTTCGAACTTGAGGGACGGGTATTTCAGCTCCGAGGGGTGCTTGGCCTGGCCCAGCCCCAGGCCGGCGCAGACGAAGGCGATGGCCAGGATGGCTATGACTGTTTTTTTCATGTCGTCCTCCTTACCGCCCCGATTTCCGGCGGTAGATGGCCGTGAGGCTGTTGTCCTTGACGAAGTACTCGGCGGCGACCCGTTTGATGTCCTCGTTGGTCACCTTCTTGAGGTCGTCGAGGTCGGTGAGAATGGACCTCCAGCCGCGCTTGAGGTCGGCCCGGCCGACCCGGCCGGCCAGCCCGGAGGTGCTCGCCAGGCCGCGGATGAAGGCCGCCTCACCCTTGTTCTTGGCCTTCTGGATCTCCTCCTCGGTCAGGCCCTCTTTCTTGACCTTCTCGACTTCGGCCCAGATCTCCTTCTCCAGGTCCTCCGGCTGGATGCCCTTGTCGACGCGCGGCGTCGCGCTGAACTGGAACGACCCGACATACCACTGGGGCCGGCTCGATGCCGAGGCGCTGACGGCCATCTGCTTGTCGCGGACGAGGAGTTTGTAGAGTCGTCCGGTCCCGCCGCCGCCGCCCCTGCCGCCGCCCCTGCCGCCGCCGCCCGAACCTAGCGTGCTGGCCAGGATAGACAGAGCGGCCGTGTCGGCGTGACCGTCCGGAGGCGTATGGAACATCATCTGAAGGCTCGTCGCCGCGGGGCCCTCGCCGGTGAGCCTTTTCTCGCTGTACTGCGGCGGCTCGCCCGTGCGGATGGGCTCGAGGTCCGGTCCCTTGGGGATACGGCCGAAGTATTTTTCGGCCAGGGCGATGACCGCGGCCGGGTCGAAGTCCCCGACGTAGATGGCCACCGCATTGTTGGGGACGTAGTAACGGTTGTGGAAGTCGATGAGGTCCTGTTTCGTCATCTTCTTCAGGTCGTCCATCCAGCCGATGACGTCCCAGTGATAAGGCGAGGCGGCGTAGAAGGCGGCGTTGACCTGTTCGCCGAAGAAGTAGCCCGGCTGGTTCTCGCTCAGCCGCCGCTCCTCCATGATGACATCCTTCTCGGAATAGAACTCGCGGAAGCGGGCGTTCATCAGCCGGTCGGACTCGAGGAGCATCTGGAGTTCGACCTTGTTCGAGGGCAGGGTGACGTAATAGCCGGTCGTCTCCTGGCTGGTCGAGGCGTTGAGTCCGGTGCCGCCGTTCTTCATGTAATGGGTCCAGAGGTCGTCCTTGATGATGAAGGCTTTTTCCGCAGCGGCCAGTTCGCCGACCTCCTTCTGCCAGCCGGCGATCTTGGCCGCGTCGCCGTCGGCCTTCCAATATTTCTCCCGGTAGATCCTGTCCATGAGCGCGTCGACTTTCCGGTCGATTGCGGAGTCTTTGCCGTAGTCCGTAACGCCCATGACCTCGGTGCCCTTGAACATCAGGTGCTCGTGGACGTGGGCGCTCCCGGTGATGCCGGGGCGCTCGTTGATCGAGCCGACCTGGAAATAGATGTGGCAGACGACGCGCGGGACGCCCGGCTTGGGGATCATCAGGATCTTCATGCCGTTCTGGAGGACGTACTCTTTGACGTCCAGCGTGACCCCGGCGGCCTGAGCGAACGCCGCAAGGACGAACGCCGCCGCGACGAGTAGTAGAATCCGTTTTCTCACCTTCGACACCTCCTTCGAGATTTGCCTATCAAATATATTTTTTATGCCTTTTCGTCTTCTTCAGTGCGTCGACGATCTCCTTGACCTTCTGGTCGAGGGCCGCGTCGCAGACGAGCAAAGCGTCGCCGGCCTCGACGACGACGATATCGCGGACGCCGATGAGGGCGGTCAGCCGGCCCGGATTCCAGACCAGGCAATTCTTCGCGTCCAGGGCCAACACTTCGCCGCGGCAGGCGTTGCCGTTGCCGTCCCTGGGCCAGGCCTCGAGGAGCGTCGACCAGGCGCCGACGTCCGACCAGCCGAAATCCCCGTCCGCGACGAGGACCCCTTCGACTTTTTCCATCAGGGCATAGTCGATGGAGAGCGCCGGGGCCAAGGCGAACGCGGCCAGGAGCTTTTTCCGGTTCCCCGACCGCAGCGCCTCGACCATGCCGGTCCAAGCGGGCATGAGCTCGGGGGCGAAGACTTCGAGCTTTTCGGCGAACACGTCCGCCCGCCACAGGAACATCCCCGAATTCCAGGCGTAGTCCCCGGAGGCCAAGTACTCGTCGGCCTGGGCCAGGTTCGGTTTTTCCTTGAACTCTTGGACAGGATAGAAAAGGGCGCCGCCGATCTTTTGGCCGCTCTCCCTATCGTGACGGATGTAGCCGTACCCGGTGGCGGGATAGGCCGGCGGGATGCCGAAGGTGACGAAGGCCCTCTCCCGGGCGGCCGCTTCGACGCCCGCCCGGAGGATCCGCAAGAACCGCCCCTCGTCCCGGATGAGGTGGTCGGCCGGGAGCACGGCCACGACGGCTTCGGGATTGTCCAGCCAGACGCGCGCCGTCGCCAGCATGAGCGCCGGGGCCGTGTTTCGGGCCAGGGGCTCGACGAGGAAGCTCTTCTTGGGCAGGCGCGGCAGGAGTTTTCGGGCCAGCCGCGTCGAGGCGGCGTCGGCGACCAGAGTTACCCGGCGCGCGGGGACGAGCGGCCGGATACGCCGGACCGTTTCAAGGAGCATGGGCTCCCGGCCGGTGATGCGGAGGAATTGCTTCGGCTTGGCCGCCCGGCCGAGAGGCCAGAACCGGGTGCCCCGGCCTCCGGCCAGGATGACGGCACGGACGTCCCGGCCGGCTTTTTTCGCCCGGCCCCGGCCGATTCGTCTCCTCATGACGGCTCGAGCGTGTTGATGACCTTCTGGAGGACGCCGCGGACCTCCTTCTGGATGGCGGCCAGGTCCGCCTCCGTGTCCGCCTCGAAGCGGAGAACGATCACGGCCTGGGTATTGGAGGCCCGGACGAGACCCCAGCCTTTGGGGAAGATGGCCCGGACGCCGTCGATGTCGATGACCGGATAGCGGGCGGCGAGCTCGCGCCGGACCTCGTCGACGATCTTGAACTTGACCTCGTCGGAAGCGTAGATGCGGATCTCCGGGGTCGAATAGGTCTTCGGCAGGTCGGCGAGCAGCGCCGCGAGCTTTTTCTCCGAGCGCGACAGGAGCTCGAGGAGTCGGGCCGAGGCGTAGATCGCGTCGTCGAAGCCGAACCAGCGGTCGGCGAAAAAGATGTGACCGCTCATCTCGCCGGCGAGGGGCGCCTTTTCCTCCTTGATCTTTTGTTTGATCAGCGAGTGGCCCGTTCGCCACATGATCGGCCGTCCGCCGAGTCTCTCGATCTCCTCGTAGAGGACCTTGGAGGCTTTGACCTCGGAGATGACGGCCGCCCCCGGCCGGGCCGGGAGGATGTCGCGGGCGAAGAGGATGAGGAGCTGGTCGCCCCAGAGGATCCGGCCTTCGTCGTCGACGACGCCGATCCTGTCGGCGTCGCCGTCGTAGCCGATGCCGAGCTCGGCGCCGCTCTCGCGGACCTTGGCGATGAGTTTTTCCATGGCCTCAGGCAGCGTCGGGTCGGGGTGGTGGTTGGGGAAGCGGCCGTCCGGCTCGCAGAAAATATCGACGACGTCCGCGCCCATTTTTCGTAAGAGCGGCACGGCCACGGCGCCGCCGGTGCCATTCCCGGCGTCGATGACGACTTTGACCGGACGGGAGAAGCGGACATTCCGCGCGATGTAGTCCTGGTATTCGAGTACGACGTCGAGAGCCGTGAGGCGGCCTTCGCCGCGGGGGAAGACGCCCTTGCGGACGATCTCGTAGAGGGCTTGGATCGTCTTGCCGTAAAGCGTGTCCTCGCCGGACATCATCTTAAAGCCGTTGTGCTCGGGCGGGTTGTGGGAGCCGGTGATCATGACGCCGGCCTCCTTTTTCTTGAAGAACACGGAGAAGTAGAGGAGCGGCGTGGGGACCACGCCCAGGTCGGCGACGTCGCAGCCCGTGGCCAGAAGGCCCCGGATGAGAGCGGCGCCGAAGCCCGGCGAGCTCAGCCGGCAGTCCCGCCCAACGGCGACGTCATTCTGGCCGCGCCCGAGGAAAAAAGTGCCCATGGCCCGGCCCAGGGTTTCGACGACCGTCTCGTCCAGGTCCTGGCCGACGATGCCGCGGATGTCGTATTCCCTGAAGATCTTCGGGTTGATGTCCAAATCGTCCTCCTTGACGGGGGCCAGTAATAAATACCGTATATATTATTTATTATCTATTACTTATAATATACCGGCCGGATCTCACCCGGCCGCCGGCGCCATCCCCGCCCGACGCCGCCGGGCATAGCTCGCCCCGATGAACGCCTTGAAAAGTGGATGCGGGGCCAAGGGTTTGGATTTGAACTCGGGATGGAACTGACAGCCCAGGAACCACGGGTGGTCGGGGGCCTCGACGATCTCCACTAGCCCGTAGTCCGGATTCATGCCGGAGAAGATCATGCCCGCATCGGCCAGAGCGTCCTTGTAGCTCGGGTTGAACTCGTAACGGTGTCGATGACGCTCCGAGATCTTGAGCGCGCGGTAGGCTTGATGGGCGACCGAACCCTTGACGAGGTCGCAGCGATATTGGCCCAGCCGCATCGTCCCGCCTATGTCGCAATCCCTGGCCAACTCGCGCCAGCGGACGATGATCTTGTGGGGGGCGTCCGGCACGAACTCCGTGCTGTTGGCTTTCTTCAGTCCGGCGAGCGAGCGCGCGTACTCGATCGAGGCGCATTGCATGCCCAGGCAGATGCCGAAGAAGGGGATCTTGTTCTCGCGGGCGTAGGTGACGGCCCGGATCTTGCCCTCGATCCCCCGCTTGCCGAAGCCGCCGGGGACGAGGATGCCGTCCTTCGATCCCAGGATCTTCGCCGGGTCATCTTTCTCCAGGGCCTCGGCTTCGATCCAGTCGATCTTGACCTTGAGCCGGTTGGCCAGCCCGCCGTGGATGAGCGCCTGGTTCAAACTCATGTAGGAATCTTGGAGGCCGGCGTACTTGCCGACGAGCCCGATCTCGACCTCGTCCTTGGGGTTCTTGATCCGGTCGACCATGGACTCCCACGCGGCGAGATTCTTATTGCGGCGCGGAAGACGGAGCATCTTGAGGATGGCGATGTCGAGCCCTTCCTTGGCGAAGTTAAGAGGCACGTCGTAGATCGAATCGACGTCCTTAGCCGTGATGACGGCGTCAACGGGGACATTGGTAAATAGTGCGATCTTGGACTTGATATCGGTTGAGAGTTCGCGTGCCGTGCGGCAGAGCAGGATGTCCGGCTGGATGCCGATCGCCCGAAGCTCCTTGACGCTGTGCTGGGTCGGCTTTGTCTTGAGCTCTCCGGAAAAGCCGACGAAAGGGACGAGGGTCAGGTGGACGAAGAGCGTCTTGCCGACCCCCAGGCTGAGCCGCATCTGTCTCGTGGCTTCGAGGAAGGGCAGGCTTTCGATGTCGCCTACGGTCCCGCCTATCTCGCAGATAACAATATTGTTATCGTCCGCAACGGATTCGAACGCGCTTTTGATCATGTCCGTCACGTGGGGGATGACCTGAACCGTTTTCCCCAGGTATTCGCCCTTGCGCTCTTTCTTGATGATGGCCTCGTAGATCCTTCCGGCCGTCCAGTTGTTAGCCCGCGTCGTCTTGGCCGACGTGAACCGTTCGTAATGACCGAGGTCGAGGTCCGTTTCGGCGCCGTCGTCGGTGACGTAGACCTCGCCGTGCTGGAACGGGCTCATCGTCCCCGGGTCGACGTTGAGGTAGGGATCGAACTTCTGGATGGCGATCCTGTAGCCGCGGCTCTCCAGGAGCCGGCCGATAGAGGCCGCGGCAATGCCCTTGCCCAAACCCGAAATGACGCCGCCGGTGACGAAGATGTACTTGCCCATGAACACACTTTCCTAGAAATCGACCCCCAGATTATATCCTTCGGACGCTCCGCACTCAAGCGGAGAAAGAGGGCTCGGAGGTTTCCGCCGCGACCTTTCGCGGTCAGGCTCCGGTCGGCTCTTTGGCAGAGGCGGGAGCGGTCTTGGGGGCGCCCTTCGTCTGGCAGGTCGCTTCGAGATACGCTCCTTCCTCGACGGTCAGAGTGGGCGACAGGATCGTCCCGAACACCCGGCCCTTGTTATGGATCTCGATCTTCTCGGTCGCCTGGAGAGTGCCCCGGATCTCGCCGTTGATGACCAGCTGTCCCACTTTGACGTCAGCCTCGACCTTGCCCCGCTCCCCGATAACGAGAAGGGAGTCCGAGTTGATCGTGCCCTTGAAATGGCCTTCGATCCGGAAGGAACCCTTGAATGTCAGGTCGCCCTTGAACTCCGAATCCACATCGATCAAACCGGCCAGCTTGGTTTCGTTCAATTCGTGCGGCTTGTCTTTCATGCGCTTGCTCCTTTGATCCTGTCGTAAATCCGATTCAGGTCGTCCAGAGAGAAGTAGTAAATTTTGACTACGCCCTTGTTCCGATTTCCGGCGACGAGGACCTTCGTCCCCAAGATCTTGAGCATCTCCTCCTGGAGGGCGTGGAGATCGGGGTCGGCCAGGCTCCTCTGAGCGCGCGGCGCCTTTTTTTTCAGGCGGTTGACCAGGGCCTCGGTGTTGCGGACCGACAAGTTTTTATCGATGACCTGGCGGCAGGCGTAGAGCTGGGTTACTGAGTCCTCTATGGCCAGCATGGCCCGGGCGTGCCCCATGGAGATCGTCCCGTCGGCCAGGCGATCCTGGATCTCCTGGGGGAGCTTGAGCAGGCGGAGGTAGTTTGTGACCGAGGACCTATCCTTCCCGACCTTGTCGGCGAGCTCGTGCTGGGCATAGCCGTGGTCGTCGATGAGCCTCTGGTAGGCATTGGCGATCTCCAGGGCATTCAACTCTTCGCGGTGGATATTCTCGATGAGAGAGACCTCGAGCTGCTTGTCCTTGGGGATGTTCCGGATGAGGACAGGGATCTTACGCAACCCCGCCCGCTGGGCGGCTCTCCACCGCCGTTCCCCGACGATGATCATGTAATGATCGGCTTCCGGGGCCACGATGACCGGCTGCACGATACCTGTCTCCCTGATCGATTGGGCCAATTCGTCAATCGTTTTGTCGTCGAACCTCGTCCGCGGTTGAAAGGGATTCGGCTTGACCTCCTCGAGGTCCAGTTCGGCGAACCTCTCGTCTTTCAGAATGCTGAACTCGTCCGAAATGAACGCGCCCAGGCCTTTTCCCAAGGCTTTCTTGTTCATTTGCGAATGATCTCCTCGGCGAGGTTGAGATAGGCCTCGGCCCCTTTGGATTTGATGTCGTAGAGGACGATGGGTTTACCGAAGCTCGGCGCTTCGGCCAAGCGGACGCTGCGGGGAATGACGGCTTCGAACATGATGTTTTTCAACGACTTGCGAATCTCCTCCGCGACCTGCTTGGAAAGATTGGTCCGCTCGTCGAACATGGTCAGGAGGATTCCCTCGATGGCCAACTTGGGGTTGAAGTAGGTCCGGACCGTTTCCAGGGCTTGAAAGAGGTCCGGGATCCCTTCCATGCAGAAGAATTCCGTTTGGACTGGGATGAGCAGCGAATCCGCCGCAGTCAGCGCGTTGATGGTCAGAAATCCCAGGGAAGGAGGACAATCGATGATGATGAAGTTGAAGAACCGTCTCGCTTTTTCAACGGCGTCGAGAAGTCGTCTTTCCCTTCGCTCGACCGCGTACAATTCGACTTCGATGCCAGCGAGTTCGGGAGAGCACGGACAGAGATAGAAATTCTCGAGTTCCGTCCCCAGGATGCAATCCATGAGGTCCCGGCCATTCATCATCGCCTGGTATATTCCCTGACCGGATCCTTTCGGTTTGGCCAATCCCAGCGTCGACATGCCTTGGGGGTCGAGGTCGATGAGGAGAGTCCTTCTGTTCTTGAGAGCAAGGCAGGACGAAAGATTGATGGCCGTCGTGGTCTTGCCGACCCCGCCCTTTTGGTTGGCTACGGCAATGATCTTATTCATCGTCCGGTCAAGTTCCACGTGAAACAGGGGTCCTCGAAACCCTTCTTTTCGCCTGGATCTCGAGATGGAGGCTGAGATTCTGGACTGCGGCGGGAGTCATGCCGGGTATTTTCCTGGCCTCGCCCAGAGTCGCCGGTCTCTTTTTTTCGAATTTCTCGATGGCCTCTCTGGTCAATCCCGAAACTTTACAAAAATCAACGTTCACCGGTATTTTCATCGAATCTGACCGCAGGGACTTGGCGATCTCCTTCTCTTGCTTCTTGATGTAGCCTTCATATTTTATCTCGGACTCGATGTGCCTGCATTCCTCGTCGCTCAGCGCGCCCTGAAATTTCCCATATTCTAGCACATTTCTCAAAACGATTTCAGGTTTTTTCAGATGCTCGAAGAGAGTCACGGTATCCCCGGCGATCGATTTCAGCCTGTTCTCCCTTAAAAACGAAAACGCGCACTCCACTCGCTCCCGTTTTTCCTGGTATTCCTTCCAAGCGCTATCCGGAACGAGGCCCAGCTCCCGGCCGTATTCCATCAGTCTGCGGTCGGCGTTGTCAATTCTCAACAGGAGCCGGTATTCGGCCCGAGACGTGAATAGGCGATAAGGTTCTTCGACGCCGGCCGTAACCAGGTCGTCAATGAGCACCCCGATATAAGCCTCGTCCCGCCTCAGGACGAACGGCGCCTTTTCCCGGATGGACAGGGCCGCATTGATCCCGGCCATGAGGCCTTGGGCGGCCGCCTCTTCATATCCCGATGTCCCGTTGATCTGTCCGGCCAGGTAGAGGCGCCTGATTTTTTTCGTTTCGAGAGTGGCCAGGAGTTCGGTGGGGGAAACGGCGTCGTATTCGATGCCGTAGGCCGGCCTCAGGATTTTCGCCCTGTCCAAGCCGGGGATCGTGCCTAAGATCTCCCGCTGGACATCGTAGGGCAAACTCGAGGACATGCCGTTGATGTAGATTTCCGTCGTTTCGAGTCCTTCCGGCTCTAGAAAGAACTGATGGCGGGTGCGTTGGGGGAATTTGACCACCTTGTCCTCTATCGAGGGGCAATAACGCGGCCCGATACCCTTGATCTTTCCGCTATATAGAGGGGATTTATCCAGGTTGCGGCGAACGACAGCATGGGTGGCCGCGTTGGTGTAGCCCAGATAACAGAGGACTTTGTTTTGGAGACGCCCGCTCGTCCTGTAGGAAAAGGGCACCGGCTCCGCGTCTCCCAGCTGCGGCGTGAAAGAGCTCCAGTCGATAGTGTCCCTGTCCAGACGCATGGGCGTACCCGTCTTCAGGCGAAAAACCCTTAGGTCCAGCTTTTTCAGCTGCTCGGCAAGGTCCACCGATGGCGGCTCGTTCGCCCGTCCAGCCGGATAGCTCTTGAGCCCGATATGGATCGTCCCGTTGAGGAATGTTCCCGGCGTCAGAATGACCGCTTTTCCCTCGATGCGGGTCCCGTCCAGGGTTTCCACCCCTCGGGCGGCGCTCCGCGTGACCAGGACTTTGGCGACGATTCCCTGGAAGACCGTCAGGTTTGGCATCCGTTCGAGCCTGTATTTCATGGCCAGCCGGTAGGCCGCCTTGTCGCATTGGGCCCGGGGGGCCTGGACCGCTCCGCCCCGGCTCCGGTTGAGGAGCTTAAACTGAATGCCTGTCTCATCCGCCAGGAGGCCCATCAGGCCGCCGAGCGCGTCTATTTCCCGGACAAGGTGCCCCTTGGCCAGGCCGCCGATGGCCGGGTTGCAGGACATCTGGGCTATGGTCTCGAGATGAATGGTCACCAGGCAGGTCCGGAGGCCCATGGCGCTCGCCGCCGCGGCGGCCTCACATCCGGCGTGCCCGGCCCCGACGACGATGACGTCGAACCCGTCTGCCGCCTTCATTCGGAGTCCCTATTTCCCCACACAGAACCGCCCGAATATGTCGTCGATGACTTCGTCGATGCGAACTTCCCCCGTCAGCTCACCGACGAGGGGCAGGCAGCTGCGGATCTCTTCGGCATAGAGCTCGACGGAATGCCCTTTCGCCAGGAGCCCCGCCGCCCGCCGGAGGCCTTCGAGAATGGCTTGGAGGAGGTCTTTTTGCCGGGCGTGGAGGATGACGTCCTCTTCTTTTACCGGTCCCGGGGCGAAATACCCGCGGATAGCGCCCCTCAGCTTGTCGATGTTCCTGCCTTTCAGGGCGGAGACATCGATCGACGGGGATCCGCCGGTCATCTCCCGGATCCTCCGCCTGTCGATTTTCTGGGGGAGGTCGGATTTGTTGAAAACGAGGAGCATTCTTTTTGCCTGGTATTTCCGGACCAGCCGCTCATCCTCGCCGCTCTCTCCCCGGGACGCGTCGAGGACGACGAGCAGGCCGTCCGCGGCCCGGGCGATCTTCTGCCCCTTGGCTATCCCTGTCTTTTCAACGGGATGGACTGGTTTCCCCAGCCCGGCCATGTCCACGAGGTGGAAAACGATGTCGTCGATGACCAGCCTCTCCCTGAGAAAATCCCGGGTCGTCCCCGGGAAGGGCGTGACGATGGCCCTTTCTTCCTCGAGAAGAGCGTTGAACAGAGTCGATTTCCCGACGTTCGTCCTGCCCGTGATCGCCAGGGTGAGGCCCTCCCGGATGGCCCGGCCGGCCTCGTAGCCCGCGACAAGCCGTTCGACCTCGGCGGCCAAGGAATCGATGGTCCGGCGGTCTGCCGGGACTCCGGTCCTAAGCTTCTCCTCCGGGAATTCCAGGCCGGCTTCGACCCTGGAGAGCAGGGCGATGAGCTTGCCGCGCAGCCGGAAGATCCTCCGAGATAAGCCCCCCCCGAGCTGATGGGAGGAAATCCGCGCCTGGGTCAGCGAGACCGACCTGATCAGGTCGTTGACGGCCTCGGCCTGGAGCATGTCCAGGCGGCCGTTCAGATAGGCGCGGAGGGTGAACTCCCCGGGCCGGGCCAAGCGCGCCCCCGCCCCGGCGCCAAGCCTGAGAACGCCCTCCAGAACGGCCGGACTGCCGTGCGAGCTCAGTTCGACGACGTCCTCCCTCGTGTAGGACCGGGGGGCCTTGAAATAGGTCAGGAAGGCCTCGTCGAGCGCTGTTTCCCTCCCCGGGTCGCGGATCGTCCCAAAAATAGGGCGCCG
>Ga0315283_10005478_pt1 | contig 11215 bp, 12 predicted proteins | sample YL17G09_0_MG_FD_204541 | JGI IMG/M metagenome (GOLD analysis project Ga0315283, IMG submission 204541) | Sediment microbial communities from Yellowstone Lake, YNP, Wyoming, USA - YL17G09_0 | ecosystem: Environmental > Aquatic > Freshwater > Lake > Sediment | place: USA: Wyoming | collected...
CAACGACCCCGTCAACTTCCATCGCTGCCTGCAGGACTTCGACCGCCGCCTGCCGGACATTCTCGAGACGCTCCGTGACGGCGACCTGCTGATCATCACGTCGGATCACGGGTGTGACCCGACGACACCGTCGAGCGACCACTCGCGCGAGCACGCCCTGCTGCTCGCCTATGCGGCAGGACGCAATGCGGCTGGACGTATCCACGAGGACGGCGAGTTCGGCGATGTCGGCGCCACCGTTTCGGCGTGGCTTGGGGCGAAGCATCCGGGGAAGGGCGCTCCCGGTACGCCGATCATCGAGCCGTGAGCCTCGACGACCCGGAGGTCGTGAAGGCCGAGTACGCAAGCGAAGGTGGGCTCGAGACACGGCGGTCCGTCTACGAGACGCAGGAATGCGACGACCCACTCCAGGTCGCATTCGCAGCGATCGCGGCGTGTCACCCGCGCAGAGTGCTCGAGGTCGGCCCGGGTCCGGGCGAGCTGAGCACGCGCATGATGGCTGAGCTCGGCGCCGAGGTCGTTGCACTCGACGCCTCCGAGCGAATGGTTGAGCTTTCGCGCGCGAAGGGCGTCGATGTCCAGTTGGGCGACGTCCAATCGCTCCCGTTCGCGGATCGGACGTTCGACACGGTCGTGGCGGCCCACATGCTGTACCACGTCACGGACCTCGACGGTGGCCTGGCGGAGATAGCGCGGGTCCTCACCCAACGGGGACGGCTCGTCGCAACGACGAACTCCGAATTCCATCTCGAAGAGGCGCGCGTCCATGCCTGTGTGTCGATGGTCGGCCGGGTCTCCTTCAGCCGCGAGAACGGGCGTAAGATCCTCGAGCGCCACTTCGCTGCGGTCGAGCAGATCGACGTCGACGGTTGGGTCACGTTCGCCGACGCGGAGGCGATTCGGCGCTACATCCGTTCGATGATCATATTCGCGAATGAGTCGAACGCCGAGCGGGTCCCAGATGATCTCAGCCGGGTTCGGGCCGGAACGCGGGTCACCGTGTTCGTAGCGCAGCGCGCGTGAGGCGGACTGCCCGTGGTTGCCCGCATCCGCCCGTGACTCGAGACCACGGCGCTGTGGGTTTGCTACGCCGCAGCCTGTGGTCGAAGCTCGACGTAGACACCCGGCCCCGTCGGGTCGGGGAGTGTTTCGCCGTCGGAGGCGAGGCCTTCGAGATGGAAGGCGATTGCCGAACGCATGTCTGTGACGCACTCGCCCAGCGTGTTCCCGACGCCGGCGCAGCCTGGAAGGTCAGGTGACCAGGCGGAATAGTTCGAAGGAGGCCCCCCCTCGACGAGGATGAGATAGGCCGTGGCGAGTTCCGGATAGTCGGTCATTTCCCTAAGCCTGCCTGTTGAAGGATGCTCGCTGTGGTCTTCGGATGCAACTCTGCGCTCGGCCGACCGGGGATTGTTACCTTGCCGGGCTTGATCGCGTGGACATACTGGCGATGGCTGCCCGTGAAGCCGCGAAGCTGCCAACCGTCCTCTTCGATGATCGCGATCATCTTCTTGATCTTCATACACATATCCTGGGCACCGTGAGCATCGTCGGCAAGATGTCGGTTTTCGCCATGGGAGGTCGAGGCACGTGCGCCCGGCAGACCTGATCGAGCGGAAGCGCAACGGCGAGGAGCTTCCCGCTGACGGACTTGCCGAGTTCGTGCTCGCGTATGCCCGCGACGAAGTGCCCGACTACCAGATGGCAGCGTGGTGCATGGCTGTCTATTTCAAGGGGTTGACGGCGGCCGAGACGTTCACGCTGACCGATGCGATGATCCGCTCCGGCGAGACGCTCAACCTCGGTGCCGCACTCGGGCGCAAGGTCGTCGACAAGCATTCGACCGGCGGCGTGGGCGACAAGACGTCGATCGCGGTCGGTCCGATCGTTGCCGCCTGTGGGGTTCCGCTCGGGAAGATGAGCGGCAGGGGGCTCGGGCACACCGGCGGCACGCTCGACAAGCTGGAATCGATCCCCGGTTTCAGGGTCGAGCTGACGACGGAGGAGATGATCGCCCAGCTACGCGATGTCGGCATGGCGATCGTCGGCCAGAGCGCGAACCTCGTGCCGGCCGACAAGAAGCTCTACGCCCTTCGGGACGTGACGGCAACGGTGGACATCGTCCCGCTGATCGCGTCGTCGATCATGTCCAAGAAGCTTGCCGCAGGGGCGGACGCGATCGTGCTCGACGTCAAGGTCGGCGACGGCGCCTTCATGAAGACCATCGACGATGCGCGCGTGCTGGCGGAGGAGATGCTCGAGCTCGGCCGCCGGGCCGGCAAGGAGGTCACGTGTCTCCTCACCGACATGGATCAGCCGCTCGGTCGGGCTGTCGGCAACGCGCTCGAGATCCGCGAGGCGCGCGACACCCTACGTGGTGAGGGGCCTGCCGACTTCACGGAGCTCGTTCTCGATGCCTGCGCCCACCTGCTCGCCTACTCCGATCTCGGGATCGACGTCGAGGAAGGTCGGCGACGAGCCGAGCGAGCGGTTGCCGACGGGACAGCCTTCGCGACCTATGAGCGGTGGATTCGCGCCCAGGGCGGCGATCCGAGCCCTCGCGCGCTGCCCGACGCTGCGGTGCGGCGCCCCGTGTCGGCGCCACGCGACGGTATCGTCACGCGCGTTGGCGCGCTCGCAGTCGGTGTCGCGGCGCTCGAGCTTGGCGCCGGCCGGCGGACGAAGGCCGACGCGATCGACCACGCGGTCGGTGTGCTGTGCTTCGCCAAGCGCGGCGACGCGGTGCTTGCGGGCGACGATCTTGCCGAGGTGCACGCACGCGACGAGGCATCTGCGGCAGCCGCCGCCGAGGCAGTTCTCGCCGCGTACTCGATCGCTGACGAGGCGCCCGCCCCACACAGCATCGTCCTCGAGGTCATCTCCTGAGCGAGCGACGCCCACGAGCCTAGACTGGGCACGTGCCGGAGTTGCCCGAGGTCGAGACCGTCCGCCGGGCCATCGCGTCCGTGCTCGAAGGGGCACGCCTTGAGCATGTCGAGATTCGCGATGCACGCCTGGTGCGGCCGTTCGACCCGGAGATCGTTGCGGGCGAGCTCGTCGGGGAGCGCGTCGCCGAGATCGGGCGTCGTGGCAAGTATCTGATTGTTGGATTCGACTCTGGTCGGTCTCTGCTGGTGCACCTCCGGATGACGGGTTCGCTTCGTCACGCGAGACGGGGAGCGCTGGCCGACGATCCACATACACGTGCTGTTATCAGATTAGACAATGGATCGGACGTCGCCTACCGCGACGTCCGGCGTTTCGGCACCTGGGAGCTCTTCGAGCACGGTGAGCTAGCGCCGTATCTTCGCGCTCGCCTCGGGCCGGAGCCCCTCGGCTCGCTGTCGGCTGCTCAGCTCGGCAAGCGGCTGGAAGGGCGACGCGCGCCGCTCAAGTCGGCGCTCCTCGACCAGCGAACGATCGCGGGGCTCGGGAACATCTACGTCGATGAGGCGCTCTGGCACAGCGGCTTGCACCCGCTACGGGTGGCCGGCGGCCTCGACGAGGCCGAGATCGTCAGGCTGCACCGCGCCATTCGCAGGGTCCTGCGAACGGGAATCGAGCGTCAGGGCTCGACATTGCGCGACTACGCGCTGCCGGATGGGACGTACGGGTCGATGCAGGCCGAGTTCCGCGCGTACGGACGTGGGGGAGAGCCGTGCGAGCGTTGCCGGACAGCCCTTGTGCGCATCGTCGTCGGTGGACGGACGACGACATTCTGCCCTTACTGCCAGCAACGGGAGCGCGGGGCGACGTAGGCGCGGGGCAGCGTAGGCGACGGGACACGCGTCGGGGACGGCGTGAGATGTGCTGCGGCCCTCAGAGACCGCGAATCGCAGGCCCCACGCAGATGAGGGCCAGAGCGATCGCGCCCCGGTCTTCCGGGGCGCCGGGCAGCCTCTACGCGGCGAGGCGCTCGGCCAGGAGGCCCGAGCGGTCGAGCGCCGCGAGCTCGTCATAGCCGCCGATCGGCTCGCCGTCGATCGTCACGAGCGGCACCGTCCATCGGCGACCCAGGTCGTACACGCGCTGGCGGAAGCCCGGATCGTCATCGAGCGGCACCTCCTCGTAGGCGAGGCCGCGAGTGTCGAGCAGCGCCTTCGCACGGACGCAGTAGCCGCACCATTCCGTCGTGTAGAGGCGGATCCTGGGCACCAGGGGCATAAACGGCTGCAAACACCCTTCTATTCCGTGAACCACGGCCGGCAGCCACGGCCGCTCCGGCCATGGCCACTCGTACACTGGGGCCATGGCTCGATCGACCACGACCGAAGCCGTCGTGCTGCGCTCCTTCCGGTTCGGCGAGGCCGACCGCATCCTGCACCTCTACACGCACGAGCGGGGACGCGTGGGCGCGGTCGCGAAGGGCGTCCGGAAGACGAAATCGCGGTTCGGCGGTCGCCTCGAGCCCTTTTCCCACGTCGAGCTCGTCCTGCACCAGGGTCGTGGCGAACTCGACACCGTCACCGGCGCGTCCCTCATCCGCTCTCACGACCGCATCCGCTCGGAGCCCTATCGGCTGCAGGGCGGGATGATCGGGCTGGAGGCGATGCTGAAGCTCTTCACGGAGCAGGAGGCCAACGAGAAGGCCTTCACGGCGCTGACCCGCTTTCTCGACGCGCTCGACGATGTTGCGGTGCGGCCCGGATCGCGCGCAGCACTCGACCCCGTCGTGCTCTCGTTCCAGCTGAAGCTGCTGTGGGTGTCCGGCTACATGCCCCACCTCGAGACGTGCGTCGAATGCGGTTCGACCGAACCGCTCGTCGCGTTTGTCCCATCGGCCGGCGGTGGTGCCTGCGTCGCCTGTGACCCGGGTGGGATCTCGCTGTCACCCGAAGGAGTGCACGGCATGCGGCTGCTGCTCCACTCGCCGATCGCTGCGGCGTCGACCGCCGGCCTCGGCGACCGGGCACAGCGTGATGCGCTCGCGGTGGTGACCGCGTCCTACGAGCACCACGGCGGGTTCCGGCTCAAGACCCTGTCGGCGTGAGGCTCAGCGGAGCTCGAACGGCTCGGGCGCTCTGCCCGCAACGACCTCGAGCAGCCCCCGCAGGGCACGGGCCGGATAGTCGCCGCTCTCGCCGGCCGCGAACCCCGAGACCTTGATACGGGCGACACTCGACGCCAAGCTGCCACGCCGGAGCTCGACGCCCCATGCTGTCGCCTGTCGGCCTTCGAACAGAGCCAGGGCGGCATCCAACGGGACCGACACGACGGCATCCACCTCGTCGGGGTGGAGACGGTAGGCATCGAGAGGAAGGTCCGAGCGTAGTGCGAAAACTTCCTGAACCTCGTTGTCCGACCCGGCGACACTGTGCGCGAAGCGGCGGCCGAGCCGGGTGATGTCCCCGATCTCGACCAGAATCCCGATCTCCTCCTCTGCCTCGCGGACTGCCTCGAAGAGAGTCTCGCCGGCGCGAAGATGCCCGCCCACGGCGACGTCGAGGGAGCCCGGCCAGGTGTCCTTCGTCTGCGAGCGCCGCTGGAAGAGGGCGAACGGCCGTCCGTCTTCGTCGACGCCCCCGACCCAGATGTGGAGTGCCCCGTGCCAGTCGCCGTCGCGGTGGACGTCGCCACGGCGCTTGCAGACACCCGTGGGCACGCCGTTCTCGTCCAGGACGTCGAAGGGCTCGTCCTGCGGATCGGTAGTGGCGCGCTCGCCGCTCAGAACCGCTCGAGCACGCCGTCGAGCGCACCCTCTGCGACCAGCTGCTCGGTGAGCTCGTTGCGGCCGGGTCTGACCTCACGCTGCACGACGCCGTCCGCGTCGAGCCTGTACTGGCCGACCCAGTCGAGCCGGGGCGAGTAGACGTGCACCGTCACGGCCGGCGCGCCCTCGTCGTGGCTGACCCGATGGATGTAGCCGGGGCCGCCCTGGCGGGCGTCACCCGCGCGTAGCTGGCGAGATTGATGCTCGGCGCCGTACACCATCAGATCTTCACGCACGCAACCGCTCGCGACGCAGAGGCCGACGCCCGAGATGTAGTGATCGTGGAACCCGGTTCCCTGCCCCGGCATCCACGAGAGAATCCACGCGTCCATCCGCTCGTCCTCGTAGACGAGCTCGTACCGCCGGTGGTCGGCATCAAGACGAACGAGCGGCTCCCAGAGGTCTGTGCGCGCCGCAATCTGGCGCGCAACGTCCTCGAGCTCATCCGGCGCGAGGAGGCCCTCATGGGGCACCAACCCGTCGAGTGATGCGAGAGCGGGGACGAACAGCGGCTCCGTGCTCATCGACATGTCGCTCATGATACTCCACCGATCGTATCTCTTGTCAAGGTTATGTCCAATTATCCGGATCTCGTCAGTCGAAGAGACGCCGGAAAGCCCTTCCGCGCGTCGCCCGAACCTCGGCCGGCGGCGGGATCAGGTGGCGGTTGCGGATCAGCCAGGCGCCGAGAGCGAGGACGAGCAAGAAGATGCCGGCGAGTGCCCAGATGTCGGCAAGGTTGAACGCGATCACGCCGCGATTGCCGACGAAGACCAGCGGGTTCGGCACCTCCATCCCATTCCAGGCGGCGGAGAGGCTGTTGCCGAGCAGGCCGCCGGCGAGAACACCTGCGGCGGGTGCCACGAGGAGCGAGGGGATGCGGGCGATGACGACCATCCCGGCCAGCAGCGAGACCGAGAGTAGTAGCCACCCGAACGAGCGCTCGTGGTAGGCCCACACCTCGGTCGGCTCGCTAGCCTTCACGAGCAGGTCGGCAGCCGCGAGCGGAAGCGCGACGCCGAGCATGATCCCGATCCGTCCCACGACTCTGACGGTACCGGAGCAGTGCCATTCCCGGGCGGGCAGGACGGTCGCCGTGGAGCATGACATGCACCGCCTCCATGCCAGACTCGGCTTCGTCACCCCGGGCGAGCGGACCCTGACGAGGCAGGCGGTCAGAAGGCTGACCGGCAGAGAGCAAGGCATCTGCCTTGCGTCTACGGTGAGTCGACCTTGGGCGAGCTCCACGGCTCGGCGAGCCGGTCGAGCACGTGCTCGCGGGCGCGGGCGATCGAGATTCGCTCCTGCGCGAGCGAATCGCGCTCGCGGATCGTGATCGTCTCGTCCTCTAGTGTTTGGTCATCGATCGTGAGCGCGTAGGGCGTCCCGATCTCGTCCTGGCGGCGGTAGCGCCGGCCGATCTGGCCGCCGTCGTCGTATTCGACCGAGATCACCTGGCGCAGCTCCTCGTAGAGCTTCCGCGACCGGCCCGTCATATCCTCGTTCTTGCCGATCAGTGGCAGGACGGCGGCCTTCACCGGCGCGAGTTGCGGATGCAGGCGCAGCACGGTGCGGTCACGCTCGGCGACGACCTCCTCGTCGTAGGCGTCGACGAGGAACGCGAGCATCGACCGGTTGACCCCGAGGGCCGGCTCGATCACGTGCGGCGTGTAGCGGCTGCCGTCCTGCTCGACCCACTCGAGCTTCGTCCCCGACGCGGTCGTGTGAGCCGTGAGGTCGAAGTCGCCACGGTTTGCGACCCCTTCGAGCTCCGACCAGCCGATCGGGAACAGATATTCGATGTCGCTCGTCGCGCTCGAGTAGTGCGAGAGCTCGTCGGCGTCGTGCGGGCGGATCCGGAGGTGGCTCTCCCGGATGCCGTAGCGGCGGTGCCAGGCGAAGCGCTCGTCAACCCAGTAGCGGTACCACTCGTCTGCCTCGGCAGGCGGCACGAAGAACTCCATCTCCATCTGTTCGAACTCGAGCGTGCGGAAGATGAAGTTGCCCGGCGTGATCTCGTTGCGGAACGACTTCCCCACCTGGGCGATGCCAAACGGCGGCTTCCGGCGCGCGATTCCGGCCACATTCTTGAAGTTGATGAAGATGCCCTGCGCCGTCTCGGGGCGCAGGTAGACCGGCACGCCCGTCTCCTCGAGTGCGCCGACGCGGGTCTCGAACATGAGGTTGAACTGGCGAGCCTCGGTGAGGTCGCAGTCGGACGCCTCGCCGGGTCGCTTGCTCGGCCGCTGGCCGCACTGGGCGTCCTCGAGATGATCGGCGCGATAGCGCTTCTTGCAGAACTTGCAGTCGACGAGAGGATCCGAGAACCCGCCGACGTGGCCCGACGCCTGCCAGACGTCGGAGTGGAGGATGATCGACGAGTCGAGGGCGACGATATCGTCTCGCTCCTGCACCATCGCCTGGAGCCAGCGCTGCTTGATGTTGTCCTTGAGCAGCACGCCGTAGTGTCCGTAGTCGTACGAGGAGCCAAGCCCGCCGTAGATCTCGGACGACGGAAACACGAATCCGCGCCGCTTGCAGAGGGAGACGATCTTCTCCATCGTGACGGCGTCGGCCATGGCTCTGACCCTACCCACCCGGCACGGCCGACGTTCCCGGTAGCGTCCTTTCCCATGGCCACCACGATGCGGCGCCCATCCCTTGTCTCGGACGACCTCGAAGCACATGCGATCGCGTGGCGGCGGCACCTGCACGCCCATCCCGAGCTGTCGTTCGAGGAGCACGAGACCGCCGCCTTCGTGGAGGAGACCCTGCGGTCGTTCGGCGGGCTCGAGATCGAGCGTCCTGCCGGAACAGCCGTTGTCGCGCGGCTCCACGGCGCTCGGCCGGGCAAGGTCGTCGTGCTCCGTGCCGACATCGACGCGCTGCCTATCGTCGAGGAGAACGTCATTCCCCACGTCTCGACGCGCCCCGGCGTGATGCACGCGTGTGGTCACGACGGTCACACGGCCATGCTGCTCGGCGCCGCTCGACTCCTCCTCGAGCGTCGCGACGAGCTGGCCGGAGAGGTGCGCTTCGTCTTCCAGCACGCCGAGGAAGTGCCGCCCGGCGGCGCCCGCGACATCATCGAGGCCGGCGTGCTCGAAGGAGCCGACCTCGTCGCCGGCGTGCATCTTCTCTCCGGGCTCCAGACGGGCCACGTCTCTGCGGCTCCGGGTGCCGTGATGGCCGCCGCCGATCTCTTCACGCTCGAGATCGGCGGTCACGGTGGTCACGGGGCGAATCCGCACGAGACCGTGGACCCCGTGGTCGTGGCGGCCCAGGTGATCACCAACCTGCAGCAGATCGTCGCACGCGAGACCGACCCGTTCGACTCGGTCGTGGTGTCGGTCACGACCCTCGCAGCCGGCACCGCCCGGAACGTGATTCCCGGCTCCGCTCGGATCGGGGGAACCGTGCGGACACTGTCGGTTGCACGGCGCGCCGAGGTGCGCGAGGCAATGGAGCGCGTCATCGCGGGAGTCACCTCGGCCCATCGCGCCGAATATCGTTTCGACTACGAGGTCGGCTACGACCCGGTCGTCAACGACCGCGACGCGACCGAGGCCGTCCAGCGGGCCATCGTCGCCGAGCTGGGGGAGGAGGCGCTCGTCGAGGTTCCTCCCGTGATGGGCGGCGAGGACTTCTCGGCCTACGGCGCGGTCGCGCCGGCGGTCTTCTTCTGGGTCGGGACGGGCAACGACGAGCTCGGCACCTCGTTCCCGCATCACCATCCGCGGTTCGACATCGACGAGGCCGCGCTGCGCGACGGCATCGCAGTGTTCGTGCGGACGGCGCTCGACGCCTCGCGGTAAGGGGCCGTGGCCGGCAAGGGCACGCCCGCAATCGTCGCGGCGAAACGGGCCGGTATCGCCTTCACGGTCCACGAGTACGCGCACGACCCGAAGGCTGCCTCGTACGGCCTCGAGGCGGCCGAGAAGCTTGGCGCCGACCCCGCCCGGGTGTTCAAGACGCTCGTGGCCGACGTCGACGGGACGCTCACCGTCGCGGTCGTCCCGGTGGAAGCACAGCTCGACCTCAGCGTTCTCGGCAAGCGCGCCGCCATGGCAGATCCGAAGCTTGCCGAGCGCACGACGGGGTACGTCACCGGTGGGATCAGCCCGCTCGGGCAGCGGAGGCAACTGCCGACCGTCGTCGACGAGTCGGCCTTCGCCTACGAGACGATCCATATCAGCGCCGGTCGCCGCGGGCTCGAGATCGAACTTGCCCCCGCAGATCTCCTTGCCCTGACCGGCGGGCGGGTGCGGACGATCGCCACGCATCGGTAGGAACCTTGTGTTGAATCAACACACGTCGCGTGTCCGAGTCCGACCTAACGATGGGCGGTACTTGACCTGGCCAGCTAGCGTCGGTTTGTGCTCGAGCTCTTCCAGATAACCGGCTCATGTAGCTTCGCCGCCCGGGCGGCGCTCGAAGAAGCGGGCGCCGAGTACGTAACGGTCGACGTCCATCCCCGCAGGCGGGAGGAGATACCGGAGTTCGCGGCGGTCAATCCCCTTCTGCGGGTGCCGGCTCTCCGGGATGGGGCAGACCACGTGTACGAGACCGGGGCGGTTCTGCTCTACCTGGTCGAGTGCCTTCCGGGCCGTGGGTTGGGGCCGCTACCGGGTGAGCCGCGACGCGGCGAGCTCCTGCGCTGGGTGACGTGGCTCGCGGACACCCTGCATGACGCGTACCACCCGCTCGACGCTCCGCGGTTTCTTACCGATGATTCGGTTGGGTACTCCGGGATCGAGAGAAAGGGACGCGACAGGCTCGATGCATACGGCGCCTACCTGGAGCACGAGCTCGCTGACGGGGGCTGGTGTGTCGGTGACAGGTTCTCGGTCGCGGATATCTACCTCTACATGCTCAAGGGATGGGAGAACTACACCGAGGGATACGTTCTCGGTGGTGAGGCGCTTGCGGCCCACTACGCACGGGTTGGCGCCCGACCGGCGATCGCGCGCACACGCGCGCTCGATGATCTCGACGAACGGCTGCTCAGGCACCATCCCGAACTGCGCGCGGGCGAGCAGATCACCCGACAAGCTGGAAGCCCGGGTCTCTGACCCCGGGTCTCAGTCGCGCGCCAGGACTCTCGCCGCGAGCGCAGGATCGACGTTGCCGCCCGAGACGACGAGGACAGTCGGCCCGTCGATCGCCACCGCACCGGTCTGCAAGGCGGCGAGCGTGAGCGCGCCCGTGGGCTCGACCACGAGCTTCGCCTCGAGCGCGAGCCAACGCATCGCCTCGAGGACCGCCTCCTCCGACACCGTCACGATCTCGTCGACGAGGGCTGAGATCGTCGCGAACGTCAGCTCACCGAGGGCCTGGGTGCGCACGCCGTCACAGATCGTGCGCGTCACATCCGCAGCCGGCCAGCTCACGATCCGTCCGTCTCGGAGAGACTCCTGCGCGTCGGCGGCGAGCTCCGGCTCGACGCCGATCACCCTCGCCGCAGGACAGAGGGACTTGACGGCCGTCGCGACGCCCGAAATGAGG
>Ga0315283_10005481_pt1 | contig 11213 bp, 21 predicted proteins | sample YL17G09_0_MG_FD_204541 | JGI IMG/M metagenome (GOLD analysis project Ga0315283, IMG submission 204541) | Sediment microbial communities from Yellowstone Lake, YNP, Wyoming, USA - YL17G09_0 | ecosystem: Environmental > Aquatic > Freshwater > Lake > Sediment | place: USA: Wyoming | collected...
AACTTCTCGAGGTCCTTGCGCGTCGGAAAGCCCTCGAGCTTCATGCCGAGCGAGAGGCCCATCGACTGCAGCACTTCCTTGATTTCGTTCAGCGACTTGCGTCCGAAATTCTTCGTCTTGAGCATCTCCGGCTCGCTCTTCTGCACGAGCTCGCCGATGTAACGGATATTTGCGTTCTGGAGGCAGTTCGCCGAGCGCACGGACAGCTCGAGCTCGTCCACCGACTTGTAGAGATTCGGGTTGAGCGGCGTCGCCTGATCCGCGGTCGGCTCGAACGTCTCGACCCGCTCCTCGAAGTTGATGAAGATCGAGAGCTGCTCCTTAAGGATCTTCGCCGCATACGCCACAGCGTCGCGCGGGACCACCGCGCCATCGGTCCAGAGCTCGAGGCTCAGGCGGTCGAAGTCCGTTTCACGGCCGACGCGCGCCGGCGTCACGGTGTAGTTCACCCGCCGGACCGGCGAGAAGATCGAGTCGATCGGAATTACGCCGATCGGCATCTCTTCGCTCTTGTTTCGCTCCGCCAGCGCATACCCCTTGCCCAGGTCGACCGTGAGCTCCATCTCCACGTCGGCTTCGGGCGAGAGGGTCGCAATCTTGTGCTCGGGATTGAGGATCTCGACCGTCTGGTCGTCCGAGACGAGATCGCCAGCCGTAAGCGGCCCAGCACCTTTCTTGTGGACGCGCAGGATCTTCGGACCCTCCGCGTGCAGTCGCAAGCGCACCTCCTTGACGTTCAGGATGATGTCGCTCACGTCCTCCAGCACGCCAGGAATGGTGGAGAACTCGTGCAGCACGCCGTTGATACGGAGCGTCGTGATCGCCGCGCCCTGGAGCGAGGAGAGCAGCACGCGCCGCAGCGCGTTGCCGAGGGTCTGCCCGAAGCCGCGCTCGAGCGGCTCGCAGGTGAAGCGCCCGTAGTTCGGAGCGACGGTCCCCTCCTCGACCTCGAGCCGTCGCGGACGGATCAGCCGACCCCAGTTCTTGTCGATCAGGTCCTGCTGCATGGATGGATCTCCCTTCGGCGGCACATGACCGCCGGCGCCGAAAGGCCGGCTGACGCCGGCCGTTCCGTCACCTCGAGTAGAGCTCGACGATCAGCTGCTCCTGGATCGGGAGCGTGATCTCTTCGCGCACCGGCATGGCCTTCACGACTCCGGCGCAGTTGTCCTTGTCGATCTCGAGCCAGCTCGGCACGCTGCGTCGCTCGAGGGTCTCGAGCGCCCCCACGATCCGCGTGATCTGGCGCGAACTCTCGCGGAGCACGATCACCATCCCGGGCTTGACCAGCATCGACGGGATCGCAGCCTTGCGGCCGTTCACCTGGAAATGGCCGTGAAGCACGAGCTGGCGAGCCTCCGCACGCGAGGTCGCAAAGCCGAGCCGGAAGATCACGTTGTCGAGCCGCCGCTCGAGCAGCGAGAGCAGATTCTCGCCGGTGCGGCCCTTCATGCGGTTTGCCTGCTCCATGGTCTTCTCGAACTGGGCTTCGAGCATGCCGTACATGCGCTTCACCTTCTGCTTCTCGCGCAGCTGCATGCCGTAGTCGGAGAAGCGGGGGCGGGCCTGTCCGTGCTGTCCCGGCGGATAGCCACGGCGATCCACCGCACACTTCTCGCTGAAGCAGCGGTCGCCCTTCAGGAAGAGCTTCGTGCCCTCTCGCCGGCAGAGCCGGCTGACCGATCCATTGTAGCGGGCCATGTTCCCTCTCCTTCCCTACACCCGACGCCGCTTGGGCGGGCGGCAGCCGTTGTGCGGGATCGGCGTGACGTCGCGAATCATCGTGATGCGCATGCCCGCGGCCTGCAGCGCACGCAGCGCTGATTCGCGGCCCGAGCCGGGCCCCTTCACGTAGACACCGAGAGAGCGTACGCCGTGCTCCGCCGCCTTCTTGGCGCACTCCTCGGCAGCGACCTGCGCCGCGAAAGGCGTCGACTTTCGCGACCCCTTGAATCCAGCGCCGCCCGCCGTCGCCCACGAGAGCGTGTTTCCGCCCACGTCGGTGATCGTGATGATCGTGTTATTGAACGTCGACTGGATGTGTGCCATCCCCGTCTGGACGTTCTTCTTGACTTTTTTCTTGGTGCCCTTCTTCACGTTCTCACTACTTCTTGGTCGGGGCCTTCTTCTTGCCCGCGACTGTCTTGCGCGGACCCTTGCGGGTTCGCGCGTTGGTGTGCGTCCTCTGGCCGCGGACCGGAAGCCCGCGCCGGTGTCGAAGCCCCCGGTAGCAGCCGATGTCCATCAGCATCTTGATGTTCTGGGCCGTCTCCCGCCGGAGATCGCCCTCCACCTTGTGGTCGCGCTCGATCGTCTCGCGCAGGCGTACGAGATCGCCCTCGCTGAGCTGATCGCTCTTGGTGTCCGGGTCGACGCTCACCCGCTCGCAGATCTTGCGCGCCGAAGTGCGCCCGATCCCGAAGATGTAGGTCAGTGCGATCACCAGCCTCTTGTTTCGAGGGAGATCGACCCCCGCGATGCGTGCCATTGTTTTCCTCTCCCCCCCTAGCCCTGTCGCTGTTTGTGCTTGGGGTTTTCACAGATCACGCGCACGACACCCTTGCGCCGGATGATCCGGCACTTGTCGCAAATCTTCTTGACCGAGGACCGCACCTTCATCGCTGCCTTCTCCCTCGGGTCCCGCTCAGTGCGAGCCCGGTACCCGCGTCAAGATCTCGGGCCCGTTCTCCGTGATCAGGATCGAGTGCTCGAAGTGGGCCGAGAGCGAGCCGTCGGCCGTCACGGCCGTCCACTCGTCGTCGAGCATCTTCACGTCGGCTGTGCCCACGTTCACCATCGGCTCGATCGCGAACACCATCCCCGGCAAAAGTCGCGGGCCCTTCCCCGGCTCGCCGAAATTCGGAATCTGCGGCGGCTCGTGCAGCCGACGTCCAATGCCATGCCCGACGAACTGACGCACCACCGAGAAGCCTGCGCTCTCGGCATGCGTCTGGACCGCATGCCCGATGTCCGAGAGGCGGTTGCCCGGGACCATCTGGTCGATGCCCTTGTACAGCGCCTCCCGCGTCACCTCCAGGAGCTTCGCAGCTTTCTCGTCGATGCGCCCGACCGGCAGGGTCACGGCGGAATCCCCGTGCCAGCCATTCCGGGAGACGCCGAAGTCGAGCCCTACGATGTCACCCTCCTGCAGCACCCTCGGACCCGGGATCCCGTGCACGATCTCCTCGTTGACCGAGATGCAGATCGTAGCCGGGTACTTCGGCAGGCCCTGCGGCCCGTAGCCCAGGAACGACGACTGCACGCCGCGCTCCTGGATCGCCCGGGACGCGACGTCGCCGAGCTCTCCCGTGGTCACTCCAGGCCGGATCCTCTCCCGAAGCTCGAGCAGGATCTCACCGACGTGGCGAGAAGCCTCGCGCATGTAGCTGAGGTCTCGTCGGGTCTTGAGAGCGATGTTGCCGGCGCTCGCCATCATGCCGCGAGCACCCTATCGATGGCCTGCGCGACCTGCTCCACCGAGCCCAGCCCGTCCAGCTCGGCCAGGATCCCCTGCGCGCGGTAATACTCGATGAGCGGCGCCGTCTGCTGCTGGTAGACCTGCATCCGGGTCCGGATCGACGCCTCGTTGTCGTCGCTACGGCCCTCGATCTCGGCGCGCTTTCGGAGCCGCTCGATCAGGGTCTCCTCGCTCACGCAGAGCACGATGCAGCGCTCGAGGCTGCGGCCGAGCTTCACGAGGATCGCGTCGAGAGCCCGGGCCTGCTCGGTCGTACGCGGGAAGCCATCGAGGATGAAGCCGCCCTCGGTGTCTGGCTGCTGCAGCCGGGCCTCCGCGACTCCGATCACGACGGCATCGGGAACCAGCTCTCCGCGCTCCATGTGACCGCGGGCCTCGCGGCCGATGGCCGTCCCGGCGGCTACGGCCGCACGCAACATATCTCCCGTCGAGATCTGCGGAATGCCGAGCTTGCGCACCAGCCGCACGGCCTGGGTGCCCTTGCCGACTCCCGGAGCGCCGAGGAGAAGAAGCCTGCGGAGCATCAGCGTCCCAGTCTCCCGCGCACGCGAGTGCCCTTGACGAAGCCCTCGTACTGCCGCGAAACCAGATGCGCCTCGATCTGTCCGATGGTGTCGAGGGCGACGCCCACGATGATGAGCAGCGCCGTGCCGCCGAAGTAGAAGGGGATGCCCTGCTGCGCCGAGAGTACGGACGGCATCACGCAGACGGTCGCCACGTAGATCGCCCCTACCAGCGTGATGCGGACGAGCACGTGGTCGATGTGCTCGGCCGTCTTCTTGCCCGGTCGGATGCCCGGGATGAAGCCGCCGAAGCGCTTGATGTTCTCGGCCACGTCCTGTGGATTGATCACCACGGCCGTGTAGAAGAAGGCGAAGAAGACGATGAGCGCGACGTAGACGGTCTCGTACACCGGCCCGCCGACGTAGAGATAATCCTGGAAGACCTGTTGCACTGCCGGCGAGTGCGTGAACTGTGCAATCGTCAGCGGAAACATGAGGATCGAGGAGGCAAAGATGGGCGGAATCACGCCTGCCGTGTTCACGCGGAGCGGGAAGTAGCTCATCCCACCCTGCGTTACCCGTTTGCCCACGACGCGCCGGGCGTGCTGGATCGGAATCCGGCGCTGACCGCGCTCGAAGAAGACCACGAAGCCGATCACGAGCACCATGAACGCCAGCAGCAGCACCGCGCCCAGTAGCGTGAACTGGTCGGTTCGGATCAGCTCCACGAGCTGCCCGAGGCCCGAGGGGATGCGCACGACAATCCCGGCGAAGATGATGAGCGAGATGCCGTTCCCGATGCCGCGCTCGGTGATCTGCTCGCCGAGCCACATGATGAAGGAGGTTCCCGTGGTCAGCGTCAGCATCGTCATGATCCGGAAGCTCCAGCCCCCCTCGATCACCGCACCCTCGCCGAACTGACCGTTCTCGAGGCCGTAGGAGAGCAGCAGCCCCTGGCCGAGGGCCAGCACGATGGTCGCGTAGCGGGACCACTGGGAGATCTTCTTCCGGCCCTGCTCGCCCTCCTTCTGCAGGGCCTCGAGCGAGGGAATCACCACCGCCAGCAGCTGGAAGATGATGGTGGCGCTGATGTACGGCATGATGCCCAGGGCGAAGATCGACAGGTGCTCCAGGGCTCCGCCCGAGAACAGGTTGAACAGGCCGAAGACCGAGCCCGACATCTGGTCGAAGAACTGCTTGATCACGTCCGGGTTGATCCCCGGCGTCGCAATATGAGCCCCGACCCGGTAGATGGAGAGCATCCCGAGCGTGAAGAGGATCCGCTTCTGGAGCTCGGGGATCCTGGCGATGTTCTGGACGCCACCGATCATGCGACGATTTCCACCTTGCCGCCCGCTTCCTCGATCTTGCGACGGGCCGACTCGCTCGCGCGTTGGACCACCACGGTCACTCCGCGCGGCGCCTCGCCATCCCCGAGCAGCTTGATGGGCGCCCCCGAGCCGCGAACAAGCCCGTGTGCAAACAGCGACTGCGCGTCGATGCGCGCGCCCGCCTCGAAGCTGGAGAGCGAGCGGATGTTGACGATCTCCACGGTCTCTCGCGACAGGCTGTGGAAGCCACGCTTGGGCAGCCGTCGCACGAGCGGCATCTGGCCGCCTTCGAACTGGCGTGACGTCTCGTTGCCGGCGGAGCGCTTGCCCTGGCCCTTGATGCCGCGGCCCGACGTCTTGCGATGTCCCGAGCCGGGGCCGCGTCCGACCCGCTTGATGCGATGACGCGCTCCCGGGCGCGGCTGAAGTCGTTCCAGCATCGGCCTACCCCTCCACCACGACGAGGTGCCTGACCTTGTCGATCATGCCCCGTACGGCCGGCGTATCCTCCAGCTCCACCGCCTGGCGGAGCTTCGAGAGACCGAGCCCGCGCAGCGTGGCCCGCTGTCGCTGGTCCGAGCCGATCTGGCTCTTCACGTAGCGGACGCGGATCCGCTTGCCTGCGGCGGTCACGACAGGCGTCCCAGCTGTCGGAGACGATCTTCGGGGTTGCGCAGCTGCCCGAGCGCCTGCAGCGTCGCGCGCACTACGTTGTGCGGGTTGCTCGTCCCGAGCGTCTTCGTGAGCACGTCTCGCACACCCGCAGACTCCACCACGGCACGCACGCCACCTCCGGCGATCACGCCCGTCCCGGCCGAGGCCGGCCGGAGCAGCACGCGGCCAGCCCCAAAGCAACCGAGCGCCTCGTGCGGCAGCGTTCCAGCGATCAGCGGGATGCGGATCAGGTTCTTGCGAGCTCGGTCGACGCCCTTGCGGATCGCCTCGGGCACCTCGCCGGCCTTGCCCAGACCCACGCCAACCACGCCGTTGCCGTCTCCCACGACGACCAGCGCACTGAAGCTGAAGCGCCGTCCGCCCTTCACCACCTTCGCCACGCGGTTGATGTGCACCACACGGTCGCTGAGCTCATAGTCGTTCGGATTGATTCGCTCGGGCATGCGTCCTTCTCTTTAGAACTGGAGACCGGCTTCGCGCGCGGCCTCGGCAAGGGCCTTCACGCGGCCGTGGTACAGGAAGCCGTTGCGGTTGAAGACCACCTTCTCGATCTGCTTCTGGCGTGCGACGTCGGCGATCAGCTGACCGACTTTCTTTGCGGCCTCGATGTTCCCCGTGGAGCTGAGCCCACCCGCCACGACCTTTGCGCGCGTGGAGACGGTGGCGAGCGTCGTTCCCGTGGCGCCGTCCACCAGCTGCGCGTAGATGTGCTTCGCACTCCGGAACACCGTGAGCTGCACGCGGTCGCCACGACTGACCTTCCGGCTCACGCGGTTGCGCCGCGCTTCCCACAGACTGTGCTTCTCGTTGCGAGACTTCTTCTGCATGTGTTGCCTCAGGCCGCTCCGGCCTTGCCGACCTTGCGGCGGACCTGCTCCTGCGCGTAGCGCACGCCCTTCCCCTTGTAGGGCTCCGGCGGCCTGACCCCGCGCACGTTTGCCGCGAACTGGCCCACGACCTCGCGGTCGATGCCCTCGATGCGGATCATCACGTTGCGATCCACGCTCACCTTGAGGCCCTCCGGCACGTCCAGCAGCACCGGATGTGAAAATCCCAGCGACAGCTTTAGACGATTGCCATCGACCTCGGCACGGTAACCGACCCCCTGGATCTCGAGATCCCGAACGAAGCCATCCGTAACGCCCTTCACCATGTTGGCGAGGAGTGCACGAGAGAGCCCGTGCAGCGCTTTCGTGGGCTTGCGCTCGTCCCCACGCACGAAGCGCGCCGTTTCTCCGTCCATCTCGAGAGAGATTCCCCGCGGCACCAGCGCCTCGAGGGCGCCCTTCGGCCCCTTCACCTTCATGGCGCCGCCTTCTTGCTTCACTTCGACGCCCTTCGGGATCGGGACACCGAGTCTTCCGATGCGCGACATGTCTACCAGACCTCGCAGATCACTTCGCCGCCCACACCCGCTTCTCGCGCGGCGCGGTCGGAGATCACGCCTCGGGACGTGGAGACGACCGCGACCCCGAGACCGCTGCGAACTTTCGGGATCGCCTCGTGCCCCACGTAGACGCGGCGACCGGGTCGGCTCACCCGGCGGATCCCGTCGATCAAGGGCTTGCCGTTCTCGTCGTAGCGAATCGTCATCACCAGGCACGCCTTGCCCTCGCGGGCCTCCACCTTCACGGCGCCGAGGAAACCCTCTTCGGCCAGCAGCCGCGCGACCGCGAGGCGGACGCGCGAGTACGCGCACGAGGTGTCCCGGTGCCGCGCCTGCCCGGCGTTCCGGATTCGCGTCAGCATATCGGCGATCGGATCGGTCAGCATCGATTCTCCTACGCCCGGAACGGCATGCCGAGGTGGGCGAGCAGCGCCTTGCCCTCGGCGTCCGTCCCAGCCGTCGTGCAAACGGTCACGTTCATCCCGGTGACGCGCTCGACCTTGTCGTAGTCGACCTCCGGGAAGATGATCTGCTCGCGGACCCCGAGCGTGTAGTTGCCGCGGCCGTCGAAGGCCTTCGGTGACACGCCCTTGAAGTCACGCACGCGCGGCAGCGCGACGCTCACCAGGCGGTCGAAGAATTCCCACATCCGATCTCGCCGCAGCGTCACCATGCAGCCGATGGCCTGGTTCTCACGCAGCTTGAAGTTCGCGACCGACTTGCGCGACTTGCGGACCAGAGGCTTCTGGCCCGTGATCGCGGCCAGCTCCTCGGTGGCCTTCTCCATCAGCTTCGGATTCTGCGTCGCCGCACCGAGCCCGATGTTCACGACGATCTTCGTGATCTTCGGAACCTGATTCAGGTTGCCGTAGCCAAACTCCTTCGAGAGCTTCGGCACGACTTCGTCCCGGTAGCGCTGCAGCATACGCGGGGCCATCTACAGCACCTCCGGAGCCAGCGAGATGATCTTCATGAACTTCCGAGCACGCAGCTCGCGGGCGACCGGTCCGAAGATGCGCGTGCCGATCGGCTCCCGTTGGTTGTCGATCAGCACCGCTGCATTGTCGTCGAAGCGGATGTAGGAGCCGTCCGCCCGGCCGATCTCCTTGCGGGTGCGCACGATCACGGCCTTCTTCACCTCACCCTTCTTGACTCGCGCGTTCGGGATCGCGTCTCTCACGGAAACCACGATCACGTCACCGACCGAGGCGAACCTGCGGCCTGCACCCCCCAGCACACGGATGCACAAGACCTTTCGGGCCCCGGAATTGTCGGCGACATCGAGGGTCGACTCGCTCTGGATCATGTCTCGTCCCTTCCCGCCGCCCTGCTACCGGGAGGCCCCGGCGCTGAGCTTCGCCTGCACCTTCCAGCGCTTCGACTTGGAAACCGGCCGGTGCTCCACGATACGCACTCGGTCCCCCACCACACAGCCGTTTTCCTCGTCGTGCGCCATGAACTTCGAGTAGCGGCGGACATACTTCTTGTAGGTCGGGTGCTGGGTCATGCGCTCGACGCGCACGACCACGGTCTTGTCCATCTTGTCGCTGACGACCGTCCCTACCAGGGTCCGTCGCAGTCCTCGTTCGCTCACGACTGACCTCCGCCCTTCTCGCGCCGGACCGTTTCGATCCGCGCCACATCCCGACGGAGCGTCTCGAGCTTCGCCGTGTTCTCGAGCTGACCCGTCGAATGCCGGATCCGGGCCGTGAAGAGCTCCGTCCGCAGCTCGTTCGACTTCGCCGCGAGCTCTTCCGGCGAGAGCTCGCGCAGATCCTTGGCCTTCACGGCATCTCCTCACGCGCCACGAATCGCGTCTGCACCGGAAGCTTGTGGGCCGCAAGCCGCATGGCTTCTACCGCGATCTTGGGCGCCACTCCCTCCATCTCGTAGAGCATCCGGCCCGCTCTGACGCGGGCCACCCATTCCTCGGGATTGCCTTTACCCTTGCCCATTCGCGTCTCGGCGGGCTTCTTGCTGATGGGCTTGTCGGGGAACACGCGGATCCAGACCTTGCCGCCGCGCTTTACGTGACGGGTCATCGCGACCCGCGCCGCTTCGATCTGACGCGCGGTGAGGTACGTGCAGGCCAGCGCCTGGAGACCGAAGTCCCCGAACGCGAGCGTGTTGCCGCGCTGCGCCTTGCCGCGCACCCGACCCTTCTGCTGCTTTCGGTGTTTGACTTTCTTGGGTGCGAGCATTTCCTACCTCGCCGGCTCGTCTTGCAGGCGCTGGGAGAGCGCGCCCTTGCGAATATCCTTGTCCGCGATGTCGCCCTTGAAGATCCAGCACTTGACCCCGACCACGCCGTAGGTCGTCTTGCCCTCGGCGAAGCCGTAGTCGATGTCGGCACGCATCGTGTGCAGCGGTACGCGGCCCTCCTTGTACCACTCGCGACGGCCCATTTCGGCGCCGCCGAGCCGACCCGCGCATGCGATGCGGACGCCTTCAGCACCAAACTTCATGGTGGCCGTCATGGCCTTCTTCATGGCGCGCCGGAAGGCCACCCGCCGCTCGAGCTGCAGGGCCACGCTCTCGGCCACGAGCTGCGCATCGAGCTCCGCCTTCCGGATCTCCTTGATGTTGATGAAGATCTCGCGCAGCGAGAACTGCCGCAGCTCCTTGCGGAGCACCTCCACCTCGGCGCCTCGCTTTCCGATCAGGATGCCCGGCCGCGCGGTGTGGATGTTCACGACGAGCTTGTCGCCGGTCCGCTCGATGATGATCTTCGAGATGCCCGCGTGATACAGCTTCTTCTTGATGAAGGCACGGATCTTGATGTCTTCGTGAAGCTGCTCCGCATAGCGGCGCTCCGCGAACCAGTTCGACTGCCACCCATACAGGGTGCCAAGCCGGAATCCGTACGGATGGACCTTCTGTCCCACGCAGCTCTCCTATCGCTCGCCGAGTTCGACGGTCACGTGTGCGCTCTTGCGCGCGATCCAGGCCGCCCGGCCCTGCGCGCGCGGCATGATCCGCCACGAGCGCGACCCCTCGTCGACCATCACCGTCTTGACGACCAGGTTGTCGAGATCGATGCCCGCCTTCTCGCGGTTGTTCTTTTCCTGCGCGTTGGCCACCGCCGAGCGCACAAGCTTCGCCAGCGGTCGTGCGAACCGCTTGGTCGAAAGCGACAGGAGCGTGAGGGCGTCTTCCACGCCCTTGCCCCGAATCTGATCTACCACGAGCCGCGCCTTCTGCGCGCTGACCCGGTAGCCCTTGAGATACGCCTTCATGACGTGACTACCCTCTACCTGGCCGTCGTCTTCACTTTTCGGTCCGTGGCATGGCCGGTGAACTTCCGCGTCGGCGCAAACTCGCCGAGACGGTGTCCCACCATGTTCTCTGTCACGAAGACCGGCATGAAGAGCTTACCGTTGTGGACCTGGAAGGTGAGCCCGACGAACTCGGGCGTGATCATCGAGCGCCGCGACCAGGTGCGGAGCACCTGCTTCGCGCCCGAGCGCTGCAGCGCATCCACCTTGCGCTGGAGGCTGGGCTCGACGTAGGGGCCTTTGCGAAGCGAGCGCGCCATCTACTTCTTTCCTCGACGCTTGATGATGTAGCGATCCGTGCGCGTGTTCGTGCGCGTCTTGTAGCCCTTGCTCGGGGTTCCCCAAGGCGAGCACGGATGACGCCCACCCGAGGTCTTGCCCTCGCCGCCGCCCATGGGATGGTCCACCGGGTTCATCGCCACCCCGCGAACGTGCGGTCGCCTGCCCATCCAGCGCGAACGTCCCGCCTTCCCGATCTTGAGATTCTCGTGCTCCAGGTTCCCGACCTGCCCGATCGTGGCCATGCAGACCGAGAGCACCATGCGGTTCTCGCCGCTCGGCATA
>Ga0315283_10005482_pt1 | contig 11212 bp, 8 predicted proteins | sample YL17G09_0_MG_FD_204541 | JGI IMG/M metagenome (GOLD analysis project Ga0315283, IMG submission 204541) | Sediment microbial communities from Yellowstone Lake, YNP, Wyoming, USA - YL17G09_0 | ecosystem: Environmental > Aquatic > Freshwater > Lake > Sediment | place: USA: Wyoming | collected...
AGGGTCGCCCCGATGACCCCGAGCACCCCCGGCACCCAGCGGGACCACTGCTGGATCTGGTCCCACGTGTCGCCCACGATGGCATCCAGGAGGAGGAGGGCGATGACCCGCTCCGGCGTCTCGGCCGCCAGCTCGACGATCAGGCGACCGCCCATCGAGTGCCCGGCGAGCACGGCCCGGCGGATCCCGAGGTGATCGAGGACCCGCCGCAGGAGATCGGCGTACCCCGCCAGGTCCCCACCGCCACCGGGGATCGCGAAGGTCCCGCCGTGGCCCGCACTGTCGACGGCGATGACCCGATACCCCATCGCGACCAGGCGGGACAGGGTCTGGGCGTAGAGGATCCCCTCGGCGGAGAACCCGTGGACCACCACCAGCGGGATGCCCTGCCCCGTCACCGACACGCCGACCTCATGGCCGTCGGGCAGGATCACCGTCGACTGGGCCAGGCGGGGGCTCGGCTGGAGCCCCTCGACCTGGGTGACCGGCCCGGGTCCCTCCGGGCCCACCAGGGGCTCGGTCAGGTGGTCGGGAACGGCGACCAGGCGGGTCTCGGTCATGACGTCGCCTTCAGCTCGAGAGGAGCCGTCGGGCCTGCTCGCAGTCCCGACCCATCTGGGCGATCAGGGCCTCGACGCTGTCGAAGCGCTCCTCGCCCCGTAGCCGGGCCACGAAGGCCACGTGGGCCCGCTCGCCGTACAGGTCGTCATCGAAGTCCAGCAGGTGGGCCTCCAGCAGCGAGGCGTGGGCGGTCTCATAGAAGGTCGGCCGGCGCCCCAGCGAGATGGCCGCCGGGTGGCGGGTGCCGTCGGGGCGGGTGTACCAGCCGGCGTAGATGCCGTCGGCGGGCAGCAGCACATCGTCGGGGACCGACACGTTGGCCGTCGGGAAGCCCAGCTCGGGCCCTCCCCGGCCGTCACCGCGACCGACCACGCCCCGGACCTCGTGGTTGCGGCCCAACAGCTCGGCCGCCCGCCCGACGTCACCAGCGGCCAGGGCCGTGCGGATGGCGGTGGACGAGACCTGGTGGGCGTCGTCGGCGACCTGGCCGTCCGGGCCGAGCAGGTCCACGCCGTCGACCTCGAAACCGGCTTCGGCCCCCATGGTCCGCAGCAGCCCGACGTTGCCCCGACGTCGGTGGCCGAAGTGGAAGTCCTCCCCCACCACCAACGCCTTGGTCTCCAGGCAGCCGACGAGGACCTCACGCACGAAGTCCTCGGGTGACTCGTGGGCCCGCTCTTGGTCGAAGCGGACCACCAGCAGCAGGTCGAGGCCGGTGGCCTCCAGCAGCTCCAGCTTCTGCTCGGGGTCGGTGAGCAGGAGGGGGGCGCTCTCCGGGCGGACCAGGCGGGCGGGATGCTGGTCGAAGGTGATCACGGCCGAGGCCATCCCCCGGTCGGCGGCCAGCTTGCGGACCCGATCGATGATGGACCGGTGGCCGAGGTGGACACCGTCGTAGGCCCCGATGGTGACGACCGAGCCACCCGGGAGCGTCGGGCAGGGCCCCGGGTACCGCACCACCTCCACGCCGACGAGGGTAGGCGCCAGACGAGGAACCGAGGCAACGAGAGGGGCGGGCGTCGGGCTGAACGTCGCCGAGGCACTCGATCACCCCTCATCGCCATCGGTCCCCGCTCATGGGTAGGTCGAGGACTGTGCCCACCGATTCGGTACGCACAGTCCTCGAGGTCGGTGAGCGTCAGCCGACAGACCGGAAGGGCACCACGGAGCGTGGTGAACAGACGCCCGGCCTCCGTGGTTGCCTCGGTCTCGGTCAGTTCGCGAGCACCAACGAGGGCTTCGCGCGGTGTCGGCTGACGCGTTCGTAGACGGCGAGGAGTGTGCCCGCCCGGTCACTGACGGCCCAGGGGCCGGGGCCGGTGACCCCGCCGAGCTGGTCCGGGTCGAGCACCCGGCCGTTGCTGACCAGGAAGGCCACGTCGTCGTCGACGGTGGTCTGGGGATAGTCCCGCAGGCCCTCCTTCGGCGTGAGCAGGACGGGCTCGTCCATCGGGTGGGCCTCGGCCTCGCCGAACGAACCGATCCTGGTACGCCGCAGGTCGGTCAGGTGGGCCCCGCCGCCGAGGGCGGTCCCCAGGTCGGCGGCGAGGGTACGGATGTAGGTGCCCGACGAGCACTCGACCTCGGCCCGGTAGACGAGCGGGTCGTCGGTGGGCGCCACCGTGTAGCGGTAGACGGTCACCCGCCGGGGCTTGCGCTCGACCTCCTTGCCCTCGCGGGCCAGTTCGTGCAGGCGCTTCCCGTCGACCCGGACAGCCGACACCATCGGCGGGATCTGCTCGATCTCGCCCACGAACGTGGCCGCGGCTTCGGCGACCTGCTCGGGGGTGAGCGTCATCTCGTGGGTGGCGGTGACGTCCCCCGAGGCGTCCAGGGTCGTGGTCTCGGTGCCGAACACGAAGGCCGCCGTGTAGGTCTTGGGCAGGTCGGTCAGGAAGCGCAGGAGCCGCGTCGACGGGCCGACACCGAGCAGGAGGATCCCCGTGGCGTCGGGGTCCAGCGTCCCGGAGTGGCCGACCTTGCGCTCCCCCAGCACCCTGCGGGCCCGGTCCACGACGTCGTGGGAGGTCATGCCCGCGGCCTTGTCGATGACGGCGATGCCGTTGGGCCGACCCTCGGGCTCAGTCACCGTCGGGCTCGTCGACCTCAGCGTCGGGGTCGTCCTGGTCCCGGTCGTCGTCGACCTGCAGGTCCGCCAGGATGGTTTCGATGCGGTTCGCCGAACGGGTCACCTCATCGGCGGCGAAGATCAGCTCGGGCGTCCGCTTGAAGCGGGTCTGGCGGTTGATGGTCGCTTGGAGGTGCGTGCGATGGTCGCCCAGCGCCTCGATGATCGCGGCGTCGTCCTCGGGCCCGCCGAGGCCGGTGACGTAGACCGTGGCGTTGCGCAGGTCGGCCTCGCAGACCACGTCCACCACGGTGACCAGCGTCAGCCGCTCGTCGTCGATGCGCTCCAGCTCCTCGGCCACGATCTGGCGGACCAGCTCGTTGAGGCGGGCCGTGCGCGGATAGTCGTGAGGTCCCCGGGCCTGGCGGCGGTGCTTGCTCATGAGTGGCTCCTCAGGTCTCCAGCCACGTGCGCTCCATGGACAACACGTCGATTCCCGGTCGGGCCCAGACCCAGCGCTCGATCTCGTCGGTCACGTCGCGTGCATGGCTCTCGGTCCCGCCGACCACGGCCACGCCGACCCGGGCCCGCTGCCAGCGGTCCTGGTCGCCGACCTCGGCCACCGACACCTGGAACCGGCTGCGCAGGCCCTCGACCACGGGCCGCAGCACGGCGCGCTTGGCCTTCAGGGAACGGCATTCGGGGAGATGGAGGTCGATGTCCAGGGCGAGGACGTACACGGCCGTCAGGTCCTCGGGATCTCGCGCTCCTCGAAGGTCTCGATGATGTCGCCCGCCTGCAGGTTCTGGAAGTCCGAGAGGCCGATACCGCACTCGAAGCCGGCCTGGACCTCACGCACGTCGTCCTTGAAGCGGCGCAGCGAGGTGATCGTGCCCTTCCAGATGATCGTGCCCTCACGCAGGAAGCGCACCTTGGCGCCGCGGGTGATGGTCCCGTTGAGGACGTAGCAGCCGGCGATGGCCCCGATCTTGGGGACCCGGAAGATCTCCCGGACCTCGGCGTCGCCGGTGACGACCTCCTCGAACTCGGGCTCGAGCATCCCCACCATGGCCGCCTCGATGTCCTCGAGGAGGGCGTAGATGACCTCGTAGGTCCGGATCTCGACGCCCTCCTGCTCGGCCGACTGTCGGGCCTTGCGCTCGGGGCGGACGTTGAAGCCGAGGATGGTGGCGTTGGCGGCCGAGGCGAGCTGGATGTCGTTCTCGGTGATGCCGCCGACCCCGCGGTGGACGAAGGCCAGCTTGACCTCGTCCCGCTCCAGCTTCCGGAGGGACTCGGTGATCGCCTCCATCGAGCCGTTGGTGTCGGCCTTGATGATGAGGTTCAGCGTGGCGGCCTCGCCGGCCTGGATCTGGCTGAAGATGTCCTCGAGCTTGGCCCCGGTGGCGACCCCGGCGTCACGGCCGAGGCTGGCCTGGCGGGCGAAGTGCTCGCGCTTGTCCGAGACGGTGCGGGCCACCTTCTCGTCGGGGGCGACGACGAAGCTCGTGCCCGCGGCAGCCACGTCGGACAGGCCGAGGACCTCGACGGGCGTGGACGGCCCGGCCGACTTGATCTGCTTGCCGTGGTCGTCGAGGAGGGCCCGGACCTTGCCCGCGGCTGCGCCGGCGACGACGGGGTCGCCGACGGCCAGCGTGCCCTTCTGGACCAGGACGGTGGCCACGGGGCCCCGGCCGGTGTCCAGGTGGGACTCGAGGACCACGCCGGCGGCGCGGCCCTCGGGGTTGGCCCGGAGGTCCTCCAGCTCAGCGACCACGAGCAGCTGCTCGAGCAGGTCGTCGATGCCGAGGTCCTGCAGGGCCGAGACCTCGACCACGATCGTGTCGCCGCCGTAGGACTCGGGGATGAGGCCGTGCTCGGTGAGCTGGCCCATGACCCGCTGGACGTCGGCGTTCTCGCGGTCGATCTTGTTGAGGGCCACGATGATCGGCACGTCGGCCGCCTTGGCGTGGTTCAACGCCTCGACGGTCTGGGGCATCACGCCGTCGTCGGCCGCCACCACCAGGATGACGATGTCGGTGGCGTCGGCGCCCCGGGCCCGCATCGCGGTGAACGCCTCGTGGCCAGGGGTGTCGATGAAGGTGATCTCGTGGCCGTCACGCACGACCTGGTAGGCGCCGATGGCCTGGGTGATGCCGCCGGCCTCGCCCTCGATCACGTTGCTGGAGCGGATCTTGTCCAACAGCAGCGTCTTGCCGTGGTCGACGTGGCCCATGACGGTGACGACGGGAGCGCGCTCGACGGCGTCGGGGTCCTCGTCCTCCTCGTCGTCCCAGTCGTCGTACTCCAGGAGCTTCTGGAGCTCGACCTCCTGCTCCTCGCCGGGATCGACGAGGCGGACCTCAGCGCCGATCTCGGCCGCGAACAGCTCGATCATCTCGTCACTGAGGGACTGGGTGGCCGTGACCATCTCGCCCTGCTGCATGAGGAAGCGCACGACGTCGGCCGCGGTCCGGTTCAGCCTGGGGGCGATGTCCATGGGGGCCGAGGCCCGCTCGATGACGACCTCGCCCTCGGGGACGGCGGCGTCGGTCGGCGTGTAGGTCGGCCGGTCGATCGGCTGCAGCTCCTCGCGGACCCGGCGACGACGGCTCCGGCGTCGACGCTGCGGGCGCTGGGGACCACCGCGTCCGGGGGGACCGCCACCGGGGCGGGCGCCGCCAGGGCCGGCGCCGGGCCGGGGTGGGGCGGCACCGCCACCACCCATGCCGGGGCGCGGGGCGCCACCGGGGCGACCCCGGGGCGGACCACCGGGACGGGCGCCGGGGCGGGCCGGTGGGGCACCGCCGCGGCCACCGGTGCCGGGAGGCGGCGGGATGGGCTTGCCGGTCGACGAGGTGGGCGGGCGGGCGGGCGGCGGGTTGGCCTTGCCCGTCGCGGACTCGGGCGGGGCGCCGGCCGAGGCCGAGGCCGCAGCCGGGGCGCTGGGCGCCGCGGTCGGTGGGGCGGTCGGGCGCACCCGCTCGCTGGCCGGCAGGGTCGGGGGGGCCGGGGGCGGCTCCACCGGGCGAGTCGGACCACTGCTGCCACTCGAGCGCACGACGCGCTTGGAGGCCTCGGCCGGTGGAGCCTCGGGCGCGGGGGCCTCGACGACCTCGGCGGCGGGCGCCTCGACCTCGGCCTCGGGGGCCGGAGCAGGGGCGGGGGCCTCGACGGCTTCAGCCGAGGGAGCCTCGACGTCAGGCTCGGGGGCCGGGGCGGGCTCCGGCTCGGGCGCCGGCTCCTCGGCCTTGGGCTCGGCCTTCTTCTTGGGCGGCGCCTTCTTGGTGCTGACCGGCGGGTTCTTGGGCTTGGCCTCTTCGGCCGGCTTCGCCTCTTCTGGCGGCGCGGCCTTGACGAGGCCGTCCTTCTCCGCCCGACGGCGGACGCGGTCGCCCTGGGCCTCCACGATGCTCGACGAGTGGCTGCGCGCGCCGATACCCAGCTTGTCGCAGAGGTCGAGGACCTCTTGATTGCTCATCCCGAGTTCCCGGGCGAGTTCGTAGACCCTTACGTTGGATGGCACCTGGCTGTGTCAGCCCTTTCGTAGCTTCTGGCGGGCATCTGCCCGGTCGAGCACCTGGTCTCGCACCGCCTCGACAGCGGCGTCCGCGACCGGCGCTCGCAGGGCCCGGGCGAAGGCCCCGCGCCGCTGGGCGGCGTCGAAGCACGCGGCTGATGATCGGCACAGCCACGCGCCCCGGCCGGGCAGTGTAGGTCCCACCGCCAGCGATCCGTCGCCCTGGCGGGTCACCCGCACCAGTTCGTCTGACCCGGCGATCCGACGGCAACCGATGCAGGTCCGCCGGGGGCCGGCGAGTCCTACGACGTCGCCTCGTCGTCGGAAGCGTCGGCCTCGACGGCCTCGACGGTCTCGGCGGCGGCCTCGTCCACCGGGGCATCGGACTCAGCGGTCTCGGCGGCGGCCTCCGCCGCGGGCTCGTCGTCCGCAGGCGTCTCGGTGGCGGCCTCGTCCCCGGCGGCCTCCGCCGCGGGCTCGTCGTCCGCAGGCGTCTCGGTGGCGGCCTCGTCCCCGGTGGCCTCCGCCGCGGGCTCGTCGTCCGCAGGCGTCTCGGTGGCGGCCTCGTCCCCGGTGGCCTCCGCCGCGGGCTCGTCGTCTGCAGGCGTAGCGGCGATCCCAGCCTCCGCGGCCTCACCCTCGGGGGTGTCGCCCTCCGCGCCTTCGGCCTCGGCCTGCTCGGCGCCGAGCTGGCTCCACTGCTCGGCCGTCATGGCCGGGGTGCCGTCGGCGGGCTGCCACATCTGCTCGCCGGACCCGGGGTCGATGATCCACTCGCCCTGCGCCCAGTCGTCGGTCTGGTAGGCGGCCTCCTCGGCCAGCTGGGTCTCGCTCTTGATGTCCACCCGCCATCCGGTGAGCCGGGCGGCGAGGCGGGCGTTCTGGCCCTCCTTGCCGATGGCCAGCGACAGCTGGTAGTCGGGCACGATGACCTCGGCGGTGCCGGTGTCCTCGTGGATGCGGACCTCTTTGACCCGGGCCGGGGACAGCGCCTTCATGACGAAGTCGGCGGCGTCGTCGGAGAAGGGCACGATGTCGATCTTCTCGCCCTTGAGCTCGTTGACGACCATGCGCACGCGGGCGCCCCGGGCGCCGACGCAGGCGCCGACCGGGTCCACGTTGCTGTCGTTGGACCAAACGGCGATCTTGGTGCGGTGGCCGGGCTCGCGGGCACAGGCCCGGATCTCGACGATGCCGTCGGCGATCTCGGGGACCTCCAGCTCGAAGAGGCGCTTGATGAGGCCGGGGTGGGTCCGGCTGACCACGATCTGGGGGCCCTTGGCCGTCTTGCGGACCTCGACGATGTAGGCCTTGACCCGGGAGTTGGGCTCGGGGCGCTCGTAGGGGACCTGCTCGGCCTGGGGCAGGAGGGCCTCGACCCGGCCGAGGTCCAGCAACGTGTAGCGCTGGTCGCTCTGCTGGATCATGCCGGTGACGATGTCGCCCTCCCGGCCGGCGTACTCCTCGTACTTCATGTCCCGCTCGACCTCGCGGATGCGCTGCATCATCACCTGCTTCGCCGTCTGGGCGGCGATGCGGCCGAAGTCGTCGGGGGTGACATCCAACTCGTCACCGGTGGGCTCGCCGTCCTCGTCCAGGTCCTGGGCGTAGACGCGGATGTCGAAGGTGTCGGGGTCAAGGGTGACCCACGAGTACTCGTAGGCCCCGGGCGTGCGCTTGTAGGCCGACTCCAGTGCGTCGGCGAGAGCGGCCAGCAGGTCGTCGACGGAGATGCCCTTGTCGACGGCCAGCGCCTGCAGCGCCTCCATCATCTCCAGGTTGTTTCCGCTCATGAGGCCTTCTTCTTCTTCGTCGTCGGCTTGGTGGTGGTTCCCCAGTCGAACAGGGTCCGGGCGGCGGCGATCTCGTCGTAGCCGAGGCGCCGCTCCTCCCCGTCCAGATCCTCGTCGGGGCGGACGGTGATGCCTTCGTCGTCGGCGGCGATCAGGACGCCCGTGACCCGGCGCTCGCCCTCACCGCCCGGGACGGTCTTCACCGTGACCCGGTCGTTGACCGCTCCGGTGAAGTGGTCGGGCCGACGCAGGGGCCGCTCGAGGCCGGGGCTGGACACCTCGAGGGTGTACTTGCCGGCCACGGGATCGGCATCATCCAGGGCCCGGGAGATCGACCGGCTGAGCTCGGTCAGGGCACCGATGTCGATGCCGCCCTCCTTGCTCACGAGGACCCGGAGGGTGACCTGGTGCTGTTCGACGTCGTAGAGGTCGAGGCCCCGTTCTTCGGCCAGTGGGAGGACGATGGCCCGCACTCGATCAGTGGTTGCCACGTTCGTACCTCCCTTACCGTAAGAAAAGGCGTGGGCCGAAGCCCACGCCTTTCGCTCGACCAGAACAAAATGCTCGTCGCAGTATATCGCTGGATCGGCGGCGTCGGGAGGGTGAGTCGGGCTACGCCGCCGCTCGTTCTGGGACCTGGATCTGGCGCCCCAACGTCAACTTCAGGACCCAGAACCGAAGTGCGCTCGTCAGTAGGAGCGGGCGACGAGGGCGACGAGGCCCGGCTCGTCGTCGCCTTCGGGGAGGCTGCCGTCCTCGCGCTGGAGGCAGCGGACGGTGAGGGCGTCGTCGGCCAGGCGGGCCTCGCCCTCGAGGCCGACGGCGTCCCAGCGGATGCGGACGAAGCCGTCGGCCGCGGCGGCGGCCACGTCCTCGATGGCGTCGACGCCGACCGTGCGGGCGTCCCGGTCCGCGATCGCCCCGGCCAGCAGGTCGGCCTGGGCGGCGGCGAGGGCGGCGGGGACTTCGGCGGCAACCGCGGCCACGGCGACCTGGCGCTTCTCGCCGGTGTCCCGGCGGACCAGGGTGACCTCGCCCTCCTTCAGGTCCCGGGGGCCGACCTCGATGCGCACCGGGATGCCCTTGAGCTCCCAGTTCGTGGCCCGTCGGCCGAACGAGGTGTCGACCTTGTCGTCGAGGCGGACCCGGACCCCGGCGGCCTTCAGCGCGTCGACCAGGCGGGCGGCGGCCTCGCCCGCCCCCTCTTCGTCCCGCACCACGAGCACGACGGCCTGGATGGGGGCCAGGACCGGGGGGACCCGGAGGCCGTTGTCGTCACCGTGGGTCATGATCAGCCCGCCGACCATGCGGGTGGAGCTGCCCCAGGAGGTCTGCCAGACGTGCTCCTGCCGGCCTTCGGCCGACAGGTACTCGATGTCGAAGGCCTTGGCGAAGTTCTGGCCGAGCTCGTGGCTGGTCCCCATCTGCAGGGCCTTGCCGTCCCGCATCATGGCCTCGCAGGCCAGGGTGTTGATGGCACCGGCGAAGCGCTCGGCCTTGGTCTTGCGCCCGACGTAGACGGGCACGGCGAGCACGTTCACCATGAGGTCGGCGTAGACCTCGTGGAGGATCTGCAGGGCGAAGGCGGCGGCCTCGGCCTGGGTGGCATGGCAGGTGTGGCCCTCCTGCCAGAGGAACTCGCTGGTGCGCAGGAACAGGCGGGGGCGCAGCTCCCAGCGCACGACGTTGGCCCACTGGTTGATCAGCAGCGGTAGGTCCCGGTAGCTCTGGATCCACTTGGCGAAGTAGGTCCCCATGACCGTCTCGGAGGTGGGACGGACGGCGATGGGCTCCTCCAACTCCTTGCCTCCGCCGTGGGTGACGATGGCCAACTCGGGGCTGAAGCCCTCGACGTGCTCGGCCTCCCGCTGGAAGTAGTCCATGGGGATGAACAGGGGGAAGTAGGCGTTGTCGACGCCGGCGTCCTTGATGCGGTCGTCCATCTCGGACTGGATCCGCTCCCAGAGCGAGAACCCGTAGGGCCGGATGACCATCGTCCCCCGCACCGGCCCGTTCTCGGCCAGCTCCGCCTTGGCGATGACGTCCTGGTACCACCGGGGGAAGTCGTCGCCCTGGGGGGTGAGCACGGGAGCCTTGGCCATGGGCGGCGAGGGTACTGCCGAGGGGTTCGGCTCCCCGGGAGGATCCCGTTCGGGCGGCAGAACGAGGGGTCAGAGCTTGCGGATCTGTTCGATGTGCTGCTCGGCGTGGTTGACGTCGTCGCCCTGCTCGGTGAGGAGGGCGGCGCGGTCCTTCTCGGCCTCCGCGGCGGCTGAGGCGTCGGCTCGCTCCAGGGCCGCCTCGACGCCGTCTTCGCTGACGATCTTGGCCCACTCCACGAGCTGGTCGACCATCTCGTCCTCGGCCACGACCTTGACGACCTTGCCCTTGACGAAGAGGTGGCCCCGCTTGCGGCCGGCGGCGATGCCGAGGTCGGCCTCCCTCGCCTCGCCGGGGCCGTTCACCACGCAGCCCATGACGGCGACCTGGATGGGGACCTCGAGCTCCTCGAGGGCCTTCTGGGCCGCATCGGCGATGGCGTAGACGTCGACCTCGGCTCGGCCGCACGAGGGGCAGGCGATCAGGTCCAGGCCGGTCCGCTCCCGCAGGCCCAGCGACTCCAGCAGTTGGCGGCCGGCCCGGGCCTCCTGGACGGGGTCGGCGGTCAGCGAGTAGCGGATGGTGTCGCCGATGCCCTCCGACAGCAGCGTGGCCAGGCCGGCGGTGGCCTTGATCAGGCCGACGGGGGGCGGGCCGGCCTCGGTCACGCCCAGGTGCAGGGGGTGGTCGGTGACCTCGGAGAGCTGGCGGTAGGCCTCGATCATCAGGGGCACGTTCGACGCCTTCACCGAGATCTTCACGTCGTCGAAGCCGACCTCGGCGAAGTAGTCCAACTCCCGCTGGGCCGACTCGACCATGGCCTCGGCGGTCAGCCCGCCGTGCTTCTCGTAGAGGTCGGGGTCGAGCGAACCGCCGTTGACCCCGATGCGGATGGGCACGCCCCGGTCCTTGCACTCGGCGGCCACGGTCCTGATGTGCTCGGGACGGCGGATGTTGCCCGGGTTGAGGCGCAGGCAGTGGACCCCCGCCTCCAGGGCGGCCAGGGCCATCTTGTACTGGTGGTGGATGTCGGCCACGATCGGCACCGGCGAGCGGGGCACGATCCGGGCCAGGCCCTCGGCGGCCGCCTTCTCGTTGCAGGTGCAGCGGACGATGTCGGCCCCGGCGCCGTAGAGGGCGTAGATCTGCTGGAGCGTCCCTTCGACGTCG
>Ga0315283_10005483_pt1 | contig 11211 bp, 8 predicted proteins | sample YL17G09_0_MG_FD_204541 | JGI IMG/M metagenome (GOLD analysis project Ga0315283, IMG submission 204541) | Sediment microbial communities from Yellowstone Lake, YNP, Wyoming, USA - YL17G09_0 | ecosystem: Environmental > Aquatic > Freshwater > Lake > Sediment | place: USA: Wyoming | collected...
CTACGACGACAACGGTGGCTGTGGACCCGAAGGCACTGTTCACGCAGTACTGCCAGCTGAGCGGCTGCCACAACGGCGTCCCCAAAGCCGCGCTCGCCGTCGTCACGAAGGTCATCGAGAAGGGCAAGGAGAGCATGCCCGGATTCGCAGACAAGCTGACCGCCGAGCAGATAGCGGCGCTCGCTGCCTGGGTGGCGAACGGCGGCCAATAGGCACCACAGCCCCCGCTGACCGCGATTCTCCCCGGCCGACCGGCCGAATGTAAGATGGGCCCGCCCCCGACCGGGGGCGGGCCCATTCTGTTGCTCCCTCTGCGAGGCGACCGCTAGACCAGGTCGTCGTCCGCCTCGAGGTCCTCGCCCTCGTCGTCCTCGAGGTCCATGGCGTCCTCGAGATCGTCCGTCTCCTCGTACGCCGCGGCAAGGCCGGCCCCCAGACCGCTGCCACCGTTCCCGTCGCCGTCGACGTCGTGGCCGTTGCCATTGGGCCCACCGACGAGGCGGGCCATGCTCGACACTTTGTCGGCGCCGCGCAAGTTCATGACCCTGACGCCCATGGTGTTGCGGCCGGTGCACCGCACGCTCTCCACCGGCACCCGGATGACGGTGCCGTCCTGGCTCATGAGTATGAGCTCGTGATTGTTGCGAACGGAGGTGACCCCCACGAGATCGCCCCGGTCGGGCGAGTCCTTGATGGTGATGACGCCGAAACCGCCCCGCTTCTGGCTGTGATAGTAGGAGGCTGGCGTCCGTTTGCCGTAGCCGCCACTGGTGACGCAGAAGAGATCTGCGTCGTCCTCCGCTACCGCCATCCCGACGAGAACGTGGCCATGAGGCAGCCGCATGCCCTGGACACCCATGGTGTTGCGCCCGGTCGGCCGGACGTCGAATTCGTGGAAGCGGATGGCCTTGCCCTCGCTCGATACCAGGATGAGGTCGTCGTGGCCGGTTGTGTGCCGCACCGCGACCAGTTCGTCGTCACCCTCCAGATTGATGGCGATGATGCCGTCGGCCTTGAGGCTGGTGGCGTAGTCGAGGAAGCGGGTCTTCTTGACGATCCCTTTCTGCGTCGCGAAGACGAGGTACTTGGCGTCGCTGTAGTCCTTGGTGGCGATGACCGCCTTGATCATCTCCCCCTGGGCAAGCGGGAGGATGTTGGCGACGTGGCGCCCCTTGCTCTGCCGGCTTCCCAACGGCAGTTCGTGCACCTTCTGCCGGTAGATCTTGCCTCGCGAGGTGATGAACAGAAGGAAGTGGTGCGTCGTGGTGATGAAGAGGTGCTCGATGTAGTCGCCCTCTTTGAGGTCCATCCCCGTTACGCCGATGCCTCCCCGGTGCTGCGTCCGATAGGTGGAGACCGGCAGACGCTTGACGTAGCCGGAAGCGGAGATGGAGATGACCATCTCTTCAACGGCGATCATGTCCTCTATGTCGATCTCATCCTCGGAGGGGAGGATCTCGGTACGGCGGTCGTCGGCGTACATCTGCTTGATTTCGAGGAGTTCCTCTTTGATCACGTCGAAGATGAGGCCCTCGTTGGCCAGCAGGTTCTCCAGGTAGGCTATCCGCTCGAGCAGATCGCGATGCTCTTCCTCGATCTTGTGGTGCTCGAGGGCGGTAAGGTTGCGCAGCCGCAGGTCGACGATGGCCTGAGCCTGCTCGTCGCTCAGCCCGAAGCGGCTCATGAGGCCCATCTTGGCGGCCTCGGTGTCTTCGCTCGCGCGGATGATACGGATGACTTCGTCTAAGTTGGAGATGGCGATGAGCAGGCCTTCGAGGATATGGGCCCGCTTTTTGGCCTTGTCCAGCTCGAACTTGGTGCGCCGGACGATGACCTCTTTCTGGTGTGCGATGTAGTAGCGGAGCATCTCGCGCAGCGAGAGCGTCCTGGGGACACCATCGGCCAGCGCCAGCATGATGACGCCGAACGTGCTTTGCATAGCAGTGTGCTTGAACAGCTTGTTGAGCACGACCTTGGGCACCGCTTCGCGCTTGAGCTCGATGACCACACGCATGCCGGAGCGGTCCGACTCGTCGCGCAGGTCTGAGATCTCGGAGATCTTCTTCGCCCGGACCAACTCCGCGATCTTCTCGATGAGCTGGGCTTTGTTCACCTGGTAGGGGAGTTCGGTGACGATGATCGCCGTCTTGCCCATCTTGAGCGGCTCGCTGTGAGCGCGGGCCCGCACGACGATCCTGCCCCGGCCGGTCTCGTAGGCTTCGCGGATGCCGGCATGGCCCATGATGATGCCCGCGGTGGGAAAGTCGGGACCCTTGAGATGGCGCATCAGATCGCCGCTGGTGAGCGAGGGATCATCGATGAGAGCGACAGTGGCCGCGATCGTTTCGCCCAGGTTGTGCGGCGGGATGTTCGTAGCCATGCCGACGGCGATGCCCGAACTGCCATTGACGAGCAGGTTGGGGAAGCGAGAAGGCAGCACCGTCGGCTCTTCCCGGCTCTCGTCGTAGTTGGGTGTCCAGTTGACCGTTTCCGCGTCGATGTCGCGCAGCATCTCGGTGGCGACGCGGGCCAGCCGGCACTCCGTGTAACGCATGGCCGCGGCCGAATCGCCGTCGACCGAGCCGAAGTTGCCATGCCCGTCGACGAGCGGGTAGCGGATGGAGAAGTTCTGGGCCATCCGCACCAGAGCATCGTAGATGGAGCTGTCGCCGTGGGGGTGGAAGTTCCCCATCACGTCCCCGACGATCCTCGCGCACTTGCGGTACGGGCGGTTGGGCTGCATGCCCGAGTCGTGCATGCCGAAGAGCACGCGCCGATGCACGGGCTTGAGGCCGTCCCGCACGTCGGGCAACGCCCGGCCGACGATCACGCTCATGGCGTAATCGAGATAGGACGCGCGCATCTCGTCCGCGATCTCGATCTGCTCTATGTGGCCCTCTAAGGTCTCCATGGCCTACACGTCCAACGTGCGCACGTAACGTGCGTTCTCGGTGATGAAATCGCGCCGCGGCTCCACGTTGTCGCCCATCAGGGTGCTAAAGACCTCGTCCGCGATGGCGGCATCGTCCACCGTCACCTGGAGCAGCGTCCGCTTGTCGGGGTTCATCGTCGTCTCCCAGAGTTGCTCCGGGTTCATCTCGCCGAGTCCCTTGAAGCGCTGCAGCGTGATGCCCTGCCGGCCGATGCGCTCGAGGAGTTGCTCGAGTTGCGCGTCGTTGAAGGCGTAGTAGTCCTGGCGTTTTTGCATCACCCGATAGAGAGGCGGCTGGGCGATGTAGACGTAACCGGCTTCAATCAAGTCCGGCATGCTCCGGAACAGGAAGGTGAGGATGAGGGTGCGGATGTGCGCCCCGTCGACGTCGGCGTCGGTCATGATGATCAGCTTGTGGTAGCGCGCGCCGGTCAGGTCGAACTCGTCGGCCAGGCTGGTGCCGCAGGCGCTGATGATCGACTGGATCTCGGTGTTGGAGAGGATCTTGTTGAGCCGCGCCTTCTCGACGTTGATGATCTTGCCGCGCAGGGGCAGGATCGCCTGGAAGCTGCGGTCCCGGGCCTGTTTCGCGGAGCCCCCTGCCGAATCGCCCTCTACCAGATAGAGCTCGCACGATGCTGGGTCGCGGATGGAGCAGTCGGCGAGTTTGCCGGGCAACGTGGTGTTCTCGAGGATGCTCTTGCGGCGGGTGAGGTCGCGGGCCTTGCGGGCGGCCATACGGGCATGTGCCGCCTGCACCGTCTTGCTGATGATCTGCTTGCCGTCTGAGGGATTCTCCTCAAGGAATTCCGCCAACTTCTGGTTGACCACGCCCTCGACGAAGCCCCGGATCTCGGAGTTGCCGAGCTTGGTCTTGGTCTGGCCCTCGTACTGGGGGTCCTGCAGCTTGACGCTGACAATGGCCGCCAATCCCTCGCGGACGTCCTCGCCGCTGAGGTTCTCCTCTTTTTCCTTGAGGAAGCCCTTGGACCGCGCGTAGTCGTTGATGGTGCGGGTGAGGGCCGACCGGACGCCCGAAAGGTGAGTGCCGCCTTCATGGGTGTTGATGTTGTTTGCGAACGAGAAGACATTGTCGTTGTAGCCGGCGTTCCACTGCATCGCGACTTCGACCGAGTGGTGCTTGCTCTGCCCGCTCTGCGGCTCGAGAACCTCTCCCTCGCCCTCGAAGTGGATCACCCGGGGATGGATGGCTTCTTTGTGCTTGTTGATGTGCTTGACAAAATCGACGATGCCGCCGTCGTAGCAATAGACGACAGACTTGGGCCCGCCCGGGCCCTTGCCCAACAGGGTGACCTCGCACGTCGCGTCATCCTGCAACGCCCGGGCGGCAGCCGCGGCGTCCGCCGTCTTGGCCCGGACGGCGGCCTTCGGGGCGGTGGTCCCCAGTGTGTCGCCCTCGGAACCGTTCTCCGCCGGCCTTTCGCCGCCTCCGTCATCGTCGTCGATGCCCGGAGCCGGCACCCCCTCGACCTCTTCCCGCTCGTCGGTCAGACTGATGCGGAGCGAGCGGTTCAGGAAAGCCATTTCCCGCAGCCGTTGGGACAGCGTGGAGAAGTTGAAATTGAGATCGTCGAAGATCTGGGAGTCGGGCATGAAATGGACCATCGTCCCCCGGCGGTCCCCGCACTTCTCGACCTTCTCGACCGGGCCCGTCGGCGTGCCGCGCTCGTAGCGCTGCCGATAGCGGTGCCCATCCCGGCAGACCTCGACCGTAAGCCGTTCAGAGAGCGCGTTCACCACGCTGATGCCCACGCCGTGCAGCCCTCCGGAGACCTTGTACCCTTCGCCGCCGAACTTGCCGCCGGCGTGCAGTTTGGTCATGACGATCTCGAGCGCGGACTTGCCATATTGGGGCATGTTGTCAACGGGAATTCCCCGGCCGTCGTCGACGACGCGGACCGAGGCATCGGGATAAATGGTGACGTCGACGGCGGCGCAGTAGCCGGCCAGAGCTTCGTCGACGGAGTTGTCTACCACCTCGTACACGAGATGGTGAAGTCCCCGGTGCCCGGTGGACCCGATGTACATACCGGGCCGCTTGCGTACGGGCTCGAGGCCCTCTAGGACCTGGATAGCGCTGGCGTTATACTGCTCTGCCAAACCTCGACGACCTCTCTCTTTTTACGCACTTCCTCCCGCTCGCGCAAAGCCAACACGCAGGATGGGGATGCTCCCGGAAGGCTGGAAGAAGGACCCGATCTTGTAACTCTGGGTCGTGCCGACCACACGCTACATTTTACCACATGGGGCCTCTTCCCGACCTCAAATAGTACGCTATGAGCGGCCGGAATCCTGCTTGGCGCGGACGAATCCGGCCTTCATCGCGTCCCGGATCGTGTCTTTGGCGGAGGGGGGGAGAGGGAGCAGTTCGAGATCGGCCAGGGCCTGCTTCTCCTCGTCCGAGAACCCGGCCAGATCGCCCCCGAGGGGGGCGGGGCGGCCATCGGGGGCGGGAGGCTCGGCTGCACGAGTCGGCCCCGGAGTAGACGGCGCGGCGGCCCGCGCGTCTCGCCCGTCGCGTCCCCGTGGTCCCCTTCCCGGGGGCGTCTTTCCGCCGGCCGATGGCGAGAAGTCCTCCCACCCGGCGTGCCGGAACACAGCCTTCTCGACAGCCCCAACGCCAAGCCGTTCGTTCAGCCGGGCGATGACCATCTCGCTCATCAGTTGGAGGGTCTGCGCCCAGGCGCTGGACGAGGTGGTGACGACGAGCCGCCCGTCTCGCAACTGCACGGGCCTCGCGTTGCCCGCCACCTCGGCCCCGACCGCGTCGGCCCACACCGCCGCGAGTCGCCGGTTCAGGTCGGCGGCGAGCGCAGCGGAGCCCGTGTCCTGCGGCGAAAAGGCGGACCTGCCGCCCCCGGCTCCCCTGGCCGCACCGGCAGACGGGGCGGCGGCCTCATCCGCCGCCGGCAGCAGGTCACCCAGACGGTCGAAATCCGGATTGTCAGCCATCCGCGCTTTCCTCTGGTCCCGCACCAGCGACCGTGCCCGTCTCCGCCGGTCCCAGATCCACGACCCGCGCCTGCTCGAGCTCTTCCGGGGAGAAATAACGGAGGTCGGTCGTGGTTATCACCGTCTGCCCTCCGCGCCGGGTGAAGGCGATCAGCCTTCGCCGCCTGGATGGATCGAGCTCGCTCATCACGTCGTCGAGCAGTAGAAGCGGCCTCGCGGGACCGGCGAGGAGCTGCTCCCACTCGGCGAGCACCAGCGCCAGGAGCGCCGTCCGCTGCTCCCCTTGCGAGGCGCACTCGCGCATATCCAGGCCACGGCGCAGCAGCCGGAGATCGTCCCGATGGGGACCGAGATGAGTGTAGGTGCGCTGCCGGTCGGCTCCCCGGCTCTCGGCGAGCCGGGCCCGGTATGCGGGCTCGTCCAGGTCGGCGACGTTGGTCCGGTAGACCAGCTTCAGGTTCTCTGTCCGCTCGCCCGTCAACTCCTCGTGCGTCCGCTGAAAGGGGCCGACGAAGGAGGCGAGCGAAGCGGCCCGCCAGCCGGAGACGAGCCGCCCCGTCGTCGCTAGCAGCGTCTCCCACGGCTCGAACTCGGCATCCCGCAATCCACCGCGCGAGGTGCGCAGGAGGTGGTTCCTTTGCGACAGCGCTTCCTCGTACCGCCGCAACATCGCCGGATACTCCGGGTGCGAGCGGCCGGCCAGGCTGTCGAGGTATTCGCGGCGCCTCCGGGGGCTTCCCTTTATCAGGCGAAGATCGTCGGGGGCGAAGGTCCGCACGGGGAGTAGCTCCTTCCAGCGGCTCGCGTCGTCGAGCGCCGCCCCGTCCGCGGTAAGGCGCCTCTCGCCATCGCGGCCGTGGGCGGCCGCAGCTGTGACGACCGGACCCGCACCCGCTCCGCTCCCGGCCTCCCCCAGCTCTATCTCCACCCGCAGATGATCCTTGTCTCGGGTGATCAGGTCGCGCATGTTCGTGGTCCGCAGGGGAGCGCCCAGCAACACCAGCGCGGCGGCCTCGAGGACGGTGGTCTTGCCCGCCCCGTTCGGGCCTACCAGGATGCTGAGGCCTTCATCCAGCTCCACATCCAGCTGGTGCCGGCAGCGGAGATTCGTGAGGCTCAATCTCCTGACGAACATCGCGGGGCGCTACGAAGCGCTGCCGGCCGAGGCATGCGACGAGTCGTCCCCAGCGGCGTCAGTAATGGCGGCCACCTGGGCCGCCGCGGAATCCACCTGCACCACGTCGCCGGGTAGAAGCTTGCGGCCGCGCCTTTGCTCCGTCTCCCCGTTCACCCGCACCGACCCGCGGCCGATCAGAGCCTTCGCCTCTCCTCCGGAGCAGGCGAAGCTCGCCACCTTGAGAAACTGGCCCAGCGTGATGGGAAGCCGTACCGGGACGGGCTCGGCGGCCGCCAGCTTCCGGATGCCATGCGCAGGCGGCGCCACGGCGAGCGTCCTAGTCGCTCAAGCGTATGGGCATGACGAGATAGAGGAAGTCGGCCGAGGCGCCCTTGAGCAGTCCCGGGCGCAGGGGGCTGATGAAGCGGAGATACACCGTTTCCTCTTTGATCGCCGCAACACCAGCTTCCAGGAACTCGGGGTTGAAGCCAATCTCCAGATCTTCACCGTCGTACTGTATAGGCATAGCCTCGTGGGCTTTGCCCACATCCTGAGATTCGGCGGATACCGTGAGAGTGTTGTCGGCGAAGCGCAGCCGGAGAGGAGCGTTCTTCTGGGCCAGCAGGCCTACACGGCGGACCGCCTCGAGCAGTTCGTCGTGGTCGATCGCTACTTCGTGATCGAACGTCTCGGGGATCAGTTGGCGGTAGTTGGGGAACTGGCCGTCGATCAGCCGGGAGATCAGGAAGACGCCGCCGACCTGGAAAAGTATCTGGTTTTCGGTCGGGACGATCGTGATGGTGTCGTCGGGTACACCGCTCGCTATTCGAGACAACTCCATGAGAGTCCTCGCCGGGACGATCGCCTGGAGCGAACTCGACACCGATGACTCGACAGGGGTCTCTTTCACACTCAGCCGGTAGCTATCGGTAGCTACCATACGGACCTGATTCTTGGTGAAGTGGATGAGCACCCCGGTCAACACGGGCCGTGTTTCGTCCCGCGACGCCGACGGAGCCACCCGGTCGACGGTCTCGAGAAATCCCGCTTTGCCGACGGTGAACCCTTCGCCCGCGGGGGCGGGTAGTTGCGGAAAATCGACGGCCGGCAACGAGTGAAGGTCGAAAAGCGATTCGCCCGCTCGGATCTCGACCTGTGTCTCCCCGGCTCTCTGTTCGAGCACCACATCGCCCAAAGGCAGGCTTCGCGCGATCTCCGAGGCGATCCGTGCCGGGACCACGAGCGAACCAGGTTCCTCCACTCGCGCGGCGAGGGGAGCCTTGATCGATATCTCCATATCCGTGGCCGATAGCACCACTCCCTCGCTCCGGGCGTCGATGAGCACTCCCGACAGCACCTGGATGGAACTGCGCGAGGACACCGCCTTATTGACGATCCCGAGACATTCCACCAACGCCTGCTTGTTCGTGATCAGTTTCATCGGTGCTCCTCAGTCGCTCGGCGCGGGGTATGCCGCTTATTACTACAAATAGTCTTAGTGAGAAATATAGCCGGATTAGTAGCCACTGTGGAAGGTGTGGACGAAGGCCGTGAGAACGATGGGCACCGGGGATGGGCACTCCCGAGGCGGGGAGAAAGCTGTGGAGAGGCAGTGACCGGCCAAAGGTAAGAATGCACAGTCACACAATCGGAGCCAGAAGAGCATCTCTGTGCACAGTCTGTCCCAGGGTTTTCAACAGGGCGGTGTGGGCGCAGGACCATCAGGCGCTCTTGATCCTGGTGGTCAATCTTTGGACTCGGTTGTACATCTCCCGGTCTTCTCGCATGAGTTTCGTGATCTTTTCGACAGCGTGAAGGACTGTGGTGTGGTCCCGATGCCCAAAACGCTCCCCGATCTTCGGCAGGCTTGCGTCGGTGAGTTCGCGGGCGAGATACATGGCGACATGGCGGCTGTCCACGACCGGCCGGGAGCGCTTGTCGCCGATGATCTCCGTCACCGACACCCCCGTGGATTCGGCGACCGCCGAAAGAATGATATCGATTGTGACGCGCGAGGCGGCGGTCTCAGGGATGTCCTTGAGCACCTCGCGAGCCAGTTCCACGTCGATGGGACGCTTGGTGATGGAGGAGTAGGCCACCACGCGGGTGAGGCACCCTTCGAGTTCCCGGATGTTGGTCGGCACTCGCGAGGCGATGAGCATCAAGGTGTCGTCGTCGGCGAGGACGAGGCGGTCGGCGAGGGCCTTCTTGCGCAGGATCGCCACCCTCGTCTCGAGGTCCGGTGGTTGGATGTCGGTGATGAGCCCCCATTCGAAGCGGGAAACAAGCCGGTCCTCCAAGGTCGCAAGGCCTTTGGGGTGTCTGTCCGACGTCAGGACGATCTGCTTCTGCGCGTCGTAGAGAGTGTTGAAGGTGTGAAAGAACTCCTCCTGGGTCTGTTCCTTCTTGTGCAGGAACTGGATGTCGTCGATGAGCAGCACGTCGACGGTACGGTAGCGGTTCTTGAAGCCCTCGATGCTGTCGTCGCGCAGCGAATTGATGAACTCGTTGGTGAAGGTCTCGAGGGTGAGGTAGCGCACCTTGAGCCCGGGATGGTTGCGCAGGACGTAGTGCCCGACGGCCTGCAGGAGGTGCGTCTTCCCGAGGCCCACTCCTCCGTAGATGAAGAGGGGGTTGTATTGCGTGCCGGGGGTCTCCGCCGTCGCCAAAGCGGCCGCGTGGGCGAACCGGTTCGACTGGCCGACCACGAAGGTATCGAACGTGTACTTTCTCACGAGGCCCGCCGCCGCCGCGCTGCTCTCGGCGGTGACCGCCACGGCCTGGCTGCCCGCCGAGCGCGCCTGGGGGGACTCTGTGCGCGGCGCGGCCCGCGCGGGCGCGCCGGTCGCGATACCGGCACCACTCTGGGGGAGCTGGTGGTCGAGATTCGGCACCACCACGATCTCGCAGTCCACGGGGCTGCCCACGACCTGCGTCACCGCCTCGGAAATGACGGCCCGGAACCGCGAGTCGATCCAGTCTTTGGCGAACTCTGAAGAGACCCCGACCGAATAGACCTCGTCCGTGAGGCCCAGACCGGCGGTCTGGGCGAACCAGATGTGGAACGTGCCCTCGTTGACCTGCCTCGAGATTAGTTCGAGAGCCTTCTCCCAGATGGGGTCGCTGTAGCTTCTTTCCACGGTCGCCCCTCCACATCCCTTCCGCGTCGCTCCCTCCCGCAGGGCGCGGCGGCCATCACAGCACAGCGTTGAGGTATGCCAGCCCTGAATCCGTCGCCGAGCGGTGCCCGCTAGGTCGGCAGACAACGAAGCCTGCCTCCTCCAAGGACACCAGGTCCCGGTATGCGGTCGAGGTAGACACGCCCAGCTCCTGGGCGATGCGGGTCGGACCGACCGGTGCGAGCTCGACCGTCAGCAAGAGGATCTTAAGCTGGCGCTCAGGGAGATTATAGGCCGGAGCCGGGGCCGGCGCGAGACTAGTTTCGGGGGCCGGGGCGACGCGGGCTGTCACGACCGTGCCCCGACCGAGGTTGTCCTCGATCTCCAGAGCTCCGCCCAAACCGGCCAGCGTCTCCTTGACTACCGAGAAGCCGGAGCCCACTCCTCGGATGAACTCCTTGGCCTCCGCGCCGGCGGAAGTGAAGCCTGGCCGCAGCGCCGCCTCCTTATCCGGTATGCCCGGCCCCTGGTCGCTGATGCGGACGGTGTTGCCACCGTCGAGGATGGTTATCACCACGCCGGCAAAGAAGGCGTGCACGAGATTCTCGATCAACTCCCGAAAGACGCCGATCGGAATGATCCCTCCCTGTTCCCGGGCCAAGGAATAAGACCGGGTGGTGAGGAGTTCGACGAGTTGGGGGATGGCGGACTTTCCTCGAGCGCCATCGGCAGGGAGGTTCAGCGGGACCACCACGGGGGGGGCCAGGACCTCGTGGTATACCGCGATGCGGGGCGGGTCCCCGGCTGCAAGACGACCTCGATCGTCGGCAGGACCCCGGCCCCCCTCAGACGCCGGCGGCTGCCCCGCGGGCGCAGCCGACAAGCCCCCTGCCGAGGGGCGTGGAGGCTCTGCGGATGGGCGCGTCGGCAAACCAGGGCCTTTCGGGTAGGTAGGAACCGCGCATGCCAAAACGACTGGGCCATTGTATCCGCGGCTGGGGGCTTTTTCCACAGGGGACGCTCCGACATAACCCCGGAAAGTCCATTGATTTCCTTTTGTAACACGTCTG
>Ga0315283_10005484_pt1 | contig 11211 bp, 9 predicted proteins | sample YL17G09_0_MG_FD_204541 | JGI IMG/M metagenome (GOLD analysis project Ga0315283, IMG submission 204541) | Sediment microbial communities from Yellowstone Lake, YNP, Wyoming, USA - YL17G09_0 | ecosystem: Environmental > Aquatic > Freshwater > Lake > Sediment | place: USA: Wyoming | collected...
GAAAAGACGCTTCAAAATTCTCTTGCCTTGTTTTTGGGAAGCCAGAAAAACTACCAGGTTTTATTCGCCAACTCGAAAAAGGAGGGAGTGAATCTCTGGAGCGCGTTTCCATGCGACCTGGTCATTTGCAACGACCGTCTGCCCGACGGCAGCGGTTTGGAGATGCTCAAGAAATTTTCCCGGCAGGATCCAAAGGTTATTTCGATCCTCATGACCGTCCGCAGCGACGAGGGCCTGCGACAGGAAGCCTTGACAGCCGGAATCAAGGCCTATTTGGAAAAACCGTTTGATTTACAGCAACTGGAAGAAGCCATGGGATTTATCCGCCCATGAATTGTCAGTAACCCCAAGAAAGGAGATACGTAGGATGAAAAAAGTAGTCGTTGTATCGATGGCAATGGTATTTGTTCTTTCCCTGCTCGGCTTCGCGCTGGCTCAGGAGAAGAAGCCTTCGGGCCCCCCTCCGGTTGTCCAGGAGATGGTGGCCAAAGCCCGCACGGCGATCAAAGTCGTTCCGGCTGCGGACGTGAAGGCGATGATTGACAAAAAAGAGAACCTGATCCTGCTGGATGTCCGCGACGCCGGCGAATATTCTGCTGGATATCTTCCCGGGGCGATCAATATCTCTCGAGGAACCCTGGAATTCAACGTTTTCAGCAAAATTCCGGATCAGAACGCCAGGATCTATGTTTATTGTAAAACGAAGGCACGCTCAACCCTGGCCACCAAAACCCTGTATGATCTGGGATATAAGAACGCTATGTTGGTGGACATCAGTTTTGAAGACTGGGTCAAGGCCGGATATCCTGTCGTGAGGTAAATGCCGGCAAAATAACGAAAAGGGGAAATGGCCAAAAAGCCGGATCCCCTTTTCCCTCCTCTCAGGGCCATTACTTTCGCAGGAAATAATGATGGTTTTATAAAGGGCTTGAAATTTCGTTTTTCTGTCATTCCGGTTTTCACCGGAATGACGATTTTTTACGGATTATCAAGCATTCAGAAATCGATGGAAAAAAACGAATCCAAAATTACTACTACTCCGACAAATAGCGTTTATGGCGCGATGCAAGACGGATATGTTGAGCGGTTTCATCAGAAAATCTCCCCTCGCCCCTCTTTTCCAAAGAGGGGGATAACAATTTCCCCCTTTGGCAAAGGGGGAATAAGGGGGATTTTGTGAATTGTCGGAGTAGCATTACCCGGCGAGGATTTCTCAAAGCAACGAGCTTGGGGGCAGGGATTCTCTCTTTGAGCCCGGGGCTTCTGGATTTCAAGGCCTGGGCCAAAACCCAAAACGATGCCCCCGCCACCCGGATTCCCACCTTCTGCAACGGATGCGGCAACCGCTGTTCCATTTTCGCTTACGTCAGAAGCAACCGTATCTGGAAGATCGAGGGCAATCCCGAAGCAAACGGCAATCGGGGCGTCGTATGTCCCAAGGGGCATGGTTATATTCATGATCTTTATAATCCGAACCGAATTCGCTCCCCTCTCAAGAGAGTGAACGACCGCTTCGAACCCATATCCTGGGAGCAGGCCTATAAAGAAATCGCGACCCGGATTAACCTGATTCTGATGGATAACGGGCCCCAATCCATTTTCTGGATTAATTATCCCCAATCAAACCATGCCTATGCCTTGCGGTTCATGCATGCTTTGGGCAGCCCCCATTACTTTACTCATGGCTCCACCTGTTATACGGCTCGAAATGCCGGTTGGAATTTCACCACCGGGGCCCTTCCTTCCAACGATCTCGCTAACTCCAAGTATATTCTGATCATCGGCCGCAATCCGGCGGGAGGGATCGATTTAGGCCAAATCAAGGATATCGTAAAGGCCAAAGAAAGAGGCGCTAAGGTCGTGGTCATCGATCCCCGCCACAGCGAAACCGCCATTCTTGCAAACGAATGGCTGCCCATAAAACCCGGAACCGACCTGGCTTTTCTTCTCGCTGCGATCAACGTCATGGTCAAAGAGGAGCTTTATGACCCGGATTTTGTCGAGAAAAAGACCCTCGGCTTTCAGCAGCTTGACGACGAAGTCGTCAACTATCCCCCGGAGTGGGCGGAAAAGATCTGTGATATCCCTGCGGCCACAATCGCTCGAATCGCCCGGGAGATGGCGGCGGCTAAACCCAAGGCCCTTCTGCACCGGGGCTATCACGGGGCGTTCGGGGCCCAATACCTCAACAGCTTTCAAACGGCCCGCGCTCTCGCCACGGCCAACGCTCTCCTTGGAAATATCAATCGCGAAGGGGGCCTCTATTTTCCCCAGACGGCGGAACTGGGAGAGCTCCAGCCCGCGCATCCGGTGCCGGAAGGTCCGAAAGTTCCGAAATCCGACGGAACGGGAATTCCGGGCAGATATCCCTTGGGCGCTTACGGGGATGGAATCGCCCATGCCATCCCGGAGCTGGCTCTCCGGGGGGAGTTGAAGGCCGGGTTTGTCTATCATAACAACCCTCTGCGAACCAATCCCAATCCCAAACGGGTGATGGCGGGATACAAAAAGCTGGATTTGCTGGTGGTGATCGACACCGTTTTATCGGAAACCGCCTCCATCGCCCACTATGTCCTGCCCGAGTCTTTCTATTTGGAGAGGGATGAGGCGGTGGATAACAAACACAGCGGCAAAAAAGCCCAGGTTACCATCCAGCAGAAAGTGGTCGCCCCGCTGTTCGATACCCGTCCGGGGATGCAGATCATCATCGATTTAGCCAAGCATCTCGGCGTGGGAAAGTATTTCCACTTCACCCCCGAAGAAGCCAATCGGCTGCGGCTCAAACCGCTCGGCGTAACTCTCGAGGATTTGAAAACCAAGGGCGTCCTCACCGTCGGCAGCCCCTGGAAGGAGGGGTTGGAAAAACTGAGCACTCCCTCCGGGAAAGTGGAGATCTATTCCCAGACTCTGGAAAAGCTGGGATATCCCCCCATTCCGCGTTGGGAGGAACCTCTCGTCTCCCCCGATCCCAAAGATCCCCATTCCTTCCGCCTGCTTCACGGCAAACAGGCCATGCACACTCACGCAATGACCGCCAATCAGCCCTATCTTTTGGAGGTCAGTCATCGCTACGATCTGATCCGGCTGTGGGTGAACCGAAAACGGGGACAACAGCTTGGGTTGAAAGACGGCGATTGGGTTCAAATCAAATCGCCGATCGGCGAAGGCCGGATGCGGGTAAAGCTCACGGAAGGTCTGCATGGCTCGGCAGTCTGGCTGCCCAGCGGCTACGGGGCTTTTTCGCGGCATTTGACGACCGCTTTTGATATGGGTTTGTCGTACAATGATTTTTTGCCGACGTACTTTGACCCCACCGTGGGGCACTGCATGTCTTCTGAGATCGTGGTTCAAGTAACCAAGATTTGATGATCCTGCAAAAAATCTGCAGAACGATGGTTACGATTGTAGGGGCGTCCTGCCGGACGCCCATTTCGGGCGAGCGCCGCTCGCCCCTACCATGCAAGGCGCGCAAAAACTGAGGAATGAGGCGCACTTATGGGTGCGCCGCAATGACGAAGTTGAAGCGCAACGCAGCAGATGGACTTTTTACGAAGCCATCAGGCGAGGAAAGAGCGGATGCCGCGATACGGGATGGTCATCGACGAAACCAAATGCGTAGGCTGTTATGCCTGCCGGGTGGCCTGCCAGAACCAGAATGGATTGCGGGCGAACGAAGCCTACAATCACCTGGAAGAGCGGGAGTACGGCCAATTCCCCAATTTCACCCGGGAATTCCTGCCCGTTCAGTGTCAGCACTGCGACAACCCGCCCTGCGTTTCGGTCTGTCCCACCGGGGCTTCCCACAAGCGAAAAGACGGAATCGTTTTGGTCAACGAGAAGGATTGCATCGGCTGCAAATACTGCATCGCCGCCTGTCCTTACAACGTTCGGATCATCAAAAAGGAAGGATACATTGAAAAGTGCCGCTTCTGCCTCGAGTTCATAGAGAAGGGGGAAAAACCGGCCTGTATGACCACTTGCATGACCGGGGTGCGAATCTTCGGCGACCTCGACGACCCCGACAGCGAGGCCTCGCGGTACCTCGTCCGGAACAAAATGAAACAATACAAGGCCGAAATGAACACCCGGCCTAGAGTTTACTATCGAAAAGCCTGAACCCCATGACCAGGAGTGAAAAAGAACAATTTTCCGCTTTAATGGCCGCCGTTTTTGCGCCGCCGGATAAAACCCTTCTGGCAAATCTGCAAAGGGAGGAACCGCCGATCTCCCCGGGCGAAGAGATCTCCCTTGAGGTTTTACAGAGGGAATATGTCCGTCTCTTCTCGAATGTAAGCGGAGAAAAGGTTTCTTTGGTGGAGTCCACCTACAAACCCTGGACCGCCGATAAAACCTGCCCCCTTGGATTTTCCGGGGAAAAGGGCTTGCTGATGGGCGACTGCGCCCTTCATATCCAAAATATCTTTCAGGCATTATCCCTAAGAGTTCCACCGGACTTCCAGGGGACCCCGGATCATCTGGTCTTGGAGCTCGAACTTCTTTCTCATCTCTACCGTTTCGCGCCAGAGGATCAGATCCGGCGGTTTATCGAGGACCACTTGGACTGGATCCCGAACCTCCGGGATGAAATTCAAAAGGACGATCCGGGCTTTTACGGCAAGTCCGTGGAACGGCTGCTCGATTTTTTACACAAGGAAATCCATTCTACGAAGGAAAGGCAGAATGAATCGCAGAGCCTTCATTGAAAAATTCATCGCGCCGGCCTTGGCGTTCGGCGGGGTTCTCCTCCTGGCCGGCTGCGGGAAGAACCCCGACCCTCCCCGATCCGGCAATCAGGAAAAGCTCTGGAAGCTCGCCACGACTCCGGAAAAGGTCGAAGAACCGCTGGAGCTGCCCTATGCCAAGGACACACCGGCTTTCTATCGAGATGCCTCTTTGGGCAAAGTAGATCCCTCTTTCGCCCCCAAAACCGGCGGCGGGTGAAGCTGAACAAAAATCCGCCGGCGGCGGATTCAATCCATATTCACCGCAGAGAGCGCTGAGAACGCAGAGAATTTAAGGCCAAAGGGATTAAATCAAAAATGTTTGTTGCTTCCCAATTATTTTTCCTCAGTCTATTCGTTGATTTTTGAATTTAACTCTGCGAGCTCTGCGGCCTCTGCGGTTAAAAAGGTTTTTTTCTATGGAAGGGAAAATTTTTGTATTTTGGAACTGGACCGTGGCCCTCTACCTCTTCGTCGCCGGGGTCAGCGCGGGGGCCTTCGCCATCTCGGCGATTTCCTACTTCCTGGGCAGGAACAAATATGAAAACATCTCCCGCCTGGGCGCCTACATCGCCCCTTTCCCTTTACTGTTCGGAATCCTCTGCCTGATCTACGATCTGGAAAGGCCGGCCTATTTCTGGAAACTCATGGTTACCATCCAGCCTTTCTCGGTCATGTCCTTGGGGGCGTGGCTTCTTCTGATCTTTTCATTTTTGAGCTTCCTTCATTTTTATATCTGGCTCCCCGAGAGGTTTGACCTCTGGAAATCGTTTCAGAACCTTTCTTCCCGCTGGTCGAGAAATCCCTTGATCCGCGCGCTGCAACAATCACCGCTTCTCTTTAGGCTGCGCCGCGAGAATTTGGACTCTCTGCGCGAATGGGTCGCCTTTATCGGGATCCCCGTATCTCTTTTTGTGGGAATTTACACCGGAGTTCTTTTGGGCGCCCTCGTGGCCCGGCCCTTCTGGAACAATCCCATGCTGCCCATGGTCTTTCTCCTCTCGGCCATGAAAACGGGAACCGCCTCCATCTGCTTCTGGGGGTGCTTCGTGAAAGGTTTCCGCGGAATGCCCCAGGAACAAATCGAAACCAACAAATTCATGATCCACGCCATCGATTTCATTCTCATGGTCTTTTCCATGATCGCCATCTCCCTTTTTATCTTCGGGCTCTACGTTTCCACCCGCAGCTCCGCCGAGGCCGTCCGCCTCATCATGGGGGGCGACTTCACCTTTCTTTTCTGGGGGCTGGTTGTGGGAATCGGCATCCTCCTTCCTCTGGCGCTCGAACTTTATGAATTATCTCCCCGCCTTCTCAAAAAAGGCGAGATGAGACCCCACAGTCCTTGGCTCTCCGGGGTTGTGACGGCCTCGGTCCTGCTGGGCGGTTTCATGCTTCGCTACGTCGTGGTTTATGCCGGCCAGATGGCCACAATCGTTTCGTGAACCGGCAGTTTTCAACCTTCCGCTTCTCACCTGCCCCTGTTTGCCCCCGCTTTCGCTGTTCATCTTTGATTTCGGGATGAGAGCCTGGATTGGGCGGGGGGACGGCGGCGCGATTCGTGAAAGCACCGGCCGGGAACCACGTTTTCATTGGCGGATCCAAAGGGTTTCCGAAAACAGAGGCGGAAGGCCTGCGGCCCCGCCCCCATCATTGAAAAGACCACCGCCTCGTGGTTCCGCGAAGCGCGGCGCTGTTCCCCCGCCCCTGCCGAGGCCCCGAAATGGCTGAATCCCTAATGTTTTTGAAAAAGGGGAGCGCGGCAAGTTTCCCCTGTCCTTGATCCCCCCCATAGTTTGGAATATAATCAAGCCTTCTTGAATCGAACCCATCCCGGCTAAAAGAACAAGGAGGAAATCCCATGCCCGATGCCGTAATCGTCGAAGCTGTCCGCACCCCCATCGGCCGCCACGGCGGAATCTTGAAAACGGTCCGTCCCGATGATTTGGGCGCGTTGGTCCTGTCCGAAGTCGTCAGGAGGGCCAAAATCGATCCGGTCTTAGTGGAAGAAGTTTATATGGGCGGCGCCAATCAGGCGGGCGAAGACAACCGGAATGTGGCCCGCATGGCCACCCTCTTGGCCGGCTTTCCCGTGTCTGTCGCCGCCGTGACCTTTAACCGTCTCTGTGCCTCCGGGTTGACGGCGGTTAATGCCGCGGCCCGAGCCCTCAAGGCCGGGGAAGGCGACGTTTATATCGGGGGCGGAGTGGAAAGCATGACTCGCGCTCCTTATGCCATGCCCAAGACAGTTCCGGAGTTCGCTTTCGGGAATGTGACCGTTTGGGACACGACGATCGGGTGGCGGTTTCCCAACCCCAAGATGAAGGAAAAGTACGGCCTCGATTCCATGGGGGAGACCGCGGAAAATATTTACGAACTCACGCGGACCATTTCCCGGGAAGAGCAGGACCGTTTTTCCCTCGAAAGCCACCGCCGGGCCGTGGCCGCGATCGAATCCGGGAAATTTGCGGAGGAAATTGTTCCCGTTCCTGTTCCGCAACGGAAGGGAGAACCTGTTCTGATAAGCCGCGATGAGCATCCCCGGGCCGACACCTCGATGGAAGTCTTGGGAAAACTCTCTCCCGCCTTCCGCAAAGGGGGAACGGTAACGGCCGGGAATTCCTCGGGAATCAATGACGGCGCCGCAGCCGTCCTCCTGATGAGCGACCGTAAAGCCAAGGAGCTCGGGATCAAACCCCTGGCGAGGGTGGTGGCCGCCGCGGCCGCGGGCGTGGAACCCAGAGTCATGGGTTTGGGGCCGATTTACTCGACGCGCAAAGCCCTAACCCGCGCCGGTCTTTCTCTTGATCAAATCGGCCTCATCGAGCTGAATGAGGCTTTCGCCGTGCAATCCTTGGCGGTCATGAAAGAGCTCGGACTTCGCCCCGAAATCACCAATGTGAACGGAGGGGCCATCGCCTTGGGGCACCCCCTGGGATGCAGCGGGGCCCGGCTGACCACCACCCTGATCCACGAAATGCGCCGCCGGGCCCCCAAAGAAAAGCGCCCTTACTACGGCCTGGTAACTCTGTGCGTCGGCGTAGGCCAGGGAGAGACGATGATTGTAGAGTGGATTGGGGACTGAAAAACCCGCAAGACGCAAGGCGTGAGTCGCCAGGGGTTCAAAGAGAAAATGGGGAAAACGACCGTAAGGCCTAAAGATGCAAACATCGTTTTGATCGGAATGCCCGCCGTCGGCAAGAGCACGATCGGGGTCCTTCTGGCCAAGGCCACTTCCCGGGATTTCATCGATACCGATGTCTATATCCAGGCCCGCGAAGGGCGCTCCCTTCAGGAAATCATCGACCGGGAAGGGTTGGAAGAGTTCTGCCGGATCGAAGCGCGGCATGTCTTTTCCCTTTCCTGCCGGGGAAAGGTGATGGCCACGGGCGGAAGCGTCGTTTATTCGAAAGAGGCCATGAAACATCTTGGATCATGCGGCGTAATTGTTCATTTGACTCTGGATCTCCCGGCCATCAAGAAAAGGCTTACCAACCTGGATTCCCGCGGGGTCGTCATGGCCCCCGGGAAAACCCTTGACCTCCTCTATGAGGAAAGACTTCCTCTTTACCGGCAGTACGCGGATTTTACCGTGAATTGCCGGAGAAAAAACCACGAAGAAATCGTAGCGGAAATCATCAGAATGGTGAAAACACCTTAGCTCCTTTGTAACAGTTTAGCTGTTTGAAGAATCGGCTAAACATCATTGCAAATTGCAAATATCGTAACACTTTAGCTTTTTGAAAAGCCGTCAAATCCCTCTTTTTCTCCCTTTTTCAAAGGGGGAAAAAGAGGAGCCTTTTATGGAAGGCATTCAGAAAAGGTCTCCTCCCTTTGAAAAAGGGAGGACGGGAGGGATTTATGAGCCCCCATTTCAAAAAACTAAATTGATCCCAAATATCAAATTGAAAATTGAAAAATAAATGAGGTTTTTCCAAAAAATTGCATTTTGCATTTTGCAATTTTCAATACAATTCAGCGTTCCTTTTAATTTGTAAACATAGGGATCTTTTTCACTCGGTCATCTCCTTTGTTCCAAAGACGGGCGGAAATGTCACCCGATCTGACCCCGGTAGAGCCTTACTTTCAGCCCTCCATGAAAAACCGGGATTCCCGCGTCGAAATCGATTTCGGTCGATCTTGCCAGGGAAGGATTATCGCATAGCATCGCAACCTTCCAACCTCGGCACTTCTCCCTGAGAATCTGGCCAAACATCCGGTAGAGAGTCCGGAGATCCTTCCCCGATCTCGTCCGCAAGCCATAAGGAGGGTTCGTAATCACCCAACCTTGTCGGGCGGGCGGTTCAACCGCGGAAAAAGATCGGCGCGAAAAAGAGATGGAATCGGAAATTCCTGCCCGCCTGGCATTTTCTTCTGCGGCCTTTATGGCTCCCGCATCCCGATCCGAAGCCAGAATGAGCGGAAAAGGAGGCCGGGGACCTTCCCTTTTTTCCTTTAATACTTCCGCCCAGATCTCCGGAGAATAATTCGGCCAATCCATGAAAACAAAATGCCGGGCTCCGCCCGGTTTGATTCCCCGGGCCATCATCGCGGCTTCGATGGCAATGGTGCCCGCGCCGCAGAAGGGGTCTAAGAGCGGAGATTTCCGATCCCATCCGGATGCCAGCACCATCCCGGCCGCAAGCGTCTCGCGAATCGGCGCTTTTGCCGTAGCCAGACGGTATCCCCGGCGGTATAAGAGGGTCCCGGATGAATCCACGCTGACGGCGCAGATATTATCCGTAATCCGCACCCCGATCAATTGAGGCGGCGTGGAGGAATCTTCTTCCTGCAGTTTTTGAACCGGCGGCTCCATTCCCAGACGGTCCGCCAGCGCTTTGGTTACATATTCCGCAACCGCTCCCGAATGGTAGAGACGGGAGCGATGACAGGCAACCCGCAAGGCAATCGGCTGGCCGGGCTTTAGAAATTGTTCCCAGGGAAGATGCGAGGCTTTCTGCCGCAGAGCCGGGAAAGCCTGAACCGGAAACTGCCCGATGGTCACAAGAATACGGGTCGCCGTCCGGAGGTTGAGATTGGCGCGGTAGACATCCCGCAGGGTTCCATGGCCCTCAATTCCCCCCGTTTCTTCCGCCGCCGGGATCTTCCCCGCTGCCTTCCCGGAAGGGCGGGCATTTTCTTCAGAAAACAATCCCAGCTTTTGGAGCTCGCCCTTTGTAAACGGCTCCAGCCCGGGAGTACAAACTATATAGCTTTTATAAATTTCCGGATTAGCCATGGCAATGGGCCTTTTCCACATGTTCAGAAGTGTTCGCCCTGACGAATTCGATCACGGCCCGATTATCCCCCTAAAAGATAAAACCGGTCTCCGTTCTTGAGCGAAGGAACTCTTCCATATTTTCCGAATTTGGGGTTCGTTGCAAGAGAAAAATGGGCGGGATCGATGGCGATGATTTCGTAAAAACCAGCGAAACGGTGGTTTTGATTGTAGGGGCGTCCGGCCGGACGCCCATTATCGGGCGAGTGCAACTCGCCCCTACATGCAAGGCGCGCAGCAGATGGACTTTTTACGAAACCATCAAAGACTGCGGGAGACCAGCTCCCACTGGCCTCCCAGGTGGTTGGGGTTTAATCCAACGGGGGGCGAGGGGATGAGGCCCGCCCCCCACCTTTTGGATGGAGAGTCCGCCGGGCGGCATCTCTGCCTTCCCCGCGTCCCTCCGTCATTATCATCGTCCCAGACCCCATGAACCTTTAAAATTTTTTCGTCGTCTTCAGATTGGTTGGGAAATCTCTTTTGCCCTCTGAATCATAGCCCGGTTCCCCGGCCGCGGGCCGTGATTCCATCCCACTGGGATTGTTGGCGACGGCAGGATTACGGATGGGCGATCAGAAATGGAAACTATTTCGCTATGCGCTTAGCGCTTGGCGCTATGCGTTCTTACCCCCATCCCATATCGAACAAAGCGGCCCAATGCTGATAGGCACCTTTCAGGCTGAAAAAACAACGGCACCCCTGCCTTTTCCAGGATCTGGAATGCCCGGCTGGCCCTATTCCCCACGGGCCAGCAGACGATCAGCGGTTTTCGCAGGGAGGGGGCGATGGCGGCGATCCGCTCGGCAATCTCGCCGCTTTTGTTCGCCGAAGAGAACGTCAACATCAAGATCAGGAAATCGAATCTGCGATCCTCCGCAAAAGCATGCAGGTAGACCGATATGGCCTCCGGGTCATTCATGAACTGCGTGGTAATGTCCATCGGATTTGTGATCGCCGAGACCGCCGGGGTCCAGTCTTTGAGCCGCTTTCGAGTTGGGTCCGAAGGTAGGGGGAGCTCGATCCGGTGGTCTGAAGCCAAATCCGCAATTAGGGCCCCGCTTCCCCCGGAGGTGGAAAGGATCGCCCCCCGGTTTCCCGTTGCCCTTCCCAAGCGGACGAAAAGATTCCCCGTTTCAAACAATTCATCGATGGCCTCGACCCGGCAGATGCCTCTTTGCCGGAACAGGGCTTCATAAAAGGAATCGGCGCCGG
>Ga0315283_10005485_pt1 | contig 11211 bp, 14 predicted proteins | sample YL17G09_0_MG_FD_204541 | JGI IMG/M metagenome (GOLD analysis project Ga0315283, IMG submission 204541) | Sediment microbial communities from Yellowstone Lake, YNP, Wyoming, USA - YL17G09_0 | ecosystem: Environmental > Aquatic > Freshwater > Lake > Sediment | place: USA: Wyoming | collected...
GGGCCACGGAGAGATGACCGAGTGGCTGAAGGTGCACGCTTGGAAAGCGTGTGTACGGGAAACCGTACCGAGGGTTCGAATCCCTCTCTCTCCGCCAACCGGCGATCACCGGCCGCAAGGCGGTCATTGTCGCGCGGCCGGTTTGGTGTCGTAAGTTTGTGGGGCCCGAGCCCTGTGCGCTGTGTCACCGCGAACCCCGCCAGGCCCGGAAGGGAGCAACGGTAAGCGGACCGACCCAGGTGCCGCAGGTCCACTTGGGCCCCATCAGTCCGTTACACTCCACCCCGACCGCGGGCTATCAGAGGTCGGCATGTATCAGGTCCTGGCGCGGAAATGGCGGCCTCGGACTCTCGACGAAGTCGTTGGGCAGCCCCATGTCGCGCGGACGCTGAAAAACGCGATCGTCGGGGGCCGCCTCGCCCACGCCTACGTCTTTGCAGGCGTGCGAGGCACCGGCAAGACCTCGGTCGCGAGGATCCTGGCGAAGAGCCTCAACTGCGAGAAAGGACCCGCAGCTACCCCCTGCAATGAGTGCGTTTCGTGCATCGAGATCATGGAGGGGCGATCGATCGATGTCATGGAGCTCGACGCGGCTTCCCGCACGGGCGTCGACAACATTCGCGAATTGCAGGAGGTCGTCTCGTACGCTCCGGTTCGGGACCGTTACAAGGTCCTGATCATCGACGAAGCGCACATGCTCTCGAAGGCGGCGTTCAACGCGCTCTTAAAAACGCTCGAGGAGCCGCCCCCGAGAGTCGTGTTCATCTTGGCCACGACGGAGATCCAGAAACTCCTCCCGACGATCCTCTCCCGATGCCAGGTCTTCGAATTTCACCGCGTCTCGATCAAGAGCATCGCCGTTCACCTACGCCACATCTCGGACGCCGAGGGGCTTTCCATATCGGACCGCACCTTGGAACTCATCGCGCGCGCCGGCGAGGGCTCCATGAGGGACGCGTTGTCGGTCCTCGAGCGGGTACTCGCGTTCTGCGGGTCAGACATCGCGGACGAAGACGCCCTGCAGGTCCTTGGAGCGGTGCGAACGGAGGTCCTCGTCGACTTCATTCGAGGCATCGCCTCCCGGGATGCGGCAGCCCTTCTCGCGTCGTTGGACGCGCTCGTGGACGAGGGGCACGACCTCGTCCACTTCTGGGGCGAGTTCGTCGGCGTCGTGCGAGATCTGATGCTGTTGCGCGCTTGGCCCGGCGGTGGGGACGCGCTCACGCGAACCGCGGACGAGGCGAAAACCCTGGCCGATGCGGGGAGCCAGCTCGCGCTTGAAGATTGGACAAGGATTTTCCAGATCCTGGCCGGCCTCGAATTCGGATTGAAGTCCTCGAGTCAGCCGCGTTTCCTTTTCGAGGGCGCGCTCATCCGGATGGCCGGCCTCGGCGCGGTACGCCCGATCGAGGAGATCCTCGCAGCATTGGGTGGCGCCCCGGTGATACCACCGGCGCCTCTCAAACCGAGCAAGGGCGAGCTCCCACGCACGCCGATTCGGACGCAGCCCTTGGCGCGCGCCGAGATCGCGCCTCTTCGAACACCCGTCGCCGCCGGGTTCGAGGATGTCCGCGCAGCGATCACAACCGCCGTCACGCAGGCTCGGCCCATGCTGGGGGCCATGCTCGAGCGGGCGGCGGCCATCGTCGTCGACGGCGGAACGCTGATCGCGACTTTCGCTGCGTCGGATGCAGGAGTTCGGCGTGTGCTCGTGACGGACGACAACGTACGCTCGATCGAAGCGATCGCCACGCAGACCCTGGGGCGGCCGCTCGCGCTCCGCGTCGAGGTGTCGAGCGGGACGGTCACGGCCCGCCCGGCCCCACCCGGCCCCGCCACCGCAGCCACGGGTCCCGCCGCCGCACGGCCTTCGACCGAAGGCGGCGAGGAGTCGCGCCAGGCGTTGACGGAGCGCGCGCGCAAGGACCCGGGTGTGAGCCGACTGCTCACTGAATTCGGAGCCCAGGTGGTGGACGTCCGGCCGCTGCGCCCCGGTGGGGACGACGCCGGATCGTCGCTCGGCGTTGAGGAGAACGGATGAACATCGAGAAGATGATGAAAGACCTGCAACGCATGCAGTCGAAGTTGCGGGACGAGATCGAAACCCTCGAGGTCGAAGGGACCTCGGGAGGGGGGGCCGTGACCGCACGGGTGAACGGCAAGAAGGACCTCGTGGGCCTCACCCTCACCGCCGAGGCGATCACGCCCGACGATCCGGGCATGATGCAAGACCTGATCGTCGTTGCGGTCAACGAGGCCGGACGCAAGATCGATGCGGAAATCGAGCGTAAGACGCAGAACCTCGCGGGTGGCCTCAAGCTGCCCGGACGCTCGTGACCGGACCGAAGTCGTGACGCAGCTCGCCGCCCCGCTCGAACGCCTGATCGGCGAGCTCGCGAAACTACCAGGCGTCGGCCGCAAGACCGCGCAACGATTCGCGTTTCACGTCCTGAAGGCCCCGGCCGAGGACGCCGACGCGCTGGTTTCGGCGCTCCGCGAACTACGCGAGCGCATCCGTCCCTGCACCATCTGCTTCAACCTCGCCGAGTCCGAGCTGTGCCCGATCTGCGCCGACCCTCGCCGCGAGCGAACGACGGTGTGCGTCGTCGAGGATGCCGTCAACGTTCTCGCACTCGAACGGACGAACGCTTTCCGCGGTGTCTACCACGTCCTCGGCGGAGCGCTGTCGCCCCTGAAGGACGTCGGCCCCGAGGCCCTGAAAATCACGGAACTGCTGGAGCGCGTCCGGCGCGACGGCTTGCGAGAGGTCATCCTCGCGACGAGTCCGAACGTCGAGGGCGAAGCCACGGCGGTCTATCTCTCCCGACTGCTCAAACCTCTGGACGTGGCGACGACGCGACTCGCCCAGGGACTCCCCGCGGGGGCCGACCTCGAGTTCACCGACGACGTCACGATCCAGCGTGCTCTCGAAAATCGGCGTAATTACTGAACGATTCGATCCTGTTGCTCCTTGACGATCGCGGGCGTTAGATTAGCCCGGCCCAGGATGCTGGACATTGCAGGGGGATAGTTCGGGTATGGCTGTTTCCGATCTCGTACTTCACGAAGCCGATCACAAGCGTCTTGCGGCGATCTTGGACCGTTTGCGTCAGGACGCGAACGCCAAGGTCACGTTCCTGATCGATAAGAACGGCCAACAGCTCGCTGCGGCCGGCCACATCGACAGCCTCGACCCGACCTCTCTCGCCGCGTTGACGGCGGGAAACGTCGCAGCCACGGACGGGTTGGCGAAACTACTCGGCGAGACGGAGTTCGCGACGTTGTTCCACGAAGGCGAGCACGACCATCTCCACATCAACGTCGTCTCGGGACGAGCCATCCTCGTCGTCATCTTCGACGAACGGTCCTCGCTCGGCCTCGTTCGCCTTCGCGTCAAGAAGTGCTCGATCGAGCTGGGCGCGATCCTCGAGGACATCGTCGCGCGATCGCGAGCGCAGAGATCCTCGCCGGTCGGGAGCCACGCCCAGTTCGCCGAGATCACCGACGACGACATCGACGCTCTCTTCAACTGACGGCACCGCGGACACACCCGAGCCATGACCTTCATCAACTACGCCGCGCGAGAGATCAACTGCAAGATCGTCTACTACGGTCCCGGACTGTGCGGCAAGACGACGAACATCCAGTTCATTTACGACAAGACGGGAACCGCAGCGAAAGGGAAGCTGATTTCCCTCGCCACCGAGAGCGAACGCACTTTGTTCTTCGATTTTCTTCCGATCGAGCTCGGCACCATTCGAGGATTCCGCACGCGCTTCCACCTCTATACGGTTCCAGGCCAGGTTTTCTACGACGCTTCCCGCAAGCTGATTCTGAAGGGCGTGGACGGCGTGGTTTTCGTCGCCGACTCTCAGGAAGCCCGGATGGACGCGAACATCGAGTCCATTCGCAACCTCAAGGAGAACCTGCGGGAGCACGGGGTCGCCTTCGACAAGGTCCCTTACGTCTTGCAGATCAACAAACGGGACCTCCCGACGGCCGTTCCCCTGCCCGAAATCGAAAAGGCTCTCCGGCTCAAGAACGAGCCGGTGTTCGAGGCGGTGGCGTCCCTCGGGACCGGTGTTTTTGAAACCCTGAAGGCCGTGGTCAAGACGGTGTTGATGGACCTAAATACGCGCTGAATCCGCCCGCCCATTGACACCCCCAAGGGCCCCCGTCTATAGTCTCCGGGTTTCCACGGTGAGGAGTTCCAGCATGTATGCAGTGATTCGGACCGGCGGGAAGCAGCACCGCGTGCAGGTCGGTGAAATCGTCCGTGTCGATCGACTCGACGTCGACGCCGGCGCTGCTGTGGTATTCGATCAGGTTTTGGCGGTCGGCGAAGGCGACTCCGTCAATCTCGGCACGCCCACGGTGTCCGGTGCTTCCGTGCGGGGCACGGTCATCGAGCAGGGCCGCGCCAAGAAGGTTCTGATTTTCCGATACCGTCCTCGGCAGAACGCCAGCCGGCGGCGAGGTGGTCATCGCCAGGACTACACCGCAGTGAAGATCGAGGCGATCCAGGCCTGATATCGGCCTTCTGAGGGAGTTTTCGGAGATGGCTCATAAAAAAGCGGGCGGCAGTTCCAGGAATGGTCGCGACTCGAACTCGCAGCGCCTCGGCGTGAAGCGGTTCGACGGCCAGATCATTTCCGGTGGATCGATCATCGTCCGGCAGCGCGGGACTCCGATCCAGCCGGGCCGCAACGTCGGCCGCGGCAAAGACGACACGCTCTTCGCGCTCGTGAGCGGCACCGTCAAGTTCTCGGATCGCGGTCGCATGGGTCGGTTCGTAAGCATCCTGCCGGTCGAGTAGATTCGCCACCTGCGCTCACCCAGCGCGCCAAACCATGTTTGTCGACGAAGCACGCATTACCGTCATGGGTGGCGATGGGGGGAACGGGTGCGTCTCGTTCCGCCGAGAGAAGTTCGTTCCGCGAGGCGGACCCGACGGCGGAGACGGGGGGGACGGCGGATCGATCGTGTTGGTCGCCGATCCGGAAATCAACACTCTGCTCCCCTTCCGCTACCGGAATCTCTTTCGAGCCGACCGCGGCCGCCACGGAGAGGGGTCTCAGCGCACCGGCCGATCGGGAGAGGACCTCGAGGTGCACGTCCCCGTGGGGACGCTGGTCACCGACGCCACCACGGAGACGCTCCTCGCCGACCTCTCCCATCCGAACGATCGCGTCCCGATCGCGCGCGGGGGGCGGGGGGGACGTGGCAACGCGCGTTTCGCGTCCTCGACCAACCGTGCGCCGACCCGTCACGATCCCGGCGGTGAGGGCGAGCAACACCTGTTGCGGCTCGAGCTCAAGTTGCTGGCGGACGTCGGGCTGGTGGGGTTTCCAAACGCCGGTAAGTCGACGTTCCTATCGTGTGTTTCCGCGGCTCGGCCGAAGATCGCCGACTACCCGTTCACCACGTTGGCGCCTAGCCTCGGCGTCGCCAAGGTCGACGACGTGCGGACGCTCGTGATCGCCGACATCCCCGGACTCATCGAAGGCGCGCACGAAGGGTCCGGACTCGGGGACCGCTTCCTGCGCCACATCGAGCGCTGTCGCGTGATTCTCCATCTCGTGGACCCCACGACGCACGGGCGCTCGTTCGCAGAGGCGGTCGACACCATCGATCGTGAACTGGCGCTCTACAGCCCAACCCTGGCGGAGAAACAGCAAGTCCTCGTGCTTACGAAGAAAGACGCTTTCCAGGATGACGGCGTCTTGCGCGACGCCAAGCGTGAGGCGAGAAAGCGCCGCCGCCCGCTGTACGTCATCTCCGCGGTGACCGGCGAAGGCTTGGCCCCCCTTCTTCGAGCAGCGGCCGACGTGGTCGCCGGGCTCGTGCCCCCACCCCTCCGGGAGGAGCCTCGCTCTTGACGACGGTCGGCGTGCTCGGCGGTTCGTTCGACCCCGTTCATCGCGGCCACGTGGCGCTCGCGTGCCACGCGCTTCGGACGCTGGGGCTCGACCGCGTGCTGCTGCTTCCCTGCGCCGACCCGCCCCACAAGCCCGATCGGGCTTTGGCCGCTCGCCATCATCGTCTCGAGATGCTCTACCTCGCCGCGGAGGACCGGCAGGGTCTGTTGGTGTCGACGTACGAGCTCGCGCAGCGCGGCGTTCGATTCACGATCGACACGCTGCGGGCCCTCCGATCCGGATCGCCTTCGCTCGACCCGGTCTTCCTGTGCGGTTCCGATGCCCTGGCCGATGTCACGTCTTGGCGTGAGCACGAAGCCCTTCTCGCCGAGTTCGACTTTGCCGCCGTCATCCGCCCGGACGATGCCGGCAACGCACGCGACCGGGGCTGGCCCGACTCGGTGGCCCGCCGCGTGGCGCCTCTTCCCGCCGTGGGTGGGCCGGGGCTCGGCAAGGGCGGACGCGTGTACTGTCTCGATTTGCCGGCGCTCGCGGTCTCGTCGAGTCTCGTCCGGACACGCCTCGCGTCAGGACAACCCGTCTCGGATCTTGTCCCGGCCCGCGTCGCCCGGTATATTCAGCGGCACCGGTTGTATTCGGAGGAGGTTCCCCGCTGAAAGCCGTACTGAAACAGATCGTCGACGCGGCTAACGACAAGAAGGCCGAAGACGTGGTCGTTCTCGATCTCCGGGGCCTCTGCCACTTCACCGACTATTTCGTCATCTGCCATGGGTCGTCCTCGCGCCAGGCCTTGGCGATCGCCGACGCGATCGAGGAGCAGTTGTTCGAAAAAGGCCGCCGCAAGCCGAAGCACGTCGAAGGCCGCCGCGTTGCGGATTGGATCCTGATGGACTTCATCGACATCGTGGTGCACGTGTTCGTGGAAGAAAAGAGAGAGTTTTACGGTCTGGAACGCCTTTGGGGAGATGCCCCGCGCGTCGAACTCAAAGGCACGCTGGACGCACCTTCCCGCCCGACTCGCCGGCGTCCGAGCGCGTCGCGATAGACGCGCGGCACCCGGCGGAACCCGCTTGAAGCTGTTGGTGCTGGCCGTCGGGCGCCCCGATCGAGAGCGCTTCGGCCCGATCTTCGACGATTACGCCGAGCGTATCCGCCGGTTCGGCCTGGCTTTCGAGACGCGCTGGGTTCCGGAGGTCCGCCCGGGCGGCCGCTTCAGCGACCCGCACGTGCGGGAGCGCGAGGCCCGGGCTCTTCGGGAGGCTCTCCCGGAGCGCTGCAACGTCATCGCTTTGTCCCCGGATGGGCCGTCTTTCACCACCGACGCGTTCACGCGCCGCCTCGAGTCCTGGTCGCAGCCCCTCGCCGCATTCGTCCTCGGAGGCCCGCTCGGTCTCGATCCCGCTTTCCGCAAGCCCACCGACGCCGTCTTGTCGCTGTCCCCAATGACCCTGCCGCACGAGCTCGCTCGCGTGGTGCTCGCCGAGCAAATCTATCGCGCGGTGACGATCCTCCGCGGTGTGCCGTACCACAAGTGACCGCGCTTGACGCTCCGGTGGCGCTGAACTAACCTCAACCCTCCAACGCGCGGCGCGCTCCTGCCGGGATCGTCGATGAAACTTCGCACGTTTCTCTACATCTTGCTCGCCATGGGCGTCGCTTACGCGATGATCACGCTGTTCGTCGCGAACCGCGTGGTCCTCATCGCACACACGTTCCATTTTTGGGGCAACGTCGACCTCCCGTTGGGCCTCACCCTCATCCTCTTCCTTGTCGCCGGCGTCATGATCACCCTCCTCGCCGGACTCACGAGCGAGGCGTCCAAGATGATGGAAGGGTGGCGGCTCCGGCAGGCAAGCCGCACGAACGAAGAGATCGAGGAGGATTACGGGCGCGGGTTGGCCGCGGTCCTCGAAGGCCGCGACGATGAAGCCTTGCGGCACTTTCGCGCGGTGCTCGAGCGGGACAGCCGCCACTTCAACACGCTCTTGAAACTCGGCGAAGTCATGCGCGCTCAGGAGCGCTACGACGACGCGATCGAGTACCACCGCAAGGCCCACCATCTGAAGGACCACGACCCGCGGCCGCTCTACGCGCTCGTGGAAGATTACGAAGCCAAGGGTGACCTGGAGCACGCGCGAAACGTCCTCGGGCGCATCATCGGGCTCAAGCGTGATTCCCTCTCCGCCTGGCGCAAGTTGCGCTGGCTCCACATGAAAGAGCGCAACTGGGCCAAGGCCCTGTCGGCCCACCATCGCGTCGAGAAGCAGCTCAATCCGCGCGATCGCGCCGACTCACGGTTCGGGCTGGGCATTCGCTACGAGATCGCAGGGGACCTTCTCGCCGCGGGGAAAGCCAAGGATGCGACCCACGCGCTGCGCAAGCTGATAAGGGACGATACCCGGTTCATTCCGGCCCATGTGCGCTTGGGCGACGCGTTGCGCGCGCAAGGACTGGCCGACGAGGCCGTGGACGCCTGGTACCAGGGGTTCGAGACCACCGGTTCTCCGATATTCCTGACGTTTCTCGAAGACCACTTCTTGGCTCTGGAACAGCCGCTCGCGGCGATCGAGGCCTTGAAACGCTGCATCGCCCGTGCTCGCAAGGACACGCTTCCTCGCTTCTACCTCGGGAAGCTTTTCTTCCGTCTGGAGATGCTCGACGACGCCCTGGCGGTCCTGCAATCGTTGGACGGGCGCGCATCCTACGCGCCGACGCTGCACTACCTCCTCGGCCGCATTCACGAGCGGCGCCGCAACCACCGAGACGCTGCGACCGAGTACCGAAAGGTCATCAAGGAAATGGAGCTTGTGCAACTCGACTTCCGCTGTCTCGCGTGCAAGCAGACCCGGGCGGAGTGGGCTGCCCGCTGCGGACACTGCGGCGAATGGAACGCGATCGAAGTCGACTTCCGCGAGGAGATCTCCTCGGACGATCTGGGACTCGCCCCCGCGCCGATATACACCGCGCGGGCTTGACGTCCGTTCCCCCGTAGGGTCCCCGGCGTCCTCCTCAGACGGCGGTCCGATGACGACCTCGCTCCGGACGCTCGCGCGACGGGCGGCTCGCTGGCTCGGCGAAGCCGCGGTCTGGCTCCTCCCGTCTCGCTGCTTTGCCTGCGGGCGACCGCTCCCGCGCGTTCAGCTCGTGGGCGCATGCCTGACCTGCTGGAGTTCACTCTCCCGCAGCCCTCACCTGCGTTGCCGCCGTTGCGCGCTGCGGCTTCCCTTCGGCGCGGCCGATGACGGTCCCGCCGGCGGCTGCTGCGCGCGATGCGCGATCCGGCCGCTGCCTTTCGACCGGGCGGTTGCCGCCGTGGACTACGACGCCAACGCAAGGCGGTTCTTGTTGCGCGCGAAAAATGGCCACCGGCCCGAGGTCCTGCGACCGCTGGCCGAACAGCTCGCCGCGGCCGTGTTCCTCTCACGGCTGGCCGACGGAATCGATGGGATCGTCCCGGTCCCGTCGGCTCTTCCGGCACGCTGGCGCCGAGGCTTCAACCCCGCGAGAGAACTGGCCCGGGAGTTGGCACGAGCGACCGGTCATCCCCTCTACGACGGGCTGCTTCGAAAACGCGGGCTCGGTGGGCCTGCGGTGAAGAGCCTCAAGCAACAGGCGCGATGGCTCGGGGCCGGCCGAGGCATCGCCGCGCGGCAAATGGTCCCCGGGGCGAGAATCCTCCTCGTGGACGACGTCCTCACCACCGGCGCGACGGCGGCGGCCTGCACCGCGGCGCTTCGGGCGGCCGGAGCCGCGGAGATCCGTGTGGCCGTCTGGGCGCGAACACCTTCCCTCGCACCTGGTTTTGACCGGCCGCGAGGACAGCGCCTATAATCCCCGTTTCGCGTTGAACCCCGTGGGAAGGGAACTCTTATGCGTCGGATCTCAGCCGTCGTGATCATGCTCGCGCTCGGTGTGCTCGCCGCCCGGGCAGCCGCCCCACCGGCGAAACCTGCTTCCGGGAGCGTGAAAGCGGTGATGGAGCTGCAGCGGCAGTTCTACTACGTCGGCGATCCCATGACCGTGAGAGTCACGATCTCAAATGATGGGACAGCAGAGGTCGCAAACCCCGTCAAGAGCTCGATCTTCGGCTCGTTCATCGTCGCAGATCCGGACGGCAAGCGGCTTGCGCCCCAGGCCAAGCCGCAAGCCCAAGAGCCATCGCGCCCCACGAAACTGACGCCCAGCGAGTTCTACGGCGCGGCCGTGGACCTCTCACAAATGTATCCCCAGCTCCGAGCGAAGGGTAAGTACACGATTCGCTGGTCCGCGGATGGCGTTTCGTCGGACGAAATCATGGTCGCCGTCATCCCCCAATTCGATCCGTCCAAGGACTACACGGCGCGGGTCGAAACCGAACTTGGCGAATTCGTCATCGAGCTTTACAAGCGAACGGCACCGATCGCGGTCAAAGCCTTCGTGGATCTGGCCAACGCGGGCTTCTATGACGGCCTCGTGCTCCACGAAGCTCGCGGCGATCAGATCGTCGGCGGCGGCGACCCGACGGGAACGGGTGGCGGTCAAGCACCGATCCTGTACCCAGCGGAGCTCGCGGCGATTCCAATTGTGGCGGGGTCCGTCGTCATGAAGCCGGCCGGGCTCGCCCCCCCGGCCAATAGCTCCCAGTTCGTCATTTCTCTTCGGCCCGAACCGGGCTGGATTGGCCAGTTCACCGTTCTTGGCCAGGTTATTGAGGGCCTCGATCTCGTCCGCAAGATCTCGAATGTCCCGACGTCTGACCGGCCGAAGTATAGGCCCCTCAAGGACATCCACACGCTTCACGTTATTATTCAAGAAAAAAAGACCCCCGGCGCCCCCCCAACGGGGTCAAACCTTTGAAAGGTGTTTCCTTGACCGCGCGGGGAGTTCAACGTATAGGAACTGAGCGCACGGGATTTCGATAGTTTTGGGGGAGTTGCAGATGGCGAAAGCCGGGCAAAGAACCGAAGTCGGAAATGGCTGGTGCGTTTGAGATTTGGCTTGACGAGTTCGTGATTGACCGTATAAGTAAAGAACTTTTCGGTCGTAGGAAAATGAATTTCAGGAGATCCCGGAGCGGGGAGGTCATTTCGATGATGAGAGTCAATCGGTTGGGCATGATCGTGGCGCTTGCAGTCAGTACGGTGGTGGCTCCGGCCTTCGCCGCAAACGTGACTGTGGGTCAGTTCTACACGGAGCTCGCGCAGGCGAAGCACCTCGTGTCCGCGGATGCGGCTTCCGCCGAAGCCAATCTCCGTGGTGCGGGGTTCAACCTGCCTAAGCTCGCTCTTGGCAAGAGCCTCACGGAAGGCGACATGACGTCGATTTCGAGTGCGCTGGGCGTGGCAGTGACGAC
>Ga0315283_10005486_pt1 | contig 11211 bp, 11 predicted proteins | sample YL17G09_0_MG_FD_204541 | JGI IMG/M metagenome (GOLD analysis project Ga0315283, IMG submission 204541) | Sediment microbial communities from Yellowstone Lake, YNP, Wyoming, USA - YL17G09_0 | ecosystem: Environmental > Aquatic > Freshwater > Lake > Sediment | place: USA: Wyoming | collected...
TACAGGTCCTGGGCGCCGCCGCACTGGCGCCGCTAGCGCCTGCCATCGCGCTTGGCGCCGAACCCGCCGCGCCCGCAGCGGGCCAGGCTGCTGCCACCCTGACGGCCGGGGAGTACATTGCACTTGCCGCGATCGCCGACACGATGATCCCCCACGGAGGTGCGTTCGACCTCGGCGCCCGGGACGTGAACCTGGCCCGGCGCATCGGCTCGTACCTGCCCAAGCTGCAACCCCCTGTCGCCCTCGGCTTCCACGGGGCATTGGCGTTCACTGAAAGCCAGGCGCCACTGCTCGCCGGCAAGAAGGCGCCCTTCTCCGCGCTGCCCGAGGCGGATCGCGCAGCCGTCCTGTCTGCCATGCTGGCCGCTGGCGGCTTGCCCACTCTGATTTTCCTTGCACTCAAGTCGGTGTGTGTCACCCATTTCTACACGCTGGATGCCACGTGGAAGTTCACGGGCTACGACGGTCCGATGCTGCTGGAGGACCGCCAATGATCGTCCAGGGATCCGAGATCACGAAGGCTCTCGCGCTGCGCACGCACACCGTGGTCGTCGGTTCGGGACCGGCAGGCGGCGTTGCCGCTTACCACCTTACCCTGGCGGGCGTGGACACGATCGTGCTGGAGGAAGGCGGCTACCACGGCGCCGACGAGTTCAACCAGCGCGAGGAGGACATGTGGCCGATGCTGTATCGCGACGGCGCGCAGCAGATGACCTCCGACGGCTTGATCGCCGTGCTGCAGGGATCGTGCTTCGGCGGCGGCAGCGTGATCAACACCTCGGATTGCGTGCCGATTCCCGGTGAGGTACTGGCTCACTGGCAGGCGCTGGTGGGCAGCACGGAGGTCACCGAGGCGAGCCTGCGCGATTCCTACGAGCGGGTGCGCAAGCACATCAACGTCAAGGAGAACAGCCGCAGCCTGCTCAATCGCAACAACCTGGTGCTCGCAGAAACCGCAGCGAAGCTCGGTTGGAAATCGCACGTGCTGGCGTCCAATCGCAAGGGTTGCGTCGGCAGCGGCTACTGTCTCGTCGGCTGTGCCTACGACGGGCGTCTCGGCACGAACCTTACCTACCTGCCATGGGCCGCTGAGAAAGGGGCAGCCATTTACACCGACGTCCGGTGCGACCGGCTCGAACCGCTCCCCGGCTCGAAATGGCGCGTCCACGGCACGGTCGTCGAACGCGGCGCGCGCAGGAACCGCCTGCCCGTCACGATCGACTGCGAGCGTGTCGTGCTGGCGGCAAGTTCGATCCACACGCCGGCGATACTGTTGCGCTCCGGCTTCGGCGCGGGACTACCGCAACTCGGCCGGAACCTGACGTTGCAGCCGCAACTCGGTGTCATCGGGTTTTTCGACGACCGCAAGGAAGTCGTCCACTGGCGCGGGGCGCCGCAATCGGTGGCCGTGCACGAGTTCGACGACAACGCCCCGGCTCACGGCCTGGGCGGCTTCCGCTTCGAGGGCATCGGCGGCGTGGTCGGACCCGTACAGGCGTTCCTGCCGGGCTTCGGGCGCGACCACAAGCAGTATGCGACGCGCATGCGGCACATGACCGTCACGCAATTGCTGGTGCCCGACCAGCCGTCTGGCGCGATCACGTACCAGTGGGCAGACGACGGCCGCGTGCTGCCGAAAATCGACTACGTGATGCAGGAAGAATGGAAACTGCGCCTGAAACTCGGCATGCGCCGGCTGGGCCAGTTGCTGTTCGAGGCCGGAGCGAAGCAAGTAGCGTTCGCGAACCAGGTCTTCCCGATCCTGAAGAGCCCGGACGAACTGGCGAAGGTGGAGCAGTTCCCGATTGCACCGGGCTTGGCGGCTTTCAACTCGGCACACAACCAGGGCACCTGTCGGATGGGCCTGAACAAGGACACCAGCGTCGTGGACCAGAACCTCAAGGTGCACGGCCTGGACAACCTGTACGTCATGGATGCGTCGGTGATGCCGACGAGCGCGGCGACCCACACCATGATGCCGATCATGGTGATGGCCGATCGCGCGGTGCACCGAATGCTCGGGCGCTAGAGACCCCGTCGCTACTGGGCGAGCACATTGGGCCGGTAATCCTTGAGGACCCGCCCATGGCCCTTGAAACCTCGGTTCGCGACTCAAAGCACGAGAATCGCTCGAAAGTCATTGGCGTTGGTTCGCGTCGGACCCGTCGCCACCGAGTCTCCCAACGTGCTGAAGAATGAGTGCGCGTCGTTCGTCTCGAGGAAGTGCCGAGGTTTCAGGTTCAACTGGCCCGCGCGGCTGAGCGTCTCCGGTCGCCAGACAGCGCCGGCAATTTCTTCCATCCCGTCTACGCCGTCCGTGTCGCTGGCGAGCTCATAGATCCCGTCGCGCCCCCCGCGTCCGTTGCCCCGAACCGTGACGGTTGTCTTCCCTCCGGACAGCGACAGACACGGGGGCTCACACGGCTGCCCACGATCGGCGATCTGATGCGCAATGCCGGCCATTGCGCACCCGAGTTGATGCGCCTCGCCCTCAATCCGGTCCGAGAGTATCAGTGGTCGGATGCCATGTGCTGTGGCCACTCGCGCGGCGGCCTTGCCCGGGCCAATGATGGCTGTTTGCCCCGGGCGGCGCGCCGGCGGTCAGCCCTGCTTCTGGCGTTGGTCTTCGAGTACGCGCAGCAGCGACGAGGTGTCGTCCGATCCCCAGCCACGATCCAATAGTTGCTGGAGCTGGTCGTGCACGCACGCTACCGCCGGCAGAACGACCCCAGCCTCGTGAGCCACCTCGCGTATCAACCCGAAGTCCTTGGCATGCAATCGCGCCTCGATGCCCGCCGAGAAGTTTCGGACAGCCATCTTCGGACCCATCAGGTCGAGCATCTTCGACCCTGCCATCCCGGCGGAAATCGCGGTCAGGACTTTGGCCTGATCCACCCCGAACGCCCCGGCGAACAGCATCGCTTCGGCAATTCCCTGGATGTTCACGACCTGCACGATCTGGTTGCAGGCCTTGGCCACCTGTCCCGCGCCGCTTCCACCGACGTGCGTCACCACCTTGCCGAGCACTGCGAACAACGGCTCGGCACGTTGGAAGACTTCCGGCGGACCCCCGACCATGATCGACAGCGTGGCGGCGGTCGCCCCCGTCACCCCGCCCGACACCGGCGCATCAAGCATCTGCAGCCCGATGGCCTCCAGCCGCCCCGCAATCGCGCGGCTTGCGAGGGGCGAAATCGTGGAGAAATCGATGCAGATCGCATCTGGCGGCGCCGCGAACGCCGCCCCGTCGGCGCCCAACAGGACCTCCTCAACGTCGGACGTGGTCGTAACGTTGGTGAGGATGAACGACGCCCCGCGCGCCGCCGTGGCCGGGGAATCTACGGGCTCCGCGCCAAGCGCTGTAACCGCGTCGCGGGCCGCCGGCCTACGAACCGACACGGCAACCTGATACCCGGCCGCAATGAGGTGGCGAATCATCGGTCGACCCATGTTGCCAGCGCCGATGAACGCGATTCTTTCCCTGGCGGACACCTTACCTCCGTCGCCTAGAACGAAAAGGTCTGGAAGGGCGTACTGCAGGGTGGGCCCGGCGCGATGTGCAGACGTGGCGCCCGTGTAAGCTCCATGATCAGGCAACCAAGTGTGTAGTGATCGTAACGGCCCTCGCGCTCACCGTGACGGCACACGGGTCCATCGTGGCTGCTGAGCGCGGCCTTGATGCTGTCGATCGTGGGCTCGGTCGCGGCGTTGCCGAACGACCGCTCGAGCGCGGAGAGCCGCGGGTAGCTCGTGCCATAAAAAAGGCGCTGCAGATCCGCTTCCGGCAGATCGCTGGCGACGCTGCGATACATGGCCTGATCGTCGTTCACCAGCGGGTGGTTCGTGTGATAGACGCGGTCACCGCATTGGACCGGCCGGAATTCGCACACTCTCGATGCCGAGCACTCGAGGTTGATCGCCCGGCTGCCCGGCGCGGCCACGGTGTAGTTCTGCCCCGACGCATGCTTGATCTGGCGCATGAACGCGAGACCCTCCTCTAAGGTCGGCTTGGACAGAAACCCTCGAACCACGAAGTCCTCGGCCAAGCCGTCCCGCGCATAGTCCAGCTGCGACAGCGTATTGCAGCAGATACCGATTCCGGCGCTGTTCATTCCCGCCAGTGATATCTTGCCGGCGACCGTGAATGCGAACACCTCGACGGGGCTCGCCGGATCGATGATGTGCAGCAGCACCTGGTGGCCGTCCCACCACTTAGGCACGTCCATATTCTGGGCAATCAGTGTCGGCTGATCCGCGCGTGCGTCCACCCCCACGGACGAGCATCCCTTCATGCTGATGGCCGCAAGTTTCCGCTCGCGACGGTACCAAGGCTCTTCGTCGCTGAGAGCCCTGACCAACGTGTAGCGGAAGTCTGTGCCGGCGCCTTCGGCGACCCCGCGCAGTTCCTCGAGCAGATCCGGTGTCCAGCGCTCGATGGCCGGCATGAAATTGGTCCCTGCGAGAAACTCGGCAATATAGTCGTCCGGATCGACATCCAGGTCGGCACGCAGCGCGTCCTTCCAGCGCTCGAGATGCTCTCGCACCAGCGGCCGCAGAGTCTCCCCGTGGATGCGTCCGCGCCGGCGCGGCCCCCCGCGCAGTTCGATCTTGCGAAATTCGGTATTCATGCCGCTCCGATTGCCCGTCGCTCAACCGCCAATGGTCCCGCGCAGGTCTCTGCCGACATGGGCCGCACGACTCTCGATCCGCCGCCGAATGATGGCGTGGCGTCGCGCGTCGATGGGGAACCTGAACAGAATCACGGCAGCCGCCAGGAAGAAGATCGCCGGCATCACCAGCAGGTCGATCAGCATGCCTGAGACGGCACCCGGCGTGTTCGCGCTCACCTTTGGGTCGTAGCCAACCAGCGCGAGCACATAGAATCCCAGCGAGCTGCCGAGCGCCGACACGCCCATGTTGCAAAGCGTACGAATCGAGAAGTAGCTTCCAGCCCGGTTCTGTCCTGACTTGAGCGTGTCGTAATCGACGATGTCGGCGACGATCGCCATCGGAAAGACCATCTGGGGCGCCTGCAGTACCGTCAGCGCCGAGGCGAACAGCATGAACACCCAGAAATTGAATTGTCCCGGGTGAAACAGGAACCCGAGCGGCATCAACACCGCATGGATCACCCAGGCCCAGGCCCAGGTGCGGTGCTTGCCGATTCGCTTCGCCATCCGAACCGAGACAGGTACGGCGAGCAGTTGCACCGTGACGACGATCACCAGGATAATCGGGATCTTGTCGCCCAGCCCCCAGTAACTGTCGAGCGCGACGAACAGCACCGCATAGAAGCAGCCGTAGCCGATCTGCGTGAGCGCGTCGGCCGATACGTACATCCAGAACGGCTTGTTGTGCCGGACTGCGTTGAACATTTCACGCACGGAGGAAGGCTTCGCTGTCACGGCGGCACCGGTCGGCACGCCCAGCACCGCGACGAGCACCGTCGCCGGCAGCAGGACCATGCCGATCATGCCGAGGATCGCCATCATGTGGTTGTCGAGTGCCGAGGTCTTGGTCACCCCGACCGCCGGAAGCGACAGGATCTCCGGCAGGAACATGAATGCGATACCACCGGCGAGCAGGCTCACCGTGAAAAAGGCCGCAATTCTCGAGCGCTGGTCGTAGTCTGGCGTCAGCTCAGATGCCCATGCACGCATCGGAATGTCGATGAGCGCGAAGGCTACGTAGTACAGACAGGCACCGAAGAAGTAGTACACGTCTCCGGCGTCCTTGGGCGGCATGAAGAAGACCGCGAACGCAGCGGCGCCAAACAGCGCACCCGCCAGCATCCAGGGTTTGCGGGGTCCAATTCGCGTGTGTGTGCGATCCGTCCAGTAACCGATCCCCGGAACGGCCACGGCATCCAGCAGTCGCGCGATGAGCATGGCCGTGGCGATGCCCGCGGTCGTCGCCGCCGTGTACTTGGCGTAGAACGCAGCCATCATCGCTGGAAACGGTGCAATCAGCAGCGACAAGGCGATGCCGGGCAGCGAGTACAGGAGAAGGTGCTTGAGGCGCAAAGGGGTCTCGGTCACTGTCCCTCTCCTAGCGTGTTGCGGAGGCGATGCACCGATACAGGTCGCGACCGGCGGAGACACAGGCACGTGCGAGGGCGTGCTCGGTCGGGTAATGCCCTGCACCGGGAACGATAGTGAGCGTTGCTAGCGGCAGGCGCTGTGCGAGCGCGAATGCATTGTTCGGTGGCGTGCACATATCGTAGCGGCCGGTCACCAGCGTCGCGGGCAGATGCGCGACGCGATGCGCGCCATCGAGCAAGGCCCCTTCGGCGAGGAAGAAGTCGTGCGCGGCGTAATGCGCGAAAGTGCGGCCGTAGGCGGGCCCGCGCGTCGCGTCGGGAGGCGTGAATGGCGCGTCGAAGTGCATGAACCCCTCTTCGTACAGGTAAAGAGCAGTCGCTGCACGCGCAGCCTCCTCCGGCGTGCCCTCGAGAATCAAGCGGCAATAGGCCCGCTTGAGGTCATCGCGCTCCGCCTCGGGAACCGCCGTTGCGAACTGGTGCCACAATTCCGGAAAAACGGTCTCGACCCCATTGAACCACCAGTCGATATCCTGCTTCCTGACCAGCCACATCGACACCAGCAGCATGCCAAGGCACCGCTGCGGAAATGCCTCGGCGTAGGCGAGCGCCACGGCACTGCCCCACGATCCACCAGCCACGACCCAGCGGTCGATTCCGAGCTGACACCGCAGCGCTTCCATGTCGCCAAGGGTTTCCTGCAGCGAGTTACCCTCGAGCTTGCCAGCGGGCTCGGAGCGACCGCAGCCCCGCTGGTCGAACTGGACGATCCGATAGAGTTGACCGTCGCACAGTCGGCGATAACCCGGCGACGCCTCACCGCCCGGACCACCATGACAGAGCACCACGGGCAAGCCGTCCGCGTTACCGGCATCGAGCCAGTACACCCTGTGCCCGCCTCCACGCTCGAGCCAGCCTTCGGCGCGCGGCGGCCCGACTTCTGCAAGAGGATCGTCCAGGCGTCGCATGTCCTGCCCGCCAGCTCAGCGCCCGTCCGACTGCGCCTGCATGCGCTGGAAATGCTGGTCTTCCATCTGGCCGATGGCCTCCAGCGCCTTGGTCGGTCGCAGGAATACGGTGAGCTCCTTGATCTTGCCCGCGTCGTCGACGGTGAAGATATCGATGCCGTGGATCACGACATCACCGACCTTGCCGCGGAATTCCATCACCGCCTCATTGCCGCGCGTGAAGATGCGGTGGTACTCGAATCCGTCGACGAACTGCACGATCCCCTGCAACACGAGCACCATCTGGTCCTTGCGCGTGATCGGCCTCAGGAATCGTGGTGTATGAAACACTGGCTCGTCGACGATGAAATTGGGAAGCGCGGCGAGATCGCGGCGCTTGACGAGATCGTGAAAGTCGCGGACGAACCGCTCGATGACCGTCTCAGTCATGGTGCGCTCCTGCTGGTGTGTGACTTGTCGCTCATGATCCAGATGTTGTTCCGGCGGTTGACGCCAGATGTCGCTTAGCCAGGAGAATGAATGGGTGATGCCAGTCGTTGCGCGACCGCGCCTGGTTTGTCGTGCCAGCAAACACGAGCCTCGAACGTGGTTCGAACGCCAGTTTCGTGCCCCAGGCACCTGAATGTCCCCACAGTTCAGCGCCATCAATGGGTGTCCGGAACAGGCCGAGCCCCACCCCCGTACGCGACTCATCGAGCCCTGCCGGGCGGATCCACTGGGTCATCTGCGCGAGCGTAATGTTTGAACGGAACAGACGGCCGCCGAGCAGTGCGCGCAAGAACGTCGCGAGGTCCGAGACCGTGCTGACGAGCCCTCCTCCGGCCCAGTCGAACGACAGGTTACCTCCCGAGGTGAGGATCGGCAGATCGCCCGCGTACACTTCCGCCTCGGGCGCCCGGTTCGGACCCAATGCCGGTTCGTCGCGATAGGCGAGGTAGGTGCTGCGGAGCCCGAGAGGCTCGAGGATTCTTGCGCGAAGTGCCGCCTGCAGCGAGCGGCCATCGATGGTTTCCACCAGCAGGCCGAGCATCACGAATCCGGTGTCCGAGTAGTGAAAGCCTTCGCCCGGCAGGAACAGCGGTTGGTCGGCGATGCCGCGGTTGATGAAGAAATTGACCACGCCTGCGGATGCATCGTCAGGGCGTTTCGCGTCCCACGGCACCCAGGCCCTGGCTGGATCGCCACCGGGCGCAAGCAGCCCCCCAATCAGCGAGCCGGGCGCTGGTCCGGCGCAGTGCTCCGCGTCGTCGACCATTGCGTCGCGGAGGCCTGCCGTGTGAGTCAGCAGCTGTCTGAGCGTGATGCGCTCGGCATGGCTCGCACCGTCCCTGCGGTGCATTCGTCGCAGCACCTCAGGGGAAAACACGTTGAAGTCAGCAAGCGCCGCATCGATGCCTCGCGGACCCAGCCGACCTTCCTCGGCCAGTTGCAGCACCAGCGTCGCGGTAAATGTCTTTGCTACGCTCGCAATGTGAATCGGGGTCGATGGCCTCATCGCCGCACCGGTGTCAGGCCGTGCAACGCCGGCCGCCCCCTCGAAGATCAGCCGACCGTCCGCCGTCTCGATACGAACCACGGCGCTCCCGACCGGCGCGTCGCCGCCCTGTCGCACCAGTCCATCGAGCTGGTGCTGCAACTCGCGGCGCAACACCGCACTGCTCACCGGTCCCACCCGGCCTCTGCGAGTGACTGATAGGCCGCCGCCTTCGTGACATAGTGAGGAGGTGTCGAGGCGATCGACGCCATCAGCCGCTCGCCCACCTCACCGACCTTGCGGGCAGGCACGCCCGCCCACAGTTCGCCGGCGCCGACGTGTTTCCCGGGAGCCACGACCGCACCGGCTGCAATCACTGCACCGCTCTCAATCTCGACTTCATCGAGGACGATCGCCCCGATTCCAACGAGCACACAGTCGTGAATCCGGCAGCCGTGCAGGACGACACGATGACCCACCGTGACATCCGCGCCGATACAGGCGTCCCAACCGTCGCGGCTCGTGTGTATGACGGTGAGATCCTGCACGTTGGATCGCTCTCCAACGCGAATCGCGCGCTCGTCCCCACGCAGCACGCAGCCGAACCAGACGCTGGCGCGACTCGCCAGTACCACATCACCGGTTAGCACTGCGCCGGGAGCCACGAACGCGTCGGCCGCCACCGCGGGAACTTTGCCGGCATACGGCAGGATCATCGGCGCGGCGGTCGAACTCCGGTGAGTCATGTGCTCTCGATGGCCTTCTCGATCGCGCGGCCCACTTCCATGGTAGACGCCGTGCCACCGACGTCGCGTGTCCGTGGCCCGCCGCTGCCAAGCACGCCTTCAATTGCCCGCAGGATGCTGTCGTGCGCATCAGTGTGGCCAAGGTGTTCCAGCATCATGGCGCCTGCCCATATCTGGCCGATCGGGTTGGCGATGCCGCGCCCCGCTATGTCCGGCGCCGAGCCGTGCACGGGCTCGAACATCGACGGCCGCGAACGGTCCGGATTGAGGTTGGCCGAGGGCGCGATACCGATGCTGCCGCACACCGCGGGGCCGAGGTCGGACAGGATGTCGCCGAACAGGTTGGAGCCCACGACCACCTGGAATCGCTCGGGCCGCTGCACGAAGTGCGCCGTCAGGATGTCAATGTGATACTTGTCGCTCTCGATGTCCGGATAGCGTGCCGCGATCTCCGCAAAGCGCTCGTCCCAGAACGGCATGCTGATGGATATGCCGTTCGACTTGGTGGCGGACGTCACCTTGCTGAGACCCCGTCGGCGCGCCAGCTCGAAGGCGTACTCGATGATCCGGTCGCAGCCCTTGCGCGTGAAGATCGACTGTTGCACCGCGACCTCGCGGTCCGTGCCCTGGAAAATCCGGCCGCCGATCTCCGAGTACTCGCCCTCGCTGTTCTCACGCACGACCCAGAAGTCGATCTTTCGGCCCTCCACATTTGCCAGCGGGCTCGGCAGCCCCGGCATGATGCGGCACGGGCGGATGTTGGCCCATTGATCAAAGTGACGGCGGATCGGGATCAGCAGTCCCCACAGGGAGACGTGATCCGGCACACCCGGGAAGCCGACGGCTCCGAGGAAGATCGAGTCGAAGTCGGTCAGCTGTTCAAGGAAGTCCGGCGGCGCCATCCGTCCGGTCCGGTGAAAGGTCTCGCAGCTCCAGTCGAACTCCGTCCACGTGAACTTGATCCCGTGCCGCCGACCCGCGGCCTCGACGGCTCGGACGCCCTGCGGCACGACTTCCTTGCCGATGCCGTCACCCGGCAACAACGCGATCCTGTAATGACTCATGCTGCACCACCTAAATCGTTCATCCAGACCAACGTGTCCGACGTCGCTTTCGTCGGCAGATACTCCGCCCCGAACCAGCCTTCATAGCCAGCCGCTTCGATCCCGGCGAACACGCTCGCGAAATCGATGGTCCCGGTCCCCGGCTCATGGCGACCGGGCGCGTCCGAAAACTGCACGTGACGGACGACGTCGCTATTGCGACGGTAGCTCTCGATCACGTCCTTGCCGCTGCGCGCCACGTGATAGATATCGAACATCAGCCAGGCCATGCCCGCGCAGTGGCCGCGCACGAGGGCGGCCGCTTCATCAGCGTCTCCGAGCAGCACGTCGGGCATGTCAGTGAGATTCAGCGGCTCGATGAGCAGCGTCACGTCGCCCTCCCCGGCAAGCGCAGCCGCTGCCGCGATATTCGCGTTGAGGCTGGCGAGGCAATCCTGCCGCGAGACGCCGGCCGGTACCCGCGATGGGCCCAGATGCACGTACGGCGTGCGCATTGCCCGCGCGGCGGCGAGCGCCTTGCCGAACTCGTCGAGGAACTGCGCCTCGCGGCCCGGCACGCCTGAAAGGCCGGCTCCGCCCTGCAGGAAGTCGCCCATGCCGACATTGAGCAGCAGGACGCCCACCCCCGCAGCAGCAGCCGCGGCCCCAATGTCGGCGGCTGGCGCCTCGAGCATCTGGATCTCGACCTGGCCGAAGCCGGCCTTGCGCGCTGCGGCAAGCCTTTCCAGCGCCGGATATTCCCGGAACATCAGGGTGACGCTGGTGCTGAATCTGCGCATCAAAGATCTCCCGGGCAATCAGGCGCCAGATGGCGTCGCTCCCGTCGCAAAGCGGACGAACGCGCGACCACAGCGCTCGATGGTGTCGTCTATATCGGCATCGGTCATCGGTGTCGAGCCGATCATCAGGCCCCGCGTCG
>Ga0315283_10005487_pt1 | contig 11210 bp, 19 predicted proteins | sample YL17G09_0_MG_FD_204541 | JGI IMG/M metagenome (GOLD analysis project Ga0315283, IMG submission 204541) | Sediment microbial communities from Yellowstone Lake, YNP, Wyoming, USA - YL17G09_0 | ecosystem: Environmental > Aquatic > Freshwater > Lake > Sediment | place: USA: Wyoming | collected...
ACATCTGCCCTTCATCTGGGTACCCAAAGCCTCCAGAAAGGAAAAGGAAGCCGGGCTGGAGGAAGTGGTCGAGAGGATTGTTCAAGAAGACTGCCGCACCAGGGAAAACAATGTACCGAACAAACTCAGACCAGAACCCCGGAAAAATCCTCACCCAACTGTCAAACCGTTGGAGCTGATGGCCTACCTGATTACGATGGGCAGCCGTGAAGGCGATATCGTGCTGGACCCGTTCTGTGGCTCCGCCACTACCTGTATCGCCGCCATGATGTTGGAACGGAACTACATCGGAATTGAAATTTCACCGGAATATCATGAGATCGCATTGAAGAGGATTGAGCACTTCAGGCGGAAAAAGGCGGCTTGATTCTCATCCCTCCCCTATCCCATCCCATTTATTCAGCGAGCAACGGCCAGAAAGGCCAATGCTCCCTTCCATTTTTCCGCATACACCGATTCAATCCGGGTGATTTCTTGTCTAGTGGCTGTGCTCGCCACCCCCACGGCCTATAAAAACAAATTACCAATGAAGGAAGATCGTATGCACATGATCCAAGACTCCTTGGAAATCAGCGCCTTCCGCTAAATCTATCGGCGGACATTCACACCTTCATGGCAGACTGTCATCTGAAATAGTAGCGGAATCAGAATGCCGATAAAAACGGTTAAAAGACCGCCCTGACTGTCCTTATCGACTGAAAAAGGACGGTCTGGACGGTGTGGACGATGATTTATACACCCCCGCAACTCGTAACGTAAGCCAGACTTACCATCATGGTCAAACAATCCAAATTGAGCCGAAGTGTGTAACCGGCACCTTTTGATTCAGTCTTAGGCACGACTATCGTCTGAATTATTATAGCCCCCCCTACTCCCATTACCGCCCTATCCGATCCTCTCTTCTCCGCTGGGGTTCAGTTCTGGGTGGTTAGCGCGGTGTGGGCGATGATATTCGAGGCCTATTTCAACTTCAGATGAACGGTGGAGTTGGTCAGGTAAGGTGCAATTTTTAGGAGGGTTCAGCCCCACGAGCGCACCGGGCCTTCAGGCCGGCTGCAATCTCCATCGGTCAGTAAGGGTAGCCGGGATACATCCACCCCCGGCGGTAGTAGGGATAGCCAAAGGGGTATGCATACGGATAGGCTTGCGGAGAAAGCGGCTCTTTCCAGAGATGCAGTTCCAAGGCGACGATGACGGGGTATCGGTAGTCGATTTCGCCAAGGCGGCGCACCGCGGAACCCTGCACTTCCCCCGCCACCGTTATATCCCGCCCTGATCTGTAGATGGCTGGGTCCAGGAAGCGCTTGACAACGACCAGGTACCTTCCTTCGGATTTATCCGTCAGGTAGGGTTCACCGGATGAGCTTACCTGCTTCTGAACGACCTCGATCTCGGTTTCTTCGGGCTTGGGCACCGTTTGGACGATAGTTCCTCCCAGCAGGACAATCTTACCCTTAGCTTCGTCCGGGCGGCTGGCCAGGGAGCCATACGTCAGATTTCGGTCGACCTGCTCCATAAGTTGAGGTGAGATGACGGGCGTGCAAGCGCCGAGCAGAAGCACCAGGGTGCACAGCATCGAGGTGATGAAAACGGATCGAATCATGGTGGTCCCAACATGTTTGCATAAGGATACGGGTACTGGTGGGCAGACGCACGCTCCTTGAGAACCGCTTGCGAACCATTTAGCACGACAAAGCCCGTTAGAGTGAGGTGGCCATTGGGTTTTAGCCTTTTTATCTCGCAGGCCAGCATCTACCATTTAGCATGGCCTTCCGGCGCCGAACCAATCGGCAGCAGGGCATCGGCCCCAAGCACAGGCATGAACTGGTGAATTTTCTCAAGAAAGACCTCCATGTCTTCGCGGTCGGACTCAGGAAGCTTTGCCTCACTCGATTGGACGTTCATCACCAACGCCCTTCCAGCTGACTTGGCTTGTTCGATGAGCCGGCCCTCTAAATATCGGATATGAGCCTGCGTCAGATTTTCGTCCTTGCTGATGAAGAACACGACACGATTCCAAAAATCCTTGTCGAGGTGGCTTCGTAAGCGATCCCGAATACTTCCGGCTCCGCCAACATAGACCGCCGGTTCCCCGGATTCCGGATCGGTGCCAATCAAGAAATACACGCCTGACTTTTCCGCCTCGTCTCGCCCAAGAACACCATCAAGTTCACTGCGCGGACCGGCGACGGCCTTTCCCGACCAGTTCAAAAGTTCGGCAGTCCGTAAGCGCTTAGCGTCGCCGTGGGCCAAGAATAGCTTTATGGTTGCGCTGGGCATCAGTCCTCCTTGCCGTCTATCATTTGGATTGAAGACGATTCACATTTCCTTTCCAGCCATCCCATCACCATTTTCCGCTGTTCCATCATTTCTGGCGATACCCTTGCTGAATCCTCGGTATCTTTTCTCAGATCCCTGATCATGGCAAGCACATTCTTTCCAGAGGCTATGCCATGCCGCACCAGATAACACCCAACGACCGTCCCGGTCCTTCCAATCCCGCCCAGGCAGTGAACATAGACCGGTTTGCCGTGTTTGATGCAAAGGTCGATCTGGTTCAGAATTCTTGACATGTGATGCTCTGAGGGAATCGACAAATCCTTGATGGTCTCCCGATTTTGGCCTCAGATTATGCCAGATCTCTCTCACAAAATCTGGACCAGTTTTCGGGGGGCAGGTCACGACACGGAACTTCTGGGTGGTGGACTTGGTTAGGTAAACTGACGCTTTGTGAGATGCTCAAAACGAGGGTTTAATCGCCGGATGGTAGCACTTTCGCTTTTTCACATTTGGCAAGCTAATGCTTACACGGTGGTCAACTGCAACTGGTAAAAAGTCTTGACAGTTGATCTTGTTATGATATATTCTATTTTGAGAATATATGAGGCGGAACATGAAGTCGTTCATCAAAATCATGAAAGCGTTGTCCGATCCAAATCGGGTCAAGATCCTGAAACTTCTACAGCACAAGAGCGATATGTGCGTCTGCGAGCTCAAGTCACTGTTACATATTGCTCAACCTTCTGTTTCCAAGCATTTGAAAATTCTTGAGGAAGCTGGCCTGGTGGAATACCGTAAGGATGGTCTCTGGGTGAACTACTCGTTGGTGAATGGCAGCTCCAACCCATATGCGGTTGGGATCTTGCGGGAATTGCGTACATGGCTCGAAGAACAGCCTGAAGTCGCTGATATTTTGAAGAAGGCACCCCTTGCGTCTCGGCAACAGATCTGCCGTAAGCAGTAATTTTTTTTGGACTATTACATTCTTTGATAAGCATACGGCTATTTAGTTCCATCTGATGTAGGATCGCCAGGGAGATGCACATAAAAACCAATTGCACTCGCTCGCGTAATAATCGAACTGTCCATCACACCGTAACAGGCGATCCCATCCTCAGCTAAAAAAAAGGCTGCAGACAGCTTAAAAGGACATTGTCATCATTCTAAAATAATTCTCACCAGAAAGGAGCATCATCATGGACATCAAAGTGCTGGGACCTGGCTGCCCCAAATGCAAGCAGACCGAAAAGGTTGTCAGGGAAGTCCTGGCGGAAACCGGGGTGGACGCCACCGTCGAAAAGGTCACGGACATCAAGACCATTGCTGAATTCGGCGTGTTCGGCACGCCGGCCGTGGTGGTGGACGGAGACGTCAAAAGCGTCGGCAAGATTCCGAGCAAGGAAGACGTCAAGAAGTGGGTCTCGAAATAGGATTCGGCCTCAGCATGCCGATGATCGTGACGGGCCTGCCCGAGGCTATGGGCATGAGCTTTGCTTTAAAATCCAACCCCGGCCGGTTTGGACTCGCAACGAAAACGTTTTAAACCAATTTCATGGGAGGAATTCGTGAAGAGAATCTTGATTGCATTGTGTCTGGTATTGATTTGTTTTTCGTTCGCAGCCTTTGCCGCTGACATCGACTTGGATCAATACCTTTCGAAGTTCAGCTACCAGGAGCGCAAAGACATGAAAATCACCAGCAAGGAACTGCTGCCGCTCCTGAAAGAACAGAAGGTTCAGTTCGTCGACATCCGCTTCAAGGAAGAATTCGAAGCCTGGCGAATGGGCTTTGGCACGAGCATTCCCATAAACGAGCTTCCCAGGCGGCTCAACGAGCTGGACAAGAACAAGATCATTGTCACGGCCTGCCCGCACAAAGACCGGGCCACCATCGCGATGGTCTACCTCAAAACCAAGGGCTTCAACGCCAAATACCTGGAAGATGGGCTGGTCGGGTTGGCGGAGGCCCTGAGAGGGGACACGGCAAGAGAGTTCGTGAAGTAAGGCCTGAACAAGACTACCTGATCGATGCTTAATCGGCACGATTGCCAATTCAACCAAAACGCGAGGAGATAGAACATGGAAAACAAATGTTGTGCAGCCAACAATGAAATCATGCTCCTGGCCTGCTCGGGCGGCTCCAATGTGGGGCAGATGTCCAACCGTGCGGCCGTCGAGCTCACCCAGGAAGGGTTCGGCAAGATGTACTGCCTGGCCGGCATCGGCGCGCAGCTCAAGAGCTTCGTGCAATCGGCCAAGGACGTGCCGGTGATCGCCGCCATCGACGGCTGCGCCGTGGGCTGCGCCAAGGCCATCCTCAAGAATGCCGACATCCCGAACTACAGCACCATCGTCCTCACCGACCTGGGAATCGAGAAGAACAAGGACTTCAACTTGAGCGATGAAGACGTCCGCAAGGTCAAGGACGCCGTCCGCGCCGCCTGCGCCGGCCAGCAGCCTGCGACCGCGATGGGTGTCGCCCCCGCTAAAGGGGGGTGCTGCGGATGACAGATTGCGCGAGGTTCCATCAAGGCGCGAAGCGGATCATCGGCATAGCCCTCGCTTTTCTTGTTTTTGTTCTTTCGTTGGCGGGGCCATCCCTCAGCCCCGTTCAGGCCGAGGATGTCAGCCAGGTACCAGTCAAAGGCATGGTCACGATGATCGACCTGGGCGCCACGGAATGCGTCCCATGCAAAATGATGGCCCCGATCATGGAGAAAATGGAAAAGAAATACCAAGGCAAGGCGGCCATTGTTTTCATCGATGTCTGGAAAAACCGCGATCAGGTGTCTCGCTTTAGCATCCGAGCGATCCCGACTCAAGTATTCTATGATGCCACCGGTCGTGAGGTTTCTCGGCATGTCGGTTTTATGAGCGAAGCGGCAATTGTCGAACAACTCACCAAAATGGGAGTTAAATGAATTGAAACCATCCTGGATCCACCCAGTCCAAAAGCTTAAGCGACCAGGCGTTTGCGTCATTGCCGCTTTTCTCATTTGTATACTTGCTGTTTTGGAAGCAGAGACGTTCGCCTCCGTCCCGTCGACAATGGACACACAGTTCCCGGGACTTGCTTCCGGAATTCTGAAATCAGCCCACGTAGCCAAAATGCCGCCTTCGGTCCTTCTAAAAACCGACGGGATTGAGATCAGCGCCGCGGAGCTCGACCGGGTCCTGCAGCAGACGCAACCCGAACTGAGGCCCCAACTCGAAAAAAACCGCTTTTACCTGCTGGAGCAGGAAACGGCACGACGAGTCATCGTCCGGGAGGCCAGGGCCACCTCGGGCATACTCCCCCATCTGTCGGACACCGAGGCGATTAAAGCCCTTTTCAATCAGGTGACCGCTAAGGCGTCCGTGTCCGAAGCCGAAGCAAGAGCCTTTTACGATGCCAACAAGCAAATGGTCGGCGGCGAGCCTTACGACGTGGTTGCCGACGTCATCCGGCAGGTATTACTTAATGATAAAAAGGAAGCGGCCATTCAAGATTACCTGAGCGCGTTGGAAAAGCGCCTGGCCCTGCAGGTCAACGAGGAATGGGTGAAAGCCCAGTACGCCCTGGCTCGTGACAACCCGGTCGACCGGGCGCGCACCTCCGGCAAGCCGTCCTTGATCGAGTTCGGCGCTACGGGGTGTGTGCCCTGCGACATGATGCAGCCCATACTCGACAAGCTGCGTAAGACCTACACGGACCGGTTGAACGTGGTGTTCGTCCATGTCGGTCAGGAAAAAGTGCTGGCTGCGCGGTTCGGAATCCGCACCATCCCGGTGCAAGTGTTTTACGACCCAAATGGCAACGAGGTGTTCCGCCACGAAGGCTTTTTTGCTGAGGCGGAGGTGAATAAAATTTTGGCCAAAATAGGAGTGAAGTAGGAGTAACCATGCTGGATGCGCTTTTTCTCACGGTCAACGAGTGGATGGTCGGTGGCAGCGTCCTGGCTGCCGCGGGGTGTTTCCTGTGGGGCATGATCAGTGTCCTGTTCAGCCCCTGCCATCTGGCGTCGATCCCCCTCATCGTCGCCTACGTCGGCGGCCAGCAGAAGGCTCTAGTGCCGCGCCAGGCTGCGGGTTACGCCGTGGCCTTCAGCATGGGGCTTTTCATCACTATTGCCGTCATCGGTGCGATCTGCGCCCTGCTGGGACGCATGCTGGGGGATGTCGGCAGCTACTGGCAGATCCTGATCGGCGCCATACTCATCTGGGTCGCTCTCGGCATGCTGGGAGTGGAAAAGTGCTCCATGTCCGGCAGCCTCCTGTACCGCCTGAATTTCAAAGGCTTTTCCGGCGCCCTGGCCCTGGGCCTGGGCTACGGGATTCTCTCGGGCTCGTGCACCTTCGGTTTCATCGCGCCGATCCTGGCCATCATCACGGTGCAACAGGAGGTGGCGACCGGGATCCTGTTCATCCTGCTCTTCGCCGTGGGCCACTGCCTGCCGATCGCCGTCGCCGGCAGCTCCACCGCCGTTGTCCGGAAGCTGGTGGAAAACAGCGCCTGGCAGGGGGCCGGCGGCTGGTTCCGCAAAGCCGCGGGCGCAGTCATTTGCCTGCTGGGACTTTATTTTGTCATCAACCCGATCTGGGCGAACCTGGCCGCGGCGTGACCAGCACCCACCGTTGAAGGAGAGCTGTAGTGTCTGCAATGAATAAAGAAACTGCCGGGCATTCGCTGGTCGATCCAAAAGCCGCAGCGGACAACCACGCTGACGCCGGCTCCACCTGCTGCCATAATCACGCGCCCGCCATGGAAAACCAAACCGGCACGCGGCTGCTTTTGACCCTGGGGTTGAACCTGCTGATCCCCGTGGCCCAGATCATCGGCGGTGTGACGGCCAACAGCATGGCATTGATTTCGGACGCCACGCATAATTTCAGCGACTTCGCCGCCATATTGATCGCCTACCTGGCCTTCCGCATCGCGAGCCGCGGCCCGTCGGTTCGCAACACCTTCGGCTACCGGCGCGCCGAAATCATGGCGGCCCTGATCAATGTCGCGTTATTGATCGGCGCAGCCGTGGTCATCGTCATCGAGGCCGCCGAACGGCTGAGGAATCCGGCGGCCGTTTCCGGGGGTATCGTGATGGGGCTGGCGGCCGTTGGCATTCTCGGCAACGGCCTTTCCGCCTGGCTGCTGCATCAGGACGCCAAACACAGCCTCAACGTCCGCGGGGCCTTCTGGCACATGGTGGGCGACATGCTGACCTCCGTAGCCGTGCTGGTCAGCGGCGCCATCCTTTACTACCGGCCCTGGTACTGGCTGGACCCCGTGCTGTCGTTTGTGATCGTCGTCTTCATTTTGAAAAACTGCTGGGGAATCGCCAAGGAGTCGGGCCTGATCCTGATGAACTCGACCCCCCCTCATCTCGACCTGGAAAAAGTCCGCCGCCATCTGCAGGATCTGCCGGAAGTCTGCGGCGTGCATTACCTGCATGCCTGGAACGTGTCCTCGAGCAGTGTCGCGTTTTCCTGCCATGTGGTGGTGCCCGATCAGGCGGTCAGCCGTACGGAACCGCTGGCCGAAAAAATCCGGCACGACCTGCTGGAATCCTTCGGGATCGATCACCCCGTGCTGCAGTTTGAAACCGCGGCCTGTGGCGACGGCGACCTGTTGTGCCAACTGGCGTGCGGGAGCGGCAATGGCGCCCATGCCTGAGAAACGCTCCCATCCAAAAAGGGAGCCCCTACCCATGCGCCTGGCGCGGATCGTTGCAAGGTTGACCCTGGCCGGCATCTTCATCTACGCCAGCCTGGACAAAATCGCCCATCCGGCGGCGTTCGCTAAAGACGTCTACAACTACCAGATCCTGCCGGATGCCCTGATCAACCTGACGGCGCTCGTGCTGCCGTGGCTGGAGCTGTTCCTGGGCCTGTGTCTGCTGGCCGGCATCTGGCTGCCCGGCGCGGTGCTCACCGTAAACGGGCTTCTGGTCGTGTTCCTATCCGCCCTTGTGTTCAACCTGGCCCGGGGGATCGACATCAACTGCGGCTGCTTCAGTACCGGAAGCGAGGCACCGGCAATGTCCGCCGGCTGGTACCTGCTGCGGGACGTGGGTTTTCTCGCCGCGGGGGTTTTTCTGTTTTACACGGTGTTCTTGCACCGATGGCGGGAGCGGCCGCAAAGCATATCAGCCCGGAAACGCGATAACGAAAAAGGAGAAACAGTTTGATGAGGAGCCGGTCTTGCAACATCCCCCTGACGATTGTCTGCTTTTTGCTCGTCCCTCTCATCGCCGACGCGCAGGGAGGCTCCCCGGCGGCGGTCCTGCCGGAGGTTCATTACCGGTTCGGCACGGCCATCGAGGGCGAGACCGTGCGGCATGATTTTATCCTCTACAACAAAGGCAGCGCAGAGCTCACCATCGAAAAAATCAAGACCGGTTGAGGGTGCACGGCAGCCTCCCCCACGAGGCTGATCCCCGCCGGCGGCGAGGGAAAGATTGCGGTTGAATTCAGGACCTCCGGCTACGGCGGACAGAAGATTCACGAATCCGTGGTGGTCCACACCAACGACCCGCGCAATTCCGTTATAGAATTGACGGTCAGCGGCATGGTGGAAAAATTCGCCGAGATCCGGCCAGAACGCTTGAGGCTCTCCGGGAGGGTCGGCGAGCCCGTGACAGCCGTTGCCGAGATCGTGCCGCGGCCCGACTACCCTTTCAAAATCAAGAACATCCGCGCGATGAACGGCCACCACATCCGTTTCAGCTTGGCGAGCAAGACGGCCGCGGGCAGCACGATTTACGAAATCACCGTCACCAGCACCCGGCCGGACCGGGGCGGCATTTCCGATGTGATCTACATGGACACCGACAGCCCGATCCGCCCGACCCTGCAGGTAACGGTGTCCGGCACGATCATCGACGCCAAGAAGGAAACGCCCTGAGGACAAGGGTGCGGCCATGAAAGCATTCATTCAGGTAATGAAGGCCTTATCCGACCCCTCCCGGACGCGCATGATCAAGCTTCTTCAGCGAAACGATCTGTGCGTGTGTGACATCACGAAACGCATCGGGCTGTCCCAGCCGACCGTTTCGAAGCACCTGAAGCAGCTTGAAACCGCCGGTCTGGTCGCCTCCCGCCGCGCGGGCCAGGCCGTGTTCTACCGCGTCGCCGCAAGTCCGGAAAACCCGTATGCCACAACCCTGTTGGGCCATTTGACCCACTGGCTGGAGAATAGCAACGAGGACTGACACGTGGGACCTGCATCGCAGGAGAGGACTGACACAGGATGTCGATCGCGCTGAAACCGGTCCTAATCGAGTTCGGACCTGAAGACGTGCAGCACCTTTTGTCGATCGCGCTGGACGGGGACGGAGACGAGGCGCTGGTTTTCATCCGCCAAGACCTGATCAAGCGCGTGGAGAAGGCGCTGCAGCGTCACTGAGCGCCGGTCTTCGAGGTCGGTTACGGCCCCGGTCAATCCGACGCCTTTGCGAAAAAAATGATGAAGGAAAGGCACCCCATGCTGCTTGCAACCTACACCAAGAAAATTTTCCGGGCGGAGTGCAACCCGCAATTCGAATCCCTGCACTGCATCGCCCACTTGGATCAGGATGTGTCGGAGGCCCTGCCGTTTCTGAACGCGGCCCTGGGCGGCTTCGAGTACCTCAAGGACCCGCCGGCCGTGATGTTCCGCTCGCGCGGCCGGCTGATCACGGTGCACGCCCGCGAGATCGCCGTCAATGCACTGAAGGACGAGGCGGAGGCGGACAAGATCCTGGAGTGGCTCAAACGCGAAATCAACCAGGCCTGGGACAACCGCGCTGCCATCACTCCCAGCACCGAGGGAGCGCCTAAGCCGCAAGTGCTCGAAATCCTCAAGCTGCTGCCCCGCACCAATTGCCGGGAGTGTGGAGAGCCGACCTGCATGGTGTTCGCAGCGCGGGCGGCCGAAGGCGTCAAGAGCGCCACGGACTGCCCGCCGCTCACTGCGGAGGCTCAGAAACGGCTGGGGGATTATCTGGGCCGGTTCAATTTCGACGTTTGACGATGTTGTAAAAAGTCGAATCCAAAATCCCCCAACCTCTTTTGATAAAGGGGGCGAAGGGGGATTTGTGTTGATCGATTTTACTGTAGAAATAGGGTGGTGCAACGGGCCCTGATTTATAAACTCATATAGTATCGAATATCGAGAGCCTATCATGTCTGAATCGAGTCAATTCACTGTGGAACGCAATAACCCCTGGTTTCGGTCGGCCTGGCAGATCCTGGCGCTGGTGGTTCTGAGCGCGGTGGCGGCGCTGGCGGTCAACGCCCTGCGCCCGGACCGCCTGCCCCTCGTCGGCGATTGGTCCGTCGCCGCACGCATCACCACCTCCACCGGCGAGCGCATGGACATTTCTCTGAACGAGGCGGAAAAGCTGTTCTTCACCGACGCGGCGGTGTTCATCGATGCGCGCCCCGAGGAGGATTATGCGCGGGGCCACATCCAGAACGCCCGCTGCCTGCCGTGGCACGAGATGGACCTCAGATTCATGGTCGTCACGGAGGAGTTGGATCTGGAGATGCCCATCGTCACTTACTGCGACGGGGAGACCTGCGAGTTGAGCCACAATCTCGCTCTGTTTCTGCGAGATGCCGGTTTTCTGAACACGAGGGTGCTGGTCAACGGCTGGACGCTCTGGCAGCAGGCGGGCCTGCCGATGGAGTCCGGAAACCGATCGAATCCCTGAAAAGTCATCGAAAGGGGAAAAGTTACAATGAGGTGGACGAGTTGTGCTTTGTGGATGGTGCTTCTGGTGCTGGTGGCATCAGGGTTTTGCGGGCCGGCGCACGCCGAGTGCCCGGCTCAGAAACGGGTCGAGGAGGTCATCGCGAAATTCGAGGCCCAAGATAGACGTATAATCTCCATACAGCCGACGGATTATCCCGGTTTGTGCGAAGCCCATGTTCAGCTCAACGGCAAGACCCACATCTTTTACACGGGGCCGGGCG
>Ga0315283_10005490_pt1 | contig 11207 bp, 10 predicted proteins | sample YL17G09_0_MG_FD_204541 | JGI IMG/M metagenome (GOLD analysis project Ga0315283, IMG submission 204541) | Sediment microbial communities from Yellowstone Lake, YNP, Wyoming, USA - YL17G09_0 | ecosystem: Environmental > Aquatic > Freshwater > Lake > Sediment | place: USA: Wyoming | collected...
AACGTGGCCACTATGGACAACAAGACCAGAAAGAGCAGGTATCTGCATCTTGCCTTCAGAATGGGCGGCAAGGCTGAATCCACAGCGAATCCGCCGATGTATCTGAAGGTAGATTCTGTCGTTGTTTCGAAAGTGGGAGATACGCTGCCCTACGGCGATCTCACAATGGATGGCGTAGGCGAGGCAGTCTCCGCTATTGACTTTACAGACTTTGCAGTAATTGCGAACGATTGGCTTTTGACTCAGCAGTCGATACCCTAACGAGATTCGCTGATAAGTGAGCCTCTCGAACGTTGATTTGCACCGATTCGGGGCCTATACCAAAAGGTATAGGCCCCGCTTTTTTTGGTGCGTTAAGGGTTGACCTGCAGAGGCAAATCTGCGATTATATCTTTTCGTAACCCCCCATCCCGATAAATCGGGATGGGAACATTCGGGACCCCGATTTATCGGGGTCTAATTAAGGAGAACAATTTGCGGTCAGGAACGGCGAATATCAATATTGACGAGGCTGTTTTGATTGAGCAGTGTCGGCGGGGCGATTTTACCGCTATGGAAAGGCTGATAATCAAGTATCAGAACCGCATTTACAACGTCATATTGAAAATGTGTCCGAATCCTGACGATGCTGAGGAACTTACGCAGGAGACGTTTGTCAAAATATTAGAGGGTATAGAGAACTTTAACGGCAGAAGCAGCTTTTATACCTGGGCATTCAGGATAGCGGTGAATTTGACCATAAACCACCGCAAAAGAGGCCAGAAGCTTGTTACAAGGTCGATTGATGCCGAGGACAGTGAGTATAACGAGCAGGCGAGGACGCAGTTGAAGGAGTTTTTGCGGGACGACGGTTCGCCTGAGCCGTCGGCGGTGGCACAAAACAAGGAACTGTGCAGGATAATTGTCGATTCGCTGTCGAAACTGGATGATACCCAGAGAGCGGTAATCGTTTTGCGGGATATCGAGGATATGAGTTACGCTCAGATTGCCGATGTGCTTGATATTGAGCTGGGAACCGTCAAGAGCAGGTTGAGCAGGGCCAGAAGCAGTCTGAGAGAGATATTGGAGGCGAATTTCCAATGAAAGAGAACCTGAATATCGATGAGATGCTCAATGGTTTTATTGACGGCGAGCTGACTGTCAGGCAGCAGACGGAAATTCAGCGGCTTATAAGACACGACCCGCAGGTTGCGCAGCAGCTTCGGCAGTTACAGCGGTGCAAAATGCTGGTTGGGGCACTTCCACGCAATGAGGCCCCCGATGATATGCTGGAAAGGGTAAAAGCATCTCTGGAAAGAAGAACGCTGTTTGGCGATGAAGGCAATGGTTTCAACAGACAGAAAGGCGCGAAGCACCTGCTTGGCCGCCGACTTCTGGCGGTTGCGGCTATAGTTGGGCTGGTAGCGGTTCTGGGAACGGTGATTTATTCAATCGTTGCACCTGAGAGCGTATCGGAAAAATCGAATCCGCTCCGTCGGGAAACCAAGCTTATTGTAGCAAAACCTGAACATATATTGACCGACGTTGCCGGCAGGCTGGTCGCCGCCGCAGCTTTCAGAGGCAGACTCGAACTTAAAACAGCCGATTTTACTGCGGTCGATGCGTTCATCAGGAGGGCAATCGAAGATAACGGCATATCAGAATATCTCGGCTCGGTCATCCAGAACAACAAGAGCGTATACACTCTGGCCTGCGGCAGGGACAGGTTAAACTCGCTGCTGTCCGATATGGAAAATATCTGGCCCAGATTTGGTTCTGCGACATTATTTGTTGAGCAGGACCGGCTCGGCGAAGAGATAGCGGTCACCGGCGTCAGTCCGCTGCGGATTGCCGAGGTCATCGGGCAGGACAGTTACGAAAAGCGTATCGTGGCGGCGAAAAAATTTGCTGCTCTGAATGAGGTGAATGCTCTTTTGCCCGGCAGGCAGGTAATGGCTGCCATTGACGGCAGAAAACCGCTTTCTATAACCATACCCAGGCCGGTTTTGACCTCCGGCGAAAAAACTGTCGAGAAATCATCTCGCTGGGCAGTGACAGGGGAAAAGGTGCAACTTATTATCATAGTTGTCCCGATAAATCGGGGCCAATAAAAAATGCCTGAGGTGCAAAACTGCTGTCTGGTTGTGGTTGACGTACAGGGCAAGCTGGCTCAACTGATGTATGAAAAGGAGAAGCTGTTTTCCGCCATACAGATTCTTATCAAGGCGGCCAAAATTCTCAATGTCCCCATAATCTGGTGTCAGCAATGCCCGCAGTCTCTCGGGGCCACAGTTCCGCAGATAGCAGAGCTTTTGGCAGGCATTGAGCCGATAAACAAGGCCGAGTTTAGCTGCTGCGGGTGCGACCGGTTCGGTGACAGACTGGCGGCTTTGGGCCGGCATCAGGTTCTTTTGTGCGGCATAGAGGCACATATTTGCATTTATCAAACCGCTGTCGACCTGCTGCGGAAAGGCTATGATATCACCGTGGTTACGGATGCCATATCCTCGAGAACGGCGGAAAACAAGCAGACAGCTATCGACAGAATGAAAACTGAGGGGGTAAATATCAGTTGTGTCGAAATGGCTTTGTTTGAGCTTCTTCGAACCGCAGAACATCCGCAGTTCAAGCAAATCGCAAAACTGGTAAAGTGAGTTTTTCTTCATTGGCCGTCCGGTCTGAGCAAAATTGGCTTCGTTTGGGTTTGTTTTGAATAACAGTTCATAGTTCATTGTTCATTGTAATTAGTTGTCTTTACTAAGGTTACAACCATTTTGGGCGTTTTGGAAATTGGGTTCGTTTCGCATAATTAATACATTTTGATTGAAATTTCCGCTCAAGGCAGACAATCATCGTTTCCGCCTCACCGAACGTAATGGCGGATAAACTACACACTTTACTCCAATATGTGGAGACACCGGGTCCGTCTCTATAATGGTGGGAACCTGCGTGTTTGATGCGAAAAAGGTCTTTGATTTTTGATTCCCAGCTCTCGTAACTTGATGTGAGAAAAGGAGTAAAAAAATTTTGGAATTAGCCGTTTTTGGTGTGCAGGTAGATGCGTTTTTGATTGATTTTTTAATTAGCCACGAAGGCACAAAGACACGAAAGAATTAACCACGAATGGACACGAATGAACACGGTTCCAAAAATTTCAGACACGGATTTACCCCGATGAGGTAGCACACAACGCACCTCACGGGGCAAGCACGGTTTTTTTAGACGGGATAACCCCGGATAACGACCCGCCACACGAATGGCAGGTAAACTTTCTTCCTTGACTACGGCATTCGAGGACAAGGGGGCAGGCAGGATTTTTTCGGCCAGTAGGTGTCTTTGTCCGAAGTTTTTTTTATAAGCGAGCTTATACAAAACTTCGTCCACAGCCACCGGCTATTACGACACAAGGCAGTCGTAATTGCCGGCAAACAAGTTTGCTGCCGGCCGAAAAAGCAAAGAATTAAAAAAGGATTTGGCATGCAAAGGGGAAAAAGAAAGATTAAAATCAAAAAACAGGAATTGGTGGGGTTGTGACCCCACCCTACCTTGCTGTCCCTAGTTATTCCACTGTCCCTAGTCTCTCCCCTTTTTAATAAAGCTCATATAGGTCGGACTTTAGAACTCTATCCTCCAATTTGCCGGAAACATTTTTAACTAACTCCACAAACAAATCTTTGGCAAGAGGACTGACATAGACCTTTTCAATCAACTTGGCTGGGTCTATTGGTATACGGATAAATTTATCACGCTCCTTCATTAGTTTTTCCAGATGTGCTTCATTTCTTAGAGTGCCATTTTCTTTACGTTTATCATATCCTTGAAAGATAAAAGCCCGCAGTTCTTTTTCATGTGCAAATGATGGTCGCTTATAAATAATATTCGCCCATCCCAAGATTGAGAACAATCTGCCCTCAGGAGGATTTCCAATCGGTTCCCCTGCATTCTCAAGATCGTACTTTACCTTGGATATACGAATGCCATCTCGTGCCCATTTATATTCAATCTCGGAATTGAGTTTTCCAAAAGTAGATTGTATTGCGATTGTCTCATATTTATTTTCAGAGTACAGTTTCCACAAAGCGGCCGATTCGCCATCATTCATGTGCCAGCAATTCAAATATACAAAAAGCCGCCCAAAAGTATTAACCTTACGCGTCCATTCTTTACCTTCCGGAGGTGCTGGTGGTAATTGCTTATATGCATCAATCAAAAATTGCATCCCACTGCAATCATATGGGTCTTCGAATTTATCTGCCCTAGTAAAATATAATGTGTTTGTGGTTAGCATATCGACATATTTTGAAAAATCCATATATCGCCAAATTTTTTGATTATTATCCGGGGTTTCAATTTTATCTTCATACACTTGTTTTGCTCCTTAAAAGAAAACCGTAATAACCAGGGGCTAAACATTTTTAGAGTGTAGCGATTCCCCGCCCGGATTGGATTTGCCTTTTTCGCCGGCTTTGACGTTTTTGCCTTTCGATTTGGTTTCCGTTGTGGCAGCAGAAGCGGCGGGTTTCTTTTCGGTCTCGGCGGCTTTTTTGTAGCTTTCGCTTCTGTAATCGGTCTGATAGAATCCCGAGCCTTTGAAGATTATTCCCGAACCGCAGCCAAGCAGTCTTTTTAATCCCATTTTTTTGCAGACGGGACATTTACGCAGAGGCGCAGCGATTATCGACTGAGACTGCTCGAATTTATGGCCGCAGTTTTCACATATATAATCATACGTCGGCATAGTTACTGCTTCTCCGTATCCGTTTGCGGATTTTTATCAGTTGCCTGTTTTTGAACTTCCTGCTTCTGCTCGACCGGCAGTTTGTTTACCACGACCCTGCTTGGCCGGATGACCTGGCCGTTGAGCTTGTATCCTTTTTGAAGCTCCTCAAGGATGATGTCGGCAGGCTGCTGGGGGTCAGCTTTTTGTGTGATTGCCTCGTGCTGCGAAGGGTCGAATTTTTCGCCGACCGCCTTTATCTGCTCCACATTATGCAGCTTAAGCATATTAATCATCTGGTCGTGAATGATTTTGATGCCTTTGGCCAGGACATCTGTGTTTTGGGCTGTTGCAGAGTTTTGTATTGTGTGTTCGAGGTTGTCGAGAGCCGGCAGCAGCGTTTTTATCACGCTTTTCTTTTCATATTCAATCGCATCGGCGATTTGTCTGGGGACACGCTTCTGAAAATTCAAATAGTCTGCGGTTACACGCTGTAATTTCCCCAGAAGCTCGTTTTTCTTCAATAACGTTTTCAGCAGCAGTTCGATGTCTTCTGCGAGTTTGTCTTTTTTGCTCAGCAGGTCACTCATAAGCTGAATGTCTTCCTTTTTCAGCAGCACATCCTGCAAAAGCTCGTCTTTTTGTGCCAGCAAAACCTCGACCTGCAGGCTCGATTCTTTTGATTCCTCATCCGCAGGCGCAGGCTGCTGTTCTTTTTGCACCTGCTCGTCCGGTTTTTCTGCGTTTTTGTGTTTCATCGGTTGCTACCGTTTCTTTTCAGTTTTTCAAAAAAGCTTTTGGCCTTCGGCGAAACGTTTTTGTTTTCAATCTCGGCAAATTTCCGCAGCAGCTCTTCCTGCCGGTCGGTCAGTTTTGTCGGCGTCTCGATGACAATATGCACAAGCTGGTCGCCTGTTCTGCCTGTCCTCATATCCGGCAGGCCCTGTCCCTTTATCCTGAACACGCTGCCATACTGTGTGCCGGGCGGTATCTTCAGTTGCTTGACGCCGTTCAGGCTCGGCACATCGATAGTGGCGCCGAGTGTTGCCTGCGTGAAACTTATGGAGGCGGCAGCAATCAGGTTGTTGCCGTCCCTTTCCAGAAATTCGTGCGGTTTTATCCTGACGTAGCAATAAAGGTCGCCTCTGGGGCCGCCGTAATGACCCGGCTCTCCCTCATCGGCCACCCTGATACCCTGTCCCTCGTGGACACCGGCGGGGATTTTGATGTTGACGACCCTTTTTTTCGGCACTTTCCCCGTTCCGGCACACTGCCTGCAGGGGTCGGTGATTATATGCCCGCTGCCTCTGCATTGCGGGCAGGTCGAGACCATCTGGAAGAAGCCTCCTCCTCTTGCAATCTGGCCGCTGCCGCCGCAGGCCGGGCATCTGCCCGGCGGCGCCCCTCTGGCGCTGCCGCTGCCGCTGCATCCGGGACAAGTATCCTGGCGCGTAAACTCAATGGTTTTCTCAGCGCCTTGCGAGATTTCATTAAGCGTCAGTTCGACGGCGGTCTCAAGGTCATATCCCCTCGCAGGCCCGGCCTGTCTGCCGGCACTTCTGCCTCTGCCGCCGAATATTCCGCTGAAGAAATCGTCGAAGCCGAACATACTGAATATGTCTTCGACGTTCATTCGGGAATAATCGTGCATCCCCATACCACGGAGGCCATCGTGGCCAAGCTGGTCGTATCGCTGACGTTTCTCCGGGTCGCTGAGCACCTCGTAGGCCTCGGCGCACTCCTTGAATTTGGCCTCAGCCTCTTTGTTGCCGGGATTTTTGTCGGGGTGATATTTTACCGCCAGACGCCGATATGCACGCTTTATATCGTCTGCGGAGGCGCTTTTGCCCACCCCCAGAACTTCGTAATAATCCCGCTTGGCCATATATTCATATATCGTAGTGCGTATTTTTACGCACCACGCACTACGCACCACGCACGACTAAATTAACTTACAGCGCCGTTTACCGGCTCCTCATCCTTTTCTTTCAGTTCGGTTATCAGCACATTGGTCGTCAGCATCAGTCCCGCTACCGAAGCGGCGTTTTGCAGTGCGGTCCTGGCGACCTTCGCAGGGTCGATAATTCCCGCCTCGAACATATCCACGAACTGGCCGGTATTGGCATCATAGCCGGTATTGGCATTTTTCTCCAGTTTTTCAAGAAGCTTGGCGACAATAACATCGCCTGGCTGGCCCGAATTTTCCGCAATTTGAGCGGTCGGCGACTTTAAGGCATTGATGACAACGTCAAAGCCAAGCTTTTCGTCGCCCCTGGCCTTCGCTTTGGCCTTTTCCACCTGCGGTATTGTCCGCAGGAAGATGACGCCTCCGCCGGCAACAACGCCTTCTTCGGTCGCCGCCCTGGTGGCGTGAAGCGCATCATCAAGCAGGTCTTTGCGCTCTTTCATCTCTGTTTCGGTTGCGGCGCCTGCCTTTATGACCGCAACTCCGCCGATTAGTTTCGCAAGCCTTTCCTGAAGTTTTTCACGGTCGTAGTCGCTGGTTGTCTTTTCGATTTGATTGCGGATTTGGGCAGACCGGGCTTCTGTCTCCTTTTTGTCGCCATTTCCCTCGATTATTGTGGTCGTTTCCTTGTCCACCACAATCTTTTTCGCCTGCCCTAATTCTGAAAGCTCGATTTTCTCCAGCTTTATGCCCAGGTCTTCGGTTACTAATTTTCCGCCGGTCAAAACCGCTATGTCACTGAGCATCGCCTTTCTGCGGTCGCCGAAACCGGGCGCCTTTACGGCGCAAATCTTCAAAACGCCCTGAAGACGGTTGATGACCATCGCTGCCAATGCCTCGCCCTCGACGTCCTCCGCAATAATCAGCAAAGGTCTGCCGACGTGGGCAATCTTTTCCAGCAAGGGAATAATCTCCCGCACATTTGATATTTTCTTCTCGTGCAGCAGGATGTAGGCATCTTCGAGGACCGCTTCAAGCGTGTTGGGGTTGGTCATAAAGTATGGCGATATATATCCCCTGTCAAACTGCATACCCTCGACAACGGTCAGCTCATTTTCCATCCCCTTGCCCTCTTCTATCTGGATGACGCCTTCCTTGCCGACCTTGTCTATGGCGTTTGCGAGTATTTCGCCGACCTGCGGGTCGTTGTTTGCACTAATGGTGGCAACCTTTGCAATGTCATCGTGGCCTTTTACCGGGATGCTCACCGACTCGATAAATTTGGTGGCGGCCTCGACTGCCTTCGCAATCCCCCGCTGGATGGCCATCGGGTTCGTCCCAGCCGTTACGTGCTTCAGCCCCTCGTTGTAAATTGCCTCCGCCAGCACGGTCGAGGTTGTTGTCCCGTCGCCGACAACATCCGATGTCTTGCTGGCGACCTGGTTGACCATTTTTGCGCCCATATTTTTGAACGGCTCCGGCAGCTCGATTTCCTTGCTTACCGTTACGCCGTCCTTTGTTATTCTCGGCGAGCCGTAACTTCTTTGCAGTATCACGTTTCTGCCCGTTGGTCCCAGTGTGACCTTAACCGCTGCCGCAAGCTGCGAAAGTCCTTCTTTAAGCTGGGTTCGTGCCGTATCGCCGAACATCATTTGCTTTGCCATTTTTATCACCTCTTAATTTATTTTTGCTCTTGTCCCTATGTGCCTGTTTTATTTTTCCACAACTCCGAGAATGTCGTTTTCCCTGAGGATTACGTATTTTTCGCCGTCGATTTCAACCTCGTTGCCGATATATTTTCCGTAAATGACCTCATCGTTCTTTTTTACCGACATCTCGCTCTTTTTGCCGTTGTCGAGTATTTTGCCCGGCCCGGCGGCCATTACCTTGCCAATCTGAGGTTTCTCTTTTGCCGTGTCCGGCAGAATTATCCCGCCGGCTGTCTTGTCCGTGGCCTCCGACTGTTTTATTACTACTCTGTCTTCCAAAGGTCTGATTTTCATAGCTTACTCCTTGGTAAAAAATTAAAGTTACTCTTTATTTTATTTTTTTCCTTTTTACTTTCGCCTTTACATCATATCCATATCGTCACCCATGCCGCCCATTCCACCCATCCCTCCCATTCCTGGGTGCCCGTGGGCGGCTTCCTTTTCTTTTGGCTTTTCCGAAATTAAGCAATCGGTGGTCAGCAGCAGTGTCGCAATACTGACGGCGTTTTGCAGGGCGATTCGCACCACCTTCGCAGGGTCGATAACGCCGGTTGCCAGCAGGTCTTCGTAATTGCCTGAGTCGGCGTTGTAGCCGAAACCGCCTTTGCCTTCTGTAACCTTGTTTACCACGATATTGGGTATTGCACCGGCATTTGCCGCAATCCAGTAGCAGGGTGTTGTCAACGCCTTGGCCACTATATCGGCGCCGGTTCGCTCATCGCCGTCCAATTTCAGTTGCTTAACCGCATCAATACAGCGTATAAGTGTAACTCCGCCACCCGGCACAATGCCTTCTTCAATCGCTGCTCTGGTTGCGTGCAGTGCGTCCTCAACCCTGGCCTTTATTTCCTTCATTTCCGCCTCGCTTGCTGCTCCGACGTTTACCTGCGCCACGCCGCCGGTCAGTTTCGCCAGCCGCTCCTGAAGCTTCTCACGGTCATAATCGCTGGTCGTAGTCTCTATTTCGCTCTGTATCTGTTTGATTCTGCCCTTGATGGCGTCGTTGCTGCCTGCCCCTTCAATGATTATAGTGTTATCGTTGTCGATGGTTACTTTCTTGGCCTGGCCAAGCTGTTTGATGCTGATGGTTTCCATCTCGGTGCCGAGGTCTTTGAAAATTGCCTCAGCGCCCGTTAATACCGCTATATCCTCCAGCATTGCCTTTCTGCGGTCGCCATAGCCGGGCGCCTTGACGGCTGCGACCTGCAGTATGCCTTTTAGCTTGTTGACTACCAAAGTTGCCAGCGACTCGCCTTCGATATCCTCTGCGATAATCAGCAATGCCCGTTTGGCCTTTGCAATCTTCTCAAGCAGCGGCACAAGCTTGGCCACGTTGCCAATTTTGTCCTCGTAAACAAGTATATAAGGCTTTTCCAGTTCGCAACTCATTTCGTCTGCGTTTGTTACAAAATGGGGCGAGAGGTAGCCGCGGTCAAACTGCATACCCTCAACGTATTCGACCACAGTATCGAGGCTTTTGCCCTCTTCGACGGTGATTACGCCGTCCTTGCCGACCTTTTGGAATGCCTCAGCAATGATTTTTCCGATTACGGTATCGTTGTTGGCTGATATTGAGGCGATATTGATTATGTCGGTCTGCTTGGTGATGTCGATTGGCTTTGCCATTGCGACAATTTTGTCGGTCGCTGCTTTGGCCGCCTGCTGCATACCGCGGGCAATGGCCATTGGGTCTGCGCCTGCGGTGATGTTGCGGTAGGCCTCCTTAAACAATGCTTCTGTCAGGACGGTGGCGGTGGTAGTGCCGTCGCCGGCGACCTTTGAGGTCTTGCTGGCCGCTTCCTTGACTAATTTTGCGCCGAGATTTTCATTTTTGTCGGCCAGTTCAATTTCTTCAGCGACGGTAACGCCGTCTTTTGTAACGGTGGGGCCGCCCCAGCTTTTGTCGATGACGGCGTTTCTGCCTCGTGGGCCGAGAGTGGCTTTGACGGCGGCGGCGAGCTTTTCGACGCCTGCCAGCAGTTTGGCCCTTGCATCGGCTTCAAATACTAATTGTTTGGCTGCCATAGTTTCGTATCTCCTTATCTATAAAAGGTTTAGTTGCTAATTCATAAGTTCTCAAGAATTCAGCAATGCTGATTTATAACAGATGTGCAAAATAAATGCCAGCTTTTAACCGTCAGGGAAGTTATTTTGCCGGGGCAAGTGTAAGTGATTGTCTTTACGAAAGTTAAAAAAATAATTGAATCACAAATTTATATAATTTTGACAGGTTTAAAATGGGTAATTTTGGCATATTAAGACAGTCTGATACGCCAAGATGACAGGTTTTTTGAAAAGGCGTTTTGGTAAGATGGGCTGAATTTGGCGTATGCTAACTGTTATCAGATGTCATCAGAAGGTCATCAGATATGTCTTCAAATGTAATCAGAATGCATCAGAAGCACTCCAGAGATACATCAGAGATACGTCAAAATGCATCAGAAGACACCAGTGTTTTTGCTTAAGTATTGTCATAACAAGGACTTAAAGAAAATTAACCACAGATTAACACGGATTTTCACGGATTTTTTTTGTTTTTATTAAATTTTATTTCACTCAATACAGGGACATAGAGTCTCCCTATAATTGGGCGGAGATGCGCATTTGGGTTGAAAAAAGCTCACCACGAAGAACACGAAGAAAAGTCGTAAGGCATTATGAATTAAGGATTAAAGAAAGTTGGAAAATTTTTGCGATTTTGGGATTTTTTTATTACCCCCCTGCGTGTTTGATTGAAAATTGAGCCACAGGTGGACACAGATTAACCTGAATATTTCACCGGATTTGGGGATTTTTCGATAGGCAAATGGCCTAACCGTTTGTAGTATAAAGAGTTGTAATTATTCCAATACCCAAACAGAAAGGCCATTCTTATGACAGACTGTATCACACAACC
>Ga0315283_10005492_pt1 | contig 11205 bp, 9 predicted proteins | sample YL17G09_0_MG_FD_204541 | JGI IMG/M metagenome (GOLD analysis project Ga0315283, IMG submission 204541) | Sediment microbial communities from Yellowstone Lake, YNP, Wyoming, USA - YL17G09_0 | ecosystem: Environmental > Aquatic > Freshwater > Lake > Sediment | place: USA: Wyoming | collected...
AAGTCGGCTTCGAAGTCGAGGATGTTGCGGATGTCGGCGCCGCGCCACGCGTAGATGGACTGGTCCGGGTCGCCGACGACCGTGAGGTTGCGGTGGTGCTCGGCCAGGCGGCGCATCAGGAGGTACTGCGGCCGGTTGGTGTCCTGGTACTCGTCGACCATCACGAACCGGAACCGCCGGCTGTAGTGATTGCGGACGGCCTCGGCTTTCTCGAACAGATCCACCGTCTTCAGGAGGAGGTCGTCGAAGTCGAGGGCCGCGCTCGACGCCAGCGTCTTCACGTACTGGTCGTACACGCGCGCGACGACATCGTCCTTGTAATTGGTGCGATTCGCGAGCATCGTCGCGGGCGATTCCATGCGGTTCTTCGCGCTGCTGATGCGCGAGAGCGCCGCCCGCGGGGCGAGGAAGCCGTCATCGACCTGCTGTTCGCGGAGGATCTGCTTCACCGCGGCCAGTTGATCCGACGAGTCGTAGATGACGAAGTCGCGGGACAGTCCGATGTGCGGGGCCTCGCGCCGAAGCAGGCGCGCGCACAGGGCGTGGAACGTCGAGATCCACAGCCCGGAGAAGGCGTTGCCGAGGAGGGCGCCTACCCGCTCGCGCATTTCTTCGGCGGCCTTGTTGGTGAAGGTGACCGCCAGGACTTCACTGGCGTCGGCCAGGCCGCTACCGACGAGGTGCGCGACGCGGTACGCGATGACGCGGGTCTTTCCTGAGCCCGCGCCCGCCAAAATCAGGAGGGGACCGTCCGTGTACAGGACCGCTTCTCTTTGGGGCGGGTTCAGGGAATCAAGGAAATCCATCACAGACAGAATACAGAATACAGAACACAGAATACAGAATACGGAAAGCCCGGAGGCGTGCCGTTGCGCTGTGTGGTGTCTTTCGTCTTCTGTCTTCTGCCTTCTATTCTACTGTCACGCTCTTCGCCAGATTCCTCGGCTGATCGACGTCTGCGCCGCGGCGGACAGCGATGTGGTACGCGAGCAACTGGAGCGGCAGGACGAACACCACGGGCGTGAGCAGGCGGTGCACCGTGGGCAGCGTGATCAGGAAGTCGGTGGCGGGGTTGAGGAGATCGCGGATACCCTCGTCGCCGCCGGTGGTGAGGGCGATGACCGCGGCGCCGCGGGCCTTGGCCTCCTGGATGTTGCCAAGCATCTTCTCGAACACGTGGTCGCGCGGCGCGAGGGCGACCACGGGGAGGTTCTCGTCGATGAGCGCGATGGGGCCGTGCTTCATCTCGCCGGCAGGGTAGCCCTCGGCGTGGATGTACGAAATCTCCTTCAGCTTCAGCGCGCCTTCGAGGGCGATGGGATAGTTGATGCCGCGGCCGAGATAGAGGAAGTCGCGCTGCTGATGGACGCTCTTCGCGATTGCCTCGACGCCAGCGGACGCTTTGAGCGTCCACTCGAGGATCTGCGGCAGCCGAAGCAGTCCCTCGATGTGTGCGCGCGCGTCCTGCGGCTGGAGCGTCTTGCGCGCCTGCGCCAGGTTGAGCGCGAGCAGGTACAGGGCCACGAGCTGCGACGTGAAGGCCTTGGTCGAAGCCACGCCGATTTCGGGTCCGGCGTGCGTGTAGATGGTGCCCTCGGCCTCGCGCGTGGCCATGCTGCCCACGACGTTGCACACCGCCACACTGCGCGCGCCTTTGCGCCTGGCCTCCCGAAGCGCCGCCAGGGTGTCGGCGGTCTCGCCAGACTGCGTGATCACCACCGCGAGCGACCGGTCATCGATCACCGGGTTGCGATAGCGATACTCCGACCCGTAATCCACCTCGACGGGGAGCTGCGCCAGTTCTTCGATCAGGAACTTGCCCACCAGGCCGGCGTGCCACGACGTACCGCAGGCCAGGACGACGACCTTCTCCACGCGCGCGAGTTGTTCGTCAGTGAGATTGATCTCGTCCAGGAAGACGCGCCCCGTCTCGCTGGAGACGCGCCCGAGCACGGTGTCGCGCACCGCGGCCGGCTGCTCGAGGATCTCCTTCAGCATGAAGTGCTTGTAGCCGGCCTTCTCAGCCTGGATCGGATCCCAGAGCACGCGCTGCGGCGTCCGGTCGAGGCTGGTGCCGTCGAAGCGCGAAAACGCGACGCCGTCGCGCGTGACAACGGCCATCTCCTCGTCGCCGAGGAACACCACGTCGCGCGTGTGGCTCAGAATCGCCGGGATGTCGGACGCCACGAAGAACTCGCCGTCGCCGAGGCCGATCACGAGCGGCGGGCCGTTGCGCGCGGCCACCAGCTTGTTCGGACCGTCGGCCGAGAGCAGCACGAGCGCATACATGCCCCGCATGCGCGTCAGGGAGCGGCGCACCGCGTCCTCGAGCGGGACGCCGGGCTTGCTCTCGCGCTCCACCAGGTGCGCCACCACCTCCGTGTCGGTTTCCGTGACGAACGTGTGCCCCTCGTGCTGTAGTTCCTGTTTCAGCTCGAGGTAGTTTTCGATGATGCCGTTGTGGACGACGACCAGGCGCCCGGTGCAGTCGCGGTGCGGGTGGGCGTTCTCCTCGGTGGGGCGGCCGTGCGTGGCCCACCGCGTGTGCCCGAGGCCGAACTCGCCGTCAACCGGGTCGGCCTTGATGGCCTCTTCGAGACGCGCAAGTTTGCCCGCGCTGCGCCGCAGCTCGATCTGCCCGCCGCGCACCACCGCGATGCCCGCCGAGTCGTAGCCGCGATACTCGAGGCGCCTGAGCCCGTCGATCAGGACGGGAACGACGGGTTTGGGGCCAATGTAACCGATGATGCCGCACAAGGCAGATCCTTGTCAGAAGACAGAAGACAGAAGACAGAAGTCGGAATCTTGATAACTACGCCGACGACGCAGAAGACGGAATCCTGATCGCGACGATCACTGCGCAGAGGCGAGGATCCTGCGGCGGTACGAATTCAGCAACCGCGCCACCGCATCAAGGTCCGCCGGCATCGCCGGGTCGCCCTCGTACTCCAGGTCCGCAGCTAGCAACAAGAAGTATCGCAACTCCTCCAAAGACCCCTGCGCGACATTGAGAAACCGAGCCTTGTCTAGCCGGCTGGCACGCTTGAATCCCTCAGCGATGTTGGCCGGCACGGACACGGCGGCCCGGCGCATCTGAGAAACCAGACCGTACAGTTCTGTTTTCGGATAGCGCGAGGAAACTCTGTAGACCTTCAGAGCCAAGGCGTGGCTCTTCTGCCAGACAATGAGGTCCTTGAACGAAGCGGCTGGCGTTCCCTGCATTATTCTGTCTTCTGTCTCCTGCCTTCTGTCTTCTGCTTCTGGCGCGCGACCCACCCGTCGATATTCTGTTGCCTTCCCCGCGCAATACCCAACGCGCCGGGCGGAACATCTTCCGTAATCGACGATCCCGCCGCGACGTACGCCCCGGCGCCAATCGTGACCGGCGCGACGAGTTGCGAGTCGCTGCCGATGAACGCGCCGTCCTCGATGACGGTGGGATGTTTCTTCACGCCGTCGTAATTGCACGTGATCGTGCCGGCGCCAATGTTAACGCGCGCGCCGATGGTGGCGTCGCCCAGGTACGCCAGGTGGTTGGCCTTCGAGCCTTCTCCCAGAACGGTCTTCTTCAACTCCACGAAGTTGCCGACGCGGCTGCCGTCCTTCATGTGCGAGCCCGGGCGCAGGTGCGCGAACGGGCCGACGCGACCATCGTGGTCGACCCGCGACTCGACGATGACGCAGGAGTCGTTGATGAAGACGTTGTCGCCGATCGTGGAATCCGTGATGCGGACCCACGACCTGATGCGGCAGTTGGCGCCGATGCGCGTGCGGCCCTCGAGCGTAACGCCCGGATGGATCACCGTTCCGCCGCCAATCGTCACGTCGTCATCAATGAGAGTTGTTGAAGGGTCGAGAAGCGTGACGCCCTCCGCCTGGAGGGCGTCACGCCGGATGTGGTTGACCATGGTCACGCCGGGTCTAAAGACCCGGCCTCCAATCGGTAATGGAACCTGTCGTCTTCCGCCTTCACCAAGGTTGCGGCGGTCCTCCGAAGCGTTGCGCGAAGGCGGAAGATCCCGGGCACGGTTCAGCGGCGCACGCGAGCCTGCGGCCGCCGATCTCTTCTGGCTGGCGCGGGCGGCCCGGCGAGCAACGCCTTGAGTTCGTCCGTCTGGCGCAGGGCCTCGAGCTCGGGCTCCTTGCGGAGAAGCTCGCGGCTGTCGGAGTTCAGTTCGACCGCGCGGGCGAAGTGAGCGAGCGCGCCATGCTGGTCGCCCTTCATCGAGAGGGCGACGCCGAACATGTACTCGGCGGAGTCGTTGTTCTTCTTCTGCTGGAGAGCGACCGTGAGAAGGGCGATCGCGCGATCGAAAGCGCCGGCATTGATGGCCAGGGTGGCGGCGTAGACCTGTTCCTCGGGCGTTTTCGGCGTCGCGTCTGGCGGCGTGAGATGTCGCGCGCACACGCGGAGGTACAGCTCAGCGCGCTCGTGCAGTTCCTTCTCTTCGGGGAACTCCGCGATGACGCGCTTAAGGATCTCGGCCGCATCGCGATAGCGCTTCCCCTGCAGCGCGTGCAACCCGCGCTCGTACAGAACGACCGCGTCGGCGTACGTGCTGCGTCTGGGCGGCGTTCCCGCCTTCCCCGCCAGCTTCGGGGCAACCGGGGCCTTGGGTTTCTGAGCCGTCCTGTTCGCGCCCGGAGCCTTCAGCTTCACAACCGGTTTAGCGGCGGGCCTGGCCACGGCTTTCACCTTGGCGGACTTTTTCGTGATGACGGACCTGGCTGGCCTGGCGCCGGTCTTCTTGACGGCAGGGCGGGCCTTCGTTCTTGCCGTCGGGGCCGTGGCTCTGGCCTTTTTCACGGCGGTGGGCCGACGAGTACTACGCCGAAGCTTCGCCATAATCCTTACTCCTCTGGCGTCTCCGAGACAGACACGGACGGCAGGAACGAGATTCAGAGCCTGTTAGAAAACCAAGGCATCGACGTTTGCTTTCTTACAGGCTCTTATGGCCGGTCCGAATGCAGACAAGGGCACCTTCGTTCACTTACCGGTCCTAAGTGGCGCTACGTTAGCAAATGACCCCGGCAGGGTCAAGAACGGCGGGCCCTATCGATGGCCGCGAAGACCTCGCGGGAACGAAGGCGATGCCTGCTGGCGAGCTCGCTGAGGGCCTCTCGCCTGGAGAGCCCATTTTCTGTCAAACGACCAAATTCTGTAAGTAGTTGATTATCAGTAGTTTGTTCAGACACATTTGCTGTGTCATCCGACATGCCCGCCAGCACGACCGTAAACTCACCCCTCGGATCGCCAAGCCGACTTAGGACGGAAGAAATAGGGCCTCTGACCAATTCTTCGTGGAGCTTGGTCAATTCCCGGCCCAGCACGATCTCGCGATCGCCAAGCACCCGGAGCGCGTCGGCAAGAGTCTCGCGGATGCGATGGGGCGCCTCAAAAAATACCACCGTGCGGCGATCGGTCCGGAATACCTCCAGCCAGGCTGTCCGGGCGGTGGATTTCGGTGGCGGGAACCCGGCGAACACGAAGGCGTCAGTGGGGAGCCCGGACGACACGAGGGCGGCCAGGACCGCGCTCGGACCAGGGATGGCTTCCACGCGAACCCCGGCGTCGATTGCGGCCCGAACGAGCCGGTAGCCAGGGTCGGAGACCGAAGGGGTGCCGGCGTCCGTCACAAGGGCAATGCGCGCGCCGCAACGCAATTGCTCCACGAGCTCGGGTACCTTCTCGAACTCGTTATGCTCGTGGAGGCTCGTGGTGGGACGACGGATGTCGTAATGGTGCAGGAGTTTCGAGGAGTGGCGCGTGTCCTCGGCGGCCACCAGGTCGGCCTCCCGCAGAACGCGCAGCGCGCGCAGCGAGATGTCCTCGAGGTTGCCGATGGGCGTGGCCACCAGAAACAGGGTTCCCGCAGCAGTTTCGGACATTCTTTCGCTAGTTTATTGTACCATTGGACTTTTCGCGGGTTGGCCGCTGCGGCGGCCTGTTCGCCCTGATGTGTCCGGCGCCCCAAGACTGTGCCCATGATTGCTTCGGAACCGCTTCATCTTTTCGTCGACGACTACCTCTCGTACCTGCACGAGTCGAACCCCTCGGCGGCGACGTTTGACGGCATCCATCTCTACGATGACCTGCTCGAGGACTTCGGCCGCAACGCCGTCGACGCGCAGGTTCACGCGCTGGCCGGCATGGCTCGGCGCCTCGCGGCGATCAGCACCGACTCGTTGACGGCCGTCGAACGGATCGAGCGGCCGATGATCGCGGCGCATATCCAGGGGCGTCTTCACGAACTCGAGCAGATCCGCACCTGGGAGCGCAACCCGCAGATGTACGGCGAGCTCCTGGGGGTGAGCCTCGCGGGCCAGGCCCTGTTCGACTACGCGCCCGCGCCCGAGCGCGCCCGGCGCGTCCTCTCGAAGCTGCGGCAGGCGCCCCGGCTCATCCAGGCCGCCCGGGACAACATCAAGGACCCCCCCGGCATCTTCGTAAAAATCGGCCTGGAGACCCTGCGTGGCACGCTGCGCTTCATCGAAACCGATCTCCCGCGCGCCTTCTCCGACGTGGACGACCTGAGCCTGCTCGGCGATCTCGCGGACGCCCAGACGGAAGCCATCGACGCGCTGAAGTCGTACATGGCCCACCTCGAGACGGACCTTGCGCCGAAGGCGCGCGCCTCGTTTCGACTTGGCGCCGACCGTTTTGCCAGCAAGCTGCGCCTGGACGATGGCATCGAGATCCCGCTCAACCGGCTGCTCGAGATCGGCCTTCGCGAGTTGAGCGCGGCGCAGGAGGAGTTCCGCCGGGCGGCCAGCCGCGTCGACTCGGGCGACGCCCTCGAGGTGTGGCGCCGCGTCAAGGACAGTCACGCGCCCGCCGGTGGCGTGGTGCAGACGGCCCGCCAGCAGATCGCGCAGCTCGCTACATTCATCGAGCGGCACGACCTCGTCTCGATGCCGCCGGGAGAGCCGGTGGTGGTCGCCCCGACGCCGGATTTCTTCCGCTGGTCGTTCGCCAGCATGTGGACGCCTGGGCCCTTCGAGGCCAGGCCGAGCCGCGCGTACTACTACCTGACGGGTGCCGACCCGGCGTGGCCGGCGGACCGGCAGCAGGAACACCTGCGCGATCTCAACACGCCCACGCTCTGGTCGATCTCGATGCACGAGGTCTACCCCGGCCACTTTCTGCACTTCCAGCACCTGCGCCACGTCGAGTCGAAGGCGCGCAAGTCGCTGATGCTGGCGTCGATGTCGTTCGTGGAAGGCTGGGCGCACTATTGCGAGCAGATGATGATCGAGTCCGGCTTCGAAAAACAGGACCCGACCGTCCGCCTGGGTCAACTCGCCGAGGCCCTCATCCGCATCGCGCGGCTGGTGGTCGCCATCCGCCTGCACGCCGAGGACATGTCGGTGGAGCAGGGCGTGCGGTTCTTCCGTGACGAGGCGTTTCTCGAAGAGAGCACCGCGCGGCGCGAGGCCGAACGCGGCACCTTCGACCCGAGCTACAGCGTCTATACGGCCGGCAAACTGATGCTGCTGAAGCTGCGCGAGGACTATAAGGCGCAGGAGGGCAGCACGTTCTCGCTGAAGACCTTCCACGACACGCTGCTGAAGAACGGCCTGACCACCTTCCACGTGCACAGGCAGTTGATGCTGAAGGACAGCACGGGGGCGGCGATCGAGTGAGGCTTGACAGTAGTCAGAAGACAGAAGACAGAAGACAGAAGACGAAAGGCAAGAAACAGAACGAAGACGCAGCAGACAGTGAATCGGTCCCGCCTCCTGTCTCTGGCATTTCTTCTGTCTTCTGTCTTCTGACGAGTAACAGAAGATGCCCCTTTACGAATACGAATGCGAGTCCTGCGGCCATCGCTTCGAGCTGATCCAGCGCTTCGCGGACCCGCCCGCGGAACGCTGTGCCTCGTGCGGCAAGGGACCGATCCACAAGCTGCTCTCGGCCCCGGCGTTTCACTTCAAGGGCACCGGCTGGTACGTCACGGACTACGCCAACAAGAAATCCGACGGCTCGCCGAAGACCGACTCGGGCGCGCCGAAGCCCGACAGTTCCTCACAATCCGACGGCGCCTCGAAGGCCGACGGCGCCCCGAAGTCCGATGGTTCCTCGAAGACGGATGGCTCGGCGAAGTCCGACGCCGCCTCGTCCGGTTCGCCGGCGTCGTCGGGAGACGCCAAGCCCGCGGCCTCGGAATCTGCAAGCGCGCCGGCAAAAGACAGTGGGAAGAAGGACTGAAGCGACAGAGGCTTGGCGCGAGTCAGAAGACAGAATACAGAATACAGAAGACAGAAGACAGAATGATGGATGTGCCCCACAGGGCGCGTTCTCTTCCTTATTCTGCCTCCTGACTTCTGTATTCTGTCTTCTGACTTAGAGCTCCAACGAGCGGAGGTACTCCTTGAACTCCTCCGCGAGGTCCTCCCGCTTCAGCGCGAAGTAGACCACCGCCTTCAAATACCCCAGCTTGTTGCCGGTGTCGTGGCGCACGCCCTTGATCTCGTACGCGTAGATTGGGCGTTTCTTCAACAGGCGCCGCAGGCCGTTCGTGAGCTGGATCTCGCCGGTCCGGTCCTGCGCCGTGATCTCGAGCTCCTCGAACACGTCGGGTGTCAGGATGTAGCGGCCGATGATCGCCAGGTTTGACGGGGCGTCTTCGCGCTTCGGTTTCTCCACCAGGTCCCGCACGGTGTAGATGCCGTCCGCCTCGCTCTGGATATCGACGATGCCGTAGGAGGAGACGCGGTCCCAGGGCACGCGTTCCACGGCAAGCACGGGGCCCTGAACGCGGTCGAACACGTCCACCAACTGCTTCAACCCGGCCGGCTCGGCATCCAACACATCATCGGCGAGCACCACCGCGAAGGGCTCCTGGCCGACGAGTTCTCTCGTGACCAGCACCGCGTGGCCGAGGCCGAGCGCCTCGCCCTGGCGGACGTAGGCGACATTGATCATGCTGGAGATCTGGCGGACTTCGGCGAGGAGACCCGTCTTGTCGCGGGCCTCGAGGAAGGTCTCGAGCTCGACCGACACGTCGAAGTGGTCTTCGATGGCGTTCTTGCCGCGGCCGGTGACGAGGATGATGTTGTCGATGCCCGACGCGACCGCCTCTTCGACACCGTACTGGATGATGGGCTTGTCGACGAGCGGCAGCATCTCCTTCGGCTGGGCCTTCGTGGCCGGAAGAAACCGCGTGCCGAGCCCGGCCGCCGGAAACACCGCCTTGCGCACGCGTGCCGCCATCTATGGAGATCCCCCCTCACGTGATCGTATCGCAGGGGCGCGGGCTTTGGATATACGATCTGACACATGCTGGATCCTGTGTTTGTCCGCGATCATCTTGATATCGTCCGCGCGAAGCTTGCGGCACGCGGCACGCGCATGGACGCCGAGCTCGACGCCCTGGCGGCTCTCGACGCCGAACGGCGCACGCTGATCCCCAGGGTCGAGGAGCTCAAACGCCAGCAGAATGCCTCTGGAGAAGAAGTGGCCCGCGCCAAGAAGGCCGGCCAGGACGCGTCACACCTGTTTGCGGCCAATAAGGCGAGGGGCGGGGAGATCAAGACGCGTGAGACGGAGTTGGATGCTCTCGAGGCGCGCCGCCGGGCCATCCTCCTGACAATCCCGAACCTGCCGCACGAGACTGTGCCTGTCGGGGCCAGCGCGGCCGGCAACGCCGAAGTGCGGAAGTGGGGGGAACCCGCGCAATTCGATTTCACCCCGAAGTCGCACGCCGACCTGGGCTCCGCGCTGGGCATCCTGGATTTCGAGCGGGCCACGAAAATGTCTGGCGCCCGCTTCGCGATCCTGACCGGCGCCGGCGCGCGGATGTCGAGGGCGCTCATCGACTTCATGCTCGATCTGCACACACGGGAGCACGGCTACACGGAAGTGGACCCGCCGTTCCTGGTGAATGCGGCCGCCCTGCAAGGCACCGGCAACCTGCCCAAGTTCGAAGCCGATCTGTTCAAGATCGCCGGCGAGTGGGACCTGTATCTCGTCCCGACGGCCGAGGTGCCGCTGACCAACATGCATCGCGAGGAGATCCTCGACGGCCGGCTGCTGCCGCTGCGGTACACCGCCTACACGCCCTGTTTCAGGAGCGAGGCGGGATCGTACGGCCTGGACGTGAAAGGCCTCATTCGCCAGCACCAGTTCCACAAGGTGGAGATGGTGAAGTTCGCGACGCCCGAGCAATCCTTCGACGAACTCGAAAGCATGGTGGCCAACGGGGAAGAGGTGCTGCGGCGCCTCGGCCTGCCGTTCCGCACCGTAATGCTCTGCACGGGCGACATGGGGTTCGCCTCGGCGAAGACGTACGACATCGAGGTGTGGCTGCCGAGCCAGAACACCTATCGCGAGATCTCGTCGTGCAGCAATACGATGGCCTTCCAGGCGCGGCGCGCGAACATCAAGTACCGGCCGGAGGGCACGGGCAAGGCCGAGTTCGTGCACACGCTCAACGGATCCGGGCTGGCCGTCGGGCGGACGCTGATCGCGATCGTCGAAAACTACCAGCAGCGGGACGGATCGATCGTGATCCCCGAAGCCCTGCGGCCGTACATGGGCGGCCTCGAACGCATCGCGCGCCCGTAACCGATAGGGGTCAGACTCGTACCGTAGGAGTCTGACCCCTATTTCCTCCGCTGTCCGGGGTCTGCCTTCCCTTTCTCATGGAGGCCGGGTCTTCAGACCCGGCGTGCAGAGTGGCCGCAGGCCACGCGCCCCGGGGCGCTATAATCGCGGGGACGGAGGGATGGCCGAGCGGTTGAAGGCGGCGGTCTTGAAAATCGCTGTACGGGAAACCGTACCGGGGGTTCGAATCCCTCTCCCTCCGCCATTCGACTCGCCTGGCTTCACCTCGTCCGCGAGCCGTCAGGCTCGCTCATGGCAGGCCAGCCCATGGAGAATGCCCTGAGCGAACGAAGTGAGTCGAAGGGCCTCTTCGCTCCCCTCCGGCTTGCCTCATTCCTCGGGGAGCTACAGGCTAGGCAGGCAAGCGAGTTCCCCTCGCCAGCGAAGGCTATCCAAATAGTACATGGTAGACTGTGCGCATCCAACGCACACTGGGAACCACGGGGCGCAGCCTCTGACGGCCGGGTTCACCGTGCGCATGTGAACGCCAGGCCGCGGTTGGGACCTCTCATAGACACGAGGGAAGGAGTTACCACATGAGCGACGAGACCGAGGTGCAAGCCTCTCTCGAGGCGGTGCTCAAAGACGAAATCGTCCGC
>Ga0315283_10005493_pt1 | contig 11204 bp, 14 predicted proteins | sample YL17G09_0_MG_FD_204541 | JGI IMG/M metagenome (GOLD analysis project Ga0315283, IMG submission 204541) | Sediment microbial communities from Yellowstone Lake, YNP, Wyoming, USA - YL17G09_0 | ecosystem: Environmental > Aquatic > Freshwater > Lake > Sediment | place: USA: Wyoming | collected...
CGACCAGGATCACGCCCTCGTGCAGCGCGAGCTGGATCGCCTCGTAGATGTCTTCCTCGGGGCAGATGCAGACCGGGCAGCCCGGACCGGGAACGAGCTCGATGTTCGACGGGATCGCCTTGCGCAGCCCCGCGGTCGTGATCGACCGCTCGTGGCCTCCACAGACGTTCATGACCTTGATCCGCGGCGGCAGCGGCAGCGCGCGGATGCGTTCGAGCCATTCGGTTGCCGTGGTCATGTCGCCCTCCTCAGCGGTGGGGCCGCCCTCCGGCGGCGTGGGCATGCGCGCCCTCGGGCTGGACTTTCGGCCGGGCGGTCTCGCCCTGGCGCTTGCGGCCGCGCTGCGCCTCGACCTCGCGATCGAGCCATGCGAGCCACGCGTCGAACCCCTCGCCGCCGCGGCTGGTGAGCTCGATGGTCTCGCCGCCGAAACCGATCTGGCGCAGCGAGTCGCGTGCGCGCGCAATGGTGAACTCGGTGATGTAGGCGAGCAGGTCCGTCTTCGTGATCAGGCACAGGTCCGCCGCGCGGAACATGACCGGATACTTCGCCGGCTTGTCGTCGCCTTCCGGCACCGACAGCAGCGTGATGTTGCGGTGCTGCCCGAGATCGAAGCTCGCGGGACAGACGAGGTTGCCGACGTTCTCGATGAACAGCACGTCGAGTCCGGCGAGAGGCAGGTCGTGGACGGCGTCGTGCACCATCGTCGCGTCGAGGTGGCAGGCATTGCCGGTGGTGATCTGCACGGCAGGCACGCCGCAGGCGCGGATACGCTCGGCGTCGTTCTCGGTAGCGAGGTCGCCTTCCACGACCGCGACCCGCAGGCGCCCGTCGAGCGCGCGGATGGTCGCCTCGAGCAGCGCGGTCTTGCCGGCGCCCGGCGACGACATCAGGTTCAGCGCGAGCACGCCGTGACCGTCGAAGTGACCGCGATTGTGCGCGGCGACGCGATCGTTCTCGCCGAGAATCGCGGTGATGACCTCGATCGTCTCGAGCTTGCCGGTCAGACCGGCCGGCGCCGCCAGCGGCGCGCGCGTCGCGGCGGGACCGAGCGAACAACCACAGTCACGACACATGGCTCGATGCCTCCTAATGAACGCCGGCGGCTTCGGTTTCGATTTCGACCCGCCGCAGCAGCATTTCCTCGCCTTCGGTCACGTCTACCTGCCAGTCGCCGCAGGCGCTGCAGACGATCCGATTCGGCTCGGCGACGGTCTCGGCCGCGCACTTGCGGCAACGCACCCGCACCGGCACCGTCTCGACGGTGAGCGTCGCGTGCTCTGCGATCGTGCCCGCAGCAGCGAGCGGATACGCGTGCTCGAGCAGCTGCGGCTCGACGCCCGACAGCGGCCCCACGCTGATCACGATCGACACGACGCGGGACGCATCGTTCTCGCGCGCCACGCGCTCGACCTGCTCGATGAGCGCCTGGCACACGGACAGCTCATGCATGCTCGAGGATCTCGTCGAACAGATCCCAGGTCAGGCGTGCCTCCTCTTCGCTCACTTTCTGGATGGCGTAGCCCACGTGCACCAGCACGTGGTCGCCGGGAGCGATCGGCTCGCCCTGCAGCATGAAGAGGCTGATTTCCCGTTCGATGCCCTTCGCCTCGCAGACAGCCTCGTAGCCGTCCACGGACTTGATTCTCATTGGCACTGCCAGGCACATATCTACCACCTCCCCCTGCAAGGACTCGCGACGCGCGCCAGACTCGCAAACCCGCCACCGGGGGTCAAATCAGTAGTTGCCCCGGATCACCTGCGGCGGCCCCCGGGTGTCTGCACGTCGACGGACAACGTGAACGTCCGCGACTCTGTCGGGCGCAGCGCGCCGACACCGACCACCTGCCGTGCGATCTCCACGCCGCGCTCATTGCGGATCGTGAGCACCACCGAATACTCCCAGTTGCTACCCCGATCCGGATGCTCGATCGAGCCCTCGACTCGCAGCGCCGAGAAACCGTCCGTGTCCGGCTGCGCAACGTCAGCAACGCCGAACCTCAGGTGGTGCCGGCACTGCGGGCAGACGGCCGCGCTTTCGAGGATCGTGGCCTTGCAGTGCGGGCACGTCCGCGTACGACCGACAGTCCCGGCAGAGGGGCGCACTGGCAGCATTCAGGCGGGCCCTAAATCACTTGCCGCCCGGGCCGTGCTCACTCGAGCCGAATTCAGCCTGGCCGCGCATGCGCGAGCCCGGAGCAACCGTGGCCACCGCCGCCTTGACGTCGCCATTGATGACAGCGGTCTCGAGCAGTTCCACCCGCGACGTCGCGTGGATGTTGCCCTGCACCTCGCCGCTCACCACCACGGTGGCCGCGTTCACCTGCCCGGCGACGTGCGCACCCTGCTCGATGGTGACGTTGCCCTGGACATTGACGTCGCCCTTGAAGCGACCCGCGATGCGCACGTGGCCGGCGCCCTCGATCTTGCCCTCGATCGTGACGTCGGCGGCAATAAGCGATTCCTTGGCCGAGCCTCGATCGGCGGGCCGCCGCGAAGCGTCGACCGCGACCGGGCCCTGCGCTGGGGCTGGCCTCTCGACGCCCCGGACCACGGGCTCGACTGACGGAGTGGCCGGGTCGGCCATGCCGGTGTAGGGTTCCTTGACCGATGGATCTTTCCAGAGCGCCATAGCTTTCTCCTGAGTCATTCCCGCTGTTGTGCTGTGCGACTGGTGCCGGCTGAGGGACTCGAACCCCCGACCAGCGGTTTACAAAACCGCTGCTCTACCAACTGAGCTAAGCCGGCGACCTCGTCCCGATTCTAACCGTCGAACGGAGTCTGCGCTCAGGGCGTGCCGGCCACCGGCGTCACGGTTTGCGTCGCCACCGGGCAGGGCCGAAGTTCCATGCGGGTCGGCTGGGCACCCTCGCCCTGGAATACCTCGAGTCCCGGCAGGCCCTCGTTCGCCTGCCGGTCCACGTCGAGCCAGAAGACGTCCGCCTGCCGGAAGCGGTCCTCGGTCAGCGTCGTAAACCCCGCCTTCTGCGCGGCAGCCGACGCCTCGGCGGCCTTCGCGGGGTCCCCGAATACGCCCAGCGACACGACGTTGCCGGGCGGTTCGTCGGCCAGCACGTAGGCGTCTGCGATGCCTGCCGCCTTGAGGGCTGCCAGCGCATTCGCCGCATCCTCGGCCGTGGCGAGATTCTCGACCCGCACCCACTGCCCCACCCAGACATCGTCGCGCGACGCTCGCCGACGGGAGGTGAAGCCCAGCCGCTCAAGCCGGCTGGCCGCCTTGCCTGCCGTCGCCTGGTCGAGGAACGGCCCACCGCTGACGCAGGCGAGGCCGCCAGCGGCGGCGTCCGACAGGCCGGTTGCCTGCACCGCGCTCGATAACTCGGCGGCAAGAGGCGCCTCGCTTACAAGGCGGATCGAATTCGCCCCGGTGACGCCCGGCGTCGGGCGACCTACGAGGACTGGCGGAGGCGCAACCCATCGCGCCCACGCCAGGAACAGGATATTGGCCAGAAGCAGCAGGAGGAACAGTGCACGCAAGGCGGGCGGCTCGCTTGTCGGGGTGGCTTGCAGGAAGCGGATCTTATGTTCTTCCGGGCGGGAAAAACAAAGGCCCGCCCCGTGGGCGGGGCGGGCCGGGGGGAATCGATCCAGCAGGATTCGATTACTTTCCGCCGCTCGACATGTACGCGGCGACGTTGGCGATGTCGGCGTCCGACAGCGTGAGCTTGGCCTTGTGCTTCTGCTGGCCGGCAACGATCTTCTTGATCGAGTCGGTGAGGCCCTTGGCGTCCTCGCCCGCGAAATCGGCCACTTCGTGGCATTCGGCGCAGCTCTTCTGGAAGACCGCCTTGCCGGCGGCTGCATCGGCGCTGGCCGAGAAACTCCAGCCCGACAGGCCAAGCGCGGCCACTGCAATCACAAACATGCGTCCTGTCTTCATCACGATCTCCTCGTGTTCAGCCGAAAACTTCCCGGCAGCGCCGGGACGATTCAAGACGTCGCCATCTTACCCGCACGAAACCGCGCCAGAGACCGTGGAACCCGCAATGCGGCAGGGGGAAACCCGCTATAGCAATGAATTCCATGATCTTTTCCCGAGTTTCGCAGCCGCCGGAGGCTGCTTGATGCCTGTCTCTTTCGACCGGCCCCGCCACCCGCGAGTTCAATCGTGCCCTGACTCCGCCGCCACGACGGCGAGCCCGCGCAGCACGAGGTCCGGCACATGCCGGGCCGGCGTCTCGACCAGCGCCTCGATGCCGGAAGCCCCGCCACCCGTCAGGATCAGCTGCGGCGTCGATCCCAGGCGGCGCGTCATCTCCACCACGGCGCGATCGACCATGGCCGCTACCGCCAGCCGGCAGCCGCGCTCGATGGCGTCGCGCGTATTGTCGGCGAACATTGCGCCGGCCGCGGCGCCGCTGGTTGCGGTGTGCGAGGCGAGGTCCGAAGTCCCGCGCCACAGCGACCGCATCATCAGTTCCGGTCCCGGCACGATGAAGCCGCCGAGGTGCTGGCCGTCGCCGGCCACGCCATCCAGCGTCGCAGCGGTGCCGATGTCCGCGACGCAGCACGCGCCATGCGCCAGCCGAAATGCCGCGATCGCCGCGAGCCAGCGGTCGACGCCGAGCAGCCGCGGTTCGGGGTAGGCGTTGCGAACGCCACCCGCCTCGCAGGTCGTGGCGAGGAATGCAGCGGGCTTGCCGGTCTCGAGTCGTGTCGCCTCGATGAGCAACGCAGCGCTCGCCTCGCCGGCGACGCTCGCCACGAGCACGTCGACGACGCCCGGCGCCTGGAACAGTGCGCGTCGCCAGTCGTTCATCGTCCAGCCGGAGTACGCGGACGCGCTTTGCACTCCCAGCTGGCCATGATCGTACGTCGCCCACTTAACGCGCGAGTTGCCGATGTCGACCAGCAGCATCACGCGGGCGCACCTGCTGCAGGGCGCAGCGTCACGTCACCAGCGAGGAACCGCTCGACTCGCTCGCCGACTGCTACGCGCAGCGCACCGTCACGGTCGGCACCGAGCGCCCTGCCCTCGACGCTGCCCGTCGCCTGCGAGACATAGACCCGCGCGCCGGCCAGCGAGTCGAGCCCGGCGAAACGACTCGCGAACGGCGCGAAGCCCTCGCGCCCGAATCGATCCAGGCCAGCGCAGAGCGCCCCCGCCAGCCGACCGGCCAGCGCGTTGCGACCCGGCGGATCGCCGCCGAATGCCTCGAGCAGATCTGCGACGGGCGCGGCACCTGATGTCGCGAGGCTTCCGCGCGCATCCGCCGGCAGCGCGACGTTGAGGCCCAGCCCGACGACGACGCTCGCGGCGCCGCCCGCCTCGAGCTTGAGCTGGATCAGCAGGCCACCGAGCTTGCGGTGACGCCACACGATGTCGTTGGGCCACTTGAGCATCGTCTCCGCGGCACCCGCTGCGCGCAGCGCGTCTGCGACCTGCACGCCCATCGCGAGACTGAGCGCCGACAGGTCGGCGGGCAGTTCCGGGAAGGTCCAGCCGATCGAGAACGTGAGCCCCGACCCGAACGGCGCGAGCCAGGACCGTCCGCGGCGGCCGCGTCCGGCAAGCTGGATCTCGGCAAACACGATGCGCGGATGGCCGGCACGGATGGCTTGCGCCGTGTAGAGGTACTCGTTGGTGGAGTCGAGCGAGAACAGCACTTCGAGTTCACCCGGCAAGGCGCCGCCCGTACCGGCCGCCGCCGCAAGTATCCGGCGCGCCTCGAGCAGTTCGCATGCCTGTCGCAGCCGATAGCCGCGACGAGCCTCGCTCACGACGTCCACGCCGAGGCGGCGCAGTTCCGCCACCAGTTTCCAGACCGCGGCGCGCGTCGTGCCGAGGCGCGCGGCGAGCGAGGGCCCGGTGTGCAGCTCGCCGTCGGCGAGCAGCGCCAGCAGCGCGGCGCGCGATCCGCCGGTCATCGAGGCCTGAGCAGCCACAGGCGTCGCGCGCGATTCTCGGTGCCCGCCAGCATCCGCGCGATGTTCTCGCGGTGCGTGTACACGACGAAAGCTGCCATCACGATGCCGAACGCGAGCAGGGGCAGGTCGCCGGGACGCCCAACGGCGAAGTACGCAGGCAGCGACAGCGTGCCGAGCATCGTGCCGAGACCGACGAAGCCGGTGAGCATCACGCAGCCGAGCCAGACGACGAGGACAGGCAGCAGTGCGGCGGGCGCGAGCACGGCCACCGCGCCGAGCAGCGTTGCCGCCCCCTTGCCGCCACGGAATTCGTACCAGACGGGATAGACGTGGCCCACGACCACCGCGATCGCGCAGGCCACCGCGAGCCAGCCGCGCTCGAGCGACGGGTCGATGCCGACCAGCGGCAGGTCGAGGCCGGGCAGCACACCCACCGCCAGCAGCGCCTTGCCGACGTCGATCACGACGACGCCGAGCGCGAACGACCAGCCTTGCGTGCGCAACGCGTTGGTTCCGCCGGCGTTGCCGCTGCCCTGCTTGCGGATGTCCACGCCTTTCAGGCGGCCGAGCACGAGGCTGCCGAGCAGCGAGCCCAGCAGGTATGCGATCAGGGTCTTTACGCCGAGCTCGAGCAAGCGCGCCTCCGGGCCCGGATTCTAGCATCGGCGGTTTCGGATCCTGGCCGACCTCGAGTCCGAGGCCTAAGTCGCGGCTGCGCGCCGCGGCAGGAACACTTCGGCAAGCGTGCAGCGCACCGAGCCGCCGCCCAGGTCTTCGATCGTCGGCACGGGCACCGCGACGATTCGCTCCGCGCAACGCCGGAGAGTCTCGAGACTGCGGGCATCGAGGCTGCGAAATGCACGGTCCGACATGGCGAGCACGGCCGCGCCGTCCGCCGCCGCGAGCTCGAGCGCATTGCCTGCGAACGCGGCCATCTGCGCGCGATCGATGGCGACTACCTCGCGACCGCTCGACTGCAGCCGGTCGAGCAACGCCGCCCTTTGCGTTGCGGGCAGAGCCTCGGCGCAGACAATCGCGCTGCGCCGCCCGATCGAGAGCAGCACGTTCGTGTGATAGACGGCGACGCCCTCGCCGTCCGTCGCATCGAAGGCGAACGGCTCGTAGCCGAGTTCGTCGCAGAGTTCCGCGAGCACCTTGGCGTTCGTGCGAGGCGACAGGCACGCATAGGCGACCCGGCATGCGTGATCGAACACGACACTGCCCGTGCCCTCCAGGAAGCGCCCCGACAGTTCGTGGTGGCTGAGGTCGAGCAGCCTCGACACGGCAAAGTCGCCACGCCGTTCGAGCTCGACCAGGATCTCCGTGCGGCGCTCGAGCCTGCGGCTCGGCGCCAGCATCGGGTAGAGCACGACCGTCCCGTCGTGATGCAGGCTGACCCAGTTGTTCGGGAACACGCAGTCGGGGCACGCGGTGCCGGCCGGCTCGTCGATCGCATGAACCTCGACGCCGGCGCCGCGCAACGCCGCGACCAGCCCGTCGAACTCCGTCGCGGCCACGTTGCGCGCGCTGCCAGTTGCCGTCGGGTCCCGACGCTGGAAACGATTGCTGGCGGCCGTCTCCGGATTCCAGCCAAATGCCGCGGGCCGGATCATCAGCACGGCATGCGCACGCTGGTCGAGCGGCTTCGCGCCATCCGGGCTGCCCGGATCGGGACTGCCGCCGCTGGCGCCGGTATCAATGCCGGTGTTCATGCAGGGATTGTAGGTCAGCGGCGTCGCGAGACCACATACCGCGGCGCGGCAGCCGCAGGTTCAGTTCGACGACGGCCGCGCGACCGCCACTACGCGCTCGCGCCCCGACACCACCGCGCCGCCCGGTTTCTCGACAGTCACGACAAACGCCAGCGGCTCCCGCACCGGCACGGCAGCCCGCACCGGAATGACGACGGCCGCCCCGGTGGCCGGAACGTCGAAGACGCCGCCATCCACCGGGTATCGCTCGTCACGCGCCGCATCGACGATCCACAGCTGGTACTGGTTACGAAGCGGATCGTTCCGCTCGAGGCCGGTGAACGTAAGGAAGCCCAGCTGTTGGGCGTTGTCCCAGACGACGTCTCCAGACACGCCGGGGGCAGTGCCTGCGGCCGTCGACCATGGCCAGCGTCGCACCGCGTGGCCGCCGACGTCGAGCAGGTGCTGGCGCGACCAGTCCGCGCTGAACTGGCCAACTCTATTTCCGTTGTCGAACGGAGAAAAGCTGCTGAGGCGCGGCCACCAGCCGGCAACGGCGAGCAACAAGCACGCAGCTGCGACGAACCAGCCAGCTCGCGAATGACGAGATCGGAAACCGGCGCCATCGCGCAACCAGTCTGCGGCACAGGAATCGAGACGGCGACGAACGGACGTCGGCAGGGAATCGGACCCGGCGGCGGCATCGTCACCGCCAGCCGCGCCCGGACGAGGCCTCAGGGCATCGCCACGCTGGTTGTCGTCGGTGGGTCGATCCTCATCCACTGCCGTACCTGAATCAGTCCACGCCGCATCTGGGTCTTCACGGTCCCGAGCGGCATGCCGGTCGCGCGGGCGATTTCCGAATGAGTCATGCCTTCGAGCAGGCCCATCCGCAGTACTTTGCGCTGGTCGGGCCGCAGCCTCGCGACGACCGCGGCGGCCCTCTCAGCCTCGAGCGACACCTCGCCTTCGTTGCCAGGCGCCGCCCAGCGCACGTCCTCAAGTGCCTCCTCCGAGTCATGGAGGTGGCTCATCTTCGTGCGCCTCAGACGATCGATCAGCCTGCGCCGGGCGATGGTCGAGACGAAAACCTTCTCGGAGCCCTGCAACGGGTCGAATCGGCCGGCGCTCTTCCAGACATCGATGAAGATCTCCTGCACCGCGTCCTCGGCGTCGGCGCGTGTGCGCGCCATGCGCCGGGCAATCGCCCACACGAGGCCTCCGAATTCGTCGATGCACTCGCGCACTGCCTTGGCATCGCCGCTCGCCACCCGGGCCAGGATCGACTCGTTCATCTCATGTGCCTCTATTCGCTGCTTGCGGATCGCGGTTTCAGGTTTGGCCTGACGTTAGACCGAGTATAGGCACTTGCCTCAATGTTTGTATAGTTTGTTCCTATACAAATACTAGACCTCCATAATCACTGGGCGCACGGGGCGCCGGTATCGCCGGCCGGTACCCAACCCGAAAGGAGTGGCCGGCCGCCCTTCGGCTAACCCCTGTTGCGGACGATTCTCATTAGCGACAGACTTTCGCCTGCTTCCCACGACCCCCCTCACGGACCCCCATGCCCTCAGTAAGTCTCGGATCGCTGCGCAAAGGCGCCCGCGGCGTCGTGACCGACGTCCGGGACGACGCCCAGAGCCTTGGCGACGAGGCCCACTCGACGGTCAGCCGACGCCTGCTCGAGCTGGGGTTCATACCCGGAGAGGCGATCGAGGTCGTCGCGGAGATCTGGCCCGGCGGCGATCCGATCGCCGTGCGTCTCGGCAACACGACGTTTGCTCTCCGGCGGCGCGAAGCCGGCGCGGTCATGGTCGCGGTCGATCGCGGCTGAGTCGGGCATGACGGCAAACGCATCCGCACTGGATCCGATGCGCCTGGCCCTGGTAGGCGTGCCGAACAGCGGCAAGACGGCACTGTTCAACCGGCTCACCGGCAGCCGCCAGAAGGTGGCCAACTACGCGGGCGTCACCGTCGAACGCAAGGAAGGCTCGTTCGTCGGCCCGTCGCGCCGACGGCAATACCGCGTGCTGGACCTGCCCGGTTCCTACAGTCTCACGCCGACCACGCTCGACGAGGCGATCACCCGCGACTTCCTGCTCGGCCGGCTGGCCGGCGAGGCGGCGCCGGAGTTCGTCGTCTGCGTCGTCGATGCGACGAACCTGAAGCTCAACCTGCGACTGGCCCTCGAACTGCGCGACCTCGGCGTGCCGATGGTCGTCGCGCTCAACATGAGCGACCTTGCGCGCGGCCGCGGGTTCCAGATCGACCGCGCGAGGCTCGCGAAGGAACTCGGCGTGCCGGTCGTGGAAACCGTCGCGGTCGAGCACGGCGGGCACCAGCAGCTCGTCGAGGCGCTCGAGCACCTGCAGCACCCGGGCGCGGCAGCGGCACGTGACTGGCGTGACCCGAGCTTCGACCACATCCAGCGGACGCAGCGCGAAGTGCGCCGCATCCTGCACGCCATCGACTACGTGGAGCCCGCGCGCAGCGCAGCGCTGCAGCGCCTCGACGCTGTCGTCATGAACCCCATCGCCGGCCCGGCGATCCTGGCGGTGCTGCTTTTCTTCGTCTTCCAGGCGGTGTTCAGCTGGGCGGCGGTGCCGATGCAGCTGATCGACGCAGGCGTCTCCTGGGTCGGGGCGCAGTTGCAGACGCTGCTGCCGGACGGGGCGCTGCGCAGCCTGCTCGTCGACGGCGTCATCGCGGGCGCGGGCAGCGTGCTGGTGTTCCTGCCGCAGATCCTGATCCTGTTCCTGTTCATCCTGCTGCTCGAGGACAGCGGCTATCTGCCGCGGGCCGCGTACCTGCTCGACCGCCTGATGGGCAGCGTCGGTCTTTCCGGCCGCGCTTTCATTCCGCTGCTGTCGAGCTTCGCTTGTGCCGTGCCCGGAATCATGGCCACGCGGACCATCCCGAACATCCGCGACCGGATCGCGACCATCATGATCGCCCCGCTGATGACCTGCTCCGCGCGGCTGCCCGTCTACGCGCTCGTCATCGCGGCGTTCATCCCCGCGAGGCCCGTCGGTCCGTTCAACCTGCCCGGGCTCGTGCTGTTCGCGCTCTACGTCTCCGGAATCGTGGCGGCGATGGTTGTGGCCTATGCGCTCAAGCGCACCGCGTTCAGGGCGTCATACCACCCGCTGCTGCTCGAGCTGCCCGAGTACCACTGGCCGCACCTGAACAACCTGCTGATCGGGCTCTGGGAGCGGACCAGGGTCTTCGTGCGGCGCGTCGGCACGATCATCCTCGCGCTGATGATCGTTTTGTGGTTCCTGTCGAGTTACCCGTCCCCGCCGCCAGGAGCCACTGGCCCGGCCATCCAGTACAGCCTCGCGGGCATGCTGGGACGCGCACTCGAGTACGTCTTCGCGCCTCTCGGTTTCAACTGGCAGATCTCGCTCGCGCTGGTGCCCGGGCTCGCCGCACGCGAGGTCGCGGTGGGCGCGCTCGGCACCGTGTACTCGCTTTCGGCGACCGGTGACGACGTGGCGGCGACGCTGGTGCCCATGATCGAGCACACCTGGAGCCTGGCCACGGCTCTTTCGCTGCTCGCCTGGTACGTATTTGCCCCGCAGTGCCTCTCGACGCTGGCGGTCGTGAAACGTGAGACGAATT
>Ga0315283_10005494_pt1 | contig 11204 bp, 6 predicted proteins | sample YL17G09_0_MG_FD_204541 | JGI IMG/M metagenome (GOLD analysis project Ga0315283, IMG submission 204541) | Sediment microbial communities from Yellowstone Lake, YNP, Wyoming, USA - YL17G09_0 | ecosystem: Environmental > Aquatic > Freshwater > Lake > Sediment | place: USA: Wyoming | collected...
GATGAAGCTCCTCTTCCGTCACGGCTCTTCTCCCTCGTCTTCGCCCGCGACCGCACGGCCGAAGGCCTCTACCACCCTTCGCAGCAGCTCCGTCACCGCAGCCGAGCCCTCGGCGCCGTCCTCCTCCGCGAGCGCCTGCAAGGCCACGGGCAGGTTGCCGTCGCTGGCGTCGAGGGCGACGGCATGCGCCAGCGCACGAAGCGCGCTCCGCCAGGCGTGGCAATCGATCTCGGCGATCTCTTCGGGCGCCGTATCACCGAGGATTTCCCGCAAGCGGCGCCGTGCGCCTCGACCGAGCTGCTCGGCGAGCGCATTCACGAGCCGCCCGTCGCCGGAGACGATGTCGCGCTCCGCCGCCAGGGCGGCGACCGTGAAGAGCACGGCGCCGACCTTGTCGTCAGGGAGAGGGACGAGGGCCGGACCGGCGAGTTCCGCCTCGGCCAGCACGGCCGCCAGCCGGAATGCCTCGACGGCGCCCGCCGGCTCGGGGGGGGCCAGCGCCAGGGACGCGCCGAGCGCGCGTGAGATCTCGCTTGCCGCGGCGCACGCCAGCCGCCGCGCGCATTCCCAGACCGGATTCTCGAGCGACGGCGCCTTGGCGACGCGCAGCCGCAGGCGCCGGCTCGATGGGGCCTCGCAGGCGCCGCTGCCGAGAGCCTGCAGCAGCGCGTGTCCATCCTCTGCGACGCGGCCTCGGCCCAGCGCGGCTGCGAGCGTCGTGAGGGCCCGTACTGAAGCGACACGTTCAGGTGTCACCTCCAGCAGCTGCCGATGGCGTGCCACGGCCTCGTCGCGCTGAGCCGGATCCTCCAGCAGCAGGTCCGCCAGCATTTCCAGCGCCGCAGGCAGCCCGGGCGAGAGACGCACGGCCTCGCCGCAGGCGCGTCGGGCACCCTCGGCGTCGCCGAGGGGGGCGGCGCGAAGCTGCGCCAGCTCGAGCCAGACCTCGGCCAGCGCGCTGGCCGGCGCGCGCGCCGCGTGCTCGAGAAAGGCCTCGAGGCCGCTGGCGGCGTCACGCCAGGCGCCCTGCGCGCGAAGCCACGCGGCGCGTGCGCGGGCCGCATCCACTGCGTCGGGATCGGCTTCGAGCACCCGCGCGTGGGCGGCGCATGCGTCGTCGCCGCGGCCCAGGTCTTCGAGGGCGCGTGCGCACAGCCGGGCGTGGGTCGCGTGCGCCTCGGGGGCATCGGCCGCAGCGGCGGCATCTCCCAGGACTGCGAGCGCCTCCTCCGGGCGTGCTTCGTCGAGAAGCTGCGTGGCCAGCAGCTGCACGCCGCGCGCGCAGCCCGGCGCGCTTCGCAGCAACTCGCGAAGCCGCGGCTCCGCGGAGCCATCTCGGCCGTGGGCGAGGAGGATCTCGGCCGCCCGCAGCTGGCATGCCAGCTGGTCGGCGGGCGCCGCGGCCTGCGCCCATGCGTCGAGAGCGCGCACGGCCTCGAGCGGCCGGCCCGCCCGCTCGTGGACGCGCGCGAGCCCGGCCCACGCTGCTTCGAGCGAGGGATCGAGGCGCGCAACCTCGGCGAAACGCTCCGCCGCCTCGTCGAGGGCGTTCTCGTGCTCGAGCCCCTCGGCGTCGAGCAGGAGCAGCCGGGCATCCTTCTGCGATGCCTCGTCCCGTTCGAAGAGCGCCAGCGCCGCGCGTCGCGCGCCACAGCGATCTCCGAGCTCGAAGAGGGCCTCAGCGCTTGCCCGCAGCGCGCCGGAATGCTCGGGTGCGAGCGCGACCGCGCCCTCGAGCAGGCGCGACGCAAGGCCGACACGGCCGGCGTGCTGCGCGCAAGCGGCGACGGCAAGCACGGTCTCGACCAGCGCGGGAGCGCCGGCATCGGATGCTCGCGCAAGCTCGACCGCACGGGTCGCGGTCTTCTCGGCTTCGTCGAGCCGTCCCAGCGCCAGTGCCGAGCCCGCGCGCGCGGCGTGCGCCGTTGCAGAGCCAGCGTCGCGCAGGCAGGCGTGCTCGCGCAGCGCATGGGCATACTCGGGATCGCGGTCCTCCACCAGCGCTGCGGCGCGCAAGAGTCTTGCGACGGCCGGGCTGGCTGCAGTGCTCCCCGCCGCGCGGACCAGACTCTCCGCCGCCTCGTCGCGAGCCCCCTGCGCAAGCCGGATCTCGGCCAGCAGATCCCAGGCTCCCGTGAGCCGGGGCGCCGTGCAGAGTGCGCGCTTCACGCGCGCGCGGGCCGGTTCGAGGCGGCCGAGCTCGTGCAGCACGCTCGCGAGCTGGAGCTCCGCGCTCGCGTCCGATTCCACATCCGGATCGTCACAGAGTGCTGTCGCAACCTCGACGTAACGCTCGCGCGCACCGCTTCGGCGCAGCCACTCGGCGAGTCGCGTACGCATGGCGCGGTCCAGTGGCGCGAGAGCGTTCGCGGCGTCCAGCGCCCGCACCGCCCGCTCGAGATCTTTCACGCGCTCGGCCGCGATCGAGGCCGCCCGCAGCCAGAGACTACGCCGCTCGCCTCGCGCTTCGGACGGGAGCAGCTCGGCCTCGCTCTCGATCAGGTCGAGCTCGCCGCGCCAGTCTTCCATGCAGGCCAGGAGCTGTTGGAGCGCGCGCAGCGAGACGAGATCGCGCGGGTCGGCCTCCAGGGCGGCCGCGAAGGCGCGGCTCGCTCGCGTCGTCGCGCCGAGACGCCGCCACGCAACCTCGCCCAGTGTACGGAGCAGCGTCGCACGCTCTCCCGGCGACGTTTGTTCCGCGAGCTCGGCCTCGAGGGTACGCGCCACCTCGGAAAAGTCGCCGAGAGCCTCCGATGCGCGACGCAGGCCCTGCAGCGCCTGCGTCCCTGGCCCCCCGCGTGCGAGCACCTCCCGGTAGGCCTGCGCGGCTGCGGCGGGGGCGAAGAGTTCCCGCTCCTGCAGCGTCGCGAGCTCGAGCCAGCCTGCGGTGTCGTCTGGACTCCGATCCAGCCGAGCGGCGAGGCGCTCGGCGAGTTCGAGGTGGCTTCCCTCCGCGCGCAGATGCGCCAGCAGTCGCTGCTCGGCCCAGGCGCGCTCGGCCTCGAGGGCCGGAATATCTCGCGCGCGGGGCGTTGCCTCGACCAGCACGCGCAGATGAGGGAGCGCACGCTCTGGATCCTGTAGCGAGTCGGCCCAGAGGTGGGCGAGCTCGCGCTCGAGCGCGCGGCGGCGCTCCGCGAAGACGGGCACGGCGGGATCGAGACCGGCGAGCTCCCGCTCCGCCTCACGGACCGCAGCCTCCGGATCGGCCGCTGCCGGCGCTGCTGCGAGGGTCGGTACCCGCACGGAGCGGGCCGGCTTGTCTCCGTACGGCCGGACTGGCAGGGGCTGAGCTCCGCCTTCCGGTGCGCGCTCCCGGGCCCCGGGCGTCGCGGCCTGAAGCACTCTCACGCGCCGGGCCGCGCGCTGGAGATCCGCAATTCGCGCCACGACAGAGGCGTCGCCGGGAGCCTCTGCGCGCAGCCGCTCGAGCCAGGGCAGGGCCGCATCGGCGCCGAAATGCTCAGCCGCCACACACGCCGCCCGCTCGAGCAGCGAACGGCGAGCGTCGGGGCCTTTGCCGCACGACTCCTGGTGCAGACAATCGAGCAGTGCAGGCCAGTCCTCGAGTTGTTCGAGCGCGGTGTGCAGACCTTCCTGGGCGCCGACCACGGACGCGTCGAGCTCGAGCGCTTCCCGCCAGCGCGGGATCGCCTGGGCCGGGCTCGCGAGCGGGCCTGCGAGCAGCGCAGCCTGCCGCGCCAGCAGGCGCGCGCGCTCCGCCGGACGTGTTGCAAGACCGAGAGCGATCTCCAGCAGATCCACCTGCTCGGCCGTGGCACCGAGCGTCATGGCCAGGGTGTTCGCATGCGTCAGGGTCTCGCTGTCGCCCGGCTCGAGATCGAGGACGCGGCGCAGGTGGATGAGAGCGTCGGCGCCACGCTGGAGTCTTTTTTCGAGGATCTGCGCCAGCTCGAGCCGCAGCACGATCTCCTCGCCGCCGGCACGCAGCGCGAGCTCGCCCTCGAGCGCTCGCACGAGCGCCGCCCAGTCGCCCTGCCTCCGGTGCAGCCGCTGCAACGCCTCGAGGGCGTGTACGTCATGGGGCCGCGCGGCGAGGCTGGTTCGGTAGGCCGCAATCGCGCCGTCGAGATCACCGAGGGCCTCGCAAGCCTCGGCCAGCCGGAGCTGCCAGCCGGCGGCTTCTCGCGCGTCGCCGCAGGCGCTGCAGGCCTGCCGGCAGAGCGACGCGAGCGCCTCCCAGCGCCCAGCCCGCTGCAACAGAAGGGCCAGGGGCACGCAGAGCAGCCCGATGGGGCCGAACTCCACGACGGCAGCCCCGAGCTGAGCCGCGGCGCTCTCGGGATCCCCGGCGGCAGCCCGCTCTCGGGCTCGCCGAGCCTGGAGCGAGGCCTGCCGCAGGGCTTCCGGGCCGACCGGGCGTTCGCTGCGCGTCTCCATGCCCCTCCCGCTTCGATTTGGCGGCTGCGGCCCCTCGGTCCTGAATCGACTCCCCAGCGCTTCCGCTTGATTCGCTTCGGTTGCGGCGATCGCGCCGTCTCAGTAGGTTTTTCGATGGGTTACAGGCTGGAGGGAGGGCCTTCGGCCAGACAGGCCCCCCCGGCCGGCATGGGCCGCGGCCCCGGGGCCCGCCCCCAGGAGGAGACGTCGCTGGGCGAGAGCCGCCGGACCGACCAGGCCGAAGACGGGCGTGACGGGCGGAAAGACCCGGCAGCGCCTGCGCGTCTTGGGCCCGAGCTCCCGCCGGCCGAGAGCCGCCGACGGCGGCGCGAGGCCGTGATCGCCGTTGCGGTGATCGCCGCGATCGCGGCTGTGGCCGGCTTCGAAGGGCGTCTGTCGCGCCTCGGCACGGCTCTCCCCGTCGGCGATGGCGTGCTTTTCCTGTTCCTCAACGCCGTCAACGTCATCCTGATCGGACTGCTCGTCTTCCTGATCGCCCGGAACTTCGTCAAGCTCGTCTTCGAGCGGCGCCGTGGCATCCTGGGCTCGCACCTCAACACCCGCTTCGTGCTCGCCTTCCTGCTGATCGCCACGGTGCCGACGGCCGTGCTCTTCGTCGTCTCCGCGTTCTTCATCACGTCCTCGATCGATACCTGGTTCAGCTTGCAGGTCGATGACGCGCTCGAGCAGAGTCGCGCCGTGGCGGACGCCTTCTACGAGGGGTCGAGCCGTGACGCGCTCTTCTACGGCCGGCGCATTGCCGAGCAGATTCGTGCGGACGGGCTGCTCGCCGAAGACGGCCGAGCGCGTCTCGCGGAGCTCGTGCAGGCGAAACAGCGCGAGTACAACCTGGGCGTGGTCGAAGTCTTCAGCGCAACGGGAGAGGAGCTCGTCGCAGCGAGCAACCCTGAGATCCCGGCCGCGAACTTCTCACGGCCCGAGAGCGATCTCGTGCGCTCCGCACTCGCTGGAAGCTCCACCTCGAGCATCTCGGAGCTCGGCGGGGCCGACGTCATTCGTGGGGCCGTTCCGATCCAGTCCGCCGCCCGCAGCGAGGAGACCGTCGGCGCCGTGGTGGTGAACACCTTCGTGCCGCGCTCGCTCACGCGACGCGTGGCCGACATTCGCGCGGCGCTCGACGAGTACCGCCGCCTGCAGCCGAATGCCGGCCACATCCGCACGGTCTACCTGCTCGAGCTGCTGCTGATCTTCCTCGTCGTGCTGCTGCTCGCGACCTGGTGGGGCCTGCGCATGGCGAGAGCCGTGACCGGGCCGATTCGAGCGCTGGTGGAAGGCACCGACGAGGTCGCGCGAGGCAACCTCGACGTCGTGGTGGAGACCACCTCGGAGGATGAAGTCGGATTCCTGGTGCGTTCCTTCAACCAGATGACGCACGACCTGCGGGATGCACGTACCGGCATCGAGCGCTCCAACGTCGAGCTCGAGCAGCGGCGCCGGTACATGGAGATCGTACTCCGCAACATCGGCGCCGGCGTGGTCTCCATCGATGCCGATGGCCGCATCAGCACCATCAACCCGTCGGCGCAGCGGCTGCTCGGCGTGCCGCCGGGCGTCGGTCTGGCGGGCCGCAAGATCGAGGAAGTGCTGACGCGCCCAGAACACCTGGAGATCGTGAGCGAGCTCGCGGCCCAGCTCCGGCCCGGCCTGCGAGAGAGCATCCGGCGGCAGCTCCAAGTGCCCTCAGGCGACGAGATGCTGACGCTGCTCGTGAGCCTCACCCTGCTGCAGGACGAAGACGGGCGGCGGCTGGGCATGGTGTTCGTTTTCGACGACTACACGCAGCTCGTCAAGGTGCAGCGGATGGCGGCATGGCGCGAGGTGGCGCGCCGCATTGCCCACGAGATCAAGAACCCGCTGACGCCGATCCAGCTCTCCGCACAGCGCATCCGGCGCCGCTTCCGCGAGCATCTGGCGGAGGGTAGTGAGGACGGCAAGGTATTCGACGAGTGCATCGACACCATCACCACGCAGGTCGAGAGCCTGAAGCTGCTCGTGAACGAGTTCTCGAACTTCGCGCGGCTGCCCGCGGCAAATCCGAAGCCGGACGACCTGAACCGCCTGGTGGCGGACACCGTCGCGAGCTACGCAGACACCGAGGGCGTGGCGCTGCGCACCGAGCTCGATCCCGCACTTCCGAGCGTAGACCTCGACCGCGAGCAGCTGCGCCGGGCGCTCTCGAACCTGATCGAGAACGCGATCGCCGCGATCCGCGAGCAGGCGGACGAGCGTGGCCATCCGGGCCAGGGATCGATCGAGCTGCGCACTGTGCACGACGGACTGCTGGGCACGGCGCGCCTCGAGGTGGCGGACGACGGCCCCGGTATCCATCCCGAGGACCGCCGGCGCATCTTCGAGCCGTATTTCTCGACGCGCCGGAGGGGCACGGGTCTCGGCCTGGCCATCGTCTCGCGCATCGTGACGGACCATCATGGCTATATTCGGGTCCACGACAACCGGCCGCGCGGAACCCGTTTCGTCGTCGAGCTGCCGGTGCGCGGGAGTTGAACCCAGAGATGGCGGATCGCATCCTGATCGTGGACGACGAGGAGAGCATTCGTCGCTCGCTCGCCGGCATCCTGGCCGACGAGGGCTTCGATACCGTCACGGCGCGTGACGGGGACCAGGCGCTGGCGGCCCTGCGCACGGATCCGGCGCCCTCGCTGGTGCTGCTCGACATCGCCATGCCTGGACGCGATGGCCTCGAGGTGCTGGAGGAGATCCACGCGCTGGCGAAGGATCTACCGGTCGTGATGATGAGCGGGCATGGCACGATCGAGACGGCCGTGCGCGCCACGAAGCTCGGCGCGTACGACTTCATCGAGAAGCCACTCTCGGTGGACAAGCTGCTGCTCACCCTGCAGCACGCGCTCCAGCACGCAGGCCTGGCGCGCGAGAATCGGACGCTGCGAGGCGAGGCGCTGCGGGCTCACGAGATCCTGGGCGCCTCGGAGGTCATCCGGCGCCTGAAGGAGCAGATTTCCCTCGCGGCGCCCACCAACGGCTGGGTACTCATCACGGGCGAGAATGGCACGGGTAAGGAGCTCGTCGCGCGACAGGTTCATCTGCAGAGTAAGCGGGCGGATCGCCCCTTCGTGGAGGTGAACTGCGCGGCGATCCCCGAGGAGTTGATCGAATCGGAGCTCTTCGGCCACGAGAAGGGCGCGTTCACGGGCGCGATCGCACAGAAGCGGGGAAAGTTCGAGCTCGCCCACACCGGCACGATCTTCCTGGACGAGATTGCCGACATGAGCCTGAAGACGCAGGCCAAGATCCTGCGGATTCTGCAGGAGCACAAGCTCGAGCGCGTGGGTGGAACGGAGACGACGGAGGTCGACGTGCGCGTGATCGCCGCCACCAACAAGTCCCTCGAGAAGGAGATCGCCGGCGGCCGCTTCCGCGAAGACCTCTACTACCGCCTTGCCGTGATTCCATTCCACGTGGCGCCGCTGCGCGAGCGGCGCGAAGACCTCCCGATCCTGGTGAGCGCCTTCGTGCGCGAGTTCTGTGCGGAGGCGGCAATGCGTGAGAAGACGATCCAGCCGCGGGCGATGAGCCTGATGCAGAGCTATTCGTGGCCGGGCAACGTGCGTGAGCTTCGCAACCTGGTGGAGCGCCTGGTTCTGATGACGCCGGGCTCGCGCATCGGGAGCGAGGACCTGCCCGAGTCGATCCGGAACGTGGAGATACGGGAAGGTCTCGAGAGCGAGAGCCTCGAGAGCGCGCGGCGCGCCTTCGAGCGCGAGTTCCTGCGGGCGCGGCTGCGCGAGCACGGCGGGAACATCTCGCGCACGGCGGAGGCCATCGGCCTGGCCCGGGAGAGCCTGTCGCGTAAGATCCGGAGCTACAAGATCGAGACGCAGCGTGACTAGCGGCGGCGTCGAGTTCGGAGCCGCGAGGCGCGAGGACCTCGAAGGCGTGGCCGGGCTCGCGGCCGCTACGCTGCGCGAGGCGTGGAGCGAAACCGGCTTTGCAGAGATGCTGGGCATGCCGGGCGCCGTCTGCCTCGTGGCCCGCGCACCGGGCCGTACGCTGGCGGGCTTCGTGTTCGGGCAGCGCGTGCTGGACGAGCTGCACGTGCTGTCGCTCGCCGTGGCGCCCGCTTGGCGCCGGCGCGGCGTGGCATCCGCGCTGCTGGAAGCGGCCCTCGGCGAGCCGCCCTCGCTGCGTGTGCTGCTCGAGGTGCGCCCGTCCAACAGGATTGCGCGCAGCTTCTACCGGGCGCTCGGCTTCGACGAGGTGGGACGCCGCAGCGGCTACTACCCAAACGGCGAGGATGCACTGCTTCTCACGCGAGGCGCCGGATCCACCGGGCAGGCTGCGGCCGCCGGGGGCGGCGGCTCGGTGTGAAGGCGACCCCGCTTCGCGCTGAGGCCCTGGTGCGGGAGAGCCGTGCGGAGGGAGGAGCGAACCAGCGGCTCCGGCTCTTCGTGCCGAGATTTGGAGGCTTCGAGCCCGGCCAGTTCGCGATGCTCTCTCCCGGTACTCTGGGCGCAGCCGAGCGCTTCGATCCCCTGCTGCCGCGGCCGATGGCGATCTACCGCGCGAAGGCCGTGGAGGGTGGCGCCGAGGTCGACGTGCTCTACAAGGTGCATGGCCGCGGCACCGCTTTGCTGGCGCAGGCGCGCCCGGGCGAGCGCGTTCGCTTCGTTGGCCCCTTGGGTCGGCCGTTTCCCGATGCCCCGCAAGGCAGTCTCGCCCTTTTGGTGGGCGGGGGCACCGGCGTGGCGTCGCTCTACGAGCTCGCAGCGCGTACGCAGGCCTCGGCTGTGGCGCGGGTGCGTGTGCTGCTCGGCGCCCGCAGCGCGGAAGACCTGATGGGCCGCGACGATTTCGAGGCCCTGGACGTCGAGCTCGTGGTGGCGACGGAGGACGGCAGCCTCGGCGAGAGGGGCCTCGTGACCGAGCCGCTCGAGCGGATGCTCGACGCCGAGCCCGACGCGATCGTCTACGCCTGCGGTCCGACGCTCATGCTGCGCCGCGCGGCCGATCTCTCCGCCGCACGCGGCCGACGCTGTCTGGTGTCGCTGGAGAACGCCATGGCCTGCGGCTTCGGCGTCTGCCTCGGCTGCGCCGCACCGAAAGTTGGCGGCGGCTTCGCCCTCGTCTGCCGCGATGGGCCCGTGCTGGAGGCATCCAGCGTGGACTGGGAACGGCTCGCCCGATGAGCGGCGTCGATCTTCGCGTCGACCTGGGTGGCATCGCTCTGCGCAATCCGGTGCTGACGGCCTCGGGCACCTTCGGCTACGGCACGGAGTTCGCGCCCTTCCTCGACCTGCGCCGGCTCGGCGGCATCGTCACCAAGAGCCTGACGCTCGAGCCCCGAGCCGGAAACCTGCCGCCTCGCATCGCCGAGACCCGCGGCGGAATGCTGAATGCCATTGGCCTCGAGAACGTGGGCGTCGAGGCCTTCCTGCGCGAGAAGCTCCCGGCGCTGCATGCGGACGTGGTGGTCGTGGCGAGCGTATTCGGTACGGAGATCGAGCACTACGCCGAGGTCGCCAGGCGGCTCTCGGTCTCGGAGCGCGTGGCGGGCCTCGAGGTCAATGCCTCCTGCCCTCACGTGAAGAGCGGTGGCATCGAGTTCGGCCAGAACCCGAACCTGCTGGCGGAGCTGGTGCGCGCCGTGCGGCGGGCCAGCACGCGGCCGCTCCTCGTAAAGCTCTCGCCGAACGTGACCAGCATCGCGGAGATGGCCAGGGTCTGTGAAGGGGAGGGCGCGGACGCGATCTCGCTCATCAACACGCTCCAGGCCCTCGACGTCGATATCGAGACCCGGCGCCCCGTGCTGCACAACGTGCTGGGGGGGCTCTCGGGTCCCGCCATCCTGCCCATCGCCCTGCGCATGGTGTGGCAGGCCTCGCGGGCCGTCGCGATCCCGATCTGCGGAATCGGTGGCATCGGGACCGCCGAAGACGCGATCAAGTTCCTGATCTGCGGGGCGACGGCGGTCCAGGTTGGCACCGCGAGCTATCTCAATCCAATGGCGGCCGGCGAGGTGGCGGACGGCATCGCGGAGTACGCTCGCCGGCACGGCCTTGGCCGCATCGCAGACCTGGTCGGGACGCTCGAGCTTCCACGCTGAGCGGGGAGGGCGCCGGCCGCTCTCCATCAGCCTCTGATGGGTCCTTTCGCCCATTGCCCCGAGGGGGACGTCTGCCTCCTTTGCTTGCTATCTCTGTGTGATTCAGGTAGTTTGCGCTTGTCTTACGTAGGTAGGACCGGCTCGCTGTGCTCCGGCTCGGAGGAACAGAGCGGGGCCGGGCGCGCGAAGGAAAAGCGGACGCGTCGTCCGCTTTTTTGTTTCTGGAGCTGGATCGGCGGGATTCTCGGGTGGGTTCGCCGTGTATCGGGACATCCCGGCAGAGCTGGGCAACTTGATCGAGCCGGTGGTCGTGGATCATGGGCTCGAGCTGGTGGATCTGGACCTCGTCCGCGGGCGGGGTCCCTGGGTGGTGCGGGTGATCGTGGACACCTTGGATGGAGACGGACGCGTGCCGATCGGGCGCTGTGCGGCGCTGTCGAGGGAGCTTGGCTCCCAGCTCGACGCCGCGGAGGCGATTCCGGTGCGTTACACCCTCGAGGTCTCCTCGCCCGGCCTCGATCGGCGTCTGGCCCGCGAGAAGGATTTCCAGGCCGCCTGCGGCTCGGAGGTCTGGATCGAGACCCGGCAGCCCCTCGATGGCCGGCGGCGGTTCCGGGGCCGGCTGCTGTCGTTCGAGGAAGCGGTCGCTCGGGTCGCGGTCGATGCCATCGAGGTCGCGATCCCATTCGAGGACGTCGCG
>Ga0315283_10005496_pt1 | contig 11201 bp, 17 predicted proteins | sample YL17G09_0_MG_FD_204541 | JGI IMG/M metagenome (GOLD analysis project Ga0315283, IMG submission 204541) | Sediment microbial communities from Yellowstone Lake, YNP, Wyoming, USA - YL17G09_0 | ecosystem: Environmental > Aquatic > Freshwater > Lake > Sediment | place: USA: Wyoming | collected...
GATGTAACATTTAAAGCAGGTATTAAAGTAGATATAAATCCACAAGTAGAATTAGGTGTAGGTAGTATTAAATCAGCAGAATTCAGTTTTACAAAAAAGTTTTAGAGATTTCATTTTACTAATAAAGATATGTTGTTGAGGGATAATAATGGAAAGATATATACCTTTTAATTTTAAAAGATTTAGAGAGTCAACAAGCCATTTAGAAATAAGTCAGCATGTTATGGACTATTTAAAACATAAAGACGCAAGTAAATTGTTACAAATAATAGCCGATGATCTTTTAAAAACGGGTAATAAGCGGGCTGCAGATAAGATACTTAACATAATTCATGAGATATAAAATCTACACTTTTAATAATAAAGAGGTACTATGAAAAGATATAAACGATTTAAAGAGGAAGATTCACTATTAGATTTAACCGACGAATCTCTACCATTAAAAATAAAGGAATTTATTATATCTAATCCTTTTCCTAAAGATCATGAACAGTTTCATAAATGGGCAGAAGAGGAATTAAAAATAGATTCGGATATAGCAGAACAATATGTTTATGCAATTTTATCAGTTATACTATCCGGTGGTAAATCTAAAGGGGATTGTTCTAAAATAACGAAAGAACAACTAGATATAGGATCACAGATTGAATATGAACATGTATCTTTAGATAAAAAATATGAAGATAATAAAGTCATAAAAGCTATTCAAGAAATGTTTGCGAGGAAGATATCAAGCGATCATTTTTTTGAGAACAATGCCTACTACACTACAAAAACAGACTTCCAAGACGAATTAAATAAAGAGGGAAAATAAATGGAAAAATACGTACCAAAATTTAAAATAAAAGAAGATGCTGAAGAAGATAAATCAATTAAAGCTGTTAAGGATTTAATTGATCTTGATTGGGAAGCAGATGATGATTCTAAACATAAAGCAGTTGCAATTATTCAAGGTTTATTTACTGCTGATACAAAAATTGGAAATGATTTCCTTAAGCAATTATCTGATTTTACATCTGGATTGAAGATTGAAGATTTTAAAGAATCTACTATTTCTAAAAAAGACGAGAAAATTAAAGAAAGTGTTACAGGTATAAATAATATACAGAGTGCTTCAGAAGCTATAACTTTAGGAATACAGTTTATAGGTAATAAGTTTCCAGCTGATAGAGCAGCTAATTTTTCTCATTTAATTAGTGGAGCAATTTTTAGAGGTTATGATGCTTTATTTTCAGACAACCCAGAAATGAATATAGAGGATAAGGGCAAAGTAATTAAAAGAAGTTTAATTAAAATAGTAAAAAATGTTATGGATAGAGTGTAATAGATGAAAAGATATAAAAGATTAGAAGAAGGTACTTTAAAAATATTTGAAGAATTTATTAAGTTTTATAATGAATCTAAGAATATTTCTGTATTCTCTGATGGACTTTACGAATCTATGCAAAGATTTCTAACAGAAGAAGAAATAAAACAAGTTATAAATAATTTAAGAAATAGGTAAATAAAAATGAAAAGATATGTGAGCAAGTTTAAAGAAGATAATCAATTATTAGATCAAATAATTTCAACGATAGATTTAACACCTTTAGAAAATGAAGTTAAAAAAAGATTAGGTGTGAGTATACCTCTATCTATTTCAAAAATTTCTTCTAGAAAAGAGTACTTATCCGTGCAATCTAAGGATTTAACTAAGTTAACTGGTATACTTAAAAACATTTATAGCAGCTTTATTTTAAAGACTTTTAACTCTGCAATAAATGATAAGGAACCTACGTGGTGGATGACTTTAGATTTTAGGTTTGAATATAAATCAGGGGGCTCAAATGGTACTGAATTACTTACATCACTGTATAACTATGAAACTAAAGAGTGGTCGTTTAGATAGGTATTTATTATGAATAGATACATAAGATATTACAGTGAAGATGAAGATGATAAGAATAACAATGGAATACCTGATTGGTTAGACCCTAAAATAACCACTGTATTGGAAAATTTTAGAGACTCTGATTTCGGAAATGAAGAAGCTAGAAAGAATTTTTGTGATATGATTTTAACTTTATTCAATTCAAAAGATAAAAGGTCTCGAAAAGCATTTAAAGCCATTGGGGACTTATTTACAAGTATAGGTGATGAACTAATAAATTATGGACAAGAGACAGAGGAATAATGAAAAGATATAAAAGATTAGAAGAGGCTCTTAGAGAAGTAGAAGTCACTTTCTCCGATGGTTCTAAACTAGAAACAAATATGGCAGCACATCTTACTGACGAAGAAATAAAAGATTATTATAAAGTAGGTAGTTCTTTAATATAGGTTCAGTTAAAGATAAAATGGTTAAAGTAAAATCAGCTAAGATTTTAAAATAAAGGTAATATATGAACAAGTATAAAACATTACAAGAACAAGCTAAAGCAAAAGGGAAACAACTTTTAATAGAGAGCGTATCCTATTCTCCTAAAGCAGAAGATGTTATTGTATTTACATCAAAGGATAATAAGTTTACTGAAGCTAAATCAGGAAAACAATTTGAAGCAAGAGGGATACTTAAAAATGTTCCTATTACTCGTTATACTGAAAATGCTAATGGCAGAGTATACAGTAAAGAACTATGGGAAGCTGTACATAAATCAGGAATGTTTGAAGGAAGTGATGCCCTTGCGAACCATAGCGATGATGATGGGGATGTATTAGATCAGGTTGGAGTGTGGCATAATTTTCAGGTAGGAGAGGAAGTATCTACTGCTGATTTATATTGTATAGGGGCAGCAGGGAATCTTTTATTAGAGAAGATTAAAGCAGGTGGAAAAACAGGTTTCTCAACCGTAGGCTTCGGGGAGCTAAACGAGGATGGTCCTTTAGCAGGTAAAGAGGTTAATCCATCTAGTTATGAATATTCTCAAACCGACTGGGTAATGAAACCTTCTCAAGGAGTATTTGCTACTCAAGAAAACCTAGAAGAAAAGTCAATAGTACAAAAAGAAAATAAAATTTCAGAAAGTATTATTACTAATAAAGTAGAAGAAAAAATTAAAATGGTAGAGGTAAAAGGAAAAATGGATAAATATTTGGAATTGTCTATTAAGAATCAAATTAAAGCTACCATCAAGGAAGCGATTGCTAATGAAAACTGCGTTGAAGCTATAAAAGGGCTTAAAGAAGTTTCCGAAACAATCATTCCTGAGATGGCAGAACAAAAAGCTCAAGTCGAAGCAACGATTGTACAGATTCAAAATACACTTGAAGAGCAGAAAAATAATGCTAAACAAGAATTAAAAGAATCAAAAGAAACTCTTGAAAGTCTATCTAAAAAATATGAAGCATCTTGTGAGACTATTAAAGTACTTAAAGAGAATCTTGATAAAGCATCTAAAATTGTTGAAAAAGCTAATGACAAAGATATTGTTAAATCTGTAAAAATGATGGAAGCTGATCTTAAACAATTCTCAGAAGATAGGGAACTTATGGAAGCTGATATTAAAGTTCTTGTAGAGGAAGTTCAAAAGAGAGATTCTGATCTTAAAGTGTATGAAGAAGACACTGAGTTGAGAGAAAAGGACATTGCAAAATTTAAAGAAGAAAGGGAGAAAATGAAATTAAAATCATCTACAAAATCTAAGGCACTTAAAGTAGCCGAAAAACATATTAAAGAGCTTGAAAAAATACTTAAAGAAGACTTTGATTATGATTTTGATGATGAAATTATGGATGATGAAGACGATCTTTCTGGTGCTGATATAGATGGTGGTCTTTTTGATGACGATGTAGAAAATGATGAGTATATCTTCGAAGCAGATGAAGATGGAAAAGAAGACGAAGAAAAAGACGATGAAGATGACAAAGAAGAAGCTAAAAAAGAATCTAAAAAATCTAAATCTAAAAAAAGAAAAGAAGCTGAGGAAGATGATTCTGAAGATAGTGACGAAGACGAAGAAGAAATGGAAGAATCAGATGACGAAGATGAAGATGACGAAGAAGAAAAAATGGACGAGTCTGATGATGAAGACGAAGATGATGAAGAACTAGACGAAGCTGAAGAAGACGATAAAGAAGATGATGAAAAAGAAGATGATTCTGAAGATAATGCTGATGATAAAATGGCAGCAGTAAGAGCAGCAAAGAAAGAGGCTATTAGACGTAAGAAAAGACAAGAAGCAAAAAGACTTCAAGCTAAAGTAGATGCTAAGAAAAAATCTGTAAAAGAATCTAAAGCCCCTGTAAAAGAAGTTGTAGCTTATTATAAAGCAATAGTAGAAGCTAAACCATCTATCAGAGATATCAAAGAAGCGGTTCTTAAATCAGGTTCTATTGCAGAAGCAATTAAAAAAGTTACCTTGTTTGAAACTAAATTTGGTAATGATATTCACAAGTTGAAAGAATCTAGAAAAGAACAATCTTCACAATTCACAAACTATAAATTTAAGATATAAGTGGTTCCTATTTTATTAAAAGCTCTAATCAGAAATGGTTAGAGCTTTTTTAAAATAAAAATATATTATTAAAACTTATTTAACTAATAATAAAGTAGATTTTAATAATTTATTTTAAAATGATTCACCCAGGAAGCTTAAAGCTATTTCTCATAAATTAAATAAGGTGCTACAAAAAGCCAGCTAAATTACTCACAAGGGTTTGAATAATAAACAGTTTAATATAGACTTAAAAAACTTTATAAAGATTTTTAACAAAGTCTCACAAATTTAAAATTATACGAGGTACAATAGTACTTATGAAACACGGAAGACAAGAAAAATTGAGTGAAGCTCAAATGAACGAAATCGTTCAAAGAGAGTGGAGTTCTAAATCAAAAATGGGAGAAGCATGTGTATCCAAATGGTCAAAAACTGACCTAGTAGGACCAGAAATGCTTAAAGCTTATCAAGCTAATCCTGCTAAAATTCGTAAAGCAGCAATTATGCTTGAGAACCAAGAAAAAGTTCTAAAACAGATCATGAGAGAAAATCTTTATTCTACTACTTTTGGAACATCTGTAAAACCAGAACATATGCTTAAAGCAGTTTTCCTTGGAGCAGCTAATTCAAAAAGAGGTGATATTTTTACTGAGTATCCTCTAACTTCTACTGATGATGCATTATTCTACATCCAAGCGACTTATGAGCAGTCTCTTAGAGGTGGAGTTGCAGCTGCAAGATCATACGAAAGTATAGCTCCTTATTACTCTGGCGAGCAATATTATGGAGCAGTTGGAACAGGTGCTGGTGCAGGTACAATAACATTCGTTTCTGCAGCAATGGCATATCTTCCACTTATTCCTTTTAAGACTGTAATTACAGTTGCTGGTGCACAAATAGCAGTAGATAATGGTTCTGGAACACTTGTTGGTCCTTTACTTGATCCTGCAGCTACAAACACTGTTGTATATTCAACTGGTGTTGTTACTCTTAACTTCTTAGCAGGTCGTGGTCCAGCAGTAGGAGCAGCTATCGTTTGTGTATATAACTGGAACTCAGAAGATGCAACAAACTATTCTAACTATGGTACTATGGCTCTTGAACTTGTGAAAACTAGATTCAATGCACGTCCTATGCCTCTTGGATATAGAATTTCTGATATGACTCAAATCATGTTTGAGACAACTGGTCTTGGTGATGCTAAAGATTATATGGCACAAGCAGTTGGACAAGAGCATGCAAGAGCAAAAGACTATAGAGCAATTGCACAAGCAAGAAGAGTAGCACTTGGAAATGCAGTAGCTTCATTTGATACAGACTTTGCGGCTGCTGGTGAGATCAGTTATAAATCACATGCACAAAGACTTCTTACTGAAATTGGAAGAGTTGGAGCAGTAATTTATGATGATATCAAAAGGGGTGGTATTACTGATATCGTTGCAGGTTCTAAAGCAACTGAGTATATGAAAAATCATGACCTTTGGAAAGATGTAACTGGAGATGTTAAGAATGGTGTATACCAGTCTGGTACATTGTCAGATATGGATGTTTATACTTGTCCAGCAGATGCATCACTTGTAGCAAATAACGAGATGTTACTTGTATACAAGAATCCACAGGAGGCCATGGATGTGAGTATCCTTTTCGGAACGTTGACAGAATTAGATGCCAGCTTAAGATACCCTAACTTTGTTACTGAGGGAAATTCTTGCGTCATCGAAGATTCTCGTGTCATTAATGGCAAGTTTTGCAGACTTATGCAGCTAGGTTCACTTTAATATTTAAAGAAAATAGTTTTACTTAGATAAAGAAAAACCCTCTAAGAAATTAGAGGGTTTTTTGTTTAGATAGAAAAATTTTCTTTAATGCCTTTTCAGCTTCCATCTCACTAATATTATTATTTTTTGCATAATCATGTATATCCTGCTGTAATAATATTCCTTTGTGTTTTTTATTTTTGTAAACTGATATATAACCTAAATCAGGTTTTACTATAATTTTATGTAGAGTAAGTTCATACATTATTCCTAATAGTGATATATTATCAATCCTATTATTTAATTCCGAGTGATCAATGGATATAAACCACTTATTATTATAGTTATAGATAATACCTAATCCAAATATAATCCAATTATCCTCTTTATCGTATTCATATTCATAACACAACGATTCATTCACTATATCTGTAATAATATTTGCTTCTTTATCCCTCTTACTTAACTTTGCTTCTTAATTGGTTTATTCATTTTTTATTTCCCCTTATTTTTCTTGTTTTCTATTACAAGTATATGTAGCCATCATATCAGCTATATGCAAACAAACACTGATAGGAGATACTTCAAATACTCTATTAACAGTAAAGTCTCCTGCTTGTACAAGTTTATCAAAACCACCTTGATGCCAACGTATTGCATACTTCTCTTCTGTAGTAAGTTTAATATAATCACTTATGAGCATCACAGAGCACTCGCCATGACCATAAGGATGACTATCTACTATCTCATAATAAGGAACTTGCTCCCACTGTCCTGTGTCAGGATTTTTCCAATTCCTTGTAGTCTCAAAATAGAAATTAGTTTTACACATATCATGAAGTAGTGTAATTAAAATCACTGACTCCATTGGAAAATCATATTTCTTAAATTGAGGTGTTTCCATTAACTGTAAAAAACATTGATATGTATCCATACAGTGTTCTGCTAATCCGCCTTTATAATTACCATGAAACTTTGAAGAAGCAGGAGCAGTAAAGAAATCTGTATCTTCCTCTATCCATTTGATAAGTATATACATGTTTCTTCTTTTAACTGAGTTGAGTAATTCAAGTATAGCTTGTTTATTGTCCATTTGTTTTTCTCCTTATTTAATAATATATTTTTCTATTAACTTATAAACAACCAATCTACTTATTTTACCTTCTGACAGTAATTTTGAAATTTCTTGATAAAGATTATGAAGTGAAATAACCAAATCATCTTTTTCATCTTTCCAGTCTTTAGGGATTTTGTACTTATCATAAATAAGTCCTTCAATAGTCTTATCTATGATTTCATACTCATCCTTATTCTCATATGGTTTATTCCAGAGATTATCTAAGTACTCTTTTTCCGATAAATACCAATTATTATTTTTCCATTTTCTATCCGCTATATCTTTTATATCAGCATAGATTTCTTGTTGCCAGTGGTTATTAGCGGTATGTTTAGGAAGATAATAACACAGTACCAAATGTTCTCTTCTATTACGGTCTGAACTTCTAATTTCCTGTTCAATTTCAGAACGCTTAAAAGCCATCTCTTGTAATATTCTTTGATATTTTTTAATTCTTTCCATTTGTTTTTCTTCTTATTTAAATTCCTATATATAATATATAGAATTTTTCCTATAAATTAAACTTTTTATTTAAAAAAATTCTGAATAATTCATTAGCTGTATTCCAAGTTTCTTAGCTTTTTCAAGTTTAGAAGATGATCCATTAACATCTTCACAAAGTAATATGGAAGTTTCTTTATTGATACTGTCTGTAAATTCATAACCTTTATCTTCTATCTCTTTAATCAGTTCTTTTCTTCCACGGGGTCCAGAACCTGTCATACAGACTTTCCCTTTAGTTGCTGATTTAGAAACTATATCTTCTATATGTAGGTATTGTATAAGATTCTCTATTTGTTTTTCATTCTCCTTTCTATAATCTATTATATTTTGTCCTACCACAGATTGTCTATCATTGAAATTAAAGAAATCGTCAATAGTATTTATTCCAAGCTTTTTTACTGCCTTTTCTCCTACAAGATTGATGGATAGTCTTGCTATAAATTGTTGAATATTCATTGTTCTTGATTTTTCAATTTGAGCTAATAGATTTGTTATTTTCTTATCTCCAAATCCATCTAGTGAAATATGTTTAGCTTTTAATACATATAAGTCCTGTATATATTTAATATATTGATTATTATATAAAGCCCTTACAGTTGATTCAGATACTTGATCCATATCACATGACTTGACCCATGAAGTGATAAGTTGGATATTCTTTTCTTCACATTTAGGATTATCACAAACTATATGAACCCCTTTTTCTATTAGATGATTATCACAAGATGGGCATAGTTTTGGAATTAAATTTGATTGATCAAAACTTGGTATAGTTTCAATTAAGTAGGGTATGACATCATTACTCCGCGCCACATGAATTTTATCACCAATATTGATTTTAAGTTTTTTAACATTCTCATAATTATTAGCGGTAACATTTCTTATTACAGCTCCTCCAATAGTAACTGGGTCAATATTAACTACGGGTATAACTGAACCACTTTTACTTACTTGCCATGTAATATCATTTACAATAGTCCACATAGATTCAGATTCAGGTTTAAGAGCTATAGCATAATGATTATGGTGACTTACAGTATACTTAGCATTGATTTCTTCATGTAGCTTACAATCATTTACTATAATGATAAGACCATCAGTTTCATATTCCCATACTGTTCTATAGTGTTCTTTATAATCATTAAAATAAGTTTGAATATCCTCTATAGATTTTGCTACAAAAGATTCTACGATATTAAAATTATTATCTTTTATAAATAGGAGTTTTTCCATTTCTGTTTCTTTATCAGAACCAAATACTTGATAAGCTACAAACTTGAGATATTTCAAATCTTCTAGTCCAGTATCTTTTCTATTCACAAGACCTACTGCAAGATTTCTTAGAGGTTTACCCTCGGGATTAGGAAAATCACTATTCTGTGGAATAAATAACTCCCCCCTAATTTCTATTCTATCAGTAACAGAAATAGTTTTGGGGATATCAATATAATCTTTTATTTGTGATATATTTCTTCCTTCTACCCCATCCCCTCTTGTAACTATATATTGAAGTTTACCATTTTCATATATACAACTTGCAGATAGTCCATCTATCTTAGGTTCGATAATAAGATGAACTCGTTCGTCTAAAATCTTTTTCAACCATACTTCTACATCAGAAACTGATTTTGCTTTTGCCATAGATAGCATAGGATATTGATGTTTTATTTTATCCCCTATAGGAGCTACCCCAACTAGATTAAAATAATTATTATCAGGGTCCATTTGTCTAAGAGTGTATTCTAAATAATCAAAGTCTTCATCTGTCATAATAGGTTCATTATTATAATAAGCTTCCTTTGCTTCAATAAGTTTTGTAACTGTTTTCTGTATCATTGTTATTTCTCCTTTTATCCTTTATTCTACTTCTATACAGTATGCTATTCCACTATCCCAAAGTTCTCCTTCGTGATAGGTGACATTAACATTTTCATTAAGTTTAATTGTTATTATTTCATTAGCACTACACCCTATTTCTTTTTGAGCTATTTTCATTATATAAGAGTGTAAATAACTCTCTACTATTATTCTGGTATCCACTGACTTAGTATGAAAGTCCTTAAAATTTTTCTTAATAGGTGGAAGAGTAATAATGATAGCATGATTATTTTTATCCTTATTATTCTGATTATCTTTTCTCCGTTCTAATATGATACATATTCCAGTTGATTTAGACCATATACCATAAGTGGTACTTTCATCTTTATAGTTATCTATAATCTTTTTTATTCCATTATTGATAACAGTAATAACTTGATCCTTTTCTAAATTGACAAATCTAGTTTTATCAACTAATCTGTCGATAGAATGATAAGTATCAATAATTTTTCTACCTTTATATCCTACAGTAATTGATTCCTGGTATCGTTCATATTTTTTCATTTTTACTACCCTCTTCCACTGAGAATCTTTTCACAGTTTTTAATATCCTTATTATGTAATCCTGAATTGATTTCATCATATACTCTTGTGGAAGCATCTTCTCTAGTTAGCCCAATTTGCATATACTTATTCATTAAATTATTATGAACCTTAAGTTTTGCTTCTGCCATCTTGCTTGCTATTTTTGTTCCCATCTTATTTCTCCTTATTTAAATTTTCTTTAGTTCATCCAGTATCTCATCTATACCAATTTTACCTTTACCATTCCAATATTTTAAAAGTGTTTCTTTATTGAGTATAATCCATTTATACACTTTGTTGAGTTTCTTTGAATCTATTTTGGTTTTACTTTTTAATTCTGGATTATCAGAGATTGTTATAGGAACAAAATCATTATCAATTTGAATTTTAATTCTAGCGTTATGTTTCTCTTTTCCCGATTGAGGAGATATCCAAACTATATAATCTAATCCAGTTTTTTTAATAGAGATATTTGCCATTTCAAAAAACTTTTGGTATCTTTCATTTTCCATTTTATTTCTCCTTTATTAAATTTTTGAGATTCATAATATTGTTATATTCTTCTTCATCTTCAAACTTATAATCAATATCAACAGAACCAGAAAGTTTTTCGATTATAATATCATTGAAAATTTCAAATACATCTTCAGTTAATTTAATTCCATAATTTTTAAGTGTTAGAAACATACATTCAATAAGATTGGTTCTTATAGCATATTTAATTTTATGTTGTGGCACATCTAATAAATTATAGATTACTTTTTCAATTTCTGATTCTCTCATTTTCATTCCCCCTTAGAATTCATTATTTCATTTATGATTCTATCTCTTTCGATATTAAGCTCTGCAAGTTTATATAGTTTATCAGTAAGAGAATATGAGATATCCCCATTTTCACAAACTATATCAATATCTTTATAATTTTTATGATCCTGAGATATTAAAACATTAGATGATTTATAACTAACCCCGAAACTACCCAAGTAGGAAATGCTGTCTTGTAAT
>Ga0315283_10005497_pt1 | contig 11201 bp, 7 predicted proteins | sample YL17G09_0_MG_FD_204541 | JGI IMG/M metagenome (GOLD analysis project Ga0315283, IMG submission 204541) | Sediment microbial communities from Yellowstone Lake, YNP, Wyoming, USA - YL17G09_0 | ecosystem: Environmental > Aquatic > Freshwater > Lake > Sediment | place: USA: Wyoming | collected...
CTATGCCGCCGTCCGCCGGTGATCGTGAATTGTCAAGCAATAACAGTAATAAATCACAGGAAACTAACCTGTTGAGGAACAACTTTAACTCGCATCATGGAGGTTAAACTCATGCGTAAGCTGCTCCTTATGGTAGCCGCTTTCTGCTTCGCCGTTGCCGGGAACGCCCTGGCGTTCCACGACGCTGGCGTGGCCGAATGTGCCGGCTGCCATACCATGCACAACAGCGAAGGCGGCAAACTGGTGGATCCGGACAGTCCCAGCGGCAACCCCTGGTTGCTAAAGGATGCCACCCCGAGTGACGTCTGCCTCTCCTGCCATGCCTCACGCCAAGGCGCCGTTTTCGGCACCGATCCGTTGGCTCCTCCGCCCGAAAAAGGCGGCGGCAACTTCGTTTTCCTTCTGGAAGACAACATCAACGACGGCTATAAGGGTGCCACCACCCCGATTCCGGGTAGTGCCGCAGGCCATAATATCGACGCCCCGTCGCGCGGCGTCGGTCCCGATGGCACCCTGCTGAAGGCTCCGGGCGGAACCTTCCCGTCCGCCAGTCTGGGTTGCTCGAGCTGCCATGATCCCCATGGCAACACCAACTTTCGGCTGCTGTACGGCGCCGGCGAAGTCCAGGACGGCCTGGCTACAATCGCCAATGCGGCGCCCGAGGCGATTGGCATGAGCCTCAGCAGCAGCGGCGGTGTGGAATCCAACACCAAACATGCTGCTTATCTGAGCGGTATGAGCGCCTGGTGCGGCAATTGCCACGGCGATTTCCACAACAATACCTCCAAGATGGTTCACCCCTCCGGTGAGGCGTTGGGAGGTACGATCGCCAACACCTACAGTCTGTACAATGGTACCGTTGATATCACCGGCGGCAACCCGGCGACGGCCTATTTGGCGGCGGTTCCGTTTGAGGATGCGGCCAACACGACCACCTCGACCGCCGGCCCCTCGGGAACGAGCCAGGTCATGTGCCTGACCTGCCATCGCGCCCATGCCACCTCGGCCCCCAATGCCGGCCGCTGGGACTTCAACGTGACGTTATTGGAAGACGATGGCGTGGAATCCGGCTCGTACGTGATTCCCGACCCGTACAGTAACGCCAATCAGCGCTCGCTGTGCAACAAATGCCACGCCAAGGACGTCAACGACCATATCCTTTAGCCTGGCAGGCCATGATTCCGGTCCCTACTTCGTGATTGGAATAGCCTAAGAGATGTACCTCAAAACGCCCGGGTTTCACTCGGGCGTTTTGGCGACAAAGAAACGATCAAATGACACATGGGTCTGCCGCAGATCTATTTCCGTTGCGTATAATAGGTATGCTGAAATATGCCATCGGCGCGGCGGCCATCGTCGGTATTCTGGTGCACCCCATTTCAGGCGCCGAATCGCGGGCGGATTCAGGCCGGGTCGTGATTTACATCGAGACGCCGTTATTGACAGGCGATTGGGTTTCCATCGTTCTCGCCTCGGCCGAATTGATCGGCGAGCCGGGCCGGGCGCCGGTTCTGTCTACGCCGGTGACCCTCGATTCGGCCGGAGGCCAGCGCAAGCTGTCCGAGAGCGCCATCGCCGTCGGAAGGTACCTGACCCTGCGAATCCGCTTCAGCAAGGCCGTGGCCCTGATTGACGGTGTCCCGGTGGAATTGGCCTGCGATTCGGCGGGAGCCTCGATTCCGCTGGAGGTAACGGTCTTCTCCGGATCGACTCAGTTGGTCATCCTCGGCCTGACGCCCGCCAAGACCGACGGCGATTCTCCCCGGTTTCTTCCTCGCCTGCGGCTCATCCACCGCGATCTGCCGTTGCCGGGGTCGCTGGTATTCGTCTCCAATGAGGGTTCGAATTATCTTACCGTGATCGACCGCTTCTCTTTCCAGGTGGTGGACGTTATCGGCGTCGGTCAGGGGCCGCGGGGGATGGCCTATTCCCGCAGCGCCCGCCAGCTCTATGTTGCCAACTCCGGTGATGACAACCTGTCGATAATCGATGTCATGACCCGGCAGACGGTGCGGACGGTACCGCTCCAGTTTGGCGATCAACCGAGTCGCCTGGCGCTGTCTCCCGACGAGCAATCGCTGTATGTCTTGTGTCCGGGGTCAAGTACCTTAGTGGTCATGCAAACCCAATCCTATCAGGAAAGCGGCCGTTATCCAATGGGCGATACGCCGGTGGCGATGGTGGTCGATGCGACCACCGATGACGTCTATGTCAGCTGCCTCTTGTCCGATAATGTCATGATATTCGATCCGGCGGATCAAAGCGTGGCAGTCGCCGCAACGGTCAGCGCTTCCCCGACCGAATTGGCCCTTGATGGGCGGGAAGGAATTCTCTTTCTTGCCCGGCAGCACCCACGGGCCCTGGTGGTCGTCAACGCGCGGGAGGGGAATCAAACGGCTGCCATCGACCTGTGCGCCGCTGCCACCGGTTTGGCATACAGCCCGACCACTCGACAACTGTTCGCCGCGGTAGCCGATTGTTTCGAAATCGCGGTCGTCAAACCGCAGCATGAATTTGCCCTGGGAAGTATCGCGATGAGTGATAAACCGACCCTGCTGACTCTCGATCCGGAAGGACGCTGGCTTTTTGCGGTCATGCCCGAGGCCGACCGGCTGGTGGTCATCAACGCCGTAAGCCGGAAAGTGTCCGCGGAAATCGACGTCGGCCATCGGCCATATCTGGCGCTGACGCCTGAATGACGTATCGATTATGCCCCGATTGATGAGACAACCATCACGCTTCCCGGCATGGGCGCTGACGGCCGCGACTGTCGGCGTGCTGGCATTGGCGTCACCCGCCAGTGCCCTGTTCTCGGACAACCTCCGGGGGAATCTCACGCTGGCCGGCGTGTCTTCGAAGGCCGGTGACGAGAGCACCCGATCACTCGACCAGGAGTACATGCTGACTTGGTCCAAGTCGCTGGTCAACCGCCTTCAGACGCGGCTCTCGATGCGCTATTTCAATGTGGGAGTCGATCAAAGCCTGGGGGAGAACAACTGGCGCCATGAATATCAACCGACCGGGGAGATCATCTGGAGTCACCCCAAGTTCATTCTTGGGGGATCGATTCGCAGGCAGAAATCGACGACCAATAATGAATTGACCGATCTTATACGGGACAACGCCGGCCTGAGCCTGACGACCCGCCTGGAGCGGTACCCGTTGATTAAGCTCCGCTACGATTGGGATCGGGCCTACAATGACCTTCGTCGTGAAGATCGGGATACCCGTGAACGGCGATTTCAGGGCGGACTGCAGTATTCGCTGCACGGCCAGAGCGTCAATTATAGTCTGACCCGACGGATCAACGAAAATTTGGCCTCGCGGTTGGAGATTACCGAAACGAATCATCTTTTTCGCTGGAACCAAGCTGCCCGTCTGTTCCAGAAGCGGTTGCGTGTCAATACCGGGTACGGCTTCAGCTACCGCTCCCAGACGACCGAGACGCATGCCGGCGGCACGGCCCTGATAGTGATTCCCTTCGTTGGAGCGTTGTATGCATCCGATCCGACCCCCGAATTCGGCGAACTTGACACTTTGCGATCCCTGGGCGACGGCAATGTCACCGATCCTACTCAGCCGGCCATCGATGTCGGCAGCAGCCTGATCGATCGCAACGTCGGCCTCGATTTCGGCCTCCCGACGGATGCAAACGCCCTATATATCTATACCGATCGTCCTTCCGGGTCCGCCGTTGCCTGGAGACTCTATCTTTCCGACGACAACATAACCTGGAGCTTGCTGACGTCGCCGGCAGCGGTGACCTTCAACGCCAGCTTCAACCGCTATGAAATCACCTTCCCGATACAGCGGACGAGGTATATCAAAGCGGTCAACGCCGGATTCAACGACGTGACTTCCGTCCTGATCACCGAGATCCAGCCGTTGATCGGCCTGGACAAGTCGAATCGGGAGACGATGAAGCAGAATGCGCATACCGTGAATGTTGGGGCCACCTATGCCGTGACCCCCACGCTGGAATCATCAGCCGATTTTGCCTATCAAAATGAGCCGCGCGGCGATTTTAACGACAGCCGCAACCAGATTTATTACATGGCGGCGCTCAAGCACAAACCATCGCCGATAATCACCCACATTGCACGGTATCAGATCGGTTTCGAGGATTTCAAGCGGGGCACGCGCAACGATAACGCTTCGCTGTCATACACGCTCTTGATGAACCCGCTGGCGGCGCTCGATTTTTCTTTTGCCGCCATGAATCGGATGAACTATATTGACCATGCCAAGGTTAGGGAGACCAACAATCTCAGCCTTCAGGCCACCGGCGGCCTGTTGCCGGGCCTGAACCTCTCCGGGGAAGCGGGGTACAACCGTGACGACCGCTTTGACGCCCGTTACCGCTTCGACACCTGGAGTTATCGGGTCACGGCCGATGCCGCCCTGCTGCGCTCGCTTGAGGCCGTGGTATACTATCTGTACCAGGGGACCGACGGCGGCGCCATCGATGCCTGGCGTATCCGGCGGCAGTACAGCGCCGATTTGACCTATCGCTTGACTCCGGCCATTTTGTGGCGGGGCGAGATTACCGTCGATGACGACCAGGGGCGACGGTATGTGACGCAGGAATATGACGTGAGCTGGAACATAACCGAACGGATAACGACCGGCGCACTGGTGACCATCGCCGCCGGCGATAATAATATTCGTAGCGAGCGCAGCAACGTCCGCCTGACGTATGCCATCGGCTCGCGCGGGTCATTGTTCATGAGTTATGTTAGCAATACCTACGCCACCCTGGGACGTTCCCGCGTGACCTCGCTACAGACCGGTTTTAAGCTGGGATTTTGATAAGGATTATGATATGCAAGCGGTAAAATATTTCCGAATCCTGCTGGCGGCGGCAGCGGTCTTGGTCGCACTCGGCTGCGCCAGGGGGCCGACCGTTTTTATTAATGACGAGTATAATTTTCAGTATGTCGAGCGGGTGGCGGTTGTGCCCTTTGATAATCTGACCTCCGATCAGGGGGCGGGTAATCGCGTGACTCGGGTTTTCATCGCCGATCTGCTGGCGGAAAAGGCCTTTGATATTGTCGAGCCGGGCGAAGTCAGCCGGGTACTGGAGAAATTCTCGACCGTCAGGACCAGCCAACTCACCCAGGAGCAGATCACGGCGATCGGCCAGGATCTCAAAGTACAGGGGATAATCTTCGGCAATGTCACGGAAATGACGAGCTCCCGCAGCGGCAGCGCTATGGTCAACACCGTAACGTTGGTTATCCGCATGGTCGAGACGGAGACCGGCGCCACCGTCTGGTCGGCGACTAATACCTCCGGTGGCCGCGGCTTCTGGGGGGCGCTTTTCGGCGGAGGCGATAAATCGGAAAGTGAAGCCATCCGCGATTGCGTCAAAGGCGCTGTAAAAACCTTGATTAAGTGAGCCGATGCGTTCATTCCTTGCATATAGATACGGTCTGGCTATGATCTTTATGGTGCTGATCTTGGCGCCGGTCTCGACGGCCGCAGCCTCCGACACCACTCCTGCGGCCGCCCCGCCGGATTCTCTCCCTTCCACCGTCGTCGCTATCGTGCCGTTTGCCAATCATGCCGGTCCGCAGGCGGCGACGGACAGCCTGGTATCCCTGATTCAGCAGCGTCTTGTGCGCGCCGCGGTCCGGGTCATCGATCCGGCCGCGCTGCGGGAAACGCTCCGGCGGCACCGGATACGAACGGCCGGCGCAATCAGCCGCGAGGATGCCGCTCGTATTGGCCAGGAGCGGCAGATCGATTATCTCCTTCTGGGATCGATTGATATCTATATCGAGGGTTCCGTGCCGGAGGCTGGATTCTCGGTGCGTCTCGTGCGAGTTGACGACATGCAGGTGGTCTGGGCTCGCTCCGACGCGGCCAGCGGCGAGGATTTTGCCGGCCTGTTAGGCATCGGTCGCATCACCGTCATGAGGGTGCTGTTAAGTAAACTGGTGGAACAGACGTTCGCCGGCATTGACGCGGTTCTTCAACCCGCCGGTTCGGCGTCAGCGCTGCCGGCCGGGTTAATCTATGCGATTGTGCCGTTCGACGATTCATCTCCCCAGGCCAAAGCCGGCGATATTGTCAGCGGCCTCGTCCTTTCCGAGCTGGTGCGAGAGGGCCGTCGGGTCGTCGAACCGGGTATGGTGCGGGAGCTGTTTCGCCGAAACAACCTGATCACCCACGGAGAGATCGATCTGTCCCTCCTGACTCAGCTGCGCGATTCGCTGGGCGTGGATCGGGTCATCACCGGTTGTGTCGACCGATTTCAGCCGGCCACCACCGGCGCCGAATGGTCACGGCCCGAGGTCGCACTGGGCGGCCGGTGCCTTGACGCCGGCACCGGTCGGATCCTGTCGGCCTTCGAGGATGCGCGCAACGGCGGCGATTCGGAAAGCATCCTGCGTCTGGGCGGGTATCATTCGCTGGGACGGCTGGCCTGGACGGCGGTGCAGGTAATGATGAAGAATCTCAACGATGAAAAGAGTTGGTCTGATGCACCATCGCGCGACAAGAGGCCTCGGTAGGCTCTCCGGAGCCTGCGGTATTTTCCGGTCCGGAAGCGGACATAGTATCGCGGTCCGTTGGTTGGCCTGTGCCGGCCTTATATCCCTGGGCCTGACGGTTCCGGCGCCCGGCGCTCCGGTCGATTCCGTCCGTAGCGTATTAGCGGTGGTCAACACCGATACGATTTTCTCCACGACCATCGATTCACAACTTCTGCAGATTCATTCCCGCATGACGACCGACCAGAAGCAGCGGTTTGACTATCGCAAGCTATTGGACAAACTAGTCAACGATCGCCTGTTGACGCAAGAAGCCCGCCGCCTCGGTATGGCCGGGGAGGCGAAACTGCAGGCGTCGCTGGCGGAGATGAAAAAGCAGGATGCCATCCGACAATACGTCGCCGATCATTTCAAGCCTGATCTGACTGTCAGCGAAGATTCCATTCGCAGTTATTTCGCCGACAATTACGCCAAAATGCAAATCCGCACCGTCTCGGTCGCCAATCGGCAGGAAGCCCGGAAGCTGGCTGATGAAGTCGGCCGGGGCGCTTCGATGGATAGCGTCGCCAAAGCGGTTTCGCTCGACATGTTTCGTTATAAGGGGGGGGTGCATAATCTAAAGCACCTGGCCGACGTCGAGACGACCCTCCGTCAGCAGGCGCAGCCGTTGGCTCTGGGGCAGATATCCCAGCCGTTTCCCTATCGAGAGGTCTATGCTTTCCTTCGAGTCGAAACACGACAGCCGGCGGACACGACCGAATTGCCCCAATGGCAAGGCAAGATAAAGGGTATCTTGCTGCAGCAGAAGAAGGAGACCGCGTGGCGGGAATTTCTGTCAGATTTGTCCGGCAAAATTCCCGTCGCCGACGATTCCGCTGCACTGTCGAAGATTATGGCCGATTCCGCCGCGCTGTTCACTCCCGATTTCACCGCGGGCGCCCCGACGGTCGTGTTCCGTACCGATACGGCTCAGGTCGTCACCGATCAGCAGTTGCGCAACGCCATTTCGCACCGCGCCATGACCTCGGGCGATCAGGATTTTCATCGGATCATGTCCGCCGCCGTGGCGACGGCCAAAGAGGAACTGATTCTCGGGGCGGCCGCCGCCGGTGGGGGATACCTGAACCACCCCGTGGTGAACGCCCGGTATGCCGCCGGCCTGGATAGCGCTCTGATCGAGGCCTACCTCAAAGAAACGGTCGTGACCGGGATCAAATTCAATCGGGCTGAGTTTGAGGCGTACTACAACGGGCATCTGGATGATTTCCGTCTGCCGGATCAGTACCAGTTTGATCAAATACAGGTCAAGGATCAGGCCGCCGCTCAGGAGATTGCCCGGCGTCTGGCCGAGGGAGCCGATTTCACCTTTCTCGCCAAGCAGTACGATTCGACCGGGGGAGGCGGTGTCGCCGGCGCCGAATGGGTTGTGCTGTCGGCTTTTCCCGATCAGGTGCAACCGGAGTTGACCCGCCTGGATGTCGGTCGCGTGAGTCCGCCGTTTCAAACGGCTGACGGATGGATCATGCTTCGCCTTGCGGGCCGTCGTCCCGGACAACCTCAACCCATGGCCGACGTCGAGATGAAGATTCGCCAGGTGATGTTTCAGCGCAAATTCGATCAGGGGCTTGATAAGGTGCTTGACATTTTGAAGGCCGATGCCGTTATCGTCTACCACCGGGCCGAGATTGATCGGTACTTTGGAATGGAGGGCAAGGAGAAGTGAGTCGGATATGAGGAAAGTGCTTTCGCATGGCACCGTAGCGCTGATATTGGCCCTCGCAGTCGCGCTGCTGATTGTCATGCCGTCTCAAGACGGCCTGGCCCAGATAAAGAAAGGGAAGCGGTTTGACGCCACCGGGAACTGCCTTGGCTGTCATGACCTGACCAAGTTTCCCGGAGCGGTCAAGCATGCTCCTTTTCAGAAGAAAGAATGCCTGTCGTGCCACAAGCCGCATGGCATAGTCGGCGTGCTGCGACTGAAAGACGAGGGAGCGGCACTCTGCTATGTTTGCCACGACAAGACCGCCCTGGGCATGGACAAGGCCCATCGGCATGATCCGGCGGGGAAGGGACGCTGCACCGCCTGCCACAATCCGCATGCCGGCGATGCCCCCGGAATGCTCACCGCCGCGTCCCCGGAAGCCTGCTACGGTTGCCATGACAAGCAGACGTTCACTCGGACGCATCAGCATAAGCCTTTGGAGAAGGGATGTTTCTCCTGTCATGCGATTCACGGCAGCGACCAGGAACATCTGCTGATCAAAGAGGAAAAACAATTGTGCCGGGATTGCCATGATCCCGCCGCCCAGCCGTTCGTCAAGGCTCATGGAGGCTATGCCGTGCCGGAGGGTCAATGCACCATCTGCCATGCCGTGCATTCCTCCGACACCCCCGGCCTTCTGACCGCCTCGATCCATGCCCCGGTCCAAAGCGGGGAATGCGAAAGCTGCCACGATTCTCCCGGCGGCGCCAATCCCTTCGCCGTCCAAAGCGAGGGCGGTAAGCTCTGCCTTACCTGCCACGACGCGGCGACAATGGGCGGGGATGATGTGCACGCCCCGGTGGCGGACGGCGAGTGCCTAAGTTGTCACACTGCGCACGGCTCGCCTCAGCCCCATCTGCTGACCAAACCATCGCGCGAGCTTTGCGTCGAGTGCCACGACAAGATTCCCGCTCAACTGGCGATGAGTTCCACCCATAAGCCCGCCCGGGAAGGCTGTCTTCTCTGCCACAGCGGGCATGGACAGATGAAAACCAAGCTGATCGCCAAAGACCTGAATACCCTCTGCACCGACTGCCATACCGCCGAGAAGGAGGCCCTTGCCTTGCCCGATGTCCACCCTCCGTTCTCCGGCGGTTCCTGTCTTGATTGCCACGTTCCCCATGGCTCCGCCAACGACCATTTGACCGCCACCAACCGGCTTGATCTCTGCGGCCGGTGCCACGATGATGTCAATGGCTGGCTGGCGCGCAAGGATATCCATGTGCCGTTGAAGGCCGGCCAGTGCAACCAATGCCACGAACCCCACGCCTCCATGCAAACCTCGCTTTTGAAAGCCGATCGCAACGAATTGTGTCTGACCTGCCATAAGACGCTGGCCGAAACATCGGAAGGTCAGATTGAACATGCACCGTTCGCGGAACGCGCCTGCGATGCCTGTCATCAGCCTCACGCTTCCGATGTCGCCGGGCTGATGATCGGCGGTTTGGATCAGGTCTGCGGCCGGTGTCATGAGGCCATATTGGCGACAGCCTCCGCCGTCAGCGTCCATCAACCGGTAACCGCCGGGCAATGCACGGCCTGTCATCAGCCGCATCGGGCGGCGCTCAAGGGGCTGCTGTTGGACAAACCGGGGCGACTTTGCCTCACCTGTCATGAGGATATCAAGAAGCAGATGGAGACCGGCGCCGTCCATACCCCGTTGAAGGACGACGATTGCCTAAGCTGTCATCAGGCCCACTCCGGCCAATTTGCCTCTCTGCTGACCGAGGACGTTCCGGCTCTGTGCCTGCAGTGCCATGATGGTGAGGAGGCCGCCTTCAAGGCCAAGCATCTCAATCTTAGCGGTAGCCAGATCGATTGTCGCAAATGCCACGACCCGCATGCCTCCGCATTGCCCGGTTTGGCGCTGCCCAAGACGCATGACCCCTATGCCTCCGGGTCCTGCGACGCCTGCCATGAAACCCGCACCGATTCGCGGCCGGAGGACAAGCGATGATAATCGCGATCATTTCGATATTCTGGAGCGTGATACTGGCGCCGGCCGCGGCTGTGACGACACCGGTGCAGGTGAAGGAACCGGATGTCTGCTATGTCTGTCATGCCGAGATCCAGGAGTTGGGAAGCCGGAAGCATCAACACACGGCCTTTGCCAAGGGGGTCTGCTCCGCTTGTCACAATCCTCATGCCGCCAGACACAATGCACTGCTGAACGATGATGTCAAATCGCTCTGCCTGTCATGCCACGACGACGTGAAAGGAAAAATGGGGCTGGCGTCGGTTCATCAACCGGCGCGCGACGGCGATTGCCTTATCTGCCACGATCCGCACGCCTCGCAGTTGCCGAAGCAGTTGAAGCACAACGCCCCCGCCCTGTGCGAGGGATGTCATCCGGCAAGCGCCGAGTGGCGCAAGCGGTCGCATGTGCATCAGCCGGTCGCCGCCGGCAACTGCCTGACCTGCCACGAACCTCATGGCTCAAGCCATGGGCCGCTGCTGACCAAGGCGATGCCGGAGCTCTGTTTCACCTGCCACAAGCAGGACGCACCGCTGGCGGCGGCGCACAAGGGATTTTCCCTGGTCAAGGCCGACTGCGGCGCTTGTCATGATCCCCATGCTACTTCGCTGCCGGGACTTTTGATGCCGAATCAGCATGCCCCGTTCAAGGCCGGAAAATGCACCGCCTGCCACGTGTCCTCGGCGGCCGCGGGCGAATACGCGCTGACGGCCGATGTCAAGACCGTCTGCCTCAAATGCCACCAGAATATTCTCGGGAGCAAAGCCTATCAGCATAACCTGAACGACCCCCGTTCCTGCCTGAACTGCCACAACGCCCATACTTCTTCGGCAGCCGCCCTGCTGGCCGCTCCCCAGAAAGACATCTGCCTGCGGTGTCACTTCAGCGGCGACAAGTACAAAGGCAGGAAGAAAGAGGACTATCTGACTCACAACGGCTTGGAGTGCGCCAACTGCCACACTCCCCACGG
>Ga0315283_10005498_pt1 | contig 11200 bp, 10 predicted proteins | sample YL17G09_0_MG_FD_204541 | JGI IMG/M metagenome (GOLD analysis project Ga0315283, IMG submission 204541) | Sediment microbial communities from Yellowstone Lake, YNP, Wyoming, USA - YL17G09_0 | ecosystem: Environmental > Aquatic > Freshwater > Lake > Sediment | place: USA: Wyoming | collected...
CGTTTCCTCCCCGACGGCCGTGGCGATCCCGAAGCTGGCCGTCACATGGACCTCGTTGTGCCCGAGGTGGAAGGGTGCCTGCATAGCGCCGGTCAGACGTTCCACCAGCAGCGCCGAACCCTCGGTCCCGCGCACGTCTTCGATCAGGATGCCGAACTCGTCGCCACCAAGTCGAGCCACCGTGTCCGTCGCGCGCCCACAGGCGAGGAAGCGCTCGGACGCCGCGACGAGCAGCCGATCGCCTTCGGCGTGGCCCAGGCTGTCGTTGACCTTCTTGAAATCATCGAGATCAAGGAACAGCACGGTGATGTCCCGACCCTGCCGGCGCGCCAGCGCAAGCGCGTGGCTCACCCGGTCCCGGAAAAGTGCACGATTGGCCAGGCCGGTGAGCGAGTCGTGGAAGGCCTGGTGAAGCAGCTCCTGCTCCAGGCGCTTGCGCTCGCTGACGTCGCGAATGTTGAGCACGATGCCGCGGACCGTGGGATCCTCGATCAGGTTGGTGGCGATCGTCTCGGTCTGCAGGGCCGACCCGTCGGGCTGCCGGAAGCCCCACGCGATGGGGGCCGGGAGGTCGGTGGCCTGGCAGGCGTCGCGGAGGAACCCGAGCGCTCGATCCCGGTCTTCCGGCAGCAGCAGCGAGTGCACCGGCAGCCCGAGAAGGCGCTCCGGATCGTAGCGCAGCACCCGGGAGGCGGATGGGCTCACGAAGCGGATCGTCCCATCCGCCTCCACCACGAGAATGACGTCCGATGAGTGCTGCACCAGCGACTGGAACCAGGCTTCGTTCTGCCGTGCCGCAGTTTCGGCGAGCAGGCGGACGTTCTGGCGCACGGCCAACAGCTGGCGGACAACCACGAGGACGGTGATGACCAGCGCGCCCACCGCGAGTTGGCTGACTGGCTGTCGACCGGGCTTGAAGGCCTCCACGAGCAGGAGGCCGAAGGTGACGGCCACGGCCGCGTATGGCAGGGGGCTGAGAGGCTGGGAGCGCGGCTGGTACTCTTCGGTTCCCGCCGCCCGTGGCAGCGGGCGCCGGAAGTAGAGCTCTGCGCTGGCGATCATCAGCAGGTAGACCATGAGGTAGACCGCGTCCACCAGGCTCGCCCCGCGCTCGCCGGTCTCGATGCGAACCAACCCGAGGGCGAGGTCGCCGATGACGCTCAAGAGCACGCCGGCAACCAGGAATCCGAACGCCCAGCGGTTCCGGTCCATCGGGCCCCGCAGGAGTACCGCCGTAATTCCGAGCAACACCAGGAGGCTGGCGAGTGGGTAGGCAAAGGTGAGGACGGTGGCGCCCCATTGACCCGGCAGCCCGGCGGCGCCTGGGCGCACGGTGAAATACCAGATCAGCACCCCGCCGCCGACCAGCACCATGGCGGCGTCGAGCACGAACTTCCACCACTCGAGATGGATGCGGCGAAAGAGCGGAAAGGCGAAGAGCGCCGTGAGCAGCAACGCGCTGTCGCTGAGGTAGAACAAGTCGGCCCAGCTGACCGGAGGGCTCTCCCGCCGGATCACGACGTAGTACACGGAAATACTGTTGCCGACCAGGACGGACAGGCTCCCGATCCCCATGAGGCGGAGCGCTCGGCGGACGCCGGGATCGAGGACCACGCGGCGGGACGCGCCCAGGAGGAGGATGGCAAGCGTCAGGTTGAGCGGGATGAATGCGGCGTTGCTGACGAGGTCGCGAAGGGCGGCGCTCCCGATTCCCGACCGCTCCCAGAACAGGTAGCAGAGCCCGTAGACGGCAGTGAGCAACGCAACGGGCCCGACGGGCGGGAGGGTGTTCCTCCACGCCCCACGGGTCGAGGGTGCGGTCACGACGCCAGCCGTCGTCATCGGGCCGGTATGCGCTCAGTAATCATGGTGTTTTCCCCAGGTCAATTCCGTGCCAAACTGGCCCCGGTTCAGGCCTTCATGAGGTTCCGGGGCGGCCCGCAACCCCCTTTCCCATGCAAGACTGAAGCCTGAATCGGGCCCTGCCCCGGCCTGCCGGAGCCGCCCTTGGCCCCCCTATACTCCGGCATGGACTCCCAGACCCTCCTCTCAGGCCTTTTGACCATCGCCGTCGGCGCCATTTCCGGCGGGGTCACGAACGCGGTGGCCATTTGGATGCTTTTCCATCCATACGAGCAGCGCGGACGCTGGCCGCTGCGGTTGCACGGCGCAATTCCGAAAAACAAGGCGAGGCTGGCCAGGAGCATTGGCAAGACGGTGGGTGAGAAGCTCCTGACGCCGGCGGACCTCTCCCAGCGACTGTCCGCGCCCGAAGTTCGGGCCGCCTTTGACGGGGCGCTGGCTGGATTCCTGGATGACCTGCTGGAGCGGGAGCGCGGCCCTCTGGCGGAGCTCCTCCCGACGGGCCTGCTCGCAGAACTCGACCGCTGGGTCGACCGGATCGGTGCGCGCGCCGCCGACGACCTATCCGCCTACACGAAGGGCCCGGCGTTCGGCCAGCAGGTTGATCGGTGGATGGCCCAGCTGCGGGAATCGTACGGCGAGCGACCCGTGGGCAGCCTCCTCACCCCCGACCGGCGGGACCAGCTCCAGACCAAGGTGGATGGTTGGCTGCGGCAATTCACCGAGGGCCCGGACCTCGAGGGAGCGCTCCGGCATTTCGTGGACGTGCAGATGGAGCGGCTCAGCCAGGACGGCCAGCCACTGATCGATCGGCTGCCTCCAGGATTGGTGGGCACTGTCGAGGCGTCCATCAGTGACTACCTGCCCGTGGCCATCGAGCGCATCGGGGCGGTGCTCTCGGATCCGGAGGCCAAGGGCAAGATTCATGTTGCGCTCCGGACGGCGTTCGACCGGGCGGTCCGCGACCTGCTGTTGCATGAACGGATCCTGGCCAAGCTGGTCGTCACCGACCAGACATTCACCCGCCTGCTGGACGGACTCGAGCGCGAGGGGTTCGAGCGCTTCGCCGAGTCGCTCTCCGCGCCGGAGATGCGATTGCAGCTCACCCGTGCTGTCAACGACGGGCTCGTCAGCTTCCTGCGGATCCCGCTGCGCGACCGGCTGGCTGGCATGGGGCCGGAAAAGCGGGCGGCGCTGGCCGGCACGCTCGGGGACTGGCTGGTGAACGTGGCCCGTGACGAGACCACGCGCACGGTCGCCCATCGCGCGGTGGGCCAGTTGCTCGACGCGACCGAGCGGCGGACCTGGAACGACATCCTCGGCACGATCCCTCCGGAACGGGTCACCCGATTCCTGGCCGATGCGGCCGCTGGAGAAGAGGGGCGGCGCTGGGTCGCCGAAGCCGCCCGGGCGTCGGTCCGGGCACTGGTGCAGCGGCCGCTCGGACGTCCCTCCGCATGGCTGGGAGCGGACGCGACGAAGCAGGCGCGCGCGGCCATCCTCAACGCCGCGTGGGGCTGGACGGAGCGGCAGGTGCCGCGCGTGGTGGCGCAGTTCAATGTGCAGGACATGGTGGAGCAGAAGGTGCTGGGGTTCTCGACCCAGAGGATGGAGGAGATCATCCGCAATGTCACGCAGCGGGAGCTGACGCTCATTGTGCGGCTTGGCTACGTGCTGGGCGCGCTTGTGGGCATCGTGGCGTTCGGCGTGAACCTGCTGTTCCGGTAGCCGCGCCAGGCTCCTGGCTGCGACAGGGGGATGATGGGGGCCAGCGCAGGCGCCCTACCGTGGAGGCGCGGGCGTGGTGATGCCCGACTCATCACGAGCGGAGGGGCGCATGGGTTTGATGCCGGAGCAGAGGGAACTGGAGGCGGATATCGAGAAGGCCGCGCGGGTAGCCGACGGGCTCGCCGAGGCGGTGGGCCGGGGGCCGCACCACGCCACGGTTGCAGCACGGAAACTGACGGACGAGGAATTGACGCTCGGCCTGGCGTTCCTGTCGCGGGTCATCGAAATCGCCGCCATGTCGTCACGCGCACTGGCCGACGTCGAGCGGGAGCGCCAGCGCTCCGGCGCCAAGCTGCGGTTGAATTAGGGGAAGTTGGCCCAGCCGTTCCAATCGCCGGGCGCAACGACCACGCGCACTCCGGCATGCCCCGCCACCCGGACCGGGGTCACCGTGGTGCGGTAGCCGGGCCGGGCGCGCGCGGCCAATCGGGCCCCCGCACCTGACAGGAACCGGTCAGCGGCCCGCTGATCGTCCCACGCAGTGAGCCAGACAAGCGCGGGCCCACTGGGAGTCGGGTATAGCCGGTACCGGTCTCCGCCCCACCCGATCGGCACGGTGGTGCTGACCACTTCCGTACCGGCCAGGTCGGCAGACAGCACCGCAACCCCCAGTTCCCCCAGCACATCGCTTTCCCCGGGCCCCGCGCCCACGGTGTCCAGCGCGACCACCACCGGTTCGTCGTGACGGGCGTAGCGCAGGGGGTGGAGCACCTGCTCGGTCGAAACTGGCAGGGCGCCGCCGTATGGAGGAGCCGACGCGGCATCGGTGCGCCCGTACCAGCGCATGAATTCGGCCCCGGCCAGGTAGGGAAATATCAGGCCTTCCTGCAAGACACGCGGGGTTTCGGCAAAGACCTTCATCGAGCCGCGCGCAGTGACGAGCTGTTCCCGAAAGGATTCCCAGATGGTGTCGTCGCCAAGCAGGTCTTGACCGGGTGCCATCATTTTCATCGAGGCCAGGGTCGCCTGCCCCTCGAGGACCGCCTGGGCGGCGGCCAGGCGATCGGAATCGTCGCGTTGCCCCATGATCGAATCGAGCGGCATGTAGTCGCTCTGGAGGGCGTGGACAAGCTCGTGGGCAAGGACGAACCTGAACTGGGGCGAGTGCACGTCACTCCCTTCGAACACGAACAGCATCCCCGAATCCGGGTCGAAGAACCCCGCTACTTGTTCCTCGTACAACGATGTGAGGAGCGCTCGGATGTCGAGGCTGTCCGGCACCTGGCCGAGCAGGCGGTACACGTCGTGCATGGCGGTGAGGCGCGCTGGCGGGAGTTCCTGGTTGAGCTTCGCGGCCAGGTAGGCGGTGACCTGCGCGCGGGAGCGGACGGCATAGCGGGGGGGGGTCTTGAACGGGAGGCCCACCGTCCGTTCGACCTCCGGCCGTAGGCTGTCCACGAGGCGCCCGATCGGATCGGCCTCCTCGCCTCGCGGTCGGCCCCGGCAGGCGGCCATGGCAGCCGCCGCCAGGAGCGCGCTCGCTACAGCCCGATGTAGGCGCGGTACCATGTGATGATCGCCGGGCCGGCCAGCCAGGTGACGGCGGCGCCGAGCGAGAGGAAGACCCCGAAGGGGACCAGTTTCCTCCGGCCCAGGAGGCTGATCGGCAGGAAGATGATCGTCCCGAGGAGCGCGCCGAGAAAAATGGTCAAGAGCACGCCCTGCCAGCCGACGAACGCCCCGACCATGGCCATCATCTTCACGTCCCCACCCCCCATCGCCTCTTCCTTCAGGACGAGGTGCCCGGCAAATCCGATCAACCAGAGGATCCCGAACCCCGTCACCGCACCGAGGAGTGCCGGCAGGAGGGTCGGGAGCCCGCCGGCCAGGCTGAGGAGCAGGGCGATGGCGAGTCCGCCCCAGGTGAACTCATCGGGGATGATGTACTCTCGGGCGTCGGTGAGCGCGATGCCGAGGAGGAGCGTGAAGAACAGCGCGCCACGCAGCGCCTCGAGCGCGAGTGGGTGCTGCCAGGCCATCAGGGCCCAGATGGCGCCCGTCAGCAGCTCGACGCCGGGATACATCGGAGAAATCGGCAGCGCACAGCCCCGGCACTTCCCGCGGAGCAGCAGCCACGAGAGCACCGGGATATTGTCGTACCAGGCGATGGACATGCCGCAACGGGGGCACCGCGAGCGGGGCCGGACGACGGATTGATTCGCGGGGAGCCGCACGATGCAGACGTTCAGGAAGCTCCCGACCATCAAGCCGACGACGCCGGCAAGGATCGTCACCAGGCGTTCAAGCGTCACGCCGCACCTCGTAGAGGAGGATTCCCGCTGCCACCGCCACGTTGAGGGACTCGACTCCGGCGTGCAGCGGGATGGCCAGCCGCCGCGTGGCAACTCGATCGAGTTCGGCCCGGATGCCGGCGCCTTCATTGCCGAGGACCAGGGCGACAGGCGCGGTCAACCGCTGGCCGCCTGGGCGCTCACCTGCGCTGTCCGTGACCCACAGTACTGCGCCCACCCGTTCAACCCAGGCCAGGCATTCGGCATCGGTGGAGGAGACCGACGGCAGCCGGAAGAGCGCGCCCATCGACCCGCGCAGCACCTTCGGGTTAGTCAGTTCGGCAGTTCCCTTGAGCGCGATGAGCCCGCTGGCCCCAAGCCCGAGCGCCGTGCGTGCGATGGCGCCGACGTTGCCGGGGTCCTGCACGCCGTCGAGGACGACCACCACCTCGCCCGCCCGGGGGGCGAGCGCCTCGAGCTTCCACCCAGGTGGTTCGATGACGGCAATGACGCCCTGGGGGTGTTCCGTGTCTGCCAGGGCTGCGAGGGCGCGATCGTCCATTTCCGCGAGCGGGACGCCGGCGCCAGCAAGCGCGGTTTTGAGCGCCGCCCCTCGCGGAGTAGCTTCCAGCGCAGGGGACACCGCAGCATGGCGGATGCCCACCCGCGCCCCGAGCGCCTCCTCGACGAGCCGGACGCCCTCGGCCAGCGCCAGTCCGCGCCGCTCCCGCCCCCGGCGGAGTCGCAGGTCCCGGATCAAGGTCTCCACACCGGCCACGGCGGCACTCCTCACAGGATGAAGATGCAAATTGCATTGACGATTGCCGGATCCGACTCCGGTGGCGGGGCCGGCATCCAGGCCGACCTCAAGACATTCCACCAATTCGGCGTCTACGGCACGTCAGCCATCGTGGCGCTCACCGCGCAGAATACCCGCGGCGTGCGTTCCGTGCACGCCATCCCGGCGGAGATGGTGAGCGCCCAGCTCGCCGCCCTCGCCGAAGACCTCCCGCCCGCCGCCCTCAAGACGGGAATGCTGGCGAGCGCCAAGGTGGTCGGCCAAGTCGCCGCGGCCATCCGCGAGTACGGCTGGACCCGGGTCGTTGTGGATCCGGTGATGGCGGCCACCTCCGGCGATCGCCTCCTCGAACCCGGCGCCGACGCGGTGATCCTCGAACAGCTGCTTCCGCTCGCGACCCTGGTGACACCGAACCTGGAGGAGGCGGCCATTCTCTCCGGGATGCCGGTCGATGACGTGACCTCGATGGAGCGTGCCGGCCGCCGGATTCTGGAGTCAGGAGCCCGCGCGGTGCTGGTGAAGGGAGGGCACCTGCCGGGAGCAACACTGGTCGACGTCCTGGTGACGGCGCAGGGCATCCAGCGCTTTGCCCATCCACGATTGCCCACCACCTCCACGCACGGCACCGGCTGCACCCTCTCCGCCGCGGTCACGGCGGGCCTCGCGCTCGGACGCGACCTCGAGACCGCCGTGTCCGATGCACTCGACTACGTGCACCGTGCGCTCCTGGCGGCACCCGGCCTCGGCGGCGGCCACGGGCCCCTGCAACACGGCGTTCCGCCCCGGGCGTAGTCGGGGCGCACGGCGCACCCCTACACCCGCGCCACAATCCCCTCGATCAGGTCGCCGAGTCGCCGTCCGACCCGCCCAGCCGTCTCCATCACTTCCGCGTGGCTGAGCTTGGTGGCCGAGACCCCCGCGGCGGCGTTTGTGATGGTCGAAATACCCAGACAGCGCATGCCGCGCGCGTGCGCCACGATGACTTCCGGCACCGTACTCATCCCCACCGCATCGGCACCCAGTTGCCCCAGCATCCGGATCTCGGCGGGCGTCTCGTAACTCGGGCCCAGCAGCCAGGCATAGATCCCCTGTTCCAGTTGGAGTCCCTGCGCCCGCGCGACCTGGAGGGCCAGCGCCCGGAGACCAGGATCATAGGCGGCGGACATATCGGGAAAACGCGGCTCCCCCGCGACGACCGGCCCGACCAGCGGATTCTGGCCGGTGAGGTTCAGGTGATCGGTGAGGAGCATGAGCGTCCCGGGCAGGAAACTGGCCCGGATGCCTCCGGCGGCGTTGGTGGCGAGGAACGTCTTGACCCCCAGCTCGGCAAAGACCCGAACCGGTAGCGCGGCGGCGGCGGCCGAGTGCCCCTCATACAGGTGAAACCGGCCGCTTTGCGCCAGCACGGACCGGCCGGCCAGCGTGCCGGCCACGAGTTCGCCCCGGTGGCCCTCCACCGTCGGCACATGAAACCCGGGAATGTCGGCGTAGGAAATGCGCACCGCATCAGTCAGGCGCTCTGCCAGGCCGCCGAGGCCGGAACCGAGGACGATGGCGATGTTCGGCGCGCGGTGGCCCAATCGGCCCCGCACCGCCGCGACGGCCGCCAGCGTGGCCGATCCCATCAGACGAGCATCCCCGCCAGCGACGCGGACATGAAGGCGGCCAGGTTGCCGGCGATCATGGCGCGCAAACCCAGCTGTGCGATTTCGCCGCGGCGCTCGGGCGCGAGCCCGCCGATGCCGCCGATCTGGATGGCGATCGAGGAGAAGTTGGCGAACCCGAGCAGGGCGTAGGTGGCAATGATGGCGCTGCGGGGCGCCAGTGAAACGCCGCTGCCGAGGTCCCCGGCGAACTGGGCGTAGGCCACGAATTCGTTCAGGGAAGTCTTGATGCCGATCAGCCCACCCACGTATGCGGTGTCCTGCCACGGCACGCCCATCACCCAGGTGAGCGGCCGCAGCAGCTGGCCGAGGAGGAACTGCAGGCTGAGCGGCTCACCCGTCAGCCGCAGCACGGACGACCCGAACCACTGCAGGCCGAAATTCAGCATTGCGACCAGCGCGACGAACGCCATCAGCATGGCGGCGACATTGATGGCCAGCTGCACGCCCTGCGCGGCGCCGCCTGCCGCCGCCTCGATGACGTTCGCCTCGGTCCGCGCGACTTCCAGCTTGAGCGTGCCCTTCGTGAGCGGCTCGCCGATTTCCGGGCGGATCATCTTGGACAGGAGCAGTCCGGCCGGCGCATTCATGACGCTGGCGGCCAGAAGGTGCGCCGCAATGTTCGGGAACGTGCCTTGCAGCATCCCGACGTAGGCCGCCAGCACTCCGCCGGCCACGGTGGCAAAGCCGCCAACCATGACCGTGTTGAGCTCGGACGACGTGAACGTCTTCACGAACGGTTTGATCAGGAGCGGCGCTTCGGTCTGTCCCAGGAAAATGTTTCCTGCGGCGGAGAGGGTCTCCGCGCCCGAGGTACGGAGGGTCTTCTGCATGACCCAGGCGATCCCCTTGACCACGGCCTGCATGATGCCGAGGTAGTAGAGGACCGACATGAGCGCGGAAAAGAAGATGATCGTGGGCAGCACGTTGAAGGCGAAGAAAGCGCCGGTGTTCGCCACCATCCCCGCGGCGGTGTCGAGGCCGCCGCTGGATCCGGCCACGCCGACCGGCACGTTGGACTGGACCAGGTTGCCGAAGACGAACCGGGCGCCTTGCTCCTGGAAACCGAGCAGCCCGGTGATGGCCCGCCCGACGGCGTTGAATACCGCCTTGCCTGGGCCCGTCTTCAGTACGATGATGCCGAAGAGTGCCTGGAGCGCGAGTCCCGAGCCGACCAGGCGCCAGTCGATCTTTTTGCGGTCGTATGAAAGGAGGTACGCCAGGCCAAGCATCGTCGCAATCCCCACCAGTCCGATCAGGCGGCTGGAGAGCGGCGTGTCGAGCCCCGCCTGGGCAGCCGCCAGGCGCTCGGCGGCGGTCTGCACCTGCCAGAGGGCAATCATCGGATGGCTTCCAACTCGGCACTCACTTCGGTAAGCAGGGCCTGCCGATCGGGCCACGGCAGGAACGAGGACGCGAACCCATTGAGGATCATCCGGTCGATCTCCTCGCGTGTGAAGCCGAGCTCGGTGTGGGCCAGCCAGTACTCCCGGGAGAGCGTGGTCCCGCTCATCAGCCAGCTGTCGGTGCAGAGTGTCACGTTGAGTCCGGCGTCGAAATAGCGCCGCACCGGATGGTCGGCGATCCGAGGGACAGCCCGGGTCTGGAGATTGCTGCTCAAGTTGGTCTCGACCAGGATCCGGCGGTCCCGCACGTAGTCCTGCAGCACGGGATCCTCGCCGAGCCGAGTCCCATGTCCGAGCCGGTTCGCGTGGCAGGTCTGGACGGCGTCCGCCACCGAAGCGGCTCCCGCCGCCTCGCCGGCGTGGACCGTGATGCCGAGACCACCGGCCATTGCGGCGTCGAAGGCGGCGCGGTGCGCTCCAGGCGGTCGGCCGTGTTCACCGCCGGCCAGGTCGAACCCCACGACGCCGCGGGACCGATTGGCGACCGACCGTTCCGCCAGCCGAAGCGACACCGCCGGGTCGAAGTGGCGGAGGGAGCAATTGATGATGCCGGTCCGCACGCCGAAGTCACGCTCGCCGCGCGCGAGCCCGCGCCATTCCGCCCCGATCGCCTCATCCACGCTGAGCCCGCCGCGCGTACTCAGTTCCGGACAGTAGCGCACCTCGAGAAGCCGCAGGTGGTCCCGCGCGGCGTCCTCCACCATCTCATAAGCCACCCGCTCGATGGACTCGGGCGTCTGGAGCAGTGCGATGGTGATGTCGAAGCGCCGCAGGTAGCCATCAAGATCCGCGGCGTCGTCCACCAGCATGTGGCGCCGGAGGCCGTCCACGTCGCGGGTCGGGAGTTCCACGCGCGCGGCGCGGGCGAGGTCGACCATCGTGCCTGGTCGGAGCGAACCATCGAGGTGGACGTGCAATTCCGCCTTCGGCAGGCGGCGGAGGAGCTCAGGAGTCAGCATCGGTTCCAGCGGCTCGCCGGGCGCTCGCCGCCGCGCGGAGGATGTCGCCGGTCACCAGGACGGTGTCGGGCGCCACCGGCAACCCGCGCGCATCCGTGAGGGCCACGGCTGCCGCCCCTGTCGCGAGGGCGGGATCGAACCCGGCCGCGGCGTCAGCCGCCGTGGCGCCCCGCGGCACCTCGACCCGTTGCCCGTTCACGAAGACGGGGATGATGTCCTTCACCGGGGAACGGAGGTGAATCGGGAATCCTCCGGGGGCCGGACCGGCCGCGGGAGTCGGCGGAGGTATACCTGCATGACCTCGATGTCACTCATGCCGGCCGCGACCTGGGGAGCGCCTCGCAGCATCGCGTATCCGCCTTGCCCCGCGGCCAGGAATGAACTCGTGGCCAGGGTGTAGTGCCCCTCGTCCTTCGGCCGCTTCCCGTTGGCCAGGCGCAAGTCGCGGACTCGCTGGCCCGCGGGCCGCGCGGCATCGTAGGTAACCTGC
>Ga0315283_10005499_pt1 | contig 11200 bp, 7 predicted proteins | sample YL17G09_0_MG_FD_204541 | JGI IMG/M metagenome (GOLD analysis project Ga0315283, IMG submission 204541) | Sediment microbial communities from Yellowstone Lake, YNP, Wyoming, USA - YL17G09_0 | ecosystem: Environmental > Aquatic > Freshwater > Lake > Sediment | place: USA: Wyoming | collected...
GCTGCCCTTCACCATGGCTTTATCAATCCGTGATTTGATGATCTCCTGCCTGACGTCATAGGCGCCGTCCACATCAAACCGCTTTTCATCAAATCGGAAACGAATAGAAAGGGGCGTGTGATTGACCAGGATAAGGTGAGCCGTTTCAAGGGGCACCTCGAGCTCGGTCTTCAATTGCTCAGTATGCCACGCGATCCCGCAGGAGACCATCAGTTGCCATAATCTGAGATTCTCGAGATACAGTTCATTGAACACTCCTTTTTCAACAAGGCTGGCACCCACGTAGATGAGGTAATCCACCCCATCGGTCTGGTGCTTCTCAAAGTAGTGGGGAAACACCGACTGGGCTTCGACCTGTTCCCGGTCCAGATAAAGGGAGATCCTTTTATTGAGAAGCGACACGCTCTCTTCGAATTCCCTGCGCTTGCGATAGACGGTACCCAATCTGGCATCGAGAGCGGACTGATACCCTTCAATGGCCTGGCGGACTTGCGGGCTGAAATCCTGAAAAGGGACAAAGAGGGGTTCAACATCTGTCTTAAGCATCTTGATGACGGAGGCTTCATCTCCGGAGCTCAAGCCTCCACGCAGCCGCTCCAGTTGTCTTCCCAGGCGGTGGCCGAGCTCTTCAAGAATAGGCATCGATCTTGCCTCGCTTGCCAGTTGGAGCACCCTGAGAGCCAAACCCAGTTGCTCTTCTAAATCACTCTGCACGGCCCGGTTTCGTTCTTCGGAAGACCCACGAATGTCAGAGATGGCATAGAGAGGGTAAACATCTCTAAAGACGATCGGCTCAAGATCAGACACCTGTCCCATTCTGATTCTATCCAGATGATGAAACGCCGCATCGTGGAAGCGCCATTCCACTGCGGGATGCACGGCGGTACATTTGTGCTTGATAACGCTCTGTATCTGATGGTCCGTCTCATCCAGTGCCCTTTTGACGGCCAAGGCGAATAGGGGAATGATTTGGTTCATCAACATCAGGTCCTCGGGGCCGAATTCCCCGGGGTTCGGTGAGGCGATGTCGAGGGTTCCGATCATCCTTCCCTGGTAAGTCAGAGGCGCAATGAGAAGCGATCTGGCGCCGCCCTGGAAAACGGCTTCCTCAGCTTTTGTCCGGAGCGTCTCTTCCTTGAGATCCCGGATAATGAGAATCCTGTTTTCCGCGAATGCCCGTTCATAGGAAGATCCTTCAAATTCGCTAAGGGGCAGGTGCAGGGACCCTGAAAAAACGGAACTGCCGGAAAGATCGCATCCCACATTTAAGAGCATAACCTGATCGCCCTTGATCGCCGCGAGGCCGGCGACGAGGCTCGGACAACGAAACAGGGTGCGGAGCTTTTGCTGGAGCAGCTGAAAACCGCTCTGGGAGAAGATGGATTCCTGGTCGATAAGGCTTCTCTCCAGTGCGGAGATGATTTCAGACTGGGTCACATCGAATACGTAAAGAGAACCGAAGCCGCTGAATTCAAAGTTCTCAGGCGGCAGGATCTCCCGAAGGACAGCCGGGTTTGTCATATTTTCGAAAATTCTTGAACGCTCTTGTTCGGTGAGCTCTTTGAGTTTGCCTTTGGGGTGCACTTCAATAAACCGGAGGTTGGGTTTTATCCTGAGGTAAAGATCGAGTCCCGTCTCCGGATCGGGAACCACCTGGATGATCGGATAGTCTATGTTCCGATGAATCCCGTAGCATTTCTCCAGAATCAGGAAATAGGCCTTGAGAATGCGACCCATGAAGTAATTCTCTTCTCCCATAAGAGGCCTGCTTTTGAAGGAACCGTCGTCATTCAGGAGGAGACGCTTGAATGAGGGAGAGGTGTAAACCGGCAGGAGGATGAAAGGCACAAAGGCGCCTACCAGGTCGGTTTTCCAGAAGGCTGGAGGAAACACCAGACTCATCAAGCTCTTGAGCAGGTCCTGGTGCTGGTCCAAAACGGCGAGATCTTCTATGGGTTCAAGGAGTTCAGGAGCTCTTTGAAGCCTGGCTTCAAGGCTTTCTGCCAGGCAACTCCCATATTCGAGATTGGCGGCAATGTTTCGGCGCCAGAACTCGATGAGGGGTCTCAAACTGAACACGCAACGAAACGGGTATTCTGTGAGACTCGGATTCATGATGACAACTCCCTTGGCAAGGGTCGGTGGGGTTCCAACGCTCATACCATTAGACGGGTAGCATCATAGCACGAAATGCGGTATTAAGGTAGTGGAGGTGATTGCCATGAACAGATGGGGTCTTATCAGGGCGAAAAATGCGATGCTCCTGGCCAACATCGCTTCCAACGCCGTGGGCGTCTGTGTTGTTCTTTTCTTGAGTGAAACCATCGGGTCACCCTCTTCAGAGATTACTGAACTGACGCTTCGAATCAACCGGTTCTTTGTTCCATGTTCTTTCCTCTTGCCCGTGGTGCTCACCCTCCTTTATGAAAAACCCATCAGGTCCTATCTTAGGAACGTGTCTCACCAGAAGAGGGTGACGGAAAAAGAGACGATGGAGGCCCGCCGAAGACTGCTGAACGAGCCGTTCTTCCTGATCGCCCTGGATATGGGGATATGGCTCGCTGCTGCCGTGCTCTACGCCGTTTTGTTTTCGGCCCATGGCGGAGACTGGCCTGTGATACAGACCGCCTTCTTGCTCAATTCCCATGCCGGTCTGATTACCACAACCGTTGCCTTTTTCGTTTTTGAATTTGTCATGCAACGCCGAGTCGTGCCTTATTTGTTCCCGGAAGGGAGCCTCTCTACAACTCCCGGGACCATTCGCATCAGGATTCGAGTCCGGTTAGTGGCCTTTCTCTTTGCCAGCAATTTGATCCCGTTCGTGACCTTCCTATATGCCGTGCACAGCTCGTTTCAAAGTCGTCGTGACCCGGTTGAAATCCTCGGACAACTGCAGACGACCATTATTTCCGAAGCGCTGATTTTCATGGGTGTGGGAGTTTGGCTGGTCTACCTCGTGAGCAGCAACATGACTCGCCCACTGCAAGAGACGGTCCGGGTGCTCCAGCAGGTCAGGAACGGCCAATTTGAAAATAAAGTTCGGGTCACCTCCAATGACGAGATCGGTTACACGGGGGACGTGATCAACGAGATGACGGAAGGACTCAAAGAGCGGGACTTCATCAAAGAAGTCTTCGGCAAGTATGTTTCCAAGGAGATCCGGGATGAAATCCTTTCAGGGAAAGTTACCCTGGACGGCGAACTCAGGCAGGTGACGCTTCTGTTTGCGGACCTCCGGAACTTCACGCCCATGGTCGAAACCACGCCCCCTAAAGAGGTGGTGAAAATCATCAACAGTTACTTCAGGGAAATGGACGAGGCCATCAATCACCACCATGGACTGGTGATCCAGTACATCGGCGATGAGATCGAAGCGGTCTTCGGCGCGCCCATTTACCGAAACGACCATCCTGTCTTGGCCGTGCGGGCCGCTCTTGAAATGAAGGAGCGCCTGCGCGGGGTGAATCGGGAACTGAATCGGCGAGGCTATCCGGATCTGTTCCACGGCATAGGAATTCATACGGGTGAGGTTTTGGCCGCCAACATCGGCAGCCCGGAGCGTCTTTCCTACGCTCTGGTCGGGGATACCGTGAACCTGGCCTCGCGGGTCCAGGGACTGAACAAGGAGTTCGGGACGGAGATTCTCATCACGGCGGCTACCAGAGCCGCTTTGAATGGGGATTTCTCTCTAAGGGAGTTGCCGGCGACGCCGGTGAAAGGCAAGAGCGGGCTGGTCGAACTCTACGCGGTGGAGTAAGGGGAAACAAGGACGGAAACGCTATTCTCGTAACTTCTCAATAAATCCGGGAGCACTGTGGAACGCCGTGTTGTCTGGATTCCGGCTTTCGCCGGAATGACGTGCACTTGGACCTCTTGGTCATTCCGGCGAAAGCCGGAATCCATAGAACTTACATGGACTTATTGAGAAGTTACCTATTCTCCCCTTAACGGCTTGATATAAGATCATTCTTGACACGGGACCAATATTTTTCTAATAAGAACCCATTGATTTCCTAATGGTTCACATAGGTCAACGCTCGATATCCAATAGTGATTTGAAGAGGGGGATATGGCCGTATCCGAGAAAATAGTATGTCAGGATCTCGGCGGTAAGAAAGATAGCGAACAGGCTGAACCGCCATTATTGAGAAAAGGTAGATGCTTTACCAGGAGCAGAGAAATACAGGCCCTGGGCCTCTATCCCTATTTCAGACCCATCTCTTCTGCCCAGGACACTGAAGTGATCATCGAAGGGCAGAAGGTGCTGATGCTGGGGTCCAACAGTTATTTGGGCTTAACCAATCACCCGGAAATCAAGCAGGCCGTTCACACAGCCGTGGATAAATACGGTTCAGGCTGTGCAGGATCGCGCTTCCTGAACGGCACGTTGGACATCCATCTGGAGCTGGAGGAGGCTCTGGCCCGGTTCGTTGGGAAGGAATCAGTGCTCCTTTATTCGACCGGTTTTCAGGCCAACTTCGGCACCATCAGTACCATGGTGGGGCGCGGGGAATACGTCGTCGCCGACAAGGAGGACCACGCCAGCATTATGGACGGTTGCTTGTTGTCCCTGGGCACCTTCATGCGCTACAACCACAATGACATGGCCGGCCTTGAAAACTGTCTCAGGCGGATCGATACGGCAGCCGGCAAGCTCATTGTTGTGGACGGGGTTTTCAGCATGTCCGGGGACATCGCGCGGCTTGAGCACATTGTATCGCTTGCGGAAACCTATCGTGCCGCCGTCATGGTTGATGACGCTCACGGCATCGGCGTGATGGGGAAGAACGGGCGCGGCACGTGCGATCATTTCGGACTCACCAATCGCGTCCACATTATTATGGGAACCTTCAGCAAATCGCTTGCTTCCCTTGGCGGATTCATCGCCTCTGATGCAGACACCATTAGATACTTGAAACACCATTCCCGCAGCCTCATCTTCAGCGCCAGCATGACGCCGGCCAATGCCGCTGCGGTATTGGCGGCCCTGAAGATCATGCAGCGCGAGCCCGAACGGATTGAACGCCTATGGCGAAATACACACCTGATGAAAGAGGGGTTGTTGGGTCTCGGATTTGATCTTGGCGCCAGTCAAACCCCTATCCTGCCGATTTTCTGTTATGAAGATGAAAAAACCTTGCTCATGGCCATGCGGCTTCACCAGGAAGGTGTTTTTGTCAATTCTGTCCTGCCTCCGGGCGTTCCGCCGAACAAATGCCTCATCCGCATCAGCCTGATGGCCACCCACACGGAGAATCAGATACAGACTGCGCTTGAAAAGCTGAAAAAAGTCGGCAAGGAGCTCGGCCTGATCTGATACGAACGCACCTATTCGTTCCAAATCAGGATGCCCCCTCACCCGCCCTCTCCCCCGCGACGGGGGAGAGGAGAAGGGCGAGGGGGATGAGGGAGGTTCGATGACGCAGGTTTTCGTAAAGCCGGCTGAATCCATCCGGGATTTGAATGCCTTTATCCGCTTTCCGCTCCGGCTCTACCGCGGGGACCCCTTTTTTGTGCCCCATCTTCTCTACGAACGCAGAAAATTCTTCAGGCCGTCCAACCCCATTTTTCAATTCACGGATGTCACTTATTTTCTGGCACGTGCCGAAAACGGCCAGGTAAAGGGGCGGGCCACGGCCCACATTAACCACCGGCACAACGAACATGCAGGCGAGAAGGCGGGCTTCTTCGGGTTTTTTGAATGTATTGACGATCAGGCGGTTGCATCGGCCCTGATGAGGGCGGCTGAAAACGCCCTTCGGGATCGGGGCATGAAGGTTATCCGGGGGCCCTTCAATTTTTCGACCAATGAGGAATGCGGCTTTCTGGTCCAGGGGTTCGACCGTTCGCCGGCCTTGATGATGCCTTACACCAAGCCGTATTACCCTGATTTCATGACCCGCCTGGGCTACAGCAAGGTAAAAGATCTTCTAGCCTATGAGTACGCATACCAGGGGAGCATCCCGGACTATCTCGTGCGTCTCAGACGACGCATCCAGGAGCGCAAACAGATCGTGATCCGTTCCATCAACATGCGCCGCTTTGAAGAAGACCTGGCCGAGATATTCAGGATTTACAATGCTGCGTGGTCGCAAAACTGGGGATTCATCCCAGTAACGGAAGACGAATTCCGTTACACCGCCCGGGAACTCAAGCCCATTGTAGACCCCTCGGTGGTCCTGATCGCGGAGAAGGAGGGGAAGCCTGTGGCTTTTTCCGTGAGCCTGCCGGATTACAATGTCCTGCTGAAAAAGATGCACGGCCGGCTGTTTCCCTTCGGATTCCTGCACTTACTCTTCGGCCGCAAGACCATAGGGAGAGTGCGAACGCTGTTGCTGGGAGTGGCTGCCGAATACCGGCTGAGCGGCATCGAAGTGCTGCTCATTCACGAGAGCTTTGAGAAGGGACTATCCAGGGGATACCGGACGGGTGAAATGTCGTGGATTCTGGAAGACAACGTGCTGATGCGCAGACCCCTTGAGCGCATGGGGGCACAAATCGGGAAAGTCTACCGCATTTACGAGAAAGCCCTATGAAAGTATTTCTGACGGGCGCCAGCGGGTTCGTGGGAAGTCATGTGCTCGATTCATTGAGTGCCGGGCATCACGAGGTCTCCATTCTGTTGCAGCGTACGAGCAACACCCGCTTTGTTTCCCGCCGCCTTCCTGAAGTGACCGTCCATTACGGTTCGCTGGAAGATTTGCAGGTGCTGAAAGCGGCCATGTCCGGGATGGAAGCGGTGATCCACTGCGCCGGCAAAACCAAAGCTCTGCGTTCATCCGAATTTTACCGGGTCAATCAAGCAGGGACCGGCAACATGGTCATGGCCGCAAACGCCTGCCGTGAATCCGTGCGACACCTGGTTTACATTTCCAGCCAGGCGGTCAGCGGACCGAGTGTATTAAGTTGCCCTGCTGAAGAGACCGGTGACCCGCGTCCGGTTTCCGTTTACGGGCACAGCAAACTGCTCGGCGAAATCGAGGTCCGCCATTACTGCCGCGTGCCCTGGACCATCCTGCGGCCCGCGGCTGTGTACGGCCCGAGGGATACCGAGTTCCTGCCCGTTTTTCAAAAAGTTAAGCAGCGCGTGATGCCTCTGCTCTCGGGCGCCAAGCGCGCCCTCAACATGGTTTATGCGCAGGACGTGGCGGCTGCGGTCCTCTGCTCCCTCATGCATGAGCGAGGCGCCGGTGGAATCTACCATGTGGCTGCCGAACCCCCGTGCACTGACGAGGAATTCATGCAGGAGATTGCCGCGCAGCTGCGGTGTCGCCCGCTGCGCCTCCCTATCCCCCGTTCCGGCCTATACCTCGCCTGTGTGATCCATGAAATCCTGTCCCGGATGACGGGCCGGCCGAACATCCTGAGCCGGCAAAAGCTCCCGGAACTCCTGGCGCCCGGCTGGGTTTGCAGCACCGATCGGATCAGGAACGACCTCGGATTCACGGCCTCTACCTCCCTGAGGGAGGGCGTCACGCACACGCTGGAGTGGTACCGCAGGGAAGGGTGGGTTTAGGCATGACCCCATGGGCCGGCATAACCCGGAGCTACCGTTTCGTCGATTACGCCACCCAGATCTACCTGTTTCTGGTGGGAGCGCTGATCCTCTTCTTTCACAACGAAAGGGTTCCTAACTTTCAATTGCTGCTTCTGGCCCACGGGGCAGGCATTTTGGTCATTCATGCCTTTATCGTCGGGACCGCACGTTTACCCGCCTTCGCAGAAAGCCCCGTCCGGAAGGGTGGGGATGAATGCGAAAAGGGTATCCACCGCAGCCTCTTGACCGCCATAGCTTCAGCGGCGGCGGTTGGCGAAGGTGGATCTGCTTCGGCGGGTTCCGCCGAAGATGTGAAGATGCCCCGTGCGGCAGCACGGGGAGCTTCACCGGGGGACGGGGTGCTGTCATTTTTCCGGCACTTTTATCCCCTGTTACTTTATGCCTTCCTCTATCGCGAGTCGGAACAGCTGAACCTCATGTTCGTGAACCAGTACCTGGACCCGGCTTTTGTCGCGCTTGAGGAAAGGATTTTCGGGTTTCAGCCGGCCGTTGTCTTCATGAGCGCTTTTCCTCATCCGGTGGTCAGCGAATTTTTCTACATGAGCTACTTTTCGTATTATGTCATGATCGCAGGGGTTGGGCTGGCGCTTTTCTTTCGGGACAGAGAACAGTTTTGGCATTATGTCGCCATTCTTTCCTTTGTCTTCTATGGTTGCTTTCTGGTCTTCATCTTCTTACCTGTGGCCGGGCCGCCGGCCTTCTACATGGAGATACCCAGGTTTGTTGATCAGCATCGACTTCCTTATTATCCCCTTGAATTTCCGCCGGGCATTACATCCGGTCCGTTCTTTAATTTGATGAAGATTCTTTACAGGTTCTTTGAATCGGGCGGGGCCGCATTTCCGAGCAGCCACGTGGCGGCAGCCGTGTGTGCGCTCTTTTTTTCATGGAGGTATCTGACGCGGGTTCGGCACCTGATCCTTGCGGCGACGGTTGCTCTGAGTTTCGCTACGGTCTACTGCAGGTATCATTATGCGGTGGATGTGTTTGCCGGTGCGGCAACGGCAGCAGTGCTTATCCCTGTGGGGGAGTGGCTGTACCGAAGATACTAGAATTTTGCTTCCGGTTTTCTTTGCATGATGCGAAGAAGTCGGAGCCTTCTGCAAACAGCTATTCAACCGCAGAATGTCGAACAAGGAATGATGAATGTCGAAGGAAACCTGACTGGCTGCGATACTTCGTCATTCGAAATTCGGTGTTCGATATTCGATATTCAATTCAGCCCATACAACATGATAAAATCAAAAGTGATCGCAAAAGAGACAGGAGGAAGGGTCTCAGTGCAGGATCTGGCTCAGGAACAACTTGGTTCTATCGAGCTGGGGATGGCTGAAGAACTCCTCCGGGGTATTCGCTTCGACAATCTTCCCATAGTCCATGAACAGAACTCTGTGGGCAACGCTCTTGGCAAAACCCATCTCGTGGGTCACCACGATCATGGTCATGCCTTCCTTTGCAAGCTCGATCATGACGTCGAGCACTTCTTTGATCATCTCCGGGTCCAGAGCCGAGGTCGGCTCGTCAAAGAGCATGACCTTCGGGTTCATGCAGAGACTTCGGGCAATGGCCACTCGCTGCTGCTGTCCACCGGACAGTTGACCGGGATATTTCTTCGCTTGCTCGGCAATGTGGACCTTTTCCAGGCAAAGCATGGCCGCCTCTTCCGCCTGTTTCTTGGGGACCTTTCGAACCCACAAAGGACCGAGGATTAAATTGTCCACGATGTTGAGATGAGGAAAAAGGTTGAAGTGCTGGAACACCATGCCCACTTCTGCTCGGATTTTCTCGATGTTCTTAATATTGTTGGTCAGCTCGATACCATCCACAATGATCCGCCCCTTCTGATGCTCTTCCAGGCGATTAATGCACCGGATCAGCGTCGATTTCCCCGAGCCAGAGGGACCGCAGATGACGATCCGCTCCTGCCGTTGAACGGTGAGGTCAATTCCCTGAAGCACATGGAACTCAGCAAACCACTTATGAACATCGATGAATTCTATCATCGCTTCGTTCGATGGATTCCTTTCCTCTTTCTTCGCCAGTTCCTCGCTCATAAACACCTCTCAGACGCTAGAATGAATGGAGTGATGGAGTATTAGAATAACCAGGAGTACTGGAGTATTGGAGTACTGGAGTGTTGGGGTACTACTTCTCAGTCTATTGTTTTGCATTACTCCATTACTCCAATACTCCATTTGCTTTATCTTCCGGTGGAGAGCTCCTTTTCCAATTTTCTGCTGTAGTTGGACATGGAAAAACAGCCTAAGAAGTACAGGAGCCCGATGAAAAGATAGGCTTCACGGCTAAATCCCATCCATTCCGGGTTGGAGAGCACGGTCTGGGTGGTCCGGAGTATATCAAAGAGCGCAATGATCACCACAAGAGACGTATCCTTGAATGCGGAGATGAGGATACTCACGGAGGGCGGAATCACAATCTTCAGGGCCTGTGGAAGGATGATCAACCTCATGGTCAGAAGGTAGTTCAAGCCCAACGACTCTGCCGCTTCGTATTGACCCCTGGAGATACCCTGCAGCCCTCCACGTACCACCTCGGCAATATAGGCGGCAGTAAAAAGGATGATCGCCATCTGCGCTCGCAGGATCTTATTGAAGGTGACGCCTTCCGGCAAGAACAGAGGAAAGATGATGGAAGACATGAAGAGAAGGCTGATCAGGGGGACGCCGCGGATGAGCTCGATGTAGAGGATAGACATGATTTTGACGGCAGGCATTTTCGAACGCCGGCCCAGGGCCAAAATCACTCCCAGGGGATAAGCGGCGGTCAGGCCGAACACGGCGAGCAGGAGGGTGAGGGGCAAGCCACTCCACTGCGTGCTTTCAACGTGCGTGAGCCCGAAGATCCCACCCGTCATGAGGAGCCCCATCAAAATCAACCCCACGATCCATGCATAGCCGAGCGACTTTTTCCAGTGTGTTCTGTCTCTGCTGTAAAAGAAAAGACCAAACAGGATGAGCATCGCCACGAGGGGGCGCCACTGCAGTTCCTGAGGATAAAACCCGAACAGGATAAAGCGGAAGTTGGCGGTGATGACGGACCAGCAGGCGCCGGCTGCCTGTTTGCAGGCCTGGCTGCCGCTAACCCAGACACTGTCAATAAAAGCCCACCGGACAAGAGGAGGCACGACCTTACCGAGGAGGAAGAGGGTCACAAGGCTGAGAATAGAGTTGAAGACGCTGTTAAAGAGGTTCGCTCTAATCCACCCGATAAGGCCGACACTGGTCACCGGAGGTCTTATATGGTCGGCATCAATGGTTTTTGAAAGGGTTTGCATCTCGACTTCTTCTTTACCGCCGTGCACTTTGCGTTTACCCGCCGTCCCTGTGGCGGGCCTTGAACCCCCTCACCCCGCCCTCTCCCCCAAGCTGGGGGTGAGGGGGAACTCTCAGTGGTCAAAAGCAAAAGTGCGTTTGTTTAAGTCTGTTATCTCTCCACCAGGGCCACGCGCTTGTTGTACCAGTTCATGAAAGCAGAGGTCGAGAGGCTGAAGACAAGATAGACAGCCATAATGAGGGCAACGCCTTCAATGGACTGGCCTGTTTGGTTTATGGTTGTGTTGGCGACCGAAACGAAGTCCGGATATCCTATGGCCACAGCCAGGGAGCTGTTTTTAGTCAGGTT
>Ga0315283_10005509_pt1 | contig 11190 bp, 6 predicted proteins | sample YL17G09_0_MG_FD_204541 | JGI IMG/M metagenome (GOLD analysis project Ga0315283, IMG submission 204541) | Sediment microbial communities from Yellowstone Lake, YNP, Wyoming, USA - YL17G09_0 | ecosystem: Environmental > Aquatic > Freshwater > Lake > Sediment | place: USA: Wyoming | collected...
GATCGCCGGACGGCCGTAACGCGCGTGGATGCGCGGGCCGGGGAACCTGCCGTCGAAAGCCCAGCAGTCGTCGGGCGGCAGCTCGCGGTGCCAGGTGTACGCCGCCGGCTTGTTGTCGATGAGGTAGGTGTCGACATTGCTCGGGTCATAGAACTGCGCCCACTTCTGGTGCGTCACGCGGCCCATCTCGCCCAGCGCACTCTGCACCGGTCCCGTGGGGGCCACATCCAAAAGGCTGGGCTGCTTGACCGGGAGCATCGGAAGCTCCTCGATCCACGGTGTCGTGTACGGGCTCTTCGGCGTGCTGTCGGCACCTGCGGCGCGGGCGCTCAGTCCGTATTTCGCGATCAGAAATCCCGAACTGGTCAGGAGTCCGAGTTTCATGAGGTCGCGCCGGCTCAGTTTGGCATTGATGATTTCCTGCCGGTTCAGCCGGGCAGTTTCGCAGAGCTTCTCTTTCGATGTGGCCATGGCATGGATCCCCCGTTTACTAGCCATGAGATCAGTCAGTGAAGGTGACATGAATCTGGACCGTCATGCGGCCGGCAGAGCCAGGTCAGCGCGTTACGACCAGTTTGAGGCTCGTATGTTTTCCGGCATTGCTGCTCACCAGGAAGTACACGCCGCTGGGAACCGCCTGACCGGCATCGTCTTGACCATCCCATGTGAGAACCTGGCGTCCGGCATTCAACGCGCCGGGCGAGAGCCGACGGATACGGCGGCCGGCCACGTTGATCAGGTTTACCTCCACGGACGCGCCGGTCGAGGGCATCACGAACGAGACTTTCAGCGCGCCGCTCCTGTAGGGCTGAGGCCACGCTGCGAGCTCACCTGCCGGGACCACACGCGATTCGACCACCGCCGGGCGGCTGTCGAACTGCGCGCCGGCCGACACGACGCGGAACGCACTCTGGCCCACCGCCGTGTAGGCGATCACCGGCAGACCGGAGCGAGTCAGCGCGAGCGACGTGTTGCGGCCGGTCGCACCGTCCGCGTCCACCGTCACGACCATCCAGACGCCATCCTGATGGGTCACGTACTTGAGCGTCTGGGCGCCGGCGTTCATGTAGCTGATGTGCGGAGAGCCCTGGGTATCCAGCGCGAGCGAGGAGTAGGCACCCACGTTGTCCGTGGCATCCACGGTCTCGACGACCCAGCCGTCGGGTGTCTGGGAGGCGAACTTGAGCGTCCCCTCCTGAAGGCTGTAGTAGCTGATGCGGCCGTTGCCTGCAGGGTCCAGCTTGAGCGAGGTGTGCTCGCCCACGTCACCTGCGGTATCCACCGTTTCGAGGTCCCAACCCGTCGCCAGCTTTACCCCGAACTTGAGATCGGCATTGGCGATGTCCTGGTAGCTGATGTGCGGACGTCCGGCGGCATCGAAGGCGAGCGAGGAATAGTGGCCGACGTTGGGAATGAAATCGGGCACGGCCGCCCGCCCGCCATGCTGGCGCAGCGCTTCAATTGGCTCAGCCTCCACCCCGGTCATCCCATCGTCCACGGTCTCCACGCTCCACTCACCGCGCAGGCTGGCGTAGCGCAGGCTCCTCTTCTCGGCGTCGTGGTAGCTGATGCCGGGGTTGTCCTGAGCGTCGAGGGCGAGCGAACAGTAGTGCCCTGCGCCAACGGAGGGATCCACCACCATCGTCTGCCACTCGCCATCCAGGCGCGCCGCATACTTGAGCACTCCCTGGTCGACGTCGTAATAAGCGATGTGAGGGTTGTCGTGCGAATCGAGCGCAAGCGACGCGTACCAGCCCGCCGTGCCCGAACCGTCCACGACTTCGGTCTGCCAGCCGGTCAGGGTCTGGATCGCGTGGATGAGTGCCCCTCTGGTGTGGTCGAAGTACGCGACGTGCATGTTGCCCAACTGATCCAGTGCAAGCGACGTGTAGTCCCCGACGCCCTCGACGGACGCGGTTGACTGGCTGATGAAGCGAGCGGGCGCATCCGCCGCTTCCGCAGATCCGGCGATCAGGAACATCGCAAGTGCCGCGCTCGCCGTGAGCGCACACCCGCTACGAAACCATGCACGCATTTGCGGACCCCTCCCGCGAGCCCGGCGGCCGTTTTCGCTGCGGCCGGCCGGGATCGCGCATTGCGTGTGGACCATCTTGCGGCAGCAAAGTGGCTAAACAGCGTTGAGCGTCAGGACTGGGGGCCCGCCGCCCCGCAGACAGCAACGCGGGGCGGCGGGGTGCCTCACATCACCGAATGCGGACGATGCGCTGCACGAGAGCCTTGCCTTCGTAGCGCAGCAGTGCGAAGTACACGCCGGCCCCCACGCGCTGGCCCGAGGCGTCATTGCCGTCCCAGGTCAACTGGTGCTGGCCCGCCTGCAGGAATCCATCGGACACCGTCTGCACCCGCCGTCCCCGCACGTCCAACACCCACAGATCGACCCGGCCTTCGCGCGGAATCGCGAAAGACAGGGTCGCGGGTGAGGCCGAGGGATTGGGCATGATCGGGCTGAACGCGAGGTCGGCGATCGGGACCACGACGGGCGTGACGCTCGCGAGCTTGGCGGTCGCAGAGTATCCGTTGAGCATGACGAAGCCATCCACGTCAACCCGGTTGCTGCTCGAAGCGGCGTTCCTCAAGGCCAGAACCGCCACCGTCAGGCTGTGCTGCTTGCCCGAGGCGAGGTTGTTGGCCGCGAAGGCAACCGTGGCCAGCTGCGGAATCGGCGAATAGAGATCCACGAGCACCGCGGCTCCCTTGTCAATCGACACGGTGGCCATACCGCGATCCGGGCCCCTGACGGCGATCCACGCGATGCTGCCCTGGATCGTGAACGTGATCTTGCCGGGCAGGTCGCACTTCTCCTTGTTCGCCGCCGTCGACAGGGCGTAGCGCTGGTTTCCGCCGTAGGTCCCGGCGATGGTCTGCGTCAACCAGGTGCCGCCGAAGCTGACGTAGCTGGAGTTCGACTGGTCGATCGGGATCGGGTTGAGCTTCGTCGCCTGCGCAAATGCGCTGGCCGACGTCCCGTTCAGAGCGGCCACCTGGAATTGATAGGGTTTCAGCGCGGTGAGCGTGCCCATCGCCAGGTTCAGCGTGACGCTGGTCGCCAGGCCGGGCTGGATCGCCGTGTCGACGAAAGGCCCGCCATTATCACTCTCCTGCAGTCTGTAGGACGTGACAATGCCGGCGCTGGGCGTCCAGCTGATCTTCACCGGGATCGTGCTGTTCTGCAGGTTCGCGGCCGTCACCGTGAGGTTCGTCCACTGCGTGAAGCTCGCCGTGGGCACGCCGGGCACGCCCGGGGCCGTGGTGTTGATGCCGGTGCCGCTGAGCGTCGCGCTCAGGTCGGTGGTGTTGACGGCATCACAGGCAAAGCTCAGCCGGGCCTGGCGGAATCCGACTGCCTTGGGCGAGAACGTCACATTGACGTTGAGGCTCGCTCCGGACGCCAGGACCACCGGGGTGACAACCGCCGGGACGATGGTGAAATCGCCCGGGTTGAGCCCCGACAGGTACACCGAGCTGATGGTGAGGGGAGCGCCACCGCCGTTGCTGAACGCGATGGTCTGCGCTGCGCTCCCGGCGGGCGGGATCGCCGAGACGTTCCCGTAGGCCAGGTTCGTCGAGCTCAAGGAAGCTGAAGCGACCGGTGCCTCGGCCGGGGCCGCGCAAACACCAGGCGCCGGGCCACCCACGACGCCGGGCCCGGTTTCATGGATGGTCTGCTCGAGCAGGGCGAGCGGAAGTCGACCCAGCCAGATCCCACGCGATTCGGAGGCGACAAACGTGGTTCCGCTGCCATCCGTGCCGCCCACGATCCGAAGCATGTCGGACGCGGTCAGGCCGCTGTAGGTCGCCGTCCAGTTGATCGAACCGAGACCATCGTAGGCGATCGTGCCATCGAGCGCCGGAGCCGCACGGAGCGTGCGCCTGCCGTTGAGGTCGAACAGGGCGCCGGCGGAGACGAGCCGGTGCTCGATCTGACCGAGCGGCAGCGGCTGGCCATTCGCGTCCTGCGCCGTGCCGTGGATCACGACCGTATTCGCATTGGTCGCGATCGGAAGCTGCGCCGTCACATTCGCCACCGTCGTCTGATCGGCGATGCCGGCCGCGTTGGTGATCCGGACCACGTCACCAGGGCGCACGTTGGGCGTGTTGATGAGCCAGCACGTGCCCGAGACACCCGGATGGTTGACTTCCACCAGGCCGGTGGGATCGGAGTTGACCGCCCCGGAGGCCACGACGGTGCCGCCACGGATCAGCGTGAACGTGTAGGGACCGGCCGCGCTCGAGTATCCGGTGGCCGAGATGAAGTCACGGGCCGGGAACGCGATCAGCGAGTGCGGTGCGACCGGCGGATCGTTGGCGACCACCGCAGTGGAGCCGGCCGACTGCGCCGAGCGGTTGTTCGCCGAATCGAACGCGTCCAGACTGTAGGCATAGGTCGCGGTCGCGAGGTTCAGGTCGGAGTAGCTGAGCGTCGTGCCGTTCACGTCGGCGATCTTCACGCCGTTGCGATAGACGCCGTAGCCCGTGACTCCGACATTGTCCGTCGAAGCCGTCCAGCTCACCACCACGCTGCGGCCGTGGATGTCGGGGCTGGTGGAAGCCGCCACAGCGCCCGGGATCGTGGGCGCCGTCACGTCCGCCACCCCGGTGACGTTGACCGATGCCGGGGCCGACTGCGCCGAGGTGAGCGGCACGGCGTCGGAGGCGCTAACCGTGTAGCCGTAGGTCCCGGTGGCAAGACCCTGGTCGAGATACGTGGTCAGCGGGCTCAGCACGGTCGCGATCAGCCCGCCATCGCGATAGACGCCGTAGCTCACCACGCCAACATTGTCGGTGCAGGGCGACCAGGTGAGCGTAGCCTCACCGGCGCCCGCGACTGCGACCAGGTTGGTCGGAACCGAAGGAGCGGTCACGTCGAGCTGCGTCAGTGACTGCACGTTCGATGCGGCCGACAGGTTGCCATACAGGTTGCCGAAGCCGTTCCCGATCTGTTCGATGATCGTGGCGCCGGCGCCGCGCGGTGAAGCCGTGTCGTAAGCGCGCACGTCGTAGGTGTGCGCCCCGACCGCCACGGACCTGACCATGAAGCTCGTGGTCAAGGGGTCGACGTTGGCGATGGGCGCTCCGTCCTGGTAGATCCGGTAGCCGGCGACGTACCAGTCGTCGGCCGAAGCACTCCAGGTGAGCTGCACATCGTCGGCACTCGCCTGGCTGGCGTTCAGACCACCGGGCACCGTGGGCGCCTGCAGGTCGGCGGCTTCGAGCGGCGAGAAGCAGACCGGCGCCGCAGGACCTGGGGGGTTCAGGTCGGGGGAGTTCTCGAAGATCGTCGCTTCCGACAGCGTCAGCGGATTGGTGCCCATCCAGTGCATGCGCGTCATCGCGCCGGGGAACACCCGGCCGGTCGAAAGGCTCGTGCCGCCAATGGCGCGCGCGACGTCGTCTGCGCTCAGTCCTTCGTAGCGCGCCGTGACATTCACGCCCATCGGATTATTGGCGGTGTCGTAGGTGAGCGTGCCGTTGAGCCCCAGGCCAGCCCGGAGCGCGCGCCGACCGTTGAGGTCGAAGGCATCCCGGTTGGCGATCATGCGCTGCTCGAGTTGATCGATCGGGATCGGCTGGCCATTGGCACCCAGCGCCGTGGCGTGGATCTCGATGATGCCCTCGAGTTGGGGGGTGAGGACGTTGTCATCCTGGACCAGCACCGGCTTGAACGCCGTGACGCCGGACACATGCGTCTGGTCGATCGTTCGGATGGCGCCGGTCGGGTCGAACGCGATGGTACGGATGATATCGCCGGCGCGCATCTCGGGCGTCACACCCCCCCAGCACGCGCCACCGGGGTGGTTGACCTCGGCGAAGCCGGCAAACGGATCGCCAGGCGCCGCCTTCGGATCGGCCTGCGGGATGATGCCGCTGGCGGTGCCGACGATGATGCCGTTGCGAATGACCTGGACGGTGACCTGGTCGCTGGCGAGAAAGCCGCTGGGCGAGACGAAATCGCGTGAGGGGAACGTGATGATGTTCACCGGGAGAACCGGTGGCTCGTTGATCACGCCGACGACCTGATCCGGCTGCGCGACGGTCGTCGCGCTGGCTCCGTTGGAGAAGCCCGACTGGTTGCCGACGGCGTCGCTGGCGTTGACGGTGTAGGTGTAATTCCCCGGCGGCGTGTTCAAGTCGACGAACGTCGTCGGCGGATTTGCGGCGCCATTCGGATTCGTGACGGTGAAGAGGGCCACGCCGTCACGATAGATACCGTAGGCCGTGACATCGACGTTGTCCGTTGAGGCATTCCAGTTCAGCGTCACGGTATTGAAGTTGCTCACCGTGGCAGTCAGGTTCGAGGGATCGGTTGGCGGGATCAGCTCGCTGCCCGGGGGCGGCGGCAGGATCTCGAGCGCGGCTGCGCAGGGCGCCGCGGGGCCGGGGAACGTGAGCGCGCCAATCTCGTAGATGGTGGAGCCAACAGCCGGAAGGATGGCGGTGCCGAGCCAGATCCCACGCGTTTCGGCGCCCAGGGCGCGCACGACGTTGGGGCCGTCGAGGCCCGTAAACGTCGCGGTCCAGGTGGTCGCGCCCGGCGCGTCGTAGGCGAGTACGCCATCACCCACCGCGGGCAGCCCGACGCCGCGCAGCGTGCGAGTGCCGCTGGTGTTGAACTGCTGGCGGTTGGCCACGAGGCGAGCCTCGATCTCGGCAAGCGGCAGCGGAGCGCCGAACGCGTCCATCGCCGTGCCGTGAACCTGGACCGCGTCAATGGCGCTCTGGACGGGACGACTCGCCGTCACAAATGCCACCGTGGTCTCGTCGATGCGGCCCAGGTTCGGCCCGGCCATGACCTCGACCTGCACCCGGTCGCCGGGGCGGATGTCCGGCGTGGTGCCGAACCAGCAGGCGCCACCCGGATGGTTCACCTCGACGATGCCGGCGAAGGGAGCGCCGATCGCGCCCTTCGGATCGGACTGGGGCACGACCCAGTTGGCGGGGTCGGTCGTGAAGATGGCCCCACCCAGCGCGGCCGAGTGGATGACCCGGACCATGCAACGGTCAGCGCTGTTGTACCCATCGGCGTGAACGAAGTCGCGCTGCGGGAAGGCGGTGATCACGATCGGCGCGAGGGGCGGATTGTTGATGGCTTGCGCCATCGCATTCCCGGTACTCATGCTGACGAGCGCGAGGGTCAGGGCCGCGAGGGCCGGACCCAGCGTCGAGTGGAACGTCTTACGGAACCAAGTGGCGAGTGCCATCGGACGACCTCCTGAGGCCATTGCGGAGCTGCTGAACAGCCCACGGTTTTGTGCCATTCACGCGAAGCACCGTTTGGGGGGAGGCGGCGATCACAAGCGCGATCGCGCGACTGATTGTGCCGGTGTGCTTCACTCGCTGTTCTTAGCCGACCCGCCAAATCTTGGGGACCGTGCTCGATAGGAGACAGAAGTCCCGGCATTGTTCCCGGCAAATGAAATTCATATTCGGCAGCTTGGACAATGGGGGGTGGCTGGACCAGCGGGAGAGGCGGGGTGAGCGGAGCGGGGTACCTGTTCGCTCGTTACACGCAGGTCTGCGCGTGGGCAGCGAGCGAAGCCGATGGAGTCAGGCGGGGATGACCGGTCTGTTTGATCATGTGAATCGGGAACACGCCCGGCCGGAACCGCCGATGCGCGCTGGATGTCGCGCGTCGGCGGAGGAACCAGGATTAGAAGAAGGTCTTCAGATCCGGACCGTCATCCTCAGTGGCGAGAATGTAATAGTTATCATCCTCTGCCCAGGTGGCGATGGGGTTACGGCCGGCCATGCTGAACCGGGGGATGGCGTCCGCAGGCGCGCCTCGCAATGGCATCCGTTTCATCACAATCAGCCAGACATCGGGCTTGTGCTCTTCGTCTGAACCAAAACAGATCGCGGACAGATTGTGGCCACGTACGCGAATCTCGAATCCGCCTTCGAGGGGGTATTGTTCCAGGCCTTTCGGGACCCGGTAATCGGCGGGGAAACCGTTACCCGCCAGCCCCCGGCGAACCTGGTTGTGGTCCCGACTCTCCGGGTTGAGAACATAGGGACTGGTGACTTTCTCGATTGCGCTGGCCTGGTAGTCCACCCAGGTCGCCGGTCGGAAGGGTGCGAGCCAGGCGAGCGTACCACCCACCAGCAACACGGCCGCTGCGGCCACCGAGATGGGGGAGAACGCGTTCCACCGGACCAGTCCGACCCGCGGCCTGGGACGGTTCGCGCGAATGCGGGTCTCCAGTCCGAGCGGAATGGGAATCTCGGTGAACTTGCGGCGCAGCACAGCGTCCATGGCCTGCTGGCTCCTGAACCAGCGCGCCAGTTCCGGATCGCTTTCCACCAACGCCAGCGCCGACTCGAAAACCGGATCGGTCTGGTCTTCTCCGCCGGGACGGTAGCCCGAGAGGATCTCTTTGGCACGTGCGCTGTTCATGAACCCCTCCCGACTGAGACCACCGCGGCCCGCGCCAGCAAACGCTGAAGCTGGGCTTTGCCGCGGTGCAATCGCGACTGGATGGTTCCGATCGGTGCGTCCAGTATCTTGGCGATCTCCTCGTAAGACAGTTCCTCGAGATAGAACAGAGTAATGGGCGCCTGGTAAACCGGGTCCACCTGGGAAAGTGCCTCGAGCACGCTGCCCACCTCCAGAGCGTCGACCATGTCCGGCCACAGACCGGGCAATTCAGACTCTACCTCGCTCAGCTCGACCTGTGGAAATCGAACTGTTTGTCGTCGCATCTTGAGAAATTCCCGGTGCAGAGTGGTGAAGAGCCAGGACTTCACTTTTGATCGATCGCGAAGCTGGTGGCCCTTTTGGCCCCAAACCAGGAAAGTCTGTTGCGTCAGATCACATGCGTCCGCTTCGGATCGCGTGAGGCTGAACGCAAAACGGTAGAGCAGAGTGTAATACTTACTCACCTGAGACTCGAACTCCGAGCCGGTGGCTGCCCTACCGCTCTGTGAGTTAAGAGACATCAGGAGCCCTCTTGTTCCAGGATCTATCGCTGCTTGCTTTAAAGAATGCGGGGGATCGTGGAGTATTGCCCACGACTCGGGGGGCCATAATGATCCCATATCCGGGCTGACCAATCAAGCCTGCTTATGACAAGTAGATGGGACTTTTGGCTCATGAGAAGCGCGAGTCAGCAACGAGACCGGGGCTCGGACCTCGTCGCACGCCCCCCGGGCGCCCGTCCGCCGGCTCCGGGAGACGATCCCACAACCACCACAAAGCCAGACACTTGCGAAAGCCAGACACTTGCGGCCGAAGTCACGGGGTGCGGGGGTTCAGATCTGCGAGCGGGCGATGGGGTCGTTCGGGCGGTGAAGTCCGGCGCTACGGGGCCAGGCCCCGAGTCTGCGCACGGGCACGATTGCGCGGGCGCTCGCGGCGCGCCCGCTCGCCGTGGTCCGAAGCGGGCATCAGTATGTCGGGTCTGCGATCTCCTCGAGTCGATGCGCATCCGTGATGTGGATCCGCCCGCGTGCCAGGGAAACGACCCCCTGACTCTCGAAGCTTTCGAGCACACGACTGACCCGCTCGCGCACGGTCCCCAGCTCGGTAGCCAGGTCCTGATGCGTTGCGACGAGCGCATCGGGTGCCGCCCCATCGCGCTTCCCCAGGAGGGCCGCCGCAAGCCTCGACGGCAGGAACTCGAACGTGATTGAGGAGGCGAGGTCGACCACCTGGATGAGGCGTGCAGCGAACGAATCGAAGATCAGGCGGCGGAATTCCGGAACTTCGTTCGTGAGGCGTTCGAACAACGGCACGGGGATCAGAACCCCGAGGATATCCTTCTCGACGACCCCCCGCGCCGGGTAATCCAGGTGCGACAGCACGCAGCTGAGGGTAATCATGCAGGTCTCGGCGGGCCTCACGCGATAGACCGTGAACTCCCGACCGTCTCGATTCTGGCGAGAGACCCGGATCACGCCCTCGTGCAGGACCACCATTCCTCCGCAGTGCGTCCCTTCCTCGAATAGAACCGTGCCTTTTGGGCGGGCAACGACCACGGCGTTGGCGTCGAGGTCGTCCCGAAGGGACTCGGCAATGTTCGCCATCGTCGCAACGTGGTGGCAGAGCAACTCGCGGGCAGTCATCCCAGGCGCCTTGTTCACGCAGATCCCCTTTTCATGCGAGCGAACTGCGCATCCGGGGAGCGATTCCCGCACGTCAACCGGCTCCCCCGACCATCGGCCACTCGATCCGCAGGGTGCGAACACCCCGAACGAGAATAGACGAAGATTATCTTGGATCGGTGACACATGACACTGAAGTTCCCGCCATGCCCCCCTAAACTTAATCCCATGTTGGTGCACGTACCCTTGTGAAAGAAGGTGCGTGACATTTGTCACATAAGGAAGCGCAGCGCAATGGCCGGTCGCGCCGCCTCCTTGAGAACTCGAGGGGAGAAACGAGATGAGAGCAATCCCCATCACGGTGGGACTTCTTTCGGTCGGAGTGCTGGTTCTGTGCTGCTTGCGGGTCCACCCGGGGGACGCTGCGGGCGCCGCGGCGGCGCCAAACCTCGCAAGGGGCAAGGCCATGTTCGAGAAGACGTGTGTCCCGTGCCACGGGGAGAAGGCTCAGGGGAAGCGCGAGATCCAATCGCCGGCCCTGCACATGCAGGAACCCTGGTACATCGCCGAACAGCTTCTGAAGTTCAGAACGGGGCTTCGCGGTACCGCCGCAAAGGATGCGACGGGGATGCTGATGCGACCGATGGCCCTCAGTATTCCCGACGAGCAGCAGGTGCACGAGGTCGCGAACTACATCGCCACACTCAGCGCGCCGCCGTCTCCCCACGAGGTCGTGGGCGACGCCGTGGTGGGTGCAGCCACTTTCACGAGGGTGTGTGCCGCATGCCACGGCGCCAACGCCAGGGGCAAGCTCGAGATCAAGAGCCCGTCCCTCGTCGGGCAGAGCGACTGGTACCTCGTGATGCAACTGGAGAAGTTCAAGGCGGGCCTCCGCGGCGCGGACGCAAAGGACATTACAGGGATGCAGATGCGCGCGATGGCGCTGACGCTTCCGGACGACAAGTCGGTCAAGGACGTGGTGAGCTACATCGCTTCATTGAAGTAGGAGCGGTTGCAAGATCCCTGGCGGTCGCTGGGCGTGCTGCAACCACTTCCAGAAGGCGCGCAAAGCGGAGGCTGTGATGCGCGGAAGGGTCCGCAAGACCGTGGTTGCGCTCGTCCTCGTCGCGA
>Ga0315283_10005510_pt1 | contig 11190 bp, 13 predicted proteins | sample YL17G09_0_MG_FD_204541 | JGI IMG/M metagenome (GOLD analysis project Ga0315283, IMG submission 204541) | Sediment microbial communities from Yellowstone Lake, YNP, Wyoming, USA - YL17G09_0 | ecosystem: Environmental > Aquatic > Freshwater > Lake > Sediment | place: USA: Wyoming | collected...
TCAGGATTACAGTTTTTACAATTCACGTCATCGAAATCCATCATAATAAAAAATGGGAATTTTTTACTATGCTTTTTAACATAATTTAAACAAAAATTACGTGCTTTTGCTATATTATGAGTTCTATAAGGGCTTACCGGTTTTGTATTTACATAGAATCGAAATTTCGGATTTTTTTTACTATATTCTATTATTTTGTTTAGTGTGTTGTCTGATGATTTGTCATATACAATCAATATTCTATAGTCATCAAATATAGCACCTATTTTTTCAATATTATTTAATACTTTGTCCAAAAAAGGAGCACAATTTTTTATAGGACCACAAATACAACAGCTCATAATATAAAATATTATTTTTAAAATTGATTTTAAAAATAATTTGCTTAATATTGCAAGTTAACATGGGTAAAATAATTAAAATTGTTACTACTAGGTTTTCAAACAATACATGGAAAGAAAATACGGATTATCTTGCAAAACATAAAGATATTTCCTGTATTTATGGTTCGCCACAGGAAATGTCACACAAAATACTATATGATTCAATTGTATTTGTTATTGAAATGAATAATACTGTAAATCAAATTGAAGGGATTGGACTTGTTAAAAATAGACCCTTTGTAGACAAATATTATTCGATTTATAGCGGAGGAAACTATAACAGATTTGTATACAAAAGTAATTACCGAATAGACAGAGATACCATACTCAGATTTGACCCTACGATAGTAGATATATTAGAATATGTCGTTTTTAAAGAAAAATCTCATTTGAAGCGTGGCTCAGGGTTTACGACAATCACACAAGAATTGTTAAAAAGGAAAAAAAGTGAAATATATAAAAACTTGGAATTACATAAAATAGAAAAAACGATAACAGACTGTTTTAAAAGTGTTTTCAATCGACAGACAACATAACCTCTTGGTTACACACTTATTAAATGTTAAATATCCTCAATTGTTGTCGTTAAAAATAATGATAAACGATAAACTTTAAATAACTAAAATGATAATAAAAATATTTTTATTATGATTTTTTTAAATCTATTTACTTAATACCTTCTTTAAACGCATAATTATCTATATCAACTGGTGTTATCATACCATTTTCAACTGCATTATTATAAGCCCAAAAATCGGTTGGCGGTTTAATTATCCATTTATGTGTGTTTGTATCAAGTAATCCCGAGACATCAAAATCGAACAATTTAAATTCTCCATCGTTGCCTATACCAATATTATCCAGCTTCCAATCTATATACATAACTCCTAGGCTTTGTAAAAATGTTTTTACTTCCATCATATCTTTTTGTAATTTATTCATATCTACTTTACGTAAACGAATGTTCAATAATTCCATGTCAATATAATCTTTAGTAACGGCATATATTTTTACTATATTTTTATGAGGATGTTTCATTAATAGTTCACATATTTCTTTCTGTCCTTTGTTATAATCCCTATCTGGGGTCATCTTTCTAAAAAATTCCTTCCCGTCAAGTAATGTTTTGGGGTCTTCTGTAATGTCACCGTCCTCTGTATAAGTTCTCATACCTCCATTGCTGTTTTTGTTTCTAAACCGTTTTGTATTTTTTTTTGTTCTTTTTCTATTTTGTTGTGTTCTTTTGTTTTTTCTTTTATTCGTTCTTTTATTCGTTCTTTTTGTAAATCTCTTCGGTTTATTCATATAATATATAATGATAAAATAACTAAATGTAAAAGAGGTTAGATATCTAGTTCATAAATTTACACTAATTTATTTTAATTTATAATTAAAAACAAAATTATATTACATATAATAAAATGGCAACTAAAAACGTTTCTATAGATACAGATATCGATAATTATACACTAGGAGAACTAATGGCTATTATAGAAGTCCAAGAATTAGTCCCTAGTGAAATTGTAAAAAAAACAAATATCCACGTAAATAAATTCAAAAAATCAGACCCAACCTTATCGGCTTTTTTTTTAGAAGTACAAAGTCAGCTATTACGATATGCTCAAGGGCTAATTGTAGAAAAAGATAAGGGTGTTTCTGACAAAATTGTCGTTGAAAGTTATCAAAATATGTCGAACTCAAGTGATGCTCCTTACCCATCTGGTGACCAACAAGTCAATAATTGGTATCAAAATGAATATTTAGAGCAGAATGACCCAAATCAAACGAGCAAAATAACAAATAGACAGCAGACTACACAGACATTTGGTAATGCATATGTTCCAATGAATCAAACACAAATAGCAACTACAGATACGTTTAATTTACCTGTTAAACAGGATTCATTAAATCCAACTTTGAAAAATGTAATTACGCGTTTTGTAAACCTGGATAGCCAATTTAGACAATATAGCACCGTTGGAGACTCTTCTTCTACCGAATATACTTTAGATTTATCCGATACATTAAAAGATTCGCTTAGTTTGCGTTTGTATTCTTATCAGATACCTTTTAGCTGGTACGTTATTGATAAAGCTTATGGTAATACTTGTATGTGGATTTTAGATGGAACGAATATTGTTGCCGTTTCTGTACCACCAGGAAATTATAGCCAGAGCGATTTTACATCACAATTAAATACATCTTTCACTGTCGCTGGTTTTACATCTACTGTTTCTATCGTAAGTTATAATGCAAATAGTGGAATACTTTCATTATTTCTGGATGGCGCAACATTTAATGGTGTAAATATTGATGGCGACTCCGTTTCTTTCACTGTTAGTGAAACAACTATTGTGATGTTTTACGATTTTAGCGGTAAACTACGCTGTTCAAACAATTGTTTTAGTAAATCAAATATTTATTTAAATAATTCTTTAGGGTGGATAATGGGTTACCGATTACCGTATATTACTGTAAATAAAAATGGTAATCCTGCTCCCGCCATTTTAGACTTAAATGGAACGAAATATTTAATACTTGTGATTGATGATTATAACCAAAATCACGTGAATAATAACGTTGTCTCTATTTCACAATTTACAAATAGTTTGAAAACACCAGATTATTATTCGTTCGACATGCCCTATACATGTTCTACGCCTGCACAACAAGGTAACAATCTACAAGAGCTTGTAGCAGGTGTTACGGCGAGTTCAGCAATTGAGTTTCAAACAACAAATCCATTAAATGGTCTATTAATTGGAGGGAAATATGAACAATATTATACAAAGACACAAACAGTTTTGCCAAGTGCACCGAGAACACTCACTCAATCACAGCTATATACTGTGAACGAGATTAACAAAAATAGAACCAATAATACTACCAATTATCTGTCAACTGCCCCAACATCGGGAGATATTCTCGCAATTATACCCGTAAAAACGTCTACAGGTGTTCCTACTGGCTCACTATTAGTAGAATTTAGTGGTTCTTTGCAAGATAACAAACGTACATATTTTGGACCGGTTGATATAGATAGAATGGCTGTTAAATTACTAGATGATAAAGGTAATGTACTTAATTTGAATGGAAATGATTGGTGTGTGACATTAGTATGTGAGTGTTTATATCAATATTAATTATTTTTCTCTTATATTCTACTTTAATAAAGGTATAATATATGGATATTATTTACGAAATTGGTAAGTATGGCCCTGTAATTTTAAAATTATATTCATTCTATTTGTTATGGGAAAAAGAAAACTTGGTAGCATATTATGGTATAGGTATTGTTCTAAATACCCTTTTAAATTTAATATTAAAAGGATTATTACAACAACCCAGACCATCAGAAGACCCAAAACAATTTGCATTGGCGCTGAAACATGGGAAACGATTTATTTTTAAGAACGGGATTCCGTATAATATTTTTGGTATGCCATCTGGACATGCACAGTCCTGTTTTTTTTCAACAGCATTTGTGTTTTTATCTATAAAAAAATATAACTCATTATTTGTATACTTATTAATATCTTTTGTAACAATGTATCAGCGTGTTGAATATAAGTATCATACCGTATGGCAGGTTATAATTGGGGCTATTGTAGGAATATTAGTCGCTTTCTGTATGTATTATCTTTTACAACAAAAGCTGAAAGGATTAGTAAGAGAGAAACCTGATGATGATGCGCCTATTTAATGATATTAAATGTTAAGGGTTAGTTTTTAATATTATTATTTAATATTAAAAAGTAGAATTTTACTAATAAATTAATAAATTAATAAATAGATATTATATTATGGCAGCATGTACATCAACATTAACAATGTCTCCTATACTTAAACGAATCATAATAAATCCCAAGGGGTCTTTGCCTAACATTAAACCAATTATTTATAACTTATCCACATATACATCAAAAATTAATGCATATACAGTTGTTTATATTAGTGGAGCAAATTTTTTTCCATTTGGAACAACAAATGTTACATTCGGACCATTAAGAAATATACCCGTTACATATTATAGTTCATATAATATTTCATTTACACTCCCACAAACGACACGTAATCCACTTTCAACAGGCACTTATTCTGTTCAAGTTACTAGCGTGAATGATATGACTAATATATTTCCAAGCACTGTATACTCTAATAAAGTATTATACACTTTAACGTCATAATATTTTTTTACTTATTTTTCTCTCTACTCTGTTTCTTCTTATTTTCTTCGTATAAATAAATAATATTTTTATTTATATAAATGGGAGCGGGTATATTACCAACAACAATTCATGACAATAAATTGTATTTTTTATTTGGAAAAGAAAATAAGTACGAAACTTCTGCACCTGGATTTTCTGATTTTGGAGGTGGAACAGATAATTCCGAAAGTTTTTTGGATACTGCGATAAGAGAGGCTGGCGAAGAACTAACAGGTTTTTTAGGAAGTGATGCGGAGGTTAAAAAAATGCTTAAGAAGCATGGAACTTATAATATCGATTATTCACAACACGGTCATTCAGTATATAGAATGCATATTGTTCCTTTTGCCTACGACCATATGTTACCATTTTACTATAACAATAACCAAAAATTTTTACAAACCCATTTAGACGCAGATGTTATTAAAAACTCTAAAATTTTTGAAAAGGCGGAAATTCGATGGGTTTGTATAGATGAATTAGTAAAAATGCGACCACAATTTCGTAGTTACTTTCGGAATATGGTAGATAGGATATGTAGTGAAAAAGACAAAATTAGACTCTTTATTAGTAAAAGTTTGAAAAAAAGTATTAAAAATAAAACACGTAAACATAAACCATAATAGGTACTATTAAAGAATAAATTTTGTTTTTCATAATTGGCCGATTTATTTACTTGACAGTCGCTGGAAGCATTATTTTCTGCTAAATAAATATCGATATCACTTATTATTGTTCTCATTTTATGCCATCCATTTCGTGTTTTGGCAAACTATTTAATATATTTTCACAAATTTGTTCTTCTTTTAATAATTTTGTGAACAACAAATGTTTCTGTTTTGTTATAATACTTTTTGTTTTACGTGATAATTCTGTACCATTCGTTTTTGATTTATTTTCATTTTTGGTATTATTCATTATAACAGGTTGCATCTCAGGATTAACCGTACCAGGATTAACCGGTTGTAAAAGTGTGTTAGTAACAAAACTAATGTAATTCAACAACATGTCAATTATAACAGGTTGCATCTCAGGATTAACCATCTCAGGATTAACTATCTCAGGATTAACCATCTCAGGATTAACCGGCTGTGGAAGTATGTTACTATTTCGCTTACTATTTAGCTTACTATTTCGCTTACTATTTCGGTTACTATTTAGCTTACTATTCATTATAATATGTTGCCTCTCATTATTAACCTGTTGTTGCGACATTTCATGTTTGTTTCTTCCTAGACTTCCATATGATATTTTTTTTCCATGTGTAATCCCATCATTCAAATAATTATCCAATGCTTGTTTTTCATATAAATTACTCATTTATATAAAATAATATTATTTTTCTATTTTTCAGCATAACAAAGGGTATTTGACTAAATCTATACTTTTAAGTAGAGTATATGATTTGGTCTATTATAAAATTAGTAAAAAATATAACTACTTAATATATTATATTATATGTGCGGAATAGTTGCATGCATTTCGGAGGAAGAATGTGTATATTTGTTGTATGATGGACTTACACAACTAAAAAATAGGGGATATGATTCTGCTGGTATATGTTCTATGCAAAATGGTCAAATGGTTGTAGATAAATACGCGTCCACCGATAATATTGACGCCTATACAAAACTACAAGAGCAATTATACAAACACGAACTATCTACCATTGGAATCGCACATACACGTTGGGCAACTCATGGTGCAAAAACGGACATTAATTCGCATCCACATTTGAGTATGTGTGGTAAATTTGCAGTTGTTCATAATGGAATTATTGAAAATTATAAGAGCTTAAAAAACATGTTAATTTGTAATGGATATATATTTAAATCACAAACAGATACAGAAGTAATAGTACATTTATTATCCTTTTTATATACGACAAATGCTAATATAGTAGAATGTATTGAAAAATTAATTACCGCGTTAGAAGGAACTTGGGGCTTAGCCATCATATGTATAGATGACCCTAATACACTTTATTGCACTAGACATGGCAGTCCATTATTAGTTGGATATGATGATAATTGTGCAATAATTGTTTCAGAAAAAAGCGGTTTTTGTAACAAAGTTCCTAATTATTTTGTATTAAATAATTATGATATTTGTAAAATAACTAAAACGGATAAGGGTGTAGAAATTAATACAAATAAAGAATATACTATAAAACAGTTAGCATGTATAAACCATGAATTAACCCCACACCCCTATCCGTATTGGACAATAAAGGAAATTAATGAGCAAGTAGAATCATCACTACGAGCCATTAGTATGGGAGGACGATTATTAAATTCGAATCATGTAAAATTGGGCGGATTAGAAGAGCATATTGATGACTTAACATCTATAGATAATCTTATATTACTTGGTTGCGGGACATCTTATTTTGCAGGAATGCATGGTCTATATTTTTTAAAAGATTTATGTGATTTTCATACTGTTCAATTATTTGATGGTGCAGAATTTAGTGAAAATGACATACCGAAAAATGGAAAAACTGCCCTATTACTCATATCTCAATCGGGCGAAACGAAAGATTTACATAGATGTATCGAAATCGGAAAACAACACAATTTATTTTTAATTGGGTTAGTGAATGTTGTCGATTCGTTGATTGCAAGAGAAGTAGATTGTGGGTGTTATTTGAATGCAGGAAGAGAAGTTGGTGTTGCTTCTACGAAAGCTTATTCATCACAGGTTATTTTATTGGCAATGTTATCGGTATGGTTTTCTCAGGAAAAAAATATTAACGAACAAAAACGAAAGAATTATATAAAAGATATTAGACAATTACAATATGATATTAAATGTACACTAGCCATGAATAATGATATGCTAGATAATATTGTTGAAAATATTTTCGCAAAGGGAACTAAAAATTGTTTTTTATTGGGAAAAGGAAAGTCAGAATCAGTTGCGAGAGAAGGTTCACTCAAAATAAAGGAAATATCCTATATTCATAGTGAAGGATATTCTACGAGTAGTTTGAAACATGGTCCGTTTGCTTTATTAGACGATAATTTTCCAGTGATTATAATAGCACCAGATGATGCAAATTATAGCAAAGCAGAAAATGCATATGAGGAGATAAAATCGAGGCATTCTCCGATAATTTTCATTACGAATAAAAAAACAGGTCATGAAGAAAAGCCTAATGTATTGTATATTCCGGAAAATAATAAAACATTTGCGGATTTATTATGTGTTATACCATTGCAATTATTGGCTTACAAATTGGCCTTATCAAAAGGGATTAATCCGGATATGCCGAGAAATTTGGCGAAAGTAGTTACGGTTGAATAATACCAATTATATTGTTCGCGTTATTATTATTTTATTGGTGGGTATATATATATGTATACAATTGCAATTATAGGATTAGGGTTTGTTGGTACAGCAATGAAATGTAGTTTTAAAGAAAAAGGTTGCAATGTCGTTGGTTATGACAAGTTTAAAGCGTCAGATAGTTTTGATTCATGTTTGACATGTGATATCGTTTTTTTAGCACTTCCCACGGTTTATGATGAAACTAAACATGAATACGACAAATCATGTATTATTGAGGTTTGTAAAGATTTAGTAACTAATCACTATAAAGGGTTAGTTGTTATAAAAAGCACTGTTGAACCTAATACTACACTGGAATTATCAAAAATATTTCCTTTGCTAAAATTTATACATAATCCAGAATTTTTAACTGCTGCTACAGCATATGAAGACTTCCATAACCAACAACATATTGTTTTGGGGAAAGGTATAAATGTTACGGATAACGAGTTGCAAATTTTACATGATTTTTATACGCATATGTACCCTAATGCGGAAATATCACTATGTACATCTACCGAATCAGAATCTATGAAAATTTATGTCAACTGTTTTTATGCGGTTAAAATACAGTTTTTTAACGAACTATATTTATTATGCAACAAAATGGATTGTGATTATGAAATAGTAAAAAATCTTATGTTAAAAAATAAATGGATTAATCCTATGCATACGCAAGTTCCAGGTGTAGATGGCCAGTTAAGTTATGGTGGTTACTGTTTCCCAAAAGATACTAATGCCTTATTACAACATATGAAACGTCTTGAAGTGCCGTCTAAAGTACTAGAAGCTACTATTATTGAAAGAAATTTAATGCGGTCTGACCATGCAAACGTACAAAAGTAAAAGAATATCTTACTTTACTGTTTCTAATATATGCTTAATAATATCATTTACAGTTGTCCACTTTAACCCATAATCTGATTGATTATGGATTACAGGTATATTCATTGTTTGACATTCTTGTACACTATTTGCATTTCCATCATATTCAGTTAGTCTAAGCATAATGAAACATTGTTTATAAATATTAGGCATATCTTCGTGCTTGACATTTAATTGATTACTATAAATAAATGTAAACTGGGGTAATTTACTCACAACTTCTGTATAATATTTTTCACCATAAATTACGGAACGCCCTTTTGTTTGTCCATTAAAAATAAATATCTTGTTTCCTAGCTCATTTTTTGGAACTAGTTTAAAAATTGTAGTATCCACTAAATTAAATTTGATATATACACTTTGTATATTTGCACTTTTTAACCGGGTATGTAAACATTTACTAATAGCTATATGAATAATATTTGATAAATATTTGGTTTCATTTATTGTCGCTAAAGAATGTAAAGTTGACGTACTTGCATCTGACCCACCCCATATAAGCAGCTTTAATCCTTTATGGTCTCTTATTTTAATCAAATCTGGGTCCGAATACAACCCAAAAAATATACATGGTGTATCAGTATTTTGATATGATTGTAACTGAAATTTTTGTTTCAACCGTTCTTCAAACATGTGTAATGAATTTGAAACATAACATTGATTGGATAGATTTAAAATAGTGGTTGCTTCAATAGGTTGAACATCTACATTAAGTGAAATTATATTATGGGTACGTCGAGCCTCGTATTGTCCGTTTTTCCAGTAGTGGTTAATGGCTTTTTCTTCATTATTAATTTTATTTTTTATTAAATCATTATAATTGGAAACATAAAATTTCCAATCAAAATTTGGAAATTTGTCGTAAAATTGTGTCTTAGTTGTCATATTGATATAAAATGTTACTTTATTATATTATAAATGATATATTTGCATTAACAATTGGAGGTTGGCTAAATTTTATGAAAGATTTTTCTAGTATATGAAGCTTTTTAAAAAGTCTTCTATTAATATGGTAAATTGTTCATATTATTGCATATTTACTAACCTAATACATCGTTCAGCGTCTCTAAAAAATCATTTTTATATTTATCGGTCTGAATAAAATCTATACATTCTTGTTTATATTTTTTAGTGATGTTTAAATAATATTCATAATTATTCAATATTTTATCTATAACCTCTTCTAAATCTGAAAAATCTGGTTTACAGAATACAATATGTTGCGTAAAATTAATTTTATGATATTTGTTAAATAGTTTACCATTAAATAAATTGTTATAATCATATACATTACTACATTCAGGTTTAATGACAATTGTATCATATAAAGGAGCACGAAGATCGTCATCTACACGCTCTCCCATTCCATATGGCGATATAACTATTTTTGATTTACTTAGATAACTATGATAAGCATGAACATCCAAACTTTCAAAAAAATTAATATTATAATTTGCTTCTTTTAACAAAGGCAACTTTGTTTTTAATAAATGCTTTCTCGCAACACCGTCAACAGTATTTCTTTGATGCTTTGCAAAAAATATATCATATATTTTGGGTTGGTTGAAATATGCGTCGTATTGCTTTAACGATTTTTGGTTGTTTGCAATTTCCCAAAATGAATATTGTTGAGGTAAAAAGCTGAAGAGAAACATTTTATTTTTATCTTCTTCGGTAAAGAGTTTAACATTATTTTTCAGAATATTCATTGTTTCTATTGTATCAAACGATTTAGGAAATGTAGATTTTAAAGCAATTCCATTTTTAAATCCAAACTCTTCCTCTATTTCTGGAGACATTAAATTTCGAGAATCAATTAAAAATTATTTGGTCATCAAATCCAACGCCCAAATAATCTTTAATTACTAATAAAAAATTTGAATGTTTAAAAAAAAAATTTTTATTGTATACAAGATCTGATTCGTCCGATCTTGTATACAATAAAAATTTTTTTGAACTATTGTTTTCAATTAAGTCTGAAAGTTTTGCGGAAAAATAAACATTGCATTTTAATAACTCTATATTTACTCCATCCATGACTTCAGTTAATTTTAATCGTGTTTCCCGTATAGTATTTTGCAAAAATATAAAAACAACATCTGACTCGTTAAAATTATTTGAAATTTCATAGTTGGAATTGTCCAATAAATATTTCATCATAGGCAAAATATAATTATTGTAAGTTTCATCATCATAAAATTTAAGCGGATACACTTTAACTGTCATATACATATATGTATATATTAATAAATACCAAAAATCTAAAAATCATCCATATATATATATTACATTATATAATACATTATACACACTTGTATATATGGAGACTAAAAGTATTTTAGTTACCGGAGGTTCTGGATTTATAGGTTCAAATATCGTGGAAT
>Ga0315283_10005512_pt1 | contig 11189 bp, 10 predicted proteins | sample YL17G09_0_MG_FD_204541 | JGI IMG/M metagenome (GOLD analysis project Ga0315283, IMG submission 204541) | Sediment microbial communities from Yellowstone Lake, YNP, Wyoming, USA - YL17G09_0 | ecosystem: Environmental > Aquatic > Freshwater > Lake > Sediment | place: USA: Wyoming | collected...
AAGAGTTGATCATAGAATTATATAAAGAAGGAAAGTCTATGCCCGAAATATCTAAAGAACTCGGTTGTTCCATAGGAGGAGTAGAAGACGTTTTAAGAAGAACAGAAACTCCTCGGCGTACTGGAGCCAAAAGAAAAAACCTTATCAAAAAATTAGGTTTTATCCCTACCAAAGAATGGGCAGAAAGTATTGCACAGAAATATGATACTTGTGCAGATGCTGCTAGAGATTTGGGATTAAAGTACTCAACCTTCATAGACATTCTTCGAAGGTTTCATATTCCCAGAAAAAGTTGGAGAGGCGGTCCAAAAGGTAATTCTCGTAAAATAAATATCCCAGTTGAGGAAGCCATAAAATTATCCAAAGAGGGCTATCGATGTGTTGATATTGCTAAAAAATTTGGGGTATCCCCTGAAGTTTTAAGCAAACGGTTAACTGAAGCAGGCTATCACGTTCCAAAAGGGAATACTCGTAAATATAGTAAAGACGCCGTATTTTCTCGTACACCTTATTATAATAAAAAACTCTTATATTCCATGAATATCACTGCATGTGAGATATGCGGAGAGACTAGGGTGTTAGACTTATGTCACATAAATCCTAAGAGACATGGAGGTCTTACAATTGCAGAAAATTCCCTAGTTCTTTGTCCTAACCATCATAGACTTTTTGATAGCAGTCGGTTATCTCAGGAAGAGTATAATAAGATTAAATCTAAAGTAGAGGCTGTATTTAAACAACCTGAAAAAGTAGCTTAGGAGTTTTTAATGGCAATAAAAGGTCGACAATTTACACATCTTCAAGAACTTTTGGACTATTTAAATGGCATAGTTCTATCTAAAGAACAATCTCCTCGATTAGACCTAGATGGTTTAACATTGATTATAAATGATGGAGGAGATCATACAGTTACATTTGTAGGAAGTAGTTTGACCTTAAATGCCATTGTTGTTCAAATTAACACTGTAGTAGCAGGAGCCGCCAGTTTAAAAAATTATGGTCAAGCATCCCCACCACGTTCTATGTTAGCTTTTGTTCTTGCTGGTTTAATAGTAAAGACAACTGGTACTGCTAATGCTTTACTTGGTCTCTCAACTACTTCAGCTAAAACAGTAGGAGCTACAGCTGTAGCAGCTACGGATGTTATTCAAATTACTGAATGTTTAAATCGTTTTACAGTTATACATAAATAGGGGGGAAGACCATGAAAGATAATGAACTTTTTGAACTTCTAAAAGGTGATAGTAAAAGAGAAGAAGATTGGGTAGATGGTGCTTCTCAGTTTATAAAATTAAAAACTGCCTCATTAAATAAAGAAGCTCTTAGTTCTGAGCTCTTAAATAGAGCTGCTATGTCACAAAAAGAATTAAACGACATTAAACTTAATGAGGCTTTTACGATGGTTAATAAAGGGGGGATAGGGGGGGATTTTCCTAAACATATAAAGTCCACAATACGTGGACATGAAAGAGAGTTACATTTTCGTAACGCAATAGCCAAAAAAAATAGAAACCGTATATCTGGACTTGAAACGGATATTGCAAATAAAATTAAGGATCTCCATATTATAGAATCTCAATTAAAAGGGGGGGACTTATTTAGTAAAATTATTAAGCACCCTGCTACTAAAGCTATTGGTGCCGGTACGGCATTGGTAGGAGCTGGATTAGGAATTAGACATTTATTAAGAAAAAAGAAATTAGAAAAACAAGCTCAAGAAGAAGGAATTCCCATTCATGAAGTAGAGCAAATTGGAGAAGGCCCTGATATTCCTGCTATTCAAGAGTTTATGCAATCCCAACAGCAAGCGAACGAAGCAGAATTTTTCCGTCAATTAGCGGAAGAAGCTTCTGCTAGAGCAGACCAATTTAAAGAGCAAGCAGAAGAAGCACAACAACAGGTTATGCAAATTCAACAAGAAAGCCAGTCAAAAGATATGATGGCAGACCAGGCTTCTCAACAAGCGGCTGTTTCTCAGCAAGATGCCATGATGGCGAGAGATGAGTCTCTCGGAGCACAACAGCAAAACATAGCCATTCGACAAGCTGTTACATCGTATCGGCAGCAACTTATGGATCTCTTATCTCAAGATCCGGTGCAATCTGCAGGTCCTCCAGAAGTTCCACAAGGACCTATGACAGGACCATCTATCGTTAATCCTGGTTCTGAGGCAGCTCCTCCTATGGAGATGGGAATGGGTATGCCTCCTACTCCACAAATGCAAGAACCCCCTCCTCCCCCTCAATCTCCAATGTCACCTCCTGGAGTCACAGTAAACGTAAAACCGCCAGGAAAACCAAATAATTCTCCTAAACCAGAAGTTCCGGAAGCTCCAGCTCAACCGGCCCAATAAGGATAGATTGTAATGGATAATTTTTTATTAAGTCTTTATAAAGAAGAAACTGAAAAACAAGCTTCTATAGATATGGAAAACTTTTTTGTTCAGCAGCCTATTGAAGAACTAGAAGCCTTTCTTGGTATTAAAAAACATGCAGTAGGCGGTCCAGTAGAGACTCCTCTTCCAGATTCTCTTCCAGGAAGAGTATTGGATGCAAAGCAAAAAGCTATTGATGATTATTCTGCTAAAGCACGACTAGAAAAACCCCCTACTCGAGAACAAGCTGAAGATGCTTCGCATTCTACTTATAGTGGAAAAGGAAAAGAAGCATCAGTAAGATGGGCGGATAATATGGGAAGGAGATTAGCTAAATTAGCGGGGGAAAAAACAGAAGCATTAAAAAATATAGGACAGCATCTTTTAACAGGAGGATTGCTTGGAGCTGGTGTAGGAGCTTTAGGAGGAGCTGCATTTGGAGAAGAGGGGGATAAATTAAGAGCTACAGGAAGAGGAGCATTAGTAGGAGCTGGTATAGGAGGGGGAATGAATGCAAGTTCTGCTGCAGTAAAGCATCTAGTAAGGAGACATCCTAAACTAAGCCCAGCAGAATACGGAATATCACGGGCTTCAGAACTTGGAGGCGGTATTTTAGGAGGATCGGGGGGGGCTTTATTAGCTAAAAAACTAGGTCTAGATCCCACTAAAGGTAAAGTAAAGTCATCTTTTGGAGTGGGGGATACTGGGCCTACGGGAGTAGCTGGTCAAGGACTTTCTCAAGGTTTAGAAACTACTGCTTCTCTAAAAGCTAAAATTGCCTCTACAGCTCTTTCTGCGACAAAGGGGGCTCCTGATCATATTAAACAGGCGGCAATAAAACTAGCTGGTAGACAAATGGCGGAATGTCTAACTTAATAATAAAAAAGCCCCTCGTTCGCAGTTTCTCTCTAGACTTTCTAGAAATAACATGGGAAATAGAGAGCAGCACATTAGACCCTCATGATTTCTATACTTATATTTATCGTTCTGAATCCCCTATGGGACCCTGGGATTTAATCGCAGGTCCTTTTGAGGATAAATACAGATTTATAGACAACAGAGTAAATCTTCAACATAGATGGCGGGTTCTATACTATAAAATTCGTAACATTCAAAAATCAGACCTTACAAATATTATAGATAGTGAATCCTTTTCTATGAATGCTGAACCAGATTTAATGGCTTCAGAGATAATTAGGTTAGAAAGACTTGTTTGGGAAGAATACTCAGGTAGAAGATGTTTTATTTTTCCGGTTAGAACTTTTGGACAATACTGCCCTTCTTGTATGGATGGTCCTGATAAGGGAAAGGGATTCACTATGCAAAAAAGACGTAGTATGTGTCTTACATGTATAGATACAGGTTATGTTAGAGGATATTTTGATCCTATAGAGATTTTTATTCAAATAGACCCCTCATCACAATCTATTCAAACTCTACCTATAGCTGAGAGACAACAGAACGATACTACAGGAAGAATGCCCAACTTCCCACTTTTAAAACCCAGGGATATAATCGTAGAAGCAGAGAATAAAAGATGGCGCGTTGTTAAAGTAAGTCAAACAGAGAGGTTACGACACGTTGTGCATCAAGAATTACAACTTCATGAAATCGTAAAGGGGGACATTGAATTTCAACTTCCTATACAGTTAGATAATTTGAGGAATTTTGAACCCAGTCCAGGAAGAAATTTCACGAACCCACAGAATCTTGAGAACTTTGAATTAGAGTCGATTAAAAATGTTTTCGGAATCTATGGGTATAATAATGGTTAATTGCCCCTCTTTCTTTGATGAACTTGAAAAAATCGCTGAAGATGATAATAACAAAATCACTAAAGAAAAACTTAAACGTTTATTGAAAGTAGTAGGCGTTACAAGTTTAGGAGCTGGTTTAGGTTACGCAACAGGATCAGCGGTTAATAAATATATAGCTAAAAAATTTAAAAGCTCACCACCATCTTCGAATTTAATGCGTTGGATACCTACAATTGCTGGGGGTCTTAGTGCAACTGCTGCTATGATTAATAAGTATCAAAGAAAAGATATAGACAACTATATTAAACACGGGCGCAAATGAAGTTAAGTGATCCTAGCAGTACAGTTTATAGTGCTGGCCCATTAGACGCTGAATGGAATAACGATCCTCTTAATTATATGGTTAAATGCTTTGTTGCATTTCTTCAAACTATTTTTGAATCCGCCCCTCCAGGTTATTTTCATTGGAAGCCTGCTCTAGAAGAAACAGAAATAACTATTACCGAAGAAAACCCAGTTAAACTAGATACCCTAGAACGTAAGCCTGTTATATCTGTAATTTTAGGGCCTATTCAATTTAATGGGTCATCCATGGATGATCTTCTCAATGTAGATGCTAAAAACGCTCAAGAAATACATACTGATCTTTTGCCTGGAACAATATCTTTAAACTGCTTATCGAAGGTTCCTCAAGAAGCTCGATTTATTGCATGGCTTAGTGCGCGTACAATATGGAATTTAAGAAAAATATTTATTAGAGAGACTTTAATTCATGAAGTAGGAAGAAAGATAGGAATTAGTCCTGTATCTCCAGCTGGGGCACTAGTAACAGGTGATACTGAAGGAGAGTGGCATGTAGTTTCAGTATCTTGCCCCTTTTTTCTACAATGGACAGATAAGGTCACTCCATTAAGCGAAGACTGGAATGGCAGACCTATTCATCCTCTTCAAGCCATTACTACTCAATTTAGAACTAAGATGGGAATAGCTCAGTCTAATTTTACACATAATCAAGATGCTGGTCCGATACTCTGGGGAGCAGAGGCTTTAAAGACAAAGAGTAGTCAGAAAGCAGCTCAGTATATGTCTTTAAAGCCTGCTTCTATCCGAGGTCGAGTAATTAAAACACAAGAGTTGGGGTCAATCCCACTCGTACAAAAATCTAAGGTCTAGTGAAGGAGATTAGCTAACATGGCTGACGAACTGCTTCAACCTGGGGTATCAGTTATCCAGGAAATTCGCACTATCAGTCCCACTATTATCACCCCTACGCTGGTCCCCTGTGCCATAGCTCCGGCTTTCCAAGTATTAGAAGTCTTGGAAACAGATGCTACAGGTAATCGGACTGTTAATGTGGATACATCGGTATCTGCACCTGCTGTTATTACAGCGTCCCTTCCAGGACTTTACAGTGGGCTTAATACTCTTACTCTAAAGGTGAATGTAAATAACGGGGCTACCCAGATGTTTACATTTTCTGATTCCACAAGTGTTGGTCTTTCTGCCTTACAAGCTAAAGACCAAATTACGGCTTCTGTTCCCGCTCCAGTAGGTTTTGGAGCTTATGTAGTCACTAAAGGATCTTCTTCTTATCTTCAACTTCGTTCCACTGCTAAAGGAGAGGGGCAGTATTTAAAAGTATTGGACGGAACTGCAAATACACTTCTTGGATTTAATACTAACTATCAATCTGAAGGAATATCTACTTATAAACAATATGATGTTCATGTAGAGCAACTAAATTTCCCAGATCCAAAAAATATTGCTAATGAAGTAGACGTAGATGAATCTAGTATTAGAGTATTTTCTAGTATTGGTGGTACTAGCTTAAAAGAATTCAGTCGTAGTGAATCCTTTCTTAGAAAACATAAAGGGGCTACTTATACTAGTGGTACACTTTCTTTTGGTTCTGGTAATTTCATTAGTAAAAAGTTCGCTTTTAAATTTAAGAAGGCAGACACTACTCATGAATTTACCTTTGTAAGTGAACCTGCAGACTTAGCAGCTTTGGTTACGGCTATGTCTACTCTTTGTACTGCTCTAACAGGCTTAACTTTTGTAGCCAATGGCACCTATTTAGATGTAAAATCTACATTTGGTTATTTCGAAGTAGTTACACCTTCTTCAGTTTCTTGCCATACTAATTTAGGATGGACGAATGGAGCTAAAGCTTATACAGTAGAGCCTGTAGATGATGGTGACGGAGATACTCTTACACCATTCATGGTAGTAGACCAAGAAGACTTTAGTGCTATTGCTGATGGGGCAACTTTAACAGGTACAGGAAGTCTTGCTGCTCCAGTTCAAGTACATAATAAGACGTTTTTTGTATTTCGCGATGGAAAATCTCTACAAGAAGTTCTTTTTGATGCAGGACCTATTATTGGAACTAGCGTATTTAATACGTCTAATACACTAAAAGACAACATATTAAATTTTACCGTTAATGGTACAGGTAAGACTGTCACTTTTACAGGTACAGATCCTATCTCGATGGCCTCTATTATTTCGCAAATTAACGTAGCTGCTGGTATTACAGTTGTTTATCAATCACTAGTTACTGGTGTCCCTTCGCCAACAGGAACTTATTTATCATTTCAGGTTGGTGGTAGTACTAAAGTAGACGGTGGAGAGGTAGTACTATTAGTATCAAGTAGTACGGGTACTCTAATAGATCTAGGTTTTCTAGCAGCAGATATCTATCAAACAATGACAGATACTGAAATTGAAAACGCTATTAACGCTACAATGGGTTCAGGTTTTGCTACTACTCCAGGTAATTACTTAGTACTTACTTCTACTATTACTGGAGACGAATCAAAAATTACCATCGGAAATGGTACTGCGAATACAATTCTTGGTTTTACAAATGGTCAATCGGATAATGGCGCCCCTTTTGCTCCCAAAGTAGGGGACGCAATTTATGTAGACGGTATTCTAATAGGATACGTTTCAATAGTTATGCCTGGTGGTTATACCAAACGCCTAAAATTAGACCGTGAAATATCTACTACTTTTGGTGGATATGCAATGTATATTCAGGCATTAAATATTCCTAGTAGTCTTCCTGCAGATAGGCCTAGTCCCGATTTGGTTATTGATTTAGCTGGGGCGGTGGATATTAAACAAGATGTTCTTCGAGATATAGAAGGTAATGCAATTGTGGCTCAGGGAACTTTATTTATTGCTTATAAAGCCCTTAGATTAGATGTCACTCCTAGAGCTATAACTCCAGGGTTATTAAATATTGAGGACACTTCCCAACTTGCAACTGCACTACCTCCAGTTAATACTGACAACCCTTTGTCTCTCATGCTTTATTTTATGTCTATTAATGCCCCTTCTATTTTGGTAACAGGAATTGGAGTAGACGCTACAAGTTCCAGCAATCCTGATGGAACTCCAGAAGCGTATTCTAGAGCGCTAACTTTTCTAGAAGCTCAAGAAGTTTATGCTTTAGCTCCAGCTAGTCAAGATCCTATTGTGCATCAGTTATTTCAAACACATGTAGACTTCATGTCTGAACCAGATTCCAAAGGGGAGCGCATAGTTTTTATTTGTCCAAGAATGCCTGGGGAATCTATTCCAGTAATGGTGTCTAGTGGTACAGATGGAGATAGTACAGGTGTCACTAATGAATTTAATACTAAGTTACCCAATCTTAGTTTGGATATTCTAAATGCTGGTTTAGATCCTACCAATCTTCCAGCAAATGCAGGATTATATCTAGATATCGCTACAGATACTAAAAAATATAATGTTTCTGCAGTTAGTGGTATGAAGCTAACAGTTAGAATAGCTTTTGCTCCAGGTGAAAATGATGATGGATTCTATTCTACTACAAATCTTCCCAGTGATTTGATTTCTGAAAGCTATACTCTTTATGCTCGTGGACTACCACTAGTAACTACAGATGGGGATCCTGATTATAACAACATTGCCCAAGCTTATCAGGATTTAGGTAAATCATATGGAAATCGTAGAGTCTACATGGTGGCTCCAGAATTAGTAGGCGCGAATATAGATTCTACAGAACAAAGTATTCCAGGCTATTATTTATGTTCGGCTATTGCAGGTATGTGTGGACAACAACCTCCACAACAAGGATTTACTAATTTTCCTATTGCTGGGTTTACTAGACCTTTTGGTTCTAATGACGTATTTAGTGGCCGGCAAATGAATAGAGGGGCAGCTGGGGGCACATATTGGGTAGTACAAGAAACTGCTGGCGGAGCTTTAACTACTAGATTCCAACTATCTACTAATTTGACAAGTGTAGAAACTAGAGAGCTTAGTATTACTAAAATTGTAGACTTTTGTGCTAAATTCCAACGTAGTGGGTTACGTAATTTTATCGGTAAATTTAATATAACTCAGCCCTTCTTGGATACTCTAAGTTCTGTTGTTCAAGGGCAGTTAAAGTATTTAGAGGAAAATGACGTTATTGTGGGGGGCGAATTGAATAACATTGTTCAAGATAAAGATTCTCCAGATACGGTTTTTCTAGATGAGATATTAGATATACCTTATCCCTGTAATTATATTCGTTTAACAATAGTCATATAAGTATCAAGACAATTTAAATGCGATTAATTCCTAAAAATATGATTAAAATTGGTTCCTCTAATGAAGGGGAACCCGCTTTTTATTCGGCCTCTCTGGCTGCTAGAGAATTGGGTCGTAATATCCTTTCAAACAAAAAAACTGTATCTAGTTTAAACAAGATTGTTAGTGGAGGTTCTGAAATAGGTCGAGTTCTTTCTTCAATGTACAATAAACCCCTTCATTCTATTGCATTTAAGGGTATTGGCATCCTTCCTCAACTAATTGAGGAAGGTAAGGCAAATAGTAAAGGGTATAAAAGCCTTAAAGAACAAAATATTCTCAGTGAAGATCAATTAAAACAAGTACGAAATACGTTAATGGCATTTACTGGAGCCAACGCTATAAATGCATCGAGTAAATTAGCACCAAACGTCATTTCAACTTTAAATGCCCCTCCCATATTTAAACTACTTGCGTCTAAATTAATAGCTAATAGTTTACCAACCTTAGTTAATAAAGCAGTTAAAAAGATAAACGATAGAAGCCCTACTATAACGACAGAAGAATTAGAAGAGCTAGCTAAGACATTAGGGGTCCCTACTCAACGAAAAGAGATAATGCTCATTGGGAAAAAAATTATCCCATCTATGAATAAGATTGGTAGTTTTACATGTTGGGGTAACTTAGCTACAGAACTAATAGAATAAAGATGGTGCTTGAGAGTTATAAAGAATTAGATTTTAAAAAAGAACCCAATAACTATAGGGAGCTATAAAATGTCAACTTTTTCATCTTGGGCACCGTATTCAAAATATGTCCAAGGCGGTATGGTGGATGGCCAGTTTTTAAATGCTGGATTTACCGTAGTGTGCGCTGGACCTCCTAGACTATCCAATATGGGAGGATCTAGTATAGTAGGAGCAGCTGTTTCTGGAGCTGGTGCAGACCAAATGGTTTGGCCTATTGGAGTAGTACAAAATATTAATTTATCTCATAACCGTACATTTAACCGTATTTTTGAATGTGGTTCAGAAAGAAGTTATTTTCTTTCTGGTAGGACAATTGGCCAATTAGCCCTTTCTAGAATTTTATATCACGGTCCTAGTCTTCTTAGAACTCTTTATGCTTATTATTCAGATCCTACTGGACCGACTCTAATAGATCCCCTATTTGGTAACATAGGGATTGCTACTGTAGCCAATCCACACGACGTTATAATTCCTCCAGGTTATGAAAATCTATATTTAAACCTAGCTTCTGATCTATTTGCTCAGCCTATAGGTCTTCTTCTTTATATGCGGGATTCTAATTTGGATACTTACGGTGCAGTATATTTGGAATCATCTCTTATTCCTAATCATACATGGGCTACAGATGCACAAGGCGTTATTCTTCAAGAATCAGTAGCAGTACAATTTGAAAGGTGTCTTCCAGTTTCTGTTAGTGCTCTTTCTCTTATTAGTTCCGATCTTTCGACTTTAGGAGTAGGTACTTCCGCTGCAGGTACAAGTGTAAGATACGGTCAAGGTGGTCAAGCAGCATAGAAATAATAGAACTAATCTACCTTTCAAATTTTTTATACCTTTAACATAAGTGAATCAGTAATGTCCCATTTAATAACTAAAGAGAACTTTCAACATAAAGTAGCGTCCCTTAAATCAGCAGATGCTATTGGTAAATCTGCTGCGCAATTCGTAGCTAATCAAGAACTTGCTAAATTAGCAGGTAGAATACTTTCTGGTCAATTAGATCAAAAAACATGGGGGATGACTAAAGAAGCGGGTGTATTTAAAAACGTTGTAAAAGGTGTTGGAAGTGTAGCAAGAAGAGTCGGGTCAACCTTAAAAAGTATTCCAGGTACATTAGTAAATAAAGCTATAGGTGCCCCTGGAAAAGTGGTTCCTAAGCTTGTACCTGCACCTGCTATATTAGAAGGTGGACAAGCTGAAAAATTCAGAAGTAGATACAGTAAACCTATAACAGTTCCTAAAGAGAGATCTGGAGCTGGAATGGGACCTAAGCTTGTACCTGCACCTGCTATATTAGAAGGTGGACAAGCTGAAAAATTCAGAAGTAGATACAGTAAACCAGAATTGGCGTCTATTCCTAAAGAGAGATCTGGAGCTGGAATGGGACCTAAACCTATAACAGTTCCTAAAGAGAGATCTGGAGCTGGAATGGGACCTAAACCTATAACAGTTCCTAAAGAGAGATCTGGAGCTGGAATGGGACCTAGGATTGCACCTCCATCTACTCCTCCATCTACTCCTCAAGGTGCCTCACCAGCTAATAAGGGAAGTATGGGATGGGGAAAGGCATTACCTTGGATGGCAGGTGGAGGATTGGCTTATGGTCTTATGAAGGGGGTTCCTTGGGCAGCTAGACAACTAGAACAGTCTCAAGGACAGAATATGTCTCCAAGTTTAGGATGGAGTCCAGTACCGTATGGATATGGACACACTCCGTATGGTCCAGGGACGGAGAATATGGGGTCTGGAAGCTAAAAAAGAGGG
>Ga0315283_10005513_pt1 | contig 11187 bp, 8 predicted proteins | sample YL17G09_0_MG_FD_204541 | JGI IMG/M metagenome (GOLD analysis project Ga0315283, IMG submission 204541) | Sediment microbial communities from Yellowstone Lake, YNP, Wyoming, USA - YL17G09_0 | ecosystem: Environmental > Aquatic > Freshwater > Lake > Sediment | place: USA: Wyoming | collected...
GCTCCAGAGTGCAATAAAAAAGCAGTAGGCTTTAAATGTTACCCGCTCCGCAAAAGCTCCGGCAATAAGAGCAGGAGTTATAATTGCAAATTTCCCCTGGAACATTGAAAAGACATATTCCGGTACACCTGCATCAAGGATATTTGTATCAATCCCCTTGAGGAAAAAGTAATCGGAATTCCAACCGAAAATCCCTCCTAAAACATTTTTACCAAAACTCATTGAATATCCTACTGCCACCCACAATATGCTAATAATACCCATTGCAACAAAGCTGTGCATAATTGTCCCAAGAACATTCTTGCTCCTTACCAGTCCGCCATAAAACATTGCCAGTCCGGGAACCATCAGCAGCACCAATGCAGTGGATGTAAGCATCCAGGCAGTTGCTCCCGTATCAATTTTCGTCCCGTCCGAAGCTAAGGCAGCAGTCACACCTGCCGACATAAAAAGCAGAGTCAGCAGAATTTTCTTAATTTTCTTTTTCATAACATTAAGCTTAGAAAGCATAAATAAAAATTTATAACAGGTTTATGGTTCAATTGTGAATCCCACCACGAGAAACATCTGTTCTTTATCCGGATTAAAAATCACCTGGCCGTTCACAGGAATGCTGAATGAGTCTGTCACCCTGATGCTGTTTGTTAAGCCGATTCCAAGATTGCAGACTGCAAACTTATCGTTTCCGGTTTCAGGATCGTATGTATGCCATCCATCTCCGGCCCCTATAAAGAGGTTAAAGAACTTAAAAGAATATCCTGCCTGGAAATATTTATCTCCCCCAAGCGACCCGGCACCTCCTGCTTCGTTGACAACATAATTTGCCGACATGCTGAAATTCCATCCTGAAAAACCAGCATTAATCTCATAGGCATGGCTGCCCGAAGATCCTGAAAAATCATTGTATTGTAATCCGGGATAATAATAATCTGTCATTCCGAAACTTATTCCGGCAGGCAGTGAAACAGAAAAATAAAGGTCAGCCTCCTGGTAACCAGAAAAGTCAAATGACCCCCATGCGCCTGCGGTCAGGTATTCTCCGGTATATTTAACTGCTGGCTGAATTGCAGGACCGGTACCAAATCTGGAACCACGCCAGATATAGGCCGAATAAAAATCAGAGCCAATACTAAATTTTGAGTCAGAAGCTTGCTGTGAGAAGACAGAAATAAAAGATGAAAATATTAGTGTTGCAAAAATCACGGCAAACAAAGTTGTTTTTTTATTCATCACAGAATATTTATTTGAATGGTAGGACTAACCCTCCATGCAGCTGATTACTGCACTATTGTGTTTGTGGATGATAATACATGGAGATTTCATAACTGTATTTCAAAAAAAATTCTGCCGGCAAATATAACATATATTTTGATTTTACCATATTTTTTAGGGGTACTTACAGCTATTTATACTATTTTTAAATATTATACCCTACTTAATTAGGGGTCATACGCATATTTTTTATCTTTTTTTTGTTTTGACCCCCAATTCTATTCAAGCTTGATTATTTTTTTTTGCGAAAATCATTCCGCCACACTTTCTGGTACAAAGCACAGCAAGTGGGAAAGCTTCATCTTAAGCATGTTAAGAAAAGAGGAATGAAGCTGGAGCTTGATTATCAGAATTTTTGGATTGGGGAGGAGGCCTCCACCTGTGGAATGATCTTCCTGGAACTATAAAAAAGTCGCAATAATGTGGGGTAAACAACAAGCAGCAGAGGAAGGGCGATAAGGAAACCTCCAATCACCGAAACAGCAAGAGGCTGATGCATCTGTGAACCGGCACCAATACCTGTGGCCAGAGGCAAAAGAGCAATAATGGCTCCCATTGCAGTCATCAATTTGGGACGCAGCCTGGTTGATATTGCATAAACCAGGGACTCATCAACATTCCCGGATGACATGTTTGTCATAAACTGCTGGAAAGTGAAAATTGCATTTTCTCCAATAATCCCCACTATCATGATTAAACCGGTATAACTTCCGACATTCAACGGGGTTTTAGTGAGGTAGAGAGCTATCAGACTTCCGGCGGTACCAAAAACTGCCATTGACAAAATAATTATTCCTGCCCTGAAATCCCTGAAAAGAAATAACATGAGCACGAACACCAGCAAACTTGACAGAATAAGTATCAGAAGAAGCTGGTTAAATGATTTCTGCTGGGCAGCATATTCACCTCCATATTCAATATGGTACCCCTGCGGCAGAAAAACCCTCTTGTTTATAGTCTTTTGTATTTCCTTTATTGCACTTCCAATGTCGCGGTTATTAAGTCGTGCTGTTACTATTGAAACCGGCTTAAGGTTTTCTCTGTTAAATTCAGCTACTCCTTTTCTGAGGTTAAAAGTTGCCAGACCGGAAACAGGTCTAAGCTTTCCGTCAGGCAAAAATATAAACTGGCTTTTTACCCTTTCAAGACTATTTTCAGTGCTCCCCGGATATATCATCCTGATCTTTGTAAGCTGCTCATTTTCTGGTATAAATCCTACTACATTCCCTTCCATAAATGTTTGCAGCTGGAATTGAAATGATGATGGTGTAATCTTAAACTGGCTCAGCCTCTGCTGATCGGGAACTATCTCAACTGTCGGACCGGCAATCAGAATTCCGTTAAAGACATCCTCTATCCCGTTTACTTTTTCGATTTCTTCGGCAACCTGAGATGAAAGCTCATTAAGTTTTTCCTGGTCGCTGCCGAAAACTTTGATCTCGATAGGCTGTACTGACTCCATAAGGTCGCCAAGCATATCCCCTATAACCTGTCCGAAATCGATTTGCAGCGCAGGCTGAGAAGCTTCAACTCTTTTCCTTATATCATCAATAACCTCTTCTGTCGATCTGTTTCTGTTCTTTTTCAACTGGATAAGAAAATCTCCGTCATTAGGTTCCGTAATAAAAAATCCCATCTGGGCTCCGGTTCTGCGTGAGTATGACTCAAACTCCGGTATTTCAGCAAGAATCTTCTCAACTTCATTTAGTATTCGGTCGGTTTCATCCAGTGAGGTCCCGGGAGGAGATTTATAATCAAGAACGATAGAACCTTCATCCATCTCGGGCAGGAATCCGGTTTCAAGTCTTGGAAGAATATAATAAATTGATAATCCAAGAACCAAAAGAAAAATGAAACTCAGAAAGGGTTGTTGTATAAAAAAGTAGACCCAGTTTCTGCTTTTGACTCTCTTGATTATTTGTTTTTTCTCAATCTTGAAAAGAGGTTTAAGACCTGAAAACCATAAATATATTACAGGCAATCCGATCCATGTCACGAAGAATGAGCATACCAGGGTAATAATCATTGTATTTGTAAGAACATTGAAATATGCTCCGGCCACTCCCCCGAGAAGCATAAACGGAATAAAGATTACAATTGTGCTGATAGATGATCCTATCATTGAAGGCATCAGATAGTCTATTGCCTGATGAACAAGTTGCCTGGATGGCCGCTCCGGATATTCTTCATGTGTCCGGTGTATCTGCTCGACCACAACAACGGCATCATCAATTATCAGCCCCAGAGCAGCGGCAATTGCACCGAAGGTCATGATATTCAGGGTGTAACCAACTGAGTAAAGAACGATAACTGTCAATAGCAGCGTAACAGGTATAGTAACAAGTATAGTTGTACTTGCCCTGAAAGATCTCAGAAACAACACAGCTACAATGATTGCAAGCAGAAGGCCTATCCATATACTGTCGTTGACACTTCGTATCGAGTCCTTTACAAAGTCAGCCTGATTGTAATAGTAAGAGAGATGCACATCGGGAGGCAGGATTTTTTCAAGTTCCTTTTTCTTTTCGGTAACCTTCTCAGAGAGAGCTATCAGGTTTGCATTTGGCTGCTTGAGTACTGCAACCAGCAATCCTTCTCTTCCGTTTGCATTTATTCTTGTGTATTCGGTTTTCTCCCTTACATTTATTTTTGCTATATCCTGAAGTTTGATTATTCTTATGCCATCGTTCCTTACAACAACGTTATTCAGTTCCGCGATATCATATATTCCGGCGTCCGTTACTGTCAGGTACATCCTGCGGTAGTCTGAAAGGAAACCATTGGAATTAATGAAATAATTCTGATTAAGCACATCCCTTATAATTTCAGGTGTTATGGAAAAGGCTGACATCCGCTGCGGATCAAGTTCGATCCAGTACTCTTTCGTTTTACCTCCGATAATCCCGACGGAAGAAACACCTTCTATCTGCGACAGAAAGGGTTTAATCGTATATGTTGCAAGAAGATTCAGTTCAATGGGTGTCCTTTTATCACTTTCCACCGTGAATCCGATGACAGGAAGAATCGACGGATTCATTTTTTCTATCTGTATAACCACATCAGGCGGCAGCTCATTTCTTATCTGGGCAACTCTTGATTCAAGCATCTGCTGGTTGATGTTGATATCTGCATTCCAGTTAAGAAATGCTGATATTTCACAGGTTCCCCTGCTGGTCGCACTTCGAAGTAAGTAGAGGTCCGGGATTTGTTTTATAGCATCTTCCAGCGGTCTTGTTACTGTGACCATCATCTTGTCGACAGGTTGTTCCCCGTTATCGGCAATGATCTTTAATTTTGGAAATGTGATCTCAGGAAAGAGCGAGACCTGGATTTGCCCGTACAGGAAAAGTCCTCCGGCAATAATGACCGCTATAACTACAGAGACAGGGTTTTTATATCTGAGAAAAAAGTCTTTCATAGGATCACTGCACAATGATTATTTCTGCTGTGTCAGGAAGCCCGTAATTTCCTGTCACAAGGATTTTGTCATCAGGAAATAACTTAGGATCAATAATCTCCACCTCATCATAGTTTTCAATACCAGTTCTCACAGGAACCTTTACAGCAGTGCTGTCATTCAACACTTTCATTATCCAGAATTCTGTCTGGGTTTCATTTCCGAGCAAGGCAGCTTTTGGAAGTACCTGAGCATCCACTTTTGTTTGTTTATTTATGATTGCAGTTGCCATAAGATTTTGTGGAAGATTTTCCGAAACCAGTGGTTTTACAAAATAACTTAACGTCTGCGACTGAACATTCATTTCGGGCATACTTGCAGTTACTACACCTTTTATTAAGGTATTGTCGGGAAGCCTTAAAAAGCATACCCTTCCTTGTTCATAATATTTCCTGAACTCGAAAGGCGTTTCAAGGCGGAAAACCAGACTGCTCCGATCTGATAAGATGGCAAGCTCATCGCCGCTCTGAACAAAATCACCATTTTGATGTGATATTGAAATTACTACCCCGTCTTCAGGTGAATAAAAGTCTATTATTCCCTTGAAAACAAGGCTTGTATCTCCATGAACTGATCCCTGGATAACGGAGGCCTCCAGTGTCCTGACAGCAAAGAGAAGCTTTCCTTTTTTGATATTATCCCCCAGGGTCACAAATATCTGTTCAACAGTTCCGGTTGTTGTAGTTCTGATAGTATTGTTCCTTATAAATACCGAGAGTGCAGGAAACTCAAGAGTCTCAGAAATAGATTTGTGGACAGGCCGGACAGCAGTAACAGGAGTCCTGGCATCAACTGTTTCTTCAACTTTTCCATCCCTGTTTCCGCATCCGGATAATCCAATGATATTTATAAGATACATAAGTGGGACAATTGCTTTCAGGGCCCTGATCTTGTTATAAGGAGTCATATAGCTTAAATTATCATTGTGTAAGGAAATACTGTATCTCATTTCTGATCTGAAGAATCCGGATATTTACCAGGTTAAGATTCCGGTTAATATTCCTGAAGCTTTTTATTGCATTAACATAATCAGTCATTTTAACCTGCCCTGCTTCAAGCTGTGCCTTTAGCGATAAGACAAGCTGACGGGCAGTTGCCAGCTGTGTTTCAATCTGGCTTTTTACATTTTCAGTGCCCTGGATCTCATCATTCAGTTGTATGAGTATTTGATCATATTTCTTTCTGTAGATCGATCGGTAATTCGACAGGGTGTTTTCAGAGATGGATAATTTTTGCAATTCAAGGTTTTTCTGTCGTCCGTCATATATTGGGAAACTAAGGCTTGCACCGATACTGTAGCCAAAATGCTGGTATATATTCCCGAGTTGACTTGAAAGGACTCCGGCATCAGCAAACCAGTTTATTTTTGGCCTGTATCTTACACCAATTGCATTCCTTTCGTTGACAATTCTTAAGCTGTCGATAACGAATTGCCTGAAGAATGGTAAAGCAGATGCATCATTGATCCCAGTAGTTTCAAATTGAGGTTCCTTAAGCTCATATGTCACTGTATCATTCAGTCCGCAAAGCTGGTTTAAAAGTCTCAGATCTTTTAAATATTGAGTTTTAAGCTGGCCAACCAGTACTTCCTGACCCTGTGTCTCAACCAACAGGGAAAGATAGTCAGTCTGGCTGCAGATTCCGTTTTCTGCAAAATTCTTAACCAGTTCATTTTGACCATACATCAGCATAAGGTATGAACGGTTAAACTGCAAATCGGACATATCGGAATATGATGTAATATATTGATCGGCAATTGTTTTTCTCAGTTCGGCAACAGATAATTTTGAAGTGTTGGTGATCGACTGTTTCTGAATCTCAAGGGTTTTGAATTTGTTTTCCAGCTCCCTCCTGTTAAATATATTTTGAGTAACAGCTGCAACAGCCTGATAATTACCTCCGTCAGTTACCACCTCATCATATCCGAAACTATTATAATAAGGAGCATACAAGGCCTGGGTCCTGGCTTCAATCTGCGGCCGTTTAGCTGCTTTTACAAGCAGACTGTCAATCGAGGATGCTCTGATTTGATTCTTAAGATCACTTAGCAGCGGGCTGTTCCGGATCCCCTCATCTATATAAAAATCAAGTGACCTGGTTTGCGGATAAACAGCAGAAGAAAGCAAAAAGAAAGTAAGAGCTGTATATAATTTGCAAAGTCGGATGATCATAGGGTTCAACTTGCTTCCAAGTTACTAAAATTGATTGAAAACTGAAGTCGCAATGTTTTTGTCCTCATAGGTTTATCCTGAAAAGAATCTGGTTACTTTTTTTGAAAGTCTAAATCTCCATTCAGTGCCTGTTTAAAGAATTCACCTCCATCTGTAAGGTCATATTCCCACGACTGCAATAATCTCGGGCCCCATTCAGGATCATAAACCCAACACATCCAGCTTATTCCCTTTCCTTCGAGGTATTTTATGATCCTGTTTCCATAGTCAGTGTCGGCTGGTTTTCCCGGCGATCCCCCCAGACCAAATTCTGTAGCAACCACCGGATATTGATTGGCTGCAAAGCCGAAATTTTCTTCCCATTTTGGTTCCCATGGCTGGCTGCGTTTGAACGAATAGGGGTGTGTTACATAACCTATCCCTTCGGGCATGACGGGGTGGTTAAAACAGACTTTTGATACATCCTCATCAGTAAAACTCAATATATTATAACTTCAGGGATTTAATGTTGCCCTTATCAGTTTCAGGTTTGTCTCGAGCCCGTCAAGATAAATAAGTACCCAGGCAAGATTATTGTCATTAAATTTCCACGAAAACCAATCCAGGGGATTTCCATCAGGAGTAACCATATCGAAAATCAATGGAGCTCGTTTTGACAGGTCTTCGAATCCTGGTGTGGTTTCCATATTCCTTACAAGGTTTGAAAGACCTTCATAAAGTTTTGACCCTCCCGGGCTATCCCCGGAATTCAGCAAAGCCTGGGCTGCAACTCCTTTTATTTCAGGTCTCATTAATCCGTTAGGATCTTTGTTCCACTTGTCAACAGACTGGTTCTCCTGTTTCAGTATTGTTTCTTTATACTCATTTATGGTTTCAAGAACATAATTAATATTACCAGCTAATTGATTATCTGTTCTCATGCTATCAAGCTGATTTATTGCCAATTCGATCTTGTTGTAATTTCGTGATAAATTGTAACTGTCATATACCCTGTCCCTGGAAACATTTAAAGCAAGCAGTGCAGAAAAAACTGAATTAATAACCAGGAGCAGAAGTACAAAAACTGTATTGTAAATACTGAAATTCTTATTTTTCGAAGTGGTTACCAGAAAAACCGGCAGGAAAACCAGATAGGGGAAAGGAATTGCAATGGCAAGCAAAATTCCGGCATGGGACCAATGTTGTATCTTGAACAAAATTGAAGTAAAGACAATGAAACTTGTAAGCCATGTTACTAAATGAAGCACTAAAGATTGCTTTTCTCCCTCACTCCTGTAATGATTTATCAAAGCCAATGGCAGAAACACCAGAACCAGTGCAGATATTCCGGTTGTCAGCAAAATTCCTGCACCCTGCCAGTGATTCACTTTAAATACGGTACCAACAAAAACAATAATGACGGTTACCACACCTAATATGTATATCTTTTGTTTCATCATAATATTATTTTAATTTTAATGGTATGATGGAACCTCCATGTAGTTGATTATTTTACTATCACGCTTGTGTATGTTATATGGAGGTTTCATGATTTCCTGTTTAAACTGATTTGGGTTCCCTTATAATTATATTAAACATTTTTGATTCCATAGTCAGGATGCCATTTTTCAGAAGCTCAAGCGCGTGAAGGCCAGTCATTAATGAAACTCCTGGATTTTCAGCAGAATCGGCTGGCAAATAGACTGAAGGTTCAAGAAAAGTTCTGTATTTTTCCCGATTTCCTTCAGGGACCAGGTCAGATATCAGGTTACAATAATCCCGGATTGCCTTATCAAGTTCTTCACGGGAAGTGCATCCGGGCAAAAGAAAATCTTTTGCGGGACCAGTATTAAATGGTCTGGTTAGCATCCTGTACTGAATCTCAATCCCTTGTTCAGTCATCAGGATTTGTTCATCTGCTACAGCTGGTTTACCTGGTTCACCTTCCGATGCCCGGACCATTTTTACCTGAATTTTTTCTATAATGCTTATAAGTCCGTTTGTGGAGGAATGAAGCTTTTCAATTTCAGTACAGCCGGACGAATCTTTATAAATGTTAACAAATGAACTATTTTTGTTATATAGGTATTTAAACAATTCCTGCTGCTGTTGCTGGTGGGGATAAAACCCGTCTTCATAAGCATACTGCAGGCTCAGGTTGAATAATGCTCCGGGAATAATTATTGCCAGTGACCCGATCACAATGAACAGGAACCGTGAATTTATATGCTTTTCATTTTTCCACATCAGCCATGTATACCACGGCAATGCTATTACTGAAAGGATAATCAATCCTGTTAGCATGAGAATAGTTGCTGCCGGCCAGTGTTGCATTTTAAAAATCATTCCGGCTGAATAGAATATTATCCCCAGCGTTCCAATCAGATATACCGGTCTCTTTGGTTTGTTTTCCTGATCGCTTAATCTGTAGGCCACAATTAAAGGAAGAAAGCAAAACAGACCGGTTATTCCCGCCAGGCTGATCAATATGTTTGCTTGAGGCCAGTGCTGTACTTTGAAAAGTATGCCAAAGATAAAGAACATGGCAGTCAAAAATCCTGTGATAAAAAGCAGCAGCCTGTTACGGCTGTGTGTCTCCTTCCACAGAATACCAAGAGCAGATGGCATGAATACTAATGCCAGTATTAATGCCCCGATTGTCAGCATAAATCCGGCTCCGGCCCAGTGCTGTATTTTGAAAAGTACTGCGAAGCCAAATAGAATTGTACCGGCTACACCGGAAATTTTCATAGTGTTTTTCATAAATCTGTATTTTGTGTCAATTGCATAAAGTGTCTCCTGCTGTATCTCTTTAAGCCTTTGTGGTCCCATATTCTGTTTAACTCTTCTATATGCTTCGTAAAAAGTCAATCCCTCCTCCATCTCTTTTTCGATATCACAGCAGATATGGTCAATAAGCTGATCTGCAAGATTGAAAAAGGTTATATCCTGCTTTTTCACATCACGGCTTATCTTTTCAATATTTTCAAGGGTTAGTTCAGGCATAGTTCAGACTGGGCTTGGATTCAACGATTTTCTGGAGTGACTCAATAAATTCGCCAAGCTCCCTGAGCTTAACCTCCACAACTGATTTACCCTTTTTTGTAAGTGTATAATTTACCCTGATCCTGTTGTTGAATATTTCACGGTCGGCAACAAGTACTTTTTCTTTCTCGAGCTTATAAAGCACGGGGTACAGAGCTCCATAACTGAGTTTTATCTTACCTCCTGAGATTTCATCAACTCTTTGCGTGATTGCATAGCCATGCAAAGGTCCTTCATCCTTCAATAATTTAAGAATTATTGTTTTAAGTGATCCGCTGAAAAGTTCGCTTGGTATCATGTCCTTATAATATTAAGTTTTCTTATATATAACAAAGATATAATATTATTATTATATAATATAATTAATTTTATATATTTTTAATAAATAATATAATTATTGCTTAAAAAGCATTCCTTGCAGATCCCGGGATTATAATAAGTAGCTCCAGTTACATGTCGGTCATTGTATTTTACTTTAACTTGTATTCATAAAAACATTAAATATGGAGAGTGTACTGATTACCGGAGGTACCGGACTTATAGGCAAACATCTGGCAAATAAGCTTCAGGTGAAAGGATATAAAGTTGCTTTGCTCAGCCGGACAGGTAATCCTTCCGCCGATATCCCAGTATATAAGTGGGAACCTGATAAAAATAAGATTGACAATGAAGCAGTCTCCGGGACTGACTATATTATTCACCTTGCGGGAGAAGGCATCGGAGATAAGCGGTGGACAAAAAAAAGGCGGCAGACTATCCTGGAAAGCCGTGTAAAGAGCTGTCAATTACTATTCAACACAGTGAGGGAAACACGGTCAGGAATCAAAGCTTTCATTACAGCATCGGGAATTGGTTATTATGGATCGGTAACTTCTGAAAAAATATTCTGTGAGGCAGACCACCCTGGGGAAGATTTTATTGCAAAAATTTGCATGCATTGGGAAAATGAGGCAGACAGATTCGAAAATTTCGGAATCCGTACCGTAAAAATCAGGACTGGAATAGTGCTTGCTGAAGAAGGAGGAGCGATGGCCAGAATGATGACCCCGGTTAAAGCAGGAATAGGCTCAGCCTTAGGCAACGGCCGGCAATACCTGCCCTGGATCCATATTGAAGACCTTTGCAATATTTACACCAAGGCTATAGAAGATAAAACTCTTACAGGTGCTTGTAATGCAGTGGCACCCGATCACAAGACCAATAAGGAGTTTATGCAGACCCTTGCCAGAGTTTATGATAAACCTTTCTTTTTCCCTGAAATTC
>Ga0315283_10005515_pt1 | contig 11184 bp, 10 predicted proteins | sample YL17G09_0_MG_FD_204541 | JGI IMG/M metagenome (GOLD analysis project Ga0315283, IMG submission 204541) | Sediment microbial communities from Yellowstone Lake, YNP, Wyoming, USA - YL17G09_0 | ecosystem: Environmental > Aquatic > Freshwater > Lake > Sediment | place: USA: Wyoming | collected...
GAAAAAAAAGTTATTAACGGTCTTTTTATTGCAGTTACAGCTAATTTCTCGTCATCCCCGAATGCCTTTATCGGGGATCCACTGTCCCTTAAGAAAAGCCTGGATTCCCGCTCAGAAACGCTGCGGGAATGACGCTTGATACGGGAGGTTGGGAGGGAGTTCTGAAAAAACGACTATTTAATCTCTACCCCCTACGCTCTGCGCTCAGCCCAACACCCGAGCGGCCCTTTTGGGCGGCGGCGTATTTCGGCTGACCTTGAACAGGACCTGTCCGTCCACCATAACGATCGAAATACCGGGGTTGTCCCCGGCAACCAGGCAGGAGAGCAGGTCCGCTCCCACTGAGCCCAGGGAGGCATCCAGAAAGACGAGGTCGGCCTCTTTACCGGGGGCGATAATCCCCCGATTCAGCCCAAAGACCCGGGCTGTATTCCCGGTGGCCATGCAGACCGCCAATCCCGGCGGGATACCGCCTAGGGCGCAGATCAGATTCAGCGTCCGCAAAAGTCCCAGGGGGACCACGCCGGTCCCCGAGGGGGCGTCATTTCCGATAATGAGGCGCTGATACTCTTTACGCTGGTGGATCCGGCGAGCCACCTCGACGGCCCGCAGCGGGTTGCCGCAATGGACGATCTCGAGGGTGTATTTGGTTTGATCAATCAGTTTGAAGGCCTCTTCCCTGGATACGGCCGTGGGGCCGCCGTTGAGGTGAGAAACGATGTCCGGATCGGCGGCCATAACCATATCGGCCGATACGGTGGAACTGCCGGGAATAGAGGTGCCGCCGGTGTGCATCATGACCACCATTCCGTTCTTCTTGGCCCAGGCGATCATGGGGGCGGCCTCCTGGGGGTCTTTCACCGAGCCCAAGCCCACCTCCCCAACGACTTTCACTCCTTGAGCGGCCAGTTCCTCAAAGTCCGCTTCGGTCAGCCCCTTTTCCAGGATCACAGCGCCGCCCAGCACTTTCAGACCTCCCGGTCGATAAGCCTGAAAGGATTTGGCGGCCAGGATGGCCAGGGCCTTTACGCCGGCCGGGTCTTTAGGCCGTCCGGGCAGATGGACTTCCCCGGCCGAAACCGCGGTGGTCACCCCCCCATGGAGGGTGCTCTCCAAATAGTTGATCGTCAGTTGACGGGGAGTGAAATCGCCCAAGACCGGATGACAGTGGGAATCGATCATCCCGGGCATGACGGCTGCTCCGGCGGCATCGATGACCAGGGCTCCTTCGGGTTGGGGCATGACTTTGGAGTCGCCCAGCGCTTTGATTAGTTTATCTTCGATCAGGATGGCGTCATTTTTTAAAATGGGCTTGGAAACCTCGCCTGACAACAGCAATCCGATGTTCTTAATGAAAACGCTGGTCATACCTGCCTCTTTCTCCTCATCGGTCTTTCGCTTTAATCCTCGAACCCTTGAACCCGGCCTATTCGCCGACCACCGGGGAGAGCGCAGCATCGATTATTCATTAAAATGTCTTGACTCCCATAGTTTTTGTCATTATTAAAATTATAATGATTTATAGTTAAACAGTAACGGAGTCAATATTTATTTAAAACCCTTTTTTATCAAAGGAGGCATCCGATGTGCAGGGAATGCGATGAATTGACGAGACGAGATTTCTTAAGAGGCGCTTTAGTCGGAGGCACGGCCCTGGGAATGGGCCTTTTTGACCGCAGTCCTCTCCTGGCCGCCGGCTCGAACCTTAAGTTCAGCACCTGGCACCCGCCGATGAGCCGTGAAGTGAGAACGGTCTGGACCCCGATGATGGAAGAGGTCAAGAAAAGGAGCGCCGGCCAGTTGAACTATACTCTATACGCCGGCGGCGCGCTGGGGAAAGGTCCGGAGCATTTCGACATCGTCTCCAAAGGCATGTCGGACCTGGGCTATTTTACGGCCACTTGGACCGCGGGTCGGTTTCCGCTGACCGACGTCCTGTCCCTGGCCGTCTGGGTCAATGGGAAGGATATCGCCGCCGATATCGGCAACGCCGTTTATCAGCGAACCTTAAAAGATGAATTCAAGAATGTGAAAGTCCTCGAATTGAACGGGTGCATCCAGTCCTTCATCTGGACCAAGAAGCCGGTGGCCAAAATGGCCGATCTCAAGGGAATGAAACTGCGGTCGCCGGGCGGCCACCAGACCAACTATATCAAGTCCCTGGGGGCCGAGCCGATTTTCATGCCCCTGGGCGATGTGTATATGGCCATGGAAACGGGGACCGTGGACGGCATCGTCACCTGCCCGCCCCTGATTCTGGCCTTTAAGTTGTACGAGGTAGCCAAGCACGCCACCGTCCTCACCTTCGGCTGTGTCTCGGAAGGGACGGTGATGAACCTGAATTCCTGGAATAACCTGCCTGCGGACCAGAAGACGGTCATCGAGCAGGTCTGCACGAATCCTTTTAAGGTCACCGGCGGCTTAACCAGCGACGATTACGAAGCCATCATGAAGGACATTGCCAAGGCCGGGGTGAAAATGATTGACTTGCCCAAGGCCGAGGCGGAACTCTGGTATGATAAATTCCGCGATGTGACCCGGAAATGGGTGGCCGATCTCGAGGCCAAGGGCCTGCCGGCCAGGAAGGCGGTGGCCATCATGAATGAAGAGTGCGAGAAACGGAAGATCAATCTGGTGGCCTGCCCGCCGGAATTCAAAAAAATTTAAAACCGTAGGGGCGACCGGCCGGTCGCCCACAGGTTGGTTAAATAACCATCCTGGCGACCAGCCAGTCGCCCCTACGGCCACCCTTCCCGATTAAACAGACCAGCACATGACCACCTATCAGACCTTTCGCAAATCGGTCGAAAAGACCATTTACTATACCGCGGCCCTGGGGGTCATCTTTGTATTGCCCCTGATGCTGCTCACCACGGCCGACGTGGTGGGTCGGGGCTTCTTCAATAAACCCGTGGCCGGCTCCTTTGAGCTCTCCGAGTATCTGCTGGCCGTGATTATCCTGTTTAGTGCCGCCTATACCCAACAGGTCAAGGGCCACGTAGCGGTGGATTTCCTGACTTCCCGCTTCAGTAAGAAGACCCAGGGTACGCTCCAAGTTTTTACCACGGCCCTGTGTCTGCTGGTGGTCGCCATCATCGTCTGGCAGGGTTTTATTCTGGGATTGGAGGAAAAGGCGGTTACCGACCAGTTGCGCATCCCCAAAGGCCCCTTTAAAATCCTGGTCGGCCTGTCCGGCCTGCTGCTCTGGCTGCAATTGTTCTTCGACCTGGTGGACGCCGTTCAAATTCGAAAAGGGGAGAAACCATGGACCCCATAACCACGGGTATCCTGGGGTGCCTCCTCCTGCTTTTTTTCCTTTTTCTGCGAATGCCCGTAGCCCTGGTCATGATGCTGGTCGGCTTCCTGGGGGTGTGGAAAATGAGCTCCCTGGAGGCGGCCCTGCCCATGGTGGCCCGCACGCTTTACGAAACCGTTTCTTATTATCCCTTCACCATCATCCCTTTATTCGTCATTATGGGCAGCTTTGCCGATTATTCCGGCATCACCAACCGGCTGTATGACACCTTTGACAAATGGTTTCGAAAGCTTCCCGGAGGACTGGGGATAGCCACCATTGTGGCCATTGCCGGATTTTCGGCCATCAGCGGTTCCTCGGTGGCCACCTCGGCCGCTTTTGCCAAGACCGTCGTTCCCGAAATGAGACGGTTCCACTATGCCCCCCGGTTTGCCGGAGGCATCGTGGCCGCCGGGGCCACCATCGACTTCCTGATCCCGCCCAGCATCGGTTTTGTGGTGTACGGCATGCTCACCGAACAATCCATCGGGAAACTGCTGATCGCCGGCATGCTTCCGGGGGTCTTGCTGTCCCTGGTGTTTATGATCATTATCGTCGCCTGGGTCAAAATCAATCCGGCCGTGGCCCCCACGCCGCCGGGGTCCGTAACCTGGAGGGAGCGAATCCTGGCCTTGAAAGGCATCTGGGAGACCCTGCTGGTATTTCTGATCACCATCGGCGGGTTGTATCTCGGCTATGTGAACCCCACCGAGGCCGGCGGCATCGGGGCCGTGGCCCTTTTGATCCTGGCCGTGGCCAAGCGGGAACTGGGATGGAAGGATTTTGTGGCCAGCCTCTTTGAAACCGGCCGCGTTTCGGCCATGGTGCTCTTCCTGGTGGCCGGGGCCAACATGTTCAGCTATTTCCTGGCCCTGTCCACTATCCCCGCCGCCTTCTCCGCCTGGATTGGGGCCCTGGGCGTTTCCAAGTACATGGTCCTGATCATTGTGGTGAGCATTTATTTCGTCCTGGGCTGCTTTTTGGATGCCGTGTCCATGATGGTCCTGACCATGCCGGTGATTTTTCCCCTGATGATGAATCTGGGTTTTGATCCCATCTGGTTCGGGGTGATTTGCGTGATGATGATGAACGCCGGTCTGATCACCCCGCCGGTGGGCCTGAATGTCTACACTGTGGCCGGGACTTTCCCGGATATTCCCATGAATGAAATTTTCAAAGGTACCCTGCCGTTCCTCCTGGGTATCCTGGTAGTTACCCTGTTGATCGTCCTATTTCCCCAGATTGCCACCTACCTTCCGGCTAAAATGAAGGGCTGATCGGGCGTGGGACAGCGGATCTCCTTTTCTCTGAACGGGCGGGCCGTGGCGGTGGAGGCCGGAGGGCGGGAAACGCTGCTCCATATCCTGCGGGAAAGGCTGAACGTCCGCAGCGTCAAGGAAGGCTGCGGGGTAGGGGAATGCGGAGCCTGCACGGTGCTGTTGGACGACCGGGCGGTGAATGCCTGTCTGGTGGCCGCCGGCAAGGTCCAGGGCCGCCAAGTGACCACCATAGAGGGATTGACCCAGGGGGAGGCGCTGCACCCCCTCCAGGAAGGCTTTCTTAAGATGGGCGCCGTCCAATGCGGCTTCTGCACTCCCGGCATGATCCTATCCGCCTATTCCCTATTGAAAGAAAATCCCAATCCCAGTCACCGGGAGATCGTGGAGGGATTATCCGGAAATCTCTGCCGCTGCACCGGTTATCACGACATCCTTCGGGCGGTGAAATGGGCGGCCAAGCGTATGCAGGCAGCGACATGAAAACGCGCTACCTGGCGGCCCGCTCCCTGGAGGAGGCCCTGGACCACCTGGACCTTTACGGGGAGGGGACCCGGATTCTGGCCGGGGGGACGGACCTGATGATCGCCCTGCGGTCCGCCTATCGGGAAGGGAAGGCCCTGCCGGACACCCTGCTGGACGTGGGCGAGCTACCGGATTGCCGAATGATTCGGAAAGAGGACGGAAGATTAATCCTGGGGTCCGCGGTTACCTTCCGGACCTTGGAAAACCACCCGATCATAAAACAATCCCTGCCCCTGCTGGCCGCGGCCGCCGCCTTGATGGGTTCGGTGCAGGTGCGGCGACTGGCCACCATCGGGGGCAACGTGGGCACGGCTTCCCCTGCGGGGGACGGGATTACGCCCTTGGTGGCCTGTGCCGCCGAGGCCCAACTCTTTTCCAAAAATGGGAATCGGACCCTCCTGGTTTCTGAGTTGATCAGCGGTCCGGGTCGAACGCGATTGGCCGCCGGGGAATTGATCCATTCCTTTTCTTTAAAAATTCCGCAGCAGCCGCAGCATTATTTTTTCCATAAGATCATGCGCCGGCAGGCGGTGGCCATTGCCCGGATGAACCTGGCCGTTCAATTGGCCCTGGAACCGACCGGAAGAATTGCCTCCGCCTGGTTGGCCGCCGGGGCGGTATTTCCGACACCACGACGGTTGAACAAGGTGGAAGAAAGTCTTGTTGGACAGGTGCCCGAAAAAAAGCTGTTTGAGGAAGCCGGCCGAATGGCAGCCAAGGCCATGCTCCAGGTGAGCGGAAGAAGGCCCTCTATGGCTTATAAGGAACCGGCCCTGGAAAGATTGGTAGCCTGGGGGTTGGAACAAGCCTGCGGGGGTACTCGAGAAATATGAAGATATTTAGATGGCTCAAATTCGAAATCCGAAAATCGAAATCCGAAACAAATTCAAATCACCCAATTTCAAAATTCAAAACATTTCTTCCTTCTTGACGGGGGAGGGGCAGGAGTGGAGAAGGGCAGTTGTTTCGATCATTTGGATTTTGGACTTTCGTGCTTGTTTCGGATTTCGTGCTTCGAATTTCGAATTTAAAAATCTACTTCTTAAATCAATAGGGGTGAGAAAATCGTCGACAAAAATCCCATTCGAATAGGCGCCAAAGAGAAGGTCCTTGGAACTGCTTTGTTCGGCGTCGACCAGGGAAAGCCCGGGGACCTGTTTCTGTTTCTGTTGCGGGCCTACCAGGCCCCCTCCCGGATCAGTCGGCTGGAGGTGGGAGCCGCTCAAAAAATTCCCGGTATCGTTCGCGTATTTACCGCCGCTGATGTGCCCGGAGTCAACCGGATTGGAATTATCCCTTCCACCAAGGACCAGCCCGTTTTAGCGGAAGGGATCATCCGGTATCGCGGGGAGCCGGTGGCCTTGGTGGCCGCGGAGAGCGAAGAGGCCGGTCTGGAAGCCCTGAGGGTTATTCGGTTGGAGCTGGAACCTCAACCGGGAAGCTTCGACCCCCGGAAGGCCCTGGATCCGGGGACTCCCTTCGTTCACGAAAAAGGAAACCTCCTTTTTCAACAGCAGGTCGTCAAAGGGGAGGCTGAAGAGGCACTCGACAAATCCACCTATCGTCTTCGAAATACGTACAGCACCTCTCCCTTGGAACACGGGCCCCTGGAAGTGGAGGGGGGCCGGGGGGATTGGCAGGACGGGAAGATCATCATCCAGGCCTGCACCCAGAACCCGCATTATGACCAGAGCGACCTGGCCCGACTGCTGGGGCTGCCCCTCGAGACGATCCGGGTGGTGCAGGCCGAGACCGGGGGCGGGTTCGGCAAAAAACTGGACCTGAGCGTTCAATCCTACCTGGCCTTAGCCGTCTTTCACCTGAAGCGGCCGGTGCGAATGTGCTATACCCGGGAAGAGTCCTTCATCGGAACGGCGAAGCGTCATGCCCTGTTTATCGATTACGAAAGCGGGATGGACGCGAGGGGGAAACTGACGGCCATTAAGGTGGACATCCTGGGCGACACCGGGGCTTATGCCTCTTATGGCGTGGCCGTCTGTATGCGGGCGGCCGTTCACGCCACCGGGCCCTACGAGGTCCCCCAGGTGCTGGTGGACAGCCGCATGGTTTACACCCACAATTCCTGGGCCGGCGCCATGCGGGGGTTCGGGGTTCCTCAAATCGCCTTGGCCCATGAGGGGCAGATGGACGGTTTGGCTTCGCTCCTCGGAATGGATCCCCTGGAGTTTCGTCTGCGCAACTGTCTTAAACCGGGATCCACGACGGCCACCGGGCAGGTGCTGCCGGGCGGCGTGGGGATCGAGCCCTGCCTTCTGCGATTGAGCAAGATCTACCGGGCCTGGAACCGGCGGATGGTTCCCGACGAGCGGACCCTGCGGGGAATCGGGCTGGGGGCCATGTTTTATGGGATAGGCAATACCGGCGTCTCCAATCCCTCAACCGCCCAACTGGAGCTTTCCCCTAAGGGACAGTTAACGCTGTTTACCGGGGCGGCCGAAATCGGTCAGGGGTCGGATACCATCCTGAGTCAGATAGCCGCCCGGTATTTCGGCCTGTCCTTAAGTCAAATTCGCCTGGTGCGCGGCGACACGGGCCGAACCACCTCGGCGGGGGCCTCCTCGGCCAGCCGCCAGACCTACATCTCCGGAAATGCCGTATTGGACGCGGCGCAGCAATTGGAGCAGCGTTTACGGGAAGAGGGGGCCAGGGAACTTCGCTGCCCCCCATCCGAACTCCGATGGTCCGGGGCCGAACTGGTTGATACCCAGGGACGGTCCGTGGATATCTTCAAAGTCGCCGCCCGTCTGGCCGTTCAAGGAAAAGTCGCCCGAGGAGAAGGCCGGTTTGATCCGCCGGTGACCGTTTTGGATCACCGCACCGGGCAGGGCAGCCCTTATTCCAGCTACGCCTTTGCCGCTCAATTGGCCTGCGTGGAGGTGGACACCGTTTCCGGGTTGGTCCGGGTTCCCCGGGTGGCGGCGGCCCACGACGTGGGCCGGGCCATTCACCGGCGGGCCGTGCACGGCCAGATTGCCGGAGGCGTGGTGATGGGAGTGGGCATGGCCACCATGGAAGAATTCATTCCCCAAAAAACCGACAACTTCCGCGAGTATCACCTGCCGACCCTGGCCGACGCCCCGCGGATCACCCCCATTATTATTGAATCCCACGATCCCACCGGCCCATATGGGGCCAAAGGAGTGGGTGAGCCCTCCCTGATCCCCACAGCGCCGGCTATCGCCAACGGCGCTTCCCGAGCACTTGGCGTCCGGATGACCCATTTGCCGCTGAGCCTGGAAAGGGTGATGGAAGCGTTAAATAAGACTCGAGATCCAGTATCGAAATAAGTCGTCATTCCGGACAAGCGGAGCGCGATCCGGAATCCAGCGGCGTTTAAGCTGCAAAGGACCTGGATGCCGGATCGGGTCCGGCATGACGGCAAAAACAACTATCCCCAGAGAAGCTATTTTTAGGGATTATACCATGTGGATCGACCCTGATAAATGCAACGCCTGCGGCCTTTGCCTAAAGGACTGCCCCCTAGAAGTGATCTCTTGGCACGAGGAAAAAGCCCGGGTGGGGGAAGGCTGTGTGGAATGCCGGACCTGTTTTCGGGTCTGTCCCAAACAGGCGGTGGTGGAAATCAGCGAAGAGGTGCCCGGCGCTATCATCTGCCCGGCCTGCCCGGTGAATTGCCGAATCTCCCCGGATCGGTACGGGGCCTGCCGGCGTTTTCTGAATCAGGATGGAGAACTCGTGCGGGACCGGCCCCTGGTACTTTACGAAGAGGTCAAGCCTTCCCTCCTTCCTCCCCCGTCACCGCTCATCCGGGAACCGTTGATCACGGCCATCGGGGCCGGCACCACCTATCCGGATCACTTCCCGGCGCCCTATATCGTGACCGAGACGCGGGAAGGCGTTGACGTGGTCACTGTGGTGACGGAAGCCCCCCTCTCGTACTCGGGAATAAAGATAAAGGTGGACACCGACGTACCCATCGGGGAAGAGGGCGCCGAAATCCGTTTCGACGGGCGGCCGGTGGGCATGGTGGAAACCGAGGAATACGGGTCCAAGATGCTGGCCGTGGGCGGGGTAAACCGCTTGACCGGGAAATACGGCTTTGCCGTGGCCCGGGCCGTGGCCGCCCTGGCCAATCGCCGGGCCGTGGAGCTTTCCATCAAAAAAGGGGCCCGTCTGACCGTGCAGGCCGGCCGGCCCCCGGTCATCGACGGGAGGTCCCAGGACCGGATGCGGGTGGGCTGCGGTTCGGCCACGGCCGGACTCTTCGCGCCCTTTTTCAAAAAGGCGGCCGATGAGGTCATCGTTCTGGATTCGCATATTACCGCGCTGTTCAGCCACCACGCCTCCGGGCGGACCGTGGGGATGAAGCCCACCGGTCTCCGCCTGGTTTTCCCCCTTTCCACGCCGGGACGATACTTCGGAGAAAAGGGCGCCGGGTGGGGCGGGACCTCAATCGTCAATCCCTTGGAAATCATCGCCGCCGTGGATCTGGAGCAAACCCCGGCCGGGACCCGGCTCCTGATTACTGAGACCACCGGGGGAAAAGCCGCTTATTACCGATTCGATCCGGAACGCGGTTTCGTTGAGCTGGAACTGCCGCCGGAGGCCCGGGAGGCCGTCCAGGCCATCCGGGAGACCTGCCAGCCCTCGCGGGTTTCGGTCTTGTATGCGGGCGGAGCCGGGGGCTCGGCCCGGGCCGGCGTGACCCGCTACCCGCTAAAGCTGACCCTGGCGGTGCACGAAAACAAAGCCGTGTTGACCGTAGGCGGCGCGCCCGTCTTTGTACTGCCGGGAGGCGGCATTACCTTTTATGTGGACGTGGAGCAGGTCCAGACCGGGGCCTTCTTCTGGACGCCCACGCCGGCCATTATTGCGCCCATCGAATACACGATGCTCCTGAAGGATTATGAAGCCATGGGGGGGCATGTGGAGGCTGTCAAGCCTTTTACAAACATTAAAGGGACAGTTTTCAGGCAGAAAGGATTAAGGATCAAGGATAAAGGATAAAGTTGAGACTGTAAAAAACGTTTTGATTAAACGCCCATGTAACGCTTGCATGGCCGAGTCCGTTTTTTGTAGGGGGGGATTTTATATCCCCCCGCCCCTATCCGACCCGAGGATCCAAGGACGGGTGGGGATTAACCCCACCCCTACATCCAAAAAGGCTATAAAGTTTAAGGAGAGTTTTTCGTAGGGGCGGCGTCCCCGCCGCCCGCTCGGCCTTCCAGGTCAGGATGATGTCCCAAACCTTACCTTGGAAGCCCCAAAATGCCATCCCCCTTACCTGGTCGGCAGGCGAGACGCCTGCCCTACGACTCGAACCCTGGAATCCTATTTTTGTACTAACGGCCTCCTATTAGAATAGACATATAAGTCCTTCCTGTTGTGCCTCAAGAAAATCCCATTGACTACCACAAATAAAGTACGTTATATTGTACATTATTAATGTGAGGTGCACCATGAAAAGACTCAAGGTAAATGAAGACATCAGACCAATGTCCGAGTTCAGGACCGGGATTGCCACCTTCCTGAAACAGATACACGAGACCAGGCGACCGCTCATTATCACACAGCATGGGAAAGGAGTCGCGGCCCTCTTGGACGCGGGTGAGTACGAAGCCATGCAAGAGAAGATCGAACTACTGCAGGATATACAGACGTCCATTAGTCAGATTGATGGCGGCCAGGCAGTGGAACACGAACTGGCCAAGATGACAGTATTGAAACGGATTAGAAAATGAGGGTCCTCCGCTGGTCTCCTCTCGCAGTAGAGAGGGTATCGGAGATAGCGGAATACATTGCTCAGGACAATCCCGGAGCCGCCGAAAACTGGGTAAATACTGTTTTTGAAAAAGTGGGAAAATTGAAGACATTTCCTGAAAGCGGCCGCGTCGTTCCGGAAATCAATAATAGAACCATAAGGGAACTGACATACGGCGATTATCGAATCATCTACCGATTAGAAAAAGAAAGGATTTCGGTACTTACCGTTCGCCATGGAAAGCAGATCTTGGCGGTTGATGAAATTACGGCATAAGATTTGATCCCATCCCAGGTATGGACTCTCGCATCCCACAAGTTGGCGTCGGTGTAATCGTCATCCGT
>Ga0315283_10005517_pt1 | contig 11183 bp, 11 predicted proteins | sample YL17G09_0_MG_FD_204541 | JGI IMG/M metagenome (GOLD analysis project Ga0315283, IMG submission 204541) | Sediment microbial communities from Yellowstone Lake, YNP, Wyoming, USA - YL17G09_0 | ecosystem: Environmental > Aquatic > Freshwater > Lake > Sediment | place: USA: Wyoming | collected...
CGGGGAGTGCTTGCATGAGAGCCGGATGCGGGAAATCCGCACGTCCGGTTCGACGAGGGGGGAGGGGGACTGCTTATGGTTTATCGTTCGCACGCCTCCTCCTCTACTCTACCGTCTTTGCGGTGAGTCGCCTTAGAACTGGATTGCTTTGAACTTGCGAGTCTGTTCGGTGAGCGCGATTTCGGTCGGCAGGCGTTCCATGCTGCTGGCGCCATAGAAACCGTGGCAATTCCTGGTGTGCTTGAGGACATAGTCGGCATTTTCCGGCGAGGCGATCGGTCCGCCATGGCAGAGTACGATCACGTCCTTGCGGACTTTCATGGCCGCTTCTGCGATAGCGTCGATATCCCGGACGCAGGTATCGAGGCTCTTCGCACTGGAGGCGCCGATGCTGCCGCCGACGGTCACGCCCATGTGCGCGACCACGATGTCCGCGCCGGCCGCGGTCATGGCCTTCGCTTCATCGGCGTTGAACACGTACGGGGTGGTCAGCAGGTCCATTTCGCGCGCCTGCCGGATCATGTCCACTTCGAGTCCGTAGCCCATGCCGGTTTCTTCAAAGCTCGCGCGCATCACGCCGTCGAACAGGCCGATGGTCGGAAAGTTCTGCACGCCGGAGAAACCCATGTGTTTCAGCTCGGCGAGAAATTGCGGCATCAGCACGAAGGGGTCGGTGCCGTTCACGCCGGCCAGCACCGGCGTGTGCTTCACCACCGGCAAGACCTCCAGGGCCATTTCCTTGACGATCTCGTTGGCGTTGCCGTAGGCGAGCAGGCCGGCCGCGGAACCGCGCCCGGCCATGCGATAGCGGCCGGAGTTGTAGATAATGATCAGGTCGATGCCACCGGCTTCCTCGCACTTGGCGGACAGCCCGGTGCCGGCGCCGCCGCCGACGATCGGCACGCGGCGCGCCACCATGTCGCGGAACTTCTCGAGTATTTGTTTTCTTGCGATCGCAGGCATCGTTGCGAATCCTCTTTCTTAATATTGACCTGACAAGACGGGTGCAGTTTGGCTTACTTACTTAGCCCGCATTATTCATGAATACTATGAAAGTACCCGACAGTGTGTCAGCAACCATTCGGGGTTCGTGAATCATCCAGGTTAGGGAACCTCTGAACATGTCCTGATTTGTCATTCCCGCGAAAGCGGGAATCCATGTTCTGTAAAGAAAACTGGTTCCCCGCTTTCGCGGGGAAGACACATGTTCAGAGATTCCTTAGGCAATATCTCCCAGAAATTCTGCACCAGTGCGGTGGAAAACGCCGGGTCGTTAATATGCAAGGGCAGACGCGTCAGGCGCCGCGATGCGGTTTGCTTCAATGATTTTTCAAGCGCGTCGAAAAGCGCGGCGTCGGCCTCGGGATCGTGAAATGCCTGGCCGGGCGCATCCAGCGCGGACACACCCTTCTCGGGAATCAGAAACCGCACCGGGCCTTCGCAGGCGTTGAGTTTTTCCGCAATCCATTGGCCGATCGCCCGACATTCCTCGGCTGTGGTCCGCATCAGCGTGACGTTGGGATTGTGCTTGTAGAGCTGGCGGCCGCGAAAACGCTCCGGCACGGTTTCCATGGCCCAGAAGTTCACCATGTCGAGCGCACCGACCGAGCCGACATACGCAATGCGGCTGCGGGCGATGGCGCCGAGCCGGTCGGCCCCGGCGGAAAGTACGCCGCCGACAAGGTGATCGCAGACCTCGGTGGTGGTGACATCGATGACGCCGACCAGCATGCCGCTGTCGACGAGTTTCTCCATCGACTGGCCGCCGGCGCCGGTGGCGTGGAAAACCAGGCAGTCGAATTCCTTGTCGAGCTGCGCGACGACCTGCGTCACGCAAGGCGTGGTAACGCCGAACATGGTCAGGCCGATGGCGGGCCTGGCCTTCGCATCCGGCAGCTTGTGCATCGCCATGCCGGCCATCGCGTGCGCGGCATTGCCGAGCACGACACGGCTGATGCGGTTCAGGCCCGCGACGTCGGTAACCGAATACATCATGGTGATGTCGGTGGCGCCGACGAATTGGCCGACCTCGCCGGCGGCGAGCGTGGACACCATCAACTTCGGCATGCCCACCGGCAGTGCGCGCATGCCGGCCGTGACGATAGAAGTCCCGCCGCCGCCGCCCAGGCCGATCACGCCGGCAATGTCGTCGCGCCGGCTGATGTAGCGCGCGAAGGCCTCGCCCATCGCGGCGACCGCCATGCCGCGATCGTCGCCGCCGAGCACGAAGTGCGCGCCGCTCCGGTGACTCGCGGCAACCTCGGCCGCGGCAACGTCGACCGCAACCTGCGGCGTTCTTGTGCCGACGTTCACCAGGATCGCCGGGGCGCCGGCCGCCTCAATCAGCGACTTGACATAGCGCAGCTCGTGGCCTTTGGTATCCGCCGTGCCGACGACGTAAATCCGCTTCATGGCGTTTGTTTTTATTGTAAGACGCTGGTATCGTAGTGAGATGCTAGTCTCAGGTCAAGAACGCCGCCCCAGGATTCGAACGCAGGGCAAGGCCGGCGCAGGCAACAAGGAGCAGGCCGACAGGGGGCCGCGTGCGCGCATGCGCAAGATCATGCTGGATGCCGCCATGCGCCTGATGCAGGGGGGGGTGATTCCGTCGGTCAGCGACGTGGCGCAAACGGCGCAAGTATCGCGGGCGACGGCCTATCGTTACTTTCCGTCCCAGTCGGCGTTGATTCAGGCGGCCGTGGCCGAGGCGCTGGGGCCGATCCTGGCGTGGACATCCGCTTCCGTGGACGCCGAGGATCGGGTCACCGAGCTGGTGACCTTTGCCTATCCGCGCATGGAGAGCTACGAGGCCACGCTGAAGGCGGCATTGCGCCTGGCGCTGGACCAGTGGGCGCGCCGCCACGCGGGACTGTTCGGCGATGAAGCGCCGATGGTGCGCGGGCATCGCATCGGTTTGCTGAATACGGCGGTGTCGCCACTGAGAAGCAAGCTGACCCGCTCGGGATTCGAGCGGCTGACCCAATCGCTGTCGCTGGTGTTCGGCACCGAGGCCTTCGTCGTGCTGAAGGACATCTGGGGTCTGGACCGCAAGCGCGCCGAGGAGGTGGCGCTGTGGACCTGTCGTGCGTTGATCCGGGCGGCGGTTGTCGAAGATGGCAAAGCCGCGGCGCGCGCACCCGCGACCGCGGCAAAAAGGAAAAACGGCGCGCCCGCTTCGGGCGCGTTGTTGAAAACGAAGAAACCGATAAAGTTAAGATAGAGACAGCAGTTTGTTGGAACACGGCGGCAAGACCGTGGCAGGGTTCGGTGTCGAGGAGCGGCCGGCCGTTTGCAATCCGGGACGGATGGCCGCAATAGCTACAGACCAATACGGAGGAGCAAATGATGAGCAATAAAAAATGGTCCGGCCTGCTGGCCGGCGCTGTTCTCGCGCTTGCCGGCAGCACGGCGCTTGCGGCGGAAAGTCTGACCATCCTGTGGGCGCAGTGGGACCCGGCGAACTACCTGCAGGAACTGGTCAAGGATTACGAGAAGCAGACCGGCGTCACGGTCAAGGTGGAAACCACGCCCTGGCCTGACTTTCAGACCAAGGCTTTCCGTGAGTTCGCCGCCCGTGGCGATGCCTACGACATGGTGGTCGGCGATTCGCAATGGCTGGGCGCAGGCTCGACTGCCGGTCACTATGTGGATCTCACTGGGTTCTTCGCGAAGCACGGCGTGGACAAGAGCATGGCGCCCGCTACCGTCGAAGGCTATGCCGAGTATCCCAAGGGCAGCAAGAAGTACTGGGCCGTGCCGCTCGAGGGCGATGCGACCGGGTGGTCCTATCGCAAGGACTGGTTCGAAGATCCCAAGGAAATGGCCGCTTTCAAGAAGAAATACGGCTATGACCTCGGCGTGCCGAAGACCTGGGCGCATATGCGCGACATCGCCGAGTTCTTCCATCGTCCGGACCAGAAGCGCTACGGTATCGCCATCTACACCGACAACAGCTACGACGCCTTGGTAATGGGCTATGAGAACGTGCTGTTCGGCTACGGCGGCGAGCTGGGCGACTACAGCAGCTACAAGGTCAAGGGCATCATCGACAGCAAGACGGCGGTGGACGCGCTGAAGTTCTACAAGGAGTTGTACAAGTACACCCCGCCCGGCTGGGGCAAGGTGTTCTTCATGGAAAACAACCAGGCGATCACCGAAGGCCTGGCGGCGATGAGCATGAACTTCTTTGCCTTCTTCCCGGCGCTGACGAATCCGGCGACCAACAAGAACGCCAAGGTGACCGGCTACTTCGCGAACCCGTCCGGTCCTACAGGCAAGCGCTTCGCGGCGCTGGGCGGCCAGGGCATCTCGGTCATCAAGTACTCGAAGAAGCAGGCCGAGTCGATGAAGTTCCTGGAATGGTTCATCAAGGAGGACGTGCAGCAGAAATGGGCCAACCTCGGCGGTTATACCTGCAACGCCAAGGTGCTGCAGTCGGAAGCATTCCGCAAGGCGACCCCGTACAACCAGGCGTTCTACGAGACCATGTTCATGGTCAAGGATTTCTGGGCGGTGCCGGAGTACGCGGAGCTGCTCGATTCGATGAACAAGCGCCTGCATCCCTTCATCGTCGGCAACAAGGGGACCGCCGAAGAGGCGATGACCGGGATTGCCAGCGACTGGGACAAGACCTTCCGCAAGGCGGGCTATCTCAAGTAAACGGCTTGTGATCGGCGGGGAGGGTTCCGGCCCTCCCCGGTTTTTGTGTGATGCGGCAGCGACAACACCCTAAGGAATCTCTGAACATGTGTCTTCCCCGCGAAAGCGGGGAACCAGTTTTCTTTAAAAAACATGGATTCCCGCTCCCCGATAGAATCATTCGGGGACAAGCTTCGCGGGAATGACAAATCAGGACATGTTCAGAGGTTCCCTAACGGCTGTTGCAGACGGAGGAGAGTTCGATGTTGGCCAGGCTCGATCCTGGCTCCGCTTCGGCGAGGCGGGGCTTGAGCGATATCGCCATCCGCAACCTGTTCATCATTCCGACGATCATCTTTCTGATCGTCTTCAACATTTTTCCGCTGATCTACTCGCTCGGCTACTCGTTCACCGATTTCCGCGCGTCGACTTCGGCACCGGCCAATTTTATCGGGCTGGAAAACTATCGCGAATTGCTCGCCGATCCGTACATCTGGACCAATTTCACGATCACGGCCAAGTACGTGCTGGTGTCCGTGGGAGGCCAGGTGCTGGTCGGCTTCGGCGTGGCCTTGCTGCTCAACCGCCAAGTGCCGGCCAAAGGGCTGGTCACGACTTTGCTGCTGCTGCCGATGATGATGTCCATGGCGGTGGTGGGCTTGTTCTGGCAGCTTCTCTACAGCCCCTCCTGGGGCATCATCAATTACGTGCTTGGCCTGGGCGATTTCGCGTGGCTGTCGAACGCCGAGGTCGCGCTCTATGCAGTCGCGCTGACCGACATCTGGATGTGGTCTCCGTTCGTGATGCTGCTTTCGCTGGCCGGCCTGTCGGCGATTCCCCAGCACCTGTATGAGGCGGCGGCGATCGATCGAGCTACGCGCTGGTACACCTTCACCCGCATCACGCTGCCGCTGGTGACGCCGCTGCTGCTGATCGCGATCATCTTTCGCACGATGGAGGCGTTCAAGACCTTCGATCTGGCCTTCGTCATGACCAGCATGGACACCACCGAGCTGATCGCCATCCGGCTCTACAAGATGGCGTTCCAGGAATGGCAGACGGGCAAGTCCTGCGCGCTCGCCTATATCGTGCTGATCATGGTGCTCGCGATTACCAACATCTACGTGAAGTACCTCAACCAGGCGAAGGCGAGATAGACATGGCAGCCGTCACGTCGAAAGGTCACAGGATCTGGAACCGCGTGCTGGTCGCGTTGATCTTCCTGCTCGTCGTCATCTACCTGCTTCCGCTGTACTGGATCAGCTCGACGGCATTCAAGCCGCGCAGCCTGGCCACCACCGTGCCGCCGACCGTAATCTTCCAGCCCGAGGTCACGCCGTTCGTGAAATTGTTCACGGCGCGCGTACAGATGCGCGGGGATGTGGAGACCGAAATCTATGACAAGGCGCCGTGGTACGAGAAGCGCGTGTTCGACTCGGGCGAGCGCATCATCAAGGATGCCAACGGCAAACTCGAGAGTTCCGGTTACCTGAGCCGCTTTCTCAACAGCATCATCATCGCGGTCACCAGCACCTTTCTTGCGGTGGCCATGGGAACGCTGACCGCATACGGGTTCTCGCGTTTCAAGCTGCCGGGCGAGCAGGACTGGCTGTTCTTTATTCTGTCCACGCGCATGCTGCCGCCGGTGGTGGTGGCGATCCCGATGTTCCTGATGTACCGCACCGTCGGCCTGGTGGACAGCCACCTCGGCCTCATCATCCTGTACACCGCGTTCAACCTGTCGTTCTCGGTGTGGCTCATGAAGGGTTTCATCGACGAGATCCCGATCGAGTACGAGGAGGCCGCGCTGGTGGACGGTTACACGCGCCTGCAGGCCTTCTTCAAGATCGTGCTGCCGCAGGCGGCGACCGGGATTGCGGCAACGGCGGTCTTCTGTTTCATCACCGCCTGGAACGAATACGCGTTCGCGCTCATGATGACCAACTCGAAAGCGCAGACCGCGCCGCCTTACATTCCTTCACAGCTCGGCTCGGGCCTGACGGACTGGACCGTGATCGCTGCCGGCACCTTCCTGTTCCTGGTGCCGGTGGCGGTGTTTACGTTCCTGCTGAGGAAGCATTTGTTGAGAGGGGTCACGTTCGGTGCCATACGCAAATGACAACCGTGAATATCGTAACTGCCGTGAATATCGTGAATGCCGTGAATGACGGAAACTTCCGCGCAAAGCAGAGAGGCTTCTTACCAGTTTCGCCTTTTACGACATTCACGGCATTCACGATATTCACGGTCGCCGAGCGCTACGCGAGGCGATACACATGAATTTCCGCGAACTGAGCGCGCGCGTGCTCGAACCCGCATCGATGTTCCTGATGATTTTCGGGATCGTCGCGCTGTGCCAGCCGTGGATCGAAGTGCTGCACCGCTACGGCGTGACCGTCACGCTGGTCGGCCTGATCGGGTTTTCCGTGTTTTCGAAGATCAAGCCTTTGCCGAAGGAAGGCCAGTGATGCGGGTGAGGATGGGCATGGTCCGTGACGGTCGTGACGAACGTGACGACGTGACGGTCGTGTCCACGGGATACCGGCCTAAAAGGGTACTCCGACGTGCTACGCACGTAGGGTATTCGGCCATAACGGCGTGACGAAAAGTAGATGCGCGGTTTTGGCTAAATCTTTAAAGAAATAGAAACGACGTCACGTTCGTCACGATCGTCACGCCGTCACGAAAAAAGGGCTTGCAAAGGCAATGGCCGATATTGTTTTAAGAGACGTCGAGAAGTACTTCGGCGACAACTACATCATCAGGAAGCTCAACCTGGAGATCAGGAACCGCGAATTCGTGGTCCTGCTGGGTCCGTCCGGCTGCGGCAAGACCACCACCTTGCGGGCCATCGCCGGCCTGGAGGAGATCGACACCGGCGACATCCTGATCGACGGCAAGCCGGTGCAGGCATTGCAGGCGGCGGATCGCGACATCGCTTTCGTGTTCCAGTTGTATGCGCTCTACCCGCACCTGACGGCGTACGAGAACATCGCGTTCCCGCTGCGGGCGATGAACGAATCGAAGGAGACGGTGGACCAGCGCGTGCGCGAGGCAGCCGCCGCGCTCAGGATCGGGCACCTGCTGGACAAGCGGCCGAGCGCGCTGTCCGGCGGCGACCTGCAGCGCGTCGCGATCGGCCGCGCGCTGGTGCGGCGGCCCAAGGCGCTGCTGATGGATGAGCCGATCGGCGCGCTCGATGCCAAGTTGCGCGAAGAGATGCGCACCGAGTTGAAGCGTCTGCACATCGAGAACGGCGCGACCACCGTCTATGTGACGCATGACCAGGTGGAAGCCATGTCCATGGCGGACCGCATCGCGATCATGAACGACGGCGTGCTGCAGCAGGTGGGCACGCCCACCGAGGTGTACCAGCACCCGCAGAACCTGTTCGTCGCCCAATTCATCGGCAGTCCGATCATGAACGTGGTCAACGCCGTCGCGCGCCCGGGAGACGGCGGCACCAAGGTAATACTCGGCGACAACGACGCCACTCTGGATTTTCCGCAAAAGCTTTATCACCTGGTTGTGGAAAAGAAGCACGCGGAGGACGAGCTCGCCATCGGCGTGCGTCCGGAAGGCGTGCTGGTGGCCCACAGCCGGAGCGCCGGTTACATTCCGATGGAAGCGCACATCATCGAGCCGCTGGGTCCCTTCGACATCGTCGACCTCAAGGCCGGAACGCAGATGCTGCGCGCGCGCACGCCATCCGGTTTTGTGGCAAAGGCGGGCGACGTCGTCTGGGTGAAACTGGATGAAACCCAGACCCATTTTTTCAGCACCCGCAGCGGGGAATCGCTGCAAATCCGGCTCTAGCCTGGACAATTCATCTAGCAGACATGGCCGACGTCAAACTCGCGAACATCAGCAAGAAATTCGGCGCGCACACGGCGCTGAGCGGCCTCGACCTGGACATCGCCAGCGGCGAGTTCTTCGTGCTGCTCGGGCCAACCGGCGCCGGCAAGACGACGACGCTGCGCCTCATCGCCGGGCTGGACCGCCCCAATGGCGGCAGCATCGCCATCGACGGCCAGGATGTGCTGGGCTGGAGCGCGGCCGAGCGCGACGTCGCGCTGGTGTTCCAGTATTACTCCCTGTATCCGCACTACACTGTGCGCCAGAACCTGGAATTCCCGCTCAAATCGAAAGTGCGCCGCCTGTCGCAGCCGGACATCGACCAGCGCGTGGCCAAGGCGTCGAAGACGCTGCGCATCGAGCATCTGCTCGAACGCAAGACCGACCGCCTGTCGGGCGGCGAAATGCAGCGCGTGTCCATCGGACGCGCCATCGTGCGCGAACCGCGGGTATTCCTGATGGACGAACCGCTGTCCAACCTGGATGCCAAGCTGCGCGAGCTGCTGCGCGCCGAGCTGAAGGACCTGCAGATGAAGCTCGGCGCCACTTTCCTCTACGTGACGCACGATCAGGTGGAGGCCATGTCCATGGGCGACAAGGTGGGCGTGCTCAACCAGGGACGCATCATCCAGGTCGGCACCCCGCAGCAGATCTACAATCGTCCGCGCGATACGTTCGTCGCGACCTTCGTGGGCTCACCGACCATGAACCTGCATCAGGCGAGCCTGGCCAACGGCCGCGCGGTGATCGTGCCGGGCAAGCTGGAGGTGCCGCTCGATGGCGGCGGCGGCGTGACGGGGGGCGGGTTGCCGGGCACGGTTATGCTCGGGGTACGATCGGAAGATATCATCGTCGGACCGAACGAAACAGTTGAAGCGCGGGTGCATGGAGTGGAGAATCAGGGAGTGGAGAAGGTGGTGACCTTGCGGGTGGACGATTGCCTGCTCAAGGCTACCGTGCCGGCGCGGCTGGCGATCGGTATCGACGCGACGGCGCGGTTTTCATTCAAACGGGAAAAGCTGCATTGGTTCGATGCGGGCAGCGGCCTGAATCTGTTCTACGGCAAGGAGAGGGAAAATGGCTAAGATTCTGTTCAAGAACGTCAATGTACTGGATTGCACGGGTGCTCCGCCCTACGCGGGGCAGGTGATGGTGGAGGGCAACCGCATCAAGGCCGTCGCGCCGCAAGGCTCGACGATTCCGGTCGAAGGCGCGCGTGTGGTGGACGGCGGCGGGGCCACATTGATGCCGGGCCTGATCGAATCGCACTCCCACATTACTTTTCTGGATACGCCCGATCTCGAGGGGCTCGGTTTCGTTCCGCCCGAGGAACACATCCTGCGCTCGGTGAGGAACGCGAAAAAAATGCTGGACCAGGGATTTACCGCCTGCAACAGCGCTGCAGCCGCCAAGCCCAGGCTCGACGTCGTGCTGCGCAATGCGATCAATGCCGGCGACTTCCCCGGCCCGCGCACTTTGGCGGCGAGCCCGGAGATGACGGTGACGTCGGGACTGGGCGATGTGCGGCTGATGCACATGCACCGGGAAACTTTCGCGGTTATTTGCGACGGCGCGGAGGAATTCCGCAAGATGGCGCGCTTGATGGTGCGCGAGGGCGTGGACACGCTGAAAATCAATCCGTCCGGCGACGAATTCATACCGCATGCGCGCGCGCACCAGACGGTGATGACGGAAGCCGAGATCGCGGCGGTCTGCGACGTCGGCCATGCGCATGGCAAACGCATTGCGGCGCACGCGCGCAGCGCCGAATCGGTGAAGCTCTGCCTCAAGCACGGCGTGGCGGTGATCTATCACGCGACGCTGGTGGACGACGAAGCGATCGCCGCCCTGGAGAAGGCCAAGGACTGGTGCTTTGTCGCGCCGACGCTGGGCATCAACTACACCACGCTGAACGAAGCGGCGAAGTGGGGTATCACCACGCAAGTCGCGGAGAGCATGGGCATGCGCATCGAGCTCGATACCGGCATCAGGAACATGAAGGAACTCAAGAAGCGTGGCGTGCGCGTGCTGCCCGGCGGGGACTACGGCTTCGCCTGGAATCCGATCGGCGCCAACGCCCGCGACATCGAGCACTTCGTCAACCTGCTGGGCTTCTCTCCCATGGATGCGATCCTGTCCGCCACCAAGCTCGGCGGCGAGATCATGATGGCGGGCAACGAAATGGGGCAGGTCCGGCCGGGCTATCTTGCCGACATGATCCTGGTGGACGGCAACCCGGTCGCCAACGTAAAATTGCTTCAGGACGCGGGCAAGCTGCTGATGATCATGAAAGACGGCCAGTTCCACAAGGAACCGCAGGTCGCGGCGCAGACACAGCGGCAGATCGCATAACGGAATAAAAAAAGAAACAACAATAAACCTTGCAATGAGTGAGGATGGGCGCCCGCTTGCGGGCGCTTTTTTTGCGGCTGTTACTTCGTCCTCGGCACTAAATGGCCGCATACCCTACGTGCGTATACCCTACGTGCGAGAAGAGGGTGCGGTTGTATTGCCTCTCCCTCCGGGACAAGGGCACACTTGAAGCGGAGCAGAGGCCGACGCGATAGCGGCGGGTGAGGGACGATGGCAATGTAATGTGAAATGCTCCCTCATCCCCGGCCCTTCTAAACGGGTTCCGGGGGATACCGGTCTGCGACCATAACTCCGGGCTGCGCCAGGGTATCCCGGGG
>Ga0315283_10005519_pt1 | contig 11180 bp, 15 predicted proteins | sample YL17G09_0_MG_FD_204541 | JGI IMG/M metagenome (GOLD analysis project Ga0315283, IMG submission 204541) | Sediment microbial communities from Yellowstone Lake, YNP, Wyoming, USA - YL17G09_0 | ecosystem: Environmental > Aquatic > Freshwater > Lake > Sediment | place: USA: Wyoming | collected...
TAATCAACAGTTGCAGAGAGAGCTTGTTGTAGGGAGGAAGAAATTTATTTATAAGTATGCTTATATACAAGATGGCAAAGCATCATATCGTGTAGCTGAATTGATTTCGCAGATGATTAAAAAATAAAAGGAGTTAGGAATGATTGAAGGAAGTGTGATTTTATTAACAGGTGGGACTGGTAGTTTTGGGCAAGCTTTTACTCGTATGGTATTAGATAAGTGCAAGCCTAAATCAATACGTATATTTTCTCGTGGAGAAGCATTGCAGTTAGATATGCATAATAACTTTAACGACCCAAGATTAAGATTCTTAATTGGAGATGTCAGGGATAGGGAACGGGTAAAAAGAGCAATGGTGGGGGTTGATATAGTCGTTAATTCAGCCGCCTTGAAGCAAGTCCCGACCTCTGAATATAATCCTATTGAGGCAGTTAAAACAAATATAGATGGAGCAATAAACATAATTGATGCCGCCATTGATTGTGGGGTAAAGAAGGTTATATCCATATCAAGTGATAAGGCCGCAAATCCCGCTAATCTTTATGGTGCCACTAAACTTGTAATGGAAAGGTTGATGACCCAAGCTAATGTCTATGGCAATACTAAATTTAGTTGCGTAAGGCATGGTAATGTAGTTGGTAGTCGTGGTTCGATGGTGTCACTTTTACCGAGCATGATAAAAGCAGGAGTAGTTACAATTACTAATGAGAGTATGACTAGATTCTGGATTACATTAGAAAGAGCATCAACCTTATTGTTGAATTCTATTAGTATTATGAAGGGAGGAGAAATATTTATACCAAAGATACCAAGCATGGGACTAAAAGATTTATTAGATGAGTTAGCTCCTGATACAAAGCGTAGGGTTATAGGTGTTCGCCCAGGAGAGAAAATACATGAAACACTTATAACAGAGGATGAAGCTCGTCACACCAAAGAATTTGATGAGTATTATATAATAGAACCAGAATTCCAATTTTGGCAGGGCTTTGGTGAGGTTAAAAGAAAGTTTCTTCCTGAAGGTTTTTCTTACACTAGTTTGAATAATAAGTGGTGGTTAACTAAAGAAGAGTTGAGGGTATTGTTCAAGTGAGAGTAATAGCGATTGTTCAGGCACGGATGAATTCAACTCGCCTAATTAATAAAGTTATGCGAGACATAGTCGGTAAACCGATGCTGTGGCATATAGTGAATCGGTTACAACATGCAAAGACAGTAGAAGAGATAGTCATATCTGCTGCGTCAGGAAGGGTTAATAAACCAATTATAGATTTTGCTGAAGAAAATCATATCCCATATTATGCTGGTAGCGAACTTGATTTGATAGATAGATGGTATCAAACAGCGATTAAATTCAAAGCCGATGCTATTGTAAGAGTAACAGGAGACTGCCCCCTTGTTGACCCTATTCTAACAGATGCTCTTATCGATTATTATATTAAAAATCAGCCACTTGACTTTGTTAGCAACTCACGTCCTAAAGCATCATATCCACACGGATTAGATGTTGAAAGTTACTCCTTCAGTGCCTTGAAAAGGGCATGGAATGAGGTAGAGGGAGATTTTCTAAGGGAATGGGGTTCGGTGAACTTTTTTGAGCACCCAGAAACATATAGGATTGCTAATTTATCCCATAGTAAAGATTTATCAAATTTAAGATGGGTAGTGGATTACGAAGATGATTTGGAATTTGTTAGAGAAATATATCGTAATCTGTACAAAGAGGGGGAGGCTTTCTTAATGGAAGATATACTCAAATTACTTGAAAGGAATCCACAGATTGCTCAAATTAATAAAAAGCATGTGGGGGACGATACCTACAGGTTGTTAAAGGGGGGCAAATTAAATGTTTATTAATGGAAAAAGAATAAATCTTAGGGGTTTGGAGAAGAGTGACTTAACTGGAAACATGTATCAATGGGCTAATGACCATAATGTAACAAGCTATATGTTTATGGGGGCAATGCCTAATACTGTTGAAAGAGTAGAGGAAGAATACCTGCCTTTATTGAAGAGCAAAAATGATGTTGTTATGGCTGTGATAATAAATGACACACACATAGGGAATGTAGGATTATATTTAATCAATTGGATAAGCCGTTCCTCAGAATTGAGGATTGTTATTGGAGAGCAAAAACATTGGAATAAAGGGTATGGCACTGAGGCTATTCAACTAACAGTAGAGTATGGTTTTGATAAATTGAACCTCAATAAAATATGGTTAGGGGTTAATCAGGAAAACAAAGGGGCAATCAGGGCTTACGAGAAGGCAAATTTTATTCATGAGGGTAAATTAAGGCAGGAGATTTACCGTAATGGGCAATACTACAATGCTCTACGGATGAGCATTTTAAGGGAAGAATATTTTAATAGGAAGGACAAGAAATGCTAAGAGTTGGGATTATTGGAATCGGGCGCATTGCTGCTGAATTTCCAGATAATCATGTGTTAGCTTACTTAGGATGTAATGATACTGAAATCAAGGCACTTTGTGATATAAATATAGGCAAAGCATGGGATTGTGCAGAGAAATATAATTTAAAGTGTAATTGTTATGAGAATGTAGCGGAAATTAAAGAACCATTAGACATAATAAGCATATGCACTCGCCCAGAGACACATGCACGGGTATTATGGCAAGCCTTAATTAAAATACCTACGATTAAAGGTGTTTACTGCGAAAAACCCATAGCTACTAATTTAAAAGATGCTCAGGAGATGATAGACTGGTGCAGAAAAGAGGGGGTAGTATTACAGATTAATCATCAGCGCAGGTTTGGAAGACCTACTTTTACATTCGCACGGGGAATGGAGAATACAGGGACTCACGCTTTTGATTTGCTTCGTATATATTTCGGGGATATAAAGAAATATGATGAAAATTCAGTTATAACTCCTTCAGGGTTAATCATAGATATCAACGAAATAAAAGGTGGAGGGCATGACTTTGATTTCAAGGTTCCCTCTGACCCCAAGGGATTAGTTAGAAAAGGGGTAGAGCACCTTGTGGAGTGTATTAGGGAAAAGAAAGAAAGTATATCAAGTGGCAGAGATGGTTATGAAGCACTAAAACTTTGTTTGGAGTTCAAGCATGAATAAAAGAAACGCTGATATTTTGAAAGAAATTCAAAAAACATTATCAACTAATGAACTATCAGGTTTTCGTGGAGATATCGGGTTAACTGAAGGTGGAGATAAAGTTCAACGGCTGGAGCACTCTTTCAGGGATTATTTTAGAGTTAAGCATGCAATTGCTTTCAACAGTGCTACTGCTGCATTACATTCAGCTTGTGTGGCAGTTGGGGTAAAAGGCAAACGGGTAGCCGTTACTCCGTTTTCATTCACAGCATCTGTTTCTTGCGTTGAGCAAGCAGGTGGTATCCCTATTTTTGCTGACATAGCTCCTAAAACATATTGCATGGATATTTCAAATTGTGATATGGAATTTGTTAAAGCAATTATCCCTGTCCACCTCTTTGGTGGTTGCGCCGATTTGGGGGCAATTAAGGGCTACAGTGTGCCAATAATAGAAGATGCAGCGCAATCCATTGGGGCAAAGTACAAGGGCAAATTTGCGGGTCTTTGGGGCGATTGCGGAGTTTTTTCATTTAACCAACCTAAGTTAGTGTCTTGTGGAGAGGGAGGGATGTTAATAACGGATAATGATGGCTTGGCTTATAAGGCAAAGTTGGTAAGAAATCATGGGGAGGTGGTAGACCCTGATGCGGGGATAGTGGGATGGAATTACCGTATGACAGAAATAGAAGCTATCATTGCTTATCATCGATTTAAAGACTTGGATGAAATCATAGGGAAGCGTAGAGAAAATGTAGAATATTTTAGCGAGAAGATAGGAAACATTAAAGGTGTAACTTCACAGTGGATAAATCCTGATGTTGAATATTCATGGTACTTGTATGCTTTTGAGGTACATGCCAATCATAAGGTAGCCTACCAGATGGCTGAGGAGGGGATACCGTTGAGGGGTGGATATATTACCAAACCGTTGAATATGGCTTATAAACAATCTTGCCCTGTTTGTGAAGATATTTGGGCAAACAAGATTATAGTAACTGATGTCATTGGTAAAGAAAAAGTTGACATAGATAAGTTCGTAAAAACTTTAAAGAAGGTGATGCATGCTTAAGAAAGGACAGCCGTTATTTTCCCATACTAAATATTGCATAAACTGCTGTATGCCTGAAACCGAAGAAGGTTTTAAGGTTAATGAGATGGGCGTTTGTCGGTCATGCCAGTCATCAGAGCAGAAAATGCACATTGATTGGGAATTGAGGGAGAATGAATTATTTAAGATATTAGAAACAGCTAAATCTAAGTCAGGGAGTAATTATGATTGCATTTTGCCTATAAGCGGGGGGAAGGACAGTTTCTTTCAAGCGCACGTACTGGTCAACGTCTATAAAATGAAACCACTTGCGGTTACGTTCAATCATAACTGGTACAGCGAAACTGGGTGGTATAACTTGATGAACCTATTGGAGACATTCAACATTGACCATATTATGTTTACTCCCAATCGTGGTTTGGTTAACAAGTTAGCCAAGCGTTCAGTTGAAACCATTGGAGATACTTGCTGGCATTGTCATAACGGGTGCGGGTCATTTCCTTTACAGGTAGCAACAAAGTTTAAGATACCCCTACTTATTTATGGCGAATCTGGCTCTGAGAGCTTAGGTAGAGCGTCTTATTATGAACCGATTAAGTATGACCGTAATTATTTCACTACTAATTCAGCCAAGATGACCCCAGAACAAATGGTAAATAACGATATTACTATTAAAGATGTTCATCCGTTCCAGTTGCCCAGTGAGAAAGAATGCGAAGGAGTTGTTGGCATACATCTTGGGGACTATCTATTTTGGGATGGTGAACGCCAAACAGAGTTTGTCAGGGATGAGTACGGTTGGAAGGAAACTGATGTAGAGAACAGTTACAAGCATTATAAGAGCGTAGAATGTATGATGCCAGGAATGCATGACTTCACCTGCTATTTGAAGAGAGGGTTTGGTAGGGCTACCAACCAAGTTTGTGCTGATGTACGCAGTGGGATACTTACAAGAGAAGAGGGGTTTCAGTTAATCAATAGGATTGACCCGATGCGCCCAGAAGCGTTGGATTATTTCCTTAAAGTTACTAAGATGAGCGAAGAAGAGTTCTACCTTACTATGAGTAGGCAACGGATACTAAAGGATGAAGATGTTCCAATTATTCCCAAACCAAGACCTAATAGAGAGCGCATACTGCCATTCTCACAGCAATTGATAGAGAAATATAATAATCCTCGTAAATTATCTAACGAATTGAAGGGAATAAAGGTGAATATAGATGATTTATTAAAAGATAAGGACTACCCTACGCAGCCTGACATAAGGGTGGCTTCTAATATATGGAGGGCAGGAGGTGTGATAAGCGAAAAGGGAGATAACTTCCTGACTACAGGTTCTATTGTGAAGAAGGGAATGTATGGTTTTAAACCATCGTTTGGATTGATTCCATTAACGGGGGTAGTGAAAAAGGCGAGCACAATTGATACTATAAACATCTTATCGCACAAAGTTGAGCATATAGAGTTACTATTCAATGCAATGAGGGTACATGGGCACAACTATCCGATTAGTAATATTGCCTTAACCAATGGCACTAGGCAGAAGAAGTCAGGTGCTTGGAAAATAGTGGTAATAGATTATCCCTCAGAGTTGGTTAAGTCTATTGACTTTTCAGGCATGGGTATAAAAAAGGTAGAGATACCTTCGGATTGCTACCATCAAACTTATAAAGACATCATGGAACCAGTGAAGGGTAAGTTCCAAAAAGCAATTAATGCTCAAGAAGAACTTATTTTAAAAGTGGATGAGTATATGAAGGATTACGATATTGGCATAACAGCAGGCAAAGAGGAATTATTAAAACTATGTAATCTTCCAGTGATAAGTTTCCCTAACGGGGTTTTGGTATTTGCTCGTAAGTATAACGACTTACTATTGCTAAAATTTGCGAATACTTATGGGCACGTTAAAAAATTATTGTGAGGTGTAATATTAACAAACAACTAGAGCATTGGACTGGCGAAGCAGGGCATGAGTATATAGAACGCAATGATTTTGCTGATTACAAACTGGAGCAAGGGGTAAGTGTATTTAAGAGAATACTCAAAGGACTTGAATTTGATTCTTTGTTAGAGGTTGGGGCAAACATTGGATTGAATCTATGGTATATTAGTGAGTGGGCAAAGGGACTTAATCAAGAGAAACTACTTTACGCCGTGGAGCCTTATCAGGAAGCCTACAAAGTATTAACATCACAAGATAAGTTCAAATGGGCAGGTGCATTTAATGGAGATGGATACAAGTTACCATTTTTTGATGTTTCTATAGACATAGTAATGACCCATACTGTGTTAATCCATGTAGCCCCTGAGAATTTAAAGGAAATGACAGATGAGATAGTAAGGGTATCAAAGAAATATATAATATGCTCCGAGTATTTCTCAGATAAGCCAGAAACAGTAAACTATCGGGGGAAAGAAGAACTACTTTTCAAGAGAGACTTTGGTAAATTCTATCTCGATAACTATCCTAATTTAAAATGTGTTAATTATGGATTCATATGGCAGGGAGAATTTCCAGTATTTCCTAATTTTAACTGGTGGGTATTCAAAAAACAATAACTGTGGTATAATATGTTATACAAATATGGAGGAAGCAATGATAAATATAAATCAACTTGACGATTCTATTAGATGGGCGGAGATATTCATTATACGAGCGAAACAGGCTAAAGGAAGGCTCTTGGATGAGCATTGTAATCCCAATGAGGCTCATTTCGGGAACGCTCATTCAGCAGCAGTCAGGCGCACCAGTCTTGATTTGACTAAAAGTTTGGCAAGACTTCGTAAACCGAGGTAGTAGTGCAACCCCTAATAATACTATCCGAGAACATAATGGCATGGTTCAAGAGCCAAGCTGTCTATGAATATTTCAATTGGTATCTTGCTCAGCCTTCTGGTGACTATACGGGAGTATTGATTGTTCTTGGGGTATTGGTAGTGGCGATATTAATGTTGGTGGTGTGCAAGTGATAATAGACCCTTATGTAGAACTGTATAATGGTCATGTAGTAGATGTCCTTAAATCTATGGCTGATAATAGCATTGATATGTGTATGACATCACCACCTTTTTGGGGACTCCGCTGCTACCATACCACAGGGCAGATATGGGATGGTAAACCTGATTGTGTACATGGGTGGCAGGTTACAGCCCCACGTCGGTCACGCAAGGCAACAGATATTAAAAACCTTGATTCAAAAGAAGCTACTGTTGGCGGGAATCTTGGTGTTGAATTACCTACAACGGATACCTGCCAACTGTGCGGAGCATGGCAAGGTGAACTTGGACTGGAGCCAACCTTTCAACTTTACATTGACCACCTCATGCAGATATTTGATGAAGTAAAACGGGTGCTTAAAAAGACAGGCACTTTATGGGTGAATATAGCGGATAGTTATGCGGGCGGTAAAGGTTCATCATCGGGATATTACAGGGAAGGTAGGGATGATGAAAGAGAAACTCTGCAACACGGCGCACATTATACAGGTGGACAAGGATATACGAGGCCGCTTGATGGCAAGATAGGCGTTCCCGCCAAATCCCTCATCGGCATACCGGAACGCTTTGCCCTGGCCATGACGGACAGGGATGATATGGATATTTACGAACTTGATAAAGGTTATATAATATGTAATAATATAGATATTACGGAGGATATAACCAATGCCATACAAAGACGAGGACAAAAAAAAAGAATACCACAGGGAATATGCGAAGGAATGGAGGGCAAAGAACCACGAACATTGCCTGGAAACGGGTGCAGCGTGGAGGAAGAAAAACAAAGTGCGGATAGATGCCCTGCGGAGGGAGAGATACAAGAGAATCAGGGCGGGGGAAATACAGCGTGTCATAAGGGGGAACGTGGCCAGGCACAAGAGAACAAAGGCAGAGGTCGTAATTCAATATGGCGGAAATCCACCGAAGTGCGCTTGCTGTGGGGAGAGACGGATATTATTCCTAACGATAGACCACATCAACGGCAAGGCGAAGCAACACAGGAAAGAATCGGGGATAGGAAGCAAGTATTATACAATTTACGAGTGGTTAAAAGCCACGAATTATCCGCAGGGTTTCAGGGTTTTGTGTATGAATTGCAATTGGGCAATAGGGAGATTTGGTTACTGCCCCCATCAGGAGGACGGAACCTCAGCCTTAGAAAAAAGGATATCCCCGCCGAGTTAATCCCCCTGTTCAAATTACGCAGTCAAGAACGATGGTGCCGCAGAAACACCGTCATTTGGTATAAACGCAATCCTATGCCGGAAAGCGTAAAGGATAGATTTACCGAGGACTTTGAATATCTGTATTTCTTTTCAAAGCAAGGCAAGTATTATTTCGAGCAGCAGTTTGAGGGGTTTTCTACAGCAACGGAAAGATGGGGCGGCGATAAATTCAACGGCAACGTCAAATTAGCTGGCAGGGTAGAAGCCGCTGGCTTAGATAGGGAACGCAGTTGCTACCCAAATAAATCAGGCCGCAACAAACGTTGTGTATGGGATATCCCAACTGAATCTTCAGAATTAGGCCATTACGCTGCTTATCCAAAAAGATTATGCGAGACACCCATATTAGCTGGCTGTCCTATCGGGGGAGTAGTTCTTGACCCCTTTGCTGGAAGTGGAACTACGTTGGAAGTAGCTAAATCGTTAAATAGAAAATCTATTGGGATAGAACTTAATCCTAAATACTGTGAGTTAATAAAGAAACGGGTGAGTAATGTTACTTTACCTATGGACTTTGGAGATGCAAATGTCTGATATGGGAAGCTGGAAGCTTACGGGTGAGGCAACTCGTTGCATCGTAATCTCAAGCGGGGTTGTAGCGGTAGAAGCAAAAGACCCTGACCAGGTCGCCGATTTCTCGTTACGTTTTTGGGAAATCCAAAAAATGCTTCAGGATAACCCAAGAGCAACTGAGTACCAAATGGTAAAACAATCCTATATGGGATTGATTCGTTCCGTGAAGGAAGATAAACTCGATAGACTTGGAGAGATATTCACGGAACATCGCACTATAGATTGCGTTGGTGGTGACCAAAAAAGAGATTACGAATTGACTCCCTATACAAAACTTCCCAAGTGTGGGGGAGATTTGCTAAAACATAAATATAAATCTAAGGCCATAGATATATCACTGGTAATGGCAAGGGACATAGAGGTAATTGAAGGAGAGGAAGAGTGAACTTTGATTATATCAAGTGCCCCCTGAACAGATATACTTTTTCTGTTAGACCCATGAAAGAGTGGGTTGAAACAAATTGTGAAGGTAAAACACTCAATCTATTTGCAGGTAAAACTAAGTTATTAGTAAACGAAATAAGGAATGATTTAGATGGTGAGATGTTGGCAGACTACCATATGGATGCGCTTGCTTTTGTTTTGGATTGGAATGGAGAAAAATTTAACACGGTTCTACTTGACCCACCCTATGCTTACCGCAAGAGTATGGAGATGTATAAGGGAATAATTGCTAGCCCATTCAGACAACTAAAAGACGCAATTCCAGATATTCTAAAAGATAATGGGATAGTGATTACATTTGGATATCATTCCACTGTAATGGGAACTGGCAGGGGATTTAAAGTGGAACGTATTTGTTTATTCTCACATGGCGGGGCTATCCATGACACAATAGCAACCATAGAGAGGAAAATATAATAAGTCGCCTTTTTTCTTGATTATTTTAGTATAACCTGTTATATTTATGTTATGGAAGAGGAATTAGCGGTTAGGGTAAAAGGTATTCGTCAGAAATTGGGTTTGTCACAAAGGGAATTCGCCAAGAAGGTTGGTGCGACATTTGTATCTGTTTGGAAATGGGAGAACAATAAGTCAAAACCCCACCCGATGTTTATGAAGAAGATTGAGGAGTTGAATGAAGAGGATAACGGCAGTAATACCTGCGTATAACGCTGAGAAAACAGTAGGAGAGGTAGTTAAAAAATGTCTACTTCACTGCGATAAAGTATTTGTTGTTGACGATGGCTCAAGGGATAATACTGCCCAAGTAGCACAGGATAGCGGGGCAAAGGTCTACAAGTTAATACAAAATCACGGGACAGGGTTCGCTACGGCATTCGGATTAAATGGAGTATGGGATTCTGAAGTAGTGGTCACGATAGATAGCGATGGGCAACATGACCCCAGTGAGATGCTAACAGTATGTGTGCCGATATTAAATGATAAAGCAGATTTGGTGATAGGGTCACGTTTCTTAGAGGGGAGTGAAACCAATATACGCTCTTATCGTAAGTTGGGGATTGACATAATCACAGAGTTTTATAACTGGGGGCATGTTCCTATAACTGATGCACAGTGCTGTTTCAGGGCATTCAAGGGGGATAGATTACAGAAGATTCTGCCACAGACCCATCGTTTTGGGTTCTCTACTGAGATGCTGATACGGGCACGGAAAGAAAAGATGAGGATTATGGAAGTACCCATTACTTGTTACTACAGGGGATTAGAGCACGATTCTTCAATGAACCCTATCAAGCACGGAGTATCAGTTTTGGTGGATACAATATTGTGGAGAGTGAGGTTAATGAATTGACCCCAAAAGACCGCAGGATAGCAGTGTGTCCAAAGTGCGGTGAACGTGATATGGTTCATTACGGTAAGTATAACGGAATACAGAAATATCATTGTGTTAACCAAGATTGTGGGCACACTACATGTTTCCCTGCTCTTGTGGGGAAAGAGTTATTAAAGATAATACAAAGCAAACAGAGGTTATATAATGATTGTCACTGATATGAAACAAGAGTTTTATAAAGTTGTAAAATCAATCAGCAATGACTCTATTAAGATATGGACTGAAGCAATGTTGGGAGTTGCTCCCGCAGCGTTTTGGGATAAAGCGGCATCCTCTACGGGTAAGTATCATAAGGAAGACGAGAACGGAACAGGGGGGCAGGTAGTCCATACATTGCGAGTATGTGCTGTGGTTACTCATTTAGTAAATATGGAGAAGTTATCAGTAATAGATAGAGATGTATTATTGTCGGCTGCTATTCTTCACGATATTTGCAAATACGGGGTAGATGGGAAAG
>Ga0315283_10005520_pt1 | contig 11179 bp, 10 predicted proteins | sample YL17G09_0_MG_FD_204541 | JGI IMG/M metagenome (GOLD analysis project Ga0315283, IMG submission 204541) | Sediment microbial communities from Yellowstone Lake, YNP, Wyoming, USA - YL17G09_0 | ecosystem: Environmental > Aquatic > Freshwater > Lake > Sediment | place: USA: Wyoming | collected...
CCTGCATAGTTCCCCTGGCGGAGGCCGCTGGTGCGGGAGACGGGCTGGTTGGCGGCAAGGCGGCCAGGCTCGGCTCGCTCATCCAGGCGGGATTCAGGGTTCCCCGTGGATTCTGCATCACGACGAGGGCGTACGAGCAGTTCATCGACGAGGCCGGCCTGAGCAAGCACCTGGCGATGGAGCTGGGCCGCAAGCCCCTGGACGCCATGCGGTGGGAGGAACTGTGGGACGCCGCGCTGCGGATCCGATCCGCCTTCCTGCGAGCCGGTGTCCCGGATGCCATCGCCGCTGAGATCCGCCAGGCTCTGGCGGACCACATCGGTGATCACGCCGTGGCCGTTCGCTCGTCGGCGCCAGGCGAGGACTCGCAGCAGCTGTCCTTTGCCGGGCTCCACGAGTCCATCGTCGGGGTGACAGGCGATCGCGCCGTCCTCGATGCGGTGCAAGCGGTCTGGGCCTCGCTGTGGTCGGATGCGGCGCTCCTCTATCGACGCGAGCTGTCGCTCGACCCGCACCGAAGCCGGATGGCGGTGCTCGTCCAGGCGGTGGAACTGGCGGATTGCTCGGGCGTGGCCTTCAACCGCGATCCGCGGAGTCCCGACGCCGACTGCGCCGTGATCGAGGCCGTGCCGGGCGCGTGCGCGCTGCTGGTTGACGGTTCGGTCGACCCCGATCGCTGGACCCTGACGCGAACCTCGGGCGAGCTGATCGAGTGGCGGCCCGGGCGCCGCGGAACCGACGACGGCGGACCGCTTCTGGGCGCGCAGGATCTGGCACACCTGCTCGGCGTGCTCAGCCGCATCGAGACGCTGTTTGCGTGGCCGCCCGACGTCGAATGGACGGGTCGATCGCCACACACGGTGGTGCTCCAGGCCCGGCCTATCACGACGTCGCAGCCTGCCGCTGACGACGAGCGAAGCTGGTACCTCACGCTGCGGCCGAATCTGCGCCGCCTGTCCGCGCTCGCACACCGCGTCGCCGGCGAACTGATTCCCGCCCTCGAATCGGAAGGCGCGCGCCTCGCGTCGCACGATCTCGCTGTCTGCACCGACGCCGAACTGGCCGCGGCCCTGCTCGAACGGTCCGAATCACTGCGACGGTGGAAGGGCATCTACTGGGACGAGTTCATCCCGTTGGCCCATGGGGTCCGGCAACTCGGCCGGTACTACGCCGATGCGGTGCGTCCGGACGATCCGTACGAGTTTGTCGGTCTGCTGCAGTCGGTGGACATGCTCGCCTCGCGGCGGAACCAGGCCATGGCGGATCTCGCAAAGACGCTGCGAGGGAACGCACCGCTCATGCAGGCCGTCTCGGACGCGCGTGCCGCACTGAACGATGCCGACGCGAGGATGTGGCGGGAGACGCTGGAGCCGCTGCGCAGGCTTCCGGGCGGTCCAGGGTTTCTGGACGCGTTCGATGCGGTGGCGTCCCAATTCATGGACGTCATGTACGGCGCCGAGCGCCTGCTGGATCGCCCGGACCTGCTGCTGCACACGCTGCTGGAACTGGCGGACGTCGCCCCCCGCGAGGCCCGGCCCGCAGCGCTCCACCATGGCGCGGTCCGTTCCGATCTGGAGGAGCGTCTGTTCGACGCCATCGGCCCCGCACGCCGCGACGAGGCGGCCGAGGTGCTGCGGATCGGGAGAGTCAGCTGGCGGCTCCGAGACGACGACAACCTGCTGCTCAGCCGCGTGGAGAGTCAGTTGAATCGCGCGGTCTCGATGGCACTCGACCGGTTGCGCGCGGCCGGCCGGCTTCGGCAGGAGCCGCGGCGCACTGACGACCTGGTGCCCGCCCTCGCCACGGCACTCACCGATCCCGGTGCCGTGCTCGACCTGCCTGCCGCCACTCCTGAGGACGCCAAGGGCCATCTTCTCTCGCAGGACACCCCTCGGCAGCTCGTCGGTCAGCCGGCCTCGCCGGGCCTGGCGAGCGGCAGGGTCTGCCGCATCACGGAGGGAAAAGACATCGGGAGGTTCCGGGCTGGCAACGTGCTGGTGTGCGATGCCATTCAGCCGATGATGACGCACCTGGTGCCGCTGGCGGCCGCCGTCGTGGAGCGACGCGGCGGCATGCTGATCCACGGCGCCATCATCGCGCGGGAAATGGGGATCCCCTGCGTCAACGGGGTCGCCCGCGCGGTGGAGCAACTTCGCGACGGAGACGTGGTGACGGTGGATGGGCACCTGGGCATCGTCACGGTCGGCCCGCCGGAGTTCGACCTGGAACTGGCGTGACCCCGAGGCGGGCGTACGGCCGACGTTCCCGAATCCTCCCGGATGAGATCGTCGTCTAGAAGACATGGACCATCAGCGGTCGTCAGCATCACCTGCCCCTGGCGGCTGGTGCTACTTCGGCCAGCAACGCCCGCCCTTCGCCGTCGCGCCGGGACCCGGCGAGGAGTCGGTCTGGGATTATCCGCGACCGCCGCGTCTCGAGCGTCTTGGCCGCGAGGTCGTGGTGAAAGCCGGCGAGATCGAGATCGCGCGCACGCGGCGGGCCCTGCGCGTACTTGAGACGGCCAGCCCCCCGACCGTCTACATTCCACGAGCTGACGTTGTGACCACGCACCTCCACCCGGCGCCAGGTGCGTCGTATTGCGAATGGAAAGGCGCGGCCCGATACTGGACCGTCTCGACCCCATCGATCCGGCTGGAAACCGTCGGCTGGTCGTACGACGACCCGCGCCCCGAATTCGAGGACGTCCGCGAGTGCGTATCGTTCTACCCGGGGCGCATCGCATGCTACATGGACGAGGTTCGGGTGCAGGCACAGCCAGGCGGGTTCTACGGGGGCTGGATCACGCCCGAGGTGGTCGGCCCGTTCAAGGGCGGCGCCGGCACGACCGGCTGGTAAGGCGAAGGCCGATGACGCGGCTGTTGGAGGTCTCATGACGTCAGGCTGCGGCATCAACCCTGGAGCGTCGCCTGGCCGCGCTGGTGTGACGGCCAGACTCGATCGCGAGGCGGTGCTCGACTGGTATCGACGGAATCGGGCGCGCTCCGCCCAGTTGTTCGACATGCTGGCGGAGCGCTGTTACGTGACGCGGCCGATCGCGCTGCGCAATCCGATCGTGTTCTACGAGGGCCACCTTCCCGGCTTCAGCGTGAACACCCTGATCAAGAAGGGGCTCGGCCGGCCCGGCGTGGACGCCCGGCTCGAAGACATCTTCGCCAGGGGGATCGATCCGGAAGACGAATCGCTTGCCGCACCGCGCGGCGGCGTGAGCGGGTGGCCCGCTCGCCGCGAGGTCCGGCAGTTCGCCGATGCGTGCGACCATCTAGTGGAGCACGCGCTGCGGCACGACGAAGTGGAAAGGCCGGGCGTGCCTGTGCTGGAACGTGCCGAGGGGGTGTTCACGCTGCTCGAGCACGAAGCCATGCACCAGGAAACCCTCCTCTACATGTGGCACCAGGTGCCGCACGGCGACAAGAGGCGGCCCGCGGGCTACGCGCCCGACCCGGCAGGCGACCCACCCGTCGAGCGCCGCGTGACGGTCCCGGCCGGGGTCGCCACGCTTGGGGCACACCGCCACGCCGCACGCTTCGGCTGGGACAACGAGTTCGACGCCCACGAGGTCGTCGTGCCCGCCTTCGAGATCGACGTGCACGACGTCACCAACGCGGCGTTCCTGGAGTTTGTCCAGGCGGGCGGCTACGACAACCCGCAATGGTGGGGCCGCGATGACTTCGGCTGGGTGCAGCGCGCCGGCGTTCGGCACCCGATGTTCTGGGAACAGCACGACCAGCAGTGGTGCTGGCGCGGGCAGTTCGATCGCCTGCCGCTGCCGCCCGCCTGGCCCGTGTACGTGAGTCACGCCGAGGCGTCGGCCTTCGCCCGCTGGCGCGGGGGGCGGCTGCCCACCGAAGCCGAGTTCCATCGGGCGGCATACGGCACGCCCGGCGGGACCGCGCGCTCTTACCCCTGGGGCGAGGATCCGCCGGACGCCACTCGGGGACGATTCGGTTTTTCGGGTTGGGACCCAGTGGCCGCCGGCTCGTGCCCGGCCGGTGAGAGCGCCTGGGGTGTGCACGACCTGGTTGGCAACGGGTGGGAGTGGACCAGCACGGTGTTCGCGCCGTTCGAGGGATTCAGGGCCATGCCGTCCTATCCTGAGTACTCGGCCGAGTTCTTCGACGGCCAGCACTACGTCCTGAAGGGCGCCTCGCCCGCGACCGCGCACGAGTTGCTGCGCCGCAGCTTCCGCAACTGGTTCCGCCCGCACTACCCGTACGTCTACGCCGCCTTCCGCTGCGTCAGGAGTGTGCGATGACCTCGTCGCTTGTACAGGACGTCCGAGAGGGACTGTCGCGTACGCCGAAGCAACTGCCGCCGCAGTACTTGTACGACGAACTCGGCTCGGCGCTGTTCGAGGCCATCTGCGCGCTGCCCTGGTACCGCGTCACGCGCGCCGAGACGGCCCTGCTGTCGCGCTGCGCGCCGCTGGTCGCCCGGCAGATCGCCGGCCCGCCCTTCATCGTCGAGTTGGGGCCCGGCAGCGGGGACAAGCTGTTGCGGCTGGCGGAGGCCTTCGGCGCAGGTCCGCACAAGGCCCACCTCCATCTGATCGACATCTCGAGCAGCGCGCTGGCAGCAGCCCAGCAGGCGTTGGCGCGGCTGGAAGGTTTCACGGTGACGGTCGCGCACACCACGTATGACGAGGGTCTGGCCGCGATTGGCGAGGTGCGTCCGGCCGCCGCCCCGATGCTCACGCTGCTGCTGGGCTCGAACATCGGCAACTTCGACGACGACGACGCGATGGCGTTCCTGCGGCGCGTACGCGAGGCGGGTCGGGACGCCGACTGGCTGCTCCTCGGCGTCGACATGGTCAAGCCGGCACGCGACCTGGTGCTCGCCTACGACGACCCGCTCGGCGTGACCGCGGCCTTCAACAAGAACCTGCTCGTGCGGCTGAACCGCGAACTGGGCGCCGACTTCGATCTCGCAGCCTTCGATCACCGCGCCGTGTGGAACGCCGGGCACTCGCGCGTGGAGATGCACCTGGTGAGCCGCGTGCCGCAGCGCGTCCTGATTCCCGGCGCGGACCTCACCGTCGCGTTCGACGCCGGGGAGTCCATCTGGACCGAGAACTCGAACAAGTACACGCCCGCCAGGATCGCCGAGTTCGCCGCCGGCGCGGGCTTCAGCGTGCGCGGGCAATGGGTGGACGCTGATGCCGGATTCGCGCTGAGCCTGATGCAGGCGACGTAGACGCGCGACGCGGCGTCAGCCACCAAGGAACGACATGACCACCTTCGACATCGAGGCGTTCTACGACGGCCAGTGTCCGCTCTGCATGCACGAGGTCAGGGTGCTTCGCCGGCTCGACAGGCGGCAGCGCATCCGCTTCGTCGACATCGCGGATGAGGCGTTTGACGCCGGCTCGGTCGGCGTGACCATGGAGGCCCTCATGGACCGCATCCATGGCCGGCTGCCCGACGGCACCCTGGTCAAGGGGGTCGAGGTGTTTCGTCATCTCTACACCGCGGTCGGGTTCGGGGTGCTTGTCGCACCGACACGCCTGCCCGGCATCGCGCAACTGCTCGACCTCGGCTACCGATTATTCGCGAAGAACCGGCTCCGGCTCACCGGGAGATGTGCGGATGGCGCCTGCGATCTACCTGCAGGGCCGAAGAAGACATAGCCCAGAGCACGAGACGCCCGTCGCCGCTGCCAGCGAGCCGTGAACCTCCAGGGCCGGCTCGACCTCATGACCCGGTCGCGCGGCGACCAGGTGGGCGTGGTCTTCAACGGGGCATCGGATCGCCAGCCAGGTTTCTCGTGCTCGGGAGCGCCTCAGCGTCGCGGCTCCGGCAAGCCTCAGAATCCCTGGCGGGCCGCATCGCCTTTCATCCCCTGGATGGCTTCTCGCTCACCGAAACCGGTGTCGTCCATCTGCGCCGGTTGTGGCTGCGGGGCGGCTTTCCCCGCTCCTACCTCGCCCGTTCCGACGCGATGAGCCTGGAGTGGAGACAGCGCTTCATTCGAACCTTCGTCGAAGGCGACTTGCCAGAACTCGGTGTGCAGATTCCGGCCGGGACACTCGGTCGGTTCTGGTCGATGCTCGCGCGCGACCATGGTCAGACGTGGAACGGGGCCGAATTGGCCCGCGCCTTTGGCGTCTCCGATATGACTGTTCGACGGCACCTTGACCCGCTGGCGGCCACCTTTGTCGCCCGCGTCCTTCCGCCGTGGCACGAGAACCTCGGAAAGCGGCAGGTGAAGTCGCCGAAGGTCTACATTGCGGACAGCGGGGTATTGCACACGCTGCTCGGCATTCGCTCTCACGACGACCTGGAGCGCCATCCCAAAGTGGGGGCATCCTGGGAGGGCTTCGGCATCAGCCAGGTCGTGGAGCATCTCCGAGCCGGATGGGATGAATGCTACTACTGGCGCACCCACGCCGGCGCCGAACTGGATCTGCTGATGGTCCGGGGCCGCACACGGCGCGGCTCCGAGTTCAAGCGCACAACGGCGCCCGCCGTGACGCCATCGATGCGTCAGGCGCTGGTCGACCTGAAGCTGTCGTCGATTGACGTGATTCACGCCGGGGCCGATACGTACCCGCTGGCCAAGGGGATTCGCGCCGTGGCCCTGTCCCGGCTTCACCAGGATCTCCCGCCGCTCGGGTAGCATCCAGATACGGAGTCCCGCCCGCTGCTCGGCCGTCAGCACGGCGAACACCCCGGCGTGGACGTTGGCGCGCAGGATCGCGGCTGCGACTCGGCCTCTCTCGATGGGGCCGGCTGCGCCGGACCTGTTTCACCCGGCGATCCGGCACGGCCCGGTCAGACGCCGCCCGGGCAGGCGCTCGCCCGGACACAGTGGAAGACACGCGGCCGTGCTCTCCCGATTGGCCGCTGGCCGCCCGGCGGATGCCCACGATGGATGTCACGTGGGCGCCACGGCCCCTCCTTGACAGAACAGACCCGTTGAATAGACTAGGTTGTATGAAGATCACCGAAATCGGCGCCTACGAGGCCAAGACCCACCTGTCGAGTATCCTCGCGAAGGTTGAGCGGGGACGGACGTTTTACATCACGCGCCGGGGGCGTCGGCTGGCTGAGCTCAGACCCGCCACGGCGGACGGCGGACGTCCCGCCTTCGGGTGCGACCAGGGCCGCGTCGTCGTCGCGGCCACGTTTGACGATCCGATCCCTGGCATGGACGAGTATTCGCGATGAAGCTCTTGCTCGACACGCACACCTTCCTCTGGTTCGTGACAGGCGATCGGCGGCTCAGCAGGAGGGCGCGTCGCGCCGTTGAAGCAGCCGATGCGGAACGGCTGATCAGCACGGCGAGTGTGTGGGAGATCGCGATCAAGGCCAGTCTTGGCCGGCTCACGCTCCCAAAGTCCGTCCACGACTACATCGACGAGAAGGTCGCGGCCGGCTTCATCATCCTGCCCGTCGAATGGGTACATGCGGCCAGGGTCGGGGAGTTGCCCTTCCACCATCGCGACCCGTTCGACCGACTCATCATTGCCCAAGGGCTCGTCGAGGGCCTACCGATCGTTTCCGGCGACCCCATGTTCAAGGCCTACGGCGCGAACATCGTGTGGTGACCCACGAACACTGATGTGATTCTGGAACGGCGTGTTGAGTTGTGCGCGCACTGTGCCGCCGGCCTTTGCGCTACGCTAGTCGCATGATCCAACTCTGCCGCCGCATCGCGTCGAGCCGCCGGTTCCAGAACGGGGCTCTCGCGGTCATTGTCGCGAACGCCGTCCTGATCGGTGTTGAGACCTCCCCTGCGCTGTGGGACCGCTACGGAGGCGTCTTCAACATCCTCAACGCCGCCGTGCAGGTCATCTTCGTCGTCGAAATCGCGGTGCGCCTGCTCGCGTACGGCTCGCGCATGCACCGCTTCTTCCTCGACGGCTGGAACGTCTTCGACTTCACGATCGTCGCCTTCTCGCTCCTCCCGGCGGCGGGTCCGTTCGCCACGGTGGCTCGCCTCGCTCGGCTGCTGCGTGCGCTCCGTGTCGTGTCGGCCCTGCCCGAGCTGCGGCTCATCGTGGCCACGATGCTGCGGTCGATCCCGTCGCTCGCCAACGTCGTCGTGCTGCTCGGCCTCATCCTCTACGTGTACGCGGTCGTGGGGGTGCACCTCTTCGCCGGCGTCGATCCGGATAACTGGGGGTCGCTGCCCCGCGCCGGGCTCACCCTGTTCGAGATCCTGACGCTCGAGGGCTGGGTCGAGCTCATGAACACGTCGCTCGCGGCGACCGCCTGGGCGTGGATCTACTACGTGAGCTTCGTGGTGCTCGCCGTCTTCGTGGTCATCAACCTGTTCATCGCGATCGTGATCAACAACCTCGAAGCGGCGAAGCGGGACGAGCATGTCCCCACGGACTCGTCGTCAGAGGAGCTGGCTGCGCGCTTCGCCGGGGTCCGGGAACAGTTGGAGGCGATCGAGTCGGCACTGCGCGCCGCGCATACTGTTGCGGGTGCCCGCCGGCCGGAGTAGGACGCCCCGAGGGCTTCAGAATCGAACGACCACACCGGCGGCGACGTAGTGCACCAGCGCGAAGGCGTAGACCTCGTCGTTGTCCGCGCCGCCCTCGAGGAAACGGTAGCCGGCCTTGATGGACCACTGCTTGCCCGCGTGCACGAGGATGCCCGCGAAGATGTCCTCCGCGCGGCCTTGCGGAGCCGCCAGGGCGTCGCCCTCGAGCAGGAACGTGGCTCGCGCACCCAGCCGGCGCTCGAACTTGAAGTTCACCAGCGGCACGGCGCCCACGTTGGTCTTTGCAGCCGACGTCCCGCCGGCTTCGAGCCGGGTTTCTGCATCGCGGACCTTCACGGTGACGCCGACGCCGAACATCCAGTTCTCCCTCCGGACCGGCTCGTACCGGTAGGTCACGCGATACGAATTGAAGACGTAGAGGCCGGTGGTCGGTACGCCCGGGGCGAAGGTGGCACCCGCAAACGACACCGGCTCGTCGAACGTCCCTGACGCGTGGATCGTCAGCGGCGCGACCAGCGCCGACAGCACATGCTTCGGAGCCAGACGGACGTCGGCGCGCAGGCGCCAGAAGTAGGCGGTGTCGGAGGCGAGATCGTCGGTCAGCGAGAACAACGTGCCCGTATCGCCCGGGATCCGCACGTCGTTGTAGCCGGAGATCGCCGCGCCGTTCTCGACATCGACGCGCCAGCGATCCTGGGCGCTGGCCGTGGAGACGGAGGACAGCAGGAATACCGACATCAACAACGCAGCCGCGGATCGTGTGCGCATGAGATTGACTCCAGGGGGACGGGCTATGACGGATCATACTGCTGCCGCGCGGCCGCTCCAACCCGACGGCACATGACAATGTCGCGCGGCGTGTCGAGCCAGCCGGAGGTGTGAGCACGCCCGGCGGTCCGACTATCTGGTGCCGCCCAGCGCGGCCTGGATCGCCACGAACTCGCCCACATTGTCCATCGTCAGCAGGCCGACCACTCGACCGGCGTGCTGTACCGGCAGCGTGTGGCAGGCACACTCTTGAAGCCTCTGCATTGCGCTCTCCAGCATGTCCCCCGAATCGACGATCTGGAACTCGCGCTGCATCACCTCGCGGACCGCCACCTCCTGGCCGCGCTGCGGCAGGGCCGTCAGCAGGTCGCCGCGCGTCAGCACCCCCACCACGCGACCGCTGTCGATCACAGGGAAGTCCTGCTGGGAGCCGGCCAGGATGAGCTCGACGGCGTGGCCCAGGCTGTCGGACGGGGCGAGCGACTGGAAATCGGTCAGCATCGCCCGGCCGACGGGGATGCCGCCCAGCGCCGACTTCATCTGCACCATGCTGGTTTCCTGCGCCGCGCCGATCCACACGAAGAACGCGATGAAGAGCAGGAACGGGTTTCCGATGAGGCCCAGGAACCCGAAGAGCAGCGCCATGCCCTGGCCGACGTTGGCTGCCAGTTGCGTGGCGCGGGTGTACTCCATGCGCGTCGCCAGCAGCGCCCGCATCACGCGCCCGCCGTCCATCGGAAACGCGGGGAGCAGGTTGAACAGCACCAGCCCGGCGTTGACCACCATCAGCCGCTCCAGGAACGAACCCCGCGCCACGCTGAGTTCGGCGAGGGGGCTGAAGGTGTCGGTGACGACGAGCCAGGCGAACAGGGCCGCGGCGATGACCACGTTGACGGCCGGTCCGGCCAGGGCCACCCAGAGCTCCTGGCGCGGGTCGTCGGGCATCCGCTCCAGCCGTGCCACGCCGCCGATGGGCAGCAGCGTGATGTCCTTCGTCCGGATGCCGTAGTAGCGGGCCGTGAGGGCATGGCCGTACTCGTGCGCCACCACGCAGGCGAACAGGGCCAGGATGAACCCGACTCCGGAGAGCACCGCCTCCAGGCTGCGGGCCTCCACCCAGTGGGACACCGCCACCCAGCCGACCAGCAGCAGGAAGGTCGCGTGCATGTAGACACCGATGCCGGCGAACTGTCCGATTTTCCACGACCACTTCATGGCTACCTCGCGAATGGGGATGCGCTCTGTCGTATGACGCAGTCCCTTCCGGGCTGGTCCCCGCTGGCGGGAATGTGCGCCATAATGTCCTGAATTGGAGGGTGTCTCTGATGCTGATCGGGTTGCTGCTGCTGGCCGGTCTGGTGGCTCTTTACTTCGGCGCCGAGTGGCTCGTGCGTGGCGGGGCGTCGCTGGCCGTGCGGCTCGGGGTCACGCCGCTGCTTGTCGGGCTGACGGTGGTGGCGTACGGCACCAGCACGCCGGAACTGATTGTCAGCTCGACGGCGGCGGCCCAAGGCCAGGGCGCCATCGCCATCGGGAACGTCGTCGGCTCGAACATCTTCAACATTGGCTTCATCCTCGGCCTCACCGCGCTGGTCGCTCCGATGCGGGTTCAGCTCCAGCTACTCAAGGTCGACACCCCGTTCATGGTCGGTGTCGCCCTGCTGTTCCTGCTGTTCTTTCGGGATGGGAGCATCCAGCGCTGGGAGTCGCTTGTCTTCCTTGCGGGCATTGTCCTCTACACGGTCGTGAACGTCCGCCTCGCACGGCGCCAGGCCAGCGCGGACGTCAGGCAGGAGTTTGACGACAGCGTCCCCAAGCCGACCGGCTCGCCGTGGACAGACACCGGGCTGATTGTGGCCGGGTTGGCAACGCTCGTCCTCGGCTCGCGCCTGTTCGTCACCGGCGCCGTGGACCTGGCCCGCCTGTTCGACATCAGCGATGC
>Ga0315283_10005523_pt1 | contig 11177 bp, 11 predicted proteins | sample YL17G09_0_MG_FD_204541 | JGI IMG/M metagenome (GOLD analysis project Ga0315283, IMG submission 204541) | Sediment microbial communities from Yellowstone Lake, YNP, Wyoming, USA - YL17G09_0 | ecosystem: Environmental > Aquatic > Freshwater > Lake > Sediment | place: USA: Wyoming | collected...
GAATGGCACCGTGGCGAAGGCACAATTCATTGATCTCCCGGAACGGGGAAATGCTTCCCTCGGTGGAAAAAACCGATTCTGTCACTACAAAGACCTGGTTGTATTGGTGCGATAGTTTCAGTATCTCTTCCAGATGGTCCAGGTCGTTGTGCCTGAACGGGCGGTATCTGCATCCAGCGGTTTTTATTCCTTCTATCAGGGAGGAGTGGGCAAAACGGTCAACGAGAATTAGGTCTCCGGAATGAGCGATCGCCTGGAAAAGACCATTGTTGGCCTGGTAACATGATGGAAAAATCAGTGTTTCCGCCAGGCCGGAGAAACCGGAAAGCGCTTTTTCTGCTTTGCTGAAGAGCTCGCTGTAACCGGCAGCCACGGGTGTTGAACACATGGATACACCATATTGCTTAAGCCCTGTAATGGCAGCATTAACCACTCTCGGATCATTTGACAATCCCAGGTAATTGTTCGATGCCAGATTGATAAATTCCCTGCCATCGATCATCAAAGGGTCATCAAGTGCAGACTGGATTAACGGATAGTAAGGATTAAATCCTGCCTGCCGGGCTACCTGGTCATTCAGTCGGTGTGTCTCATAGAAGCTCCGGATGTCCATAATTTCAAGTGTTAATTGTTTGAAAACCGCAGATCTTCATTTCCAGATTATCCACTATGTCCTGCACGAATTTCATGCTTTTGATCTCGTCAGGATCAAGGGTAATGTGAAATTGGTCTTCAAGATCGCATACGATCATGAGGGTTTCGAAAGAGTCAATATACAGGTCCTCCCGGAGGCTGTCCTGGGGCTTTATTTCAATCGTTTGTCTCTTGTTCCGGTTGATAATGGAAGCCACTTCCTTGAATAGTTCCATAATTTTTTGTTTTAGAATTTATAACATTTTGTCGGTTCACCGGAATCACACATCACTGCACAATAATTGCAGTTCTTACACAATGACTGATAATTCCGGTCATTTTTCATTTTTATTACAATATCCGGTTCCGCCACAAACGGGCGTGAGAGGGAGACAAGATCTGCGCTCCCGGAGGCCAGTGCTTCTTCAATCTCTCCCTGATTCCGAAAGCCCCCCACCACGATAACCGGGATGGTAGTCAAGGTCTTTGCCAGCGTAGCATATTTCACGTTGTATCCTGGCGAAAAAGGGAGCTGTCGTGGCCGGAACCAGAGATCAATGATTGTTTTATTCAGGAATCTCCTGATCGGGTTACGGGTTTTGAAAAAGGGATTCTTCAATAGGATTAATCTGACTGGCATCTCCCCCCTGAAAATGTTGAACGGGTGATCCATAGTTCCGTAGCTGATCTCGATTGCATCCACCAGGAGACGATCCAGAACGCGGATAAGGGAAATAAACCCGTCAATGCCAAAATTTTTCTCATCATTGATGCCTCCGCTGATCTTGACAAAAACAGGGAAGTCATTTCCGCACCGGTGCCGGATAGAAACGATGATCTTTTCCAGGAATGCGCTTCCGATCCTGGTTTGCGGGTCAATTGCGAATTCATCTTTCCGGTTATTGATGCCGGGCAGCAGGAACTGGTGCACCAGGTAACCGTGCGCTGCATGTACCTGTATTCCGTCGAACCCGGCATCCCTGGCATACGAAGCAGCATCAGCAAATTTATTAATCACTTCATATATTTCCCCGGTCGAAAACGGGACAGGTTTTGCCCGGAAATAAACAGAGCGATATGAAGAGCACCCTCTCACTGGAAGGCCGGTCACACGACGGATGGTCTGCCGGCCGGCATGCGCGATCTGTAGAATTATCGGGCAGCCATATTGGTGTACCCTGTCTGTCAGGATCCTGAATCCGGCAATTTTATCCGGGGCGTCGATACCCGCCTGTGCCGGCTGCATCGCTCTTCCCTCTTTTGAGACATAGGTAAATCCTGTAATGATACCTCCTGTATCGGCCCTGGCAAGGTTTTCATAGGCAGCATAATACCCTGCTGCCGGGATCCCCTTATCATTGCACATCCCTTCATAGGTTGCCGATCGTAAGATTCGGTTCCTGAATGTGATCCCCGCAATATTTACCGGTTGGAACACTTTCATGGATCAGGCTTTGATGTTTGTATGAAGATTGAATAAAAAGCCCACGAAAACATAGGACATAAGGAACAGGACTATACCGAGTGTGGGATTAAACATGGCAATGATGGTGGTCTGGCCGCAAGTACACGCCCTGAAATTGGTGACCAGTGAATAATAGGTCATTTCCCCTTTGGGGTTCTTGTAATACAGGTAGCCTGTCCAGATCTGGAGAAATATTGTCAGGATACCCAGGATAGCAAAAGTGTTGTTCAGCTTGATCTCGAAAGATCCAAGTACATAATAACCGATAAAAAAGAGGATGGAGGGCAGAAAAGAAGCGGCAATGGATATATATCGGTTCTTTTCAATCCCGAACGTCACAATTATGGTTCTTTTCCCAGCTGCCAAATCCCCGGTAAAATCCTTGAAGTAGGTATAGTAGGTCATCAATCCGTTCATAATGGCAATAAAAAATAATGCGCTGAACCTGCTTTTCGTCATCCAGATTTCCATCGGGCCTGAAGCATAAAAACCGAAAAGGCCACACATGCTTATCATTAAGCCAAAGACGACGTTTCCCCAGATTCCGTATCCTTTTGCATACTCATAAAGAACATTTAATAAAACTCCGGCAGCCAGGGGAATAATGGCAATGGGTTCCAGAAAGATCCATGTGACCATGAAACTCATAACCATCAATGAAACGGATAGTGCCAATGCCCGTTGCGGGTTAAGTTCACCGGATACCATCGGCCGGTCAGGCGCATTGATCCGGTCTTCCTTTTGTCCCAGGTAATCATTGATGATCTGGTTGATCCCCCAGGCAAGAAAAAGCAGCACCAGGATCACGAGAATTTTTTCGGGTGGAGTTGGGATTTCTATTGTCCGGGCAATATTGGATGTTCCGCGGGGACCTGTAGAATGAGCAACGTATTGATAGAAAGAAACTCCGGTCCATCCGGCAATGCCTGTTACAAAAGAATAATAGAGTCTCATCGATTTGATATACGCCTTAAGGAATAACAGTAAGGGTAATCTTTTAATTATTTCTGCTACCATGGTTCATTATATTTTAACAACCTTTTCATAAAATTCCGGTGTATTTCCCTGTTCCATCCCGGTAGTAATCTTTTCCGACAAATCGGGGGGAAGTGGCAGAGAAGTAAGGTGGTACTCCCTGAACAAAACCGCTATCGTGGAGGAGTATTTCTCGCATAACCAGCAATCTCCTGGAGTTACAAATGTGGCTCTCATTCGTTCATAGATCTGCTCAAAAGGTTCTGTAGCGATATTCCCGAATGAGATATTCAAAAATTCACAGGGTTGAACATCTCCCTTGGCATTGATATAGAACCGGTCGGTACCTCCGGCGGTACACCCGAAATGTTCCCGGTCTTCATCAATGATCATGGGCGCAATGGCAGGGTATTGTTTAAATGCCTTCAGGTTATTATAACCGATCATCTTTCCCCGGATCAGGGCAAGATCCTGGATCGTGAAATTATCAGCACCGGATTCAAGCCATCCACCTGCCGGTTTTGGTTTTATCATCTGGATAAGAACTGCTCCGAATGACCTGGCCTTTTCCATTACCCTTTCGAAAGTACCGTTATAATAGTCATCACGGGAAAGGCAGGAGTTGAACATCACAGGTACTTTTACCTGATGACAAGCTTCAATACCTCTCTCAAGTGTGGTCCATGCATCTGCGGAGCCCATGAATTCATTTAGCTGTTGCGACTCGTATGTATGCAGTGAAAACATAATCCCTGACAGGTTTCCATTTTTATTCAGGATCATAAGCCGCTCCGGGGTTATCCCGTCACCGGTAGAGTTGATCAGGATTTCCGATCGTTTGTCAATAGATTCGACCAATTTCTGCAGGCGTTCAAATACCAGGAAAGGCTCACCTCCTTCAATATTGAAAAAGCCCATGCCTTTATCCTGAAGGTATCGAGCTGTCTGTATCAGAAGTTGAATGTCCACGTCTTTTCCTTTATCGAGTTTCTGATAGCAATGTTTGCAGTTGAACCTGCAGGCCGCGGTCACGGACATCAGCACAGTCACAGCAGGCATCTTTTCCTTGAATTCCATGACTTTCCTACAAGCCTGGAAAAAAGCCAAGGAAGGGAATGCAGGAACATACAGGTTGATCTTGAGACCCTGACCCGTCTGAACATACTTGTTGTCTTTCATTTTCGAAAGGAAAAACAGCAGCCGTTTTGCAAAACGAATAAAATTTTTAAGTCCCGGTTCGTTTGAAAAAAGGAGCGGTAAAAAATAGAGAATCGTGGTGATCTTGATCCTCAGGTTCATCAGCATTCTGCTTATTCCGATGTAAGTTTTCATATCCAATTGTTTTTTATATACCACTGAACTGTTTTATGGATCCCTGTTTCCAGGTCAACCTGGTTTCTGAACCCGAGGAGTTTTTCTGCATTCACCGTGGAAAATCCGATCGAATCATAAAACATGTTTACCCTGGATCTAGTAAGTATAGGAGGAGAGGATCGCTTTAGCAACAAGAAAATGCTTTCAAGTGCCAATGCTAACGGATATATGATCCATTTAGGAATATTCCTGGGTTTCTTCAGACCCGATTCCGCGCAGAACAGTTCATAGATCGATTTCATGGTCTCAGGTTCCTGGTTGCCAATGATGATTCTCCGGATACCCGTTAATTGTTTTTGAAAAGCAAGATAATAGGCCCTGGCAAGTTCTCCTGCATAAATGACATGAAACGTGTTGGACCGACAACCCGGCATGAATGGGATTCCTGATTTGGCAATTTTCAAATATTCATAAAAACCACTGTTGCATTCATTCTCCCCGTATACCCACACCGGTTCCAACACGGTCAGGTTCATCCCGTATTGCCCGGCAAATGCCATGGCTTGCCGGGTTGCTTCTGCCTTTGTGTCTCTGTAATGATTCATTCCTGAAGGCAGTATACGATCGAATGCATAGGGATAATGCGACCGGAATGGGAAGGTTTCATCTTTCAGAATAGAACTGTTCTCTTCCCCGTAACTGGAAACCGAACCGGTAATGATCACGTTCCGGATTTGGTTCCGGAAGGCGGCTTTCATAACGTTCAACGTGCCGGTGACATTGGTAAGAAAGTAATCCGCGTAGTCTCCCCAGTCGGTAACTTTTGCAGCTGTATGAATGATCCATTCCATTCCTTTGAAAAGGGTCTCAAGGCTGGCAAGGTCGGTGATGTCGCCATAAATAATTTTTACCGGTAGTTCCCTGAGAAAATCTAACTTGCTTCCTTTCCTGACCAGGCAGTGAACGTTTCTCTCATATTGTGAGAAATAATGCGCAATATGGGCTCCCACCAATCCAGATGCACCTGTTATCAAAATATTTCTTTCCTGAGTCATCGTTTAACTTTTTTCTATTTTACCGAACATAAGCGCAGCATTATGTCCTCCAAATCCATAGGAGGTTGAGATTGCCACATTAATATCGCAGGTGAGGTTGACCATATTCAGGTTTAAATCCTCCATAACGTTGGAAGTCAAATTTTTATGAACCAGGGATTGCTGAACAGACAGAGCAGTCACGGCAGCTTCGATGGCGCCACTTGCCCCGATTGAATGACCGGTAATGCTTTTTGTTGAGTTTATGAACGGTTGCGTCTCCTTCCCGCCAAATAAAGAGCGAATCACCATGGCTTCAGTTTCATCGTTCAATTGCGTGCCGGTACCATGGGTATTGAAATAATCGATTCTCCTTTCGCTCATCAGTTCTTTCAGCATTGCCTGAACCTGTGTTCCGGAAGGTTCCATCTGAACAATATTGTAGGCATCGCTGTTTGCAGAATACCCTAAAATCTCGGCATAGGGTTTAATTCCCCTTTCCAGAGCATGTTCAAGGGATTCAAGCACCAGGATGCAGGCGCCTCCTTCTGCAAAAAGGAACCCGCTCCTTTCCCTTGAAAATGGTCGCGGGGATCCATCGTTGCTTGTGGTCAGGGTGCCCAGACTGTCAAATCCCCTCATTATGGTCCCTGATTCGTCTTTCAGGCATTCTACACCTCCTGCGAGTGCCATATCTGCAAAACCATCCCTTACTTTCAGGAACGCTTCTCCAATGGCCACTGTTCCGGAGGCACAAGATGCATTAATGGTATAATTGGCACCCCTGATTCCGCATAGGATGGCGATCCAGGATGTAGCAGAATCCGGCATAATCATTGGGATGATCATCCGGTTGTAACGTAACGAGTGGTTCAGGGCATGCGCTTCATGAACGTCAAAACCTGCTTTCATTGCGCAAAGCCCGGTTCCAAGTATTATCATACACCTGGCTGGATCAACCGGTAATCTTGCATCCTGTTCCTTCCATCCGATCCCGGCATCCTCCAGTGCCAGTTTTGCTGCAACTACAGCGGCACGGGTCGATGATTCCATTATGACCTCGTATTTTCCCGGAAGTTGATATTCTTCCAGTTTTACCTCAGGAAAAGGAACATAAAAGCGGGATTTGAACCGGTAGTTGTTATCAAACTGAGGCGGGATCTCTTTTATATTGACTGTGCCATTAAGAAGATTTTTCCAGAATGATTCCTTCCCGGTTCCAATGGCTGTCACTGGCCCGATACCTGTAACCACCACCCTGTTATTCATCGCTTTCATCTTTCAAAGTATTTACCAGTTTATCCAGGTAAGATGCTACATCCGGGTAATCCCTTGCACAGAAACGAAATTTTTGCAGATCAAGGATTCTGCCCTTTTTCTCCAATAATAAATCCGGTGACGCCGTTATATGCCCAATTTTGTGGAAAACAAGTTTCTTTTGCTCAGCCTCCTTAAATAGCACAGGTTCCATGTCGGGTGAAACCGTAAACAGCAGCTCATATTCACCAGATTCACCCATAAAGAGCAATTCTTTTGGTTTCCCCAGCAAACGGGTAGCAATGAGTCCTTCCGGAGAATAAGGAAGGTTACCAGCAACAAAACCTACCCTGTTAAGCTCAGCGATGGTTTGTAGTGCCTTCAGCACCCCGTCACTGGTATCGATACAGCAGCGGGCAATGTTTCTGATCAGTTCCGCTTCTGCTTTCCTCAATGGAAACCGAATGGTAAAATGGTTGAGAAGATGTTTCAGGGCAGGATGCGCTGAATATAGTTTCAATGCGGCTTCCAGGTTACCATTTCCTATTGTTCCTGTGATATAGATCAAATCTCCCGCCCGTGCACCGAGCCGGGAAAGCGGTTGCTGCACTTCCCCTAGAACAATCCCGGTATAATGCCAGTGCGCGGAAAATCCAAGATCACCCCCGATGAACAAAATCCCGTTTTGATTCAGGCAGGAGGCTATTCCATTGCTGAGATCCCTGATTTGGATATTGGACCACCCTGGTGGAACCGATAAACTATGCCCAAAAAACAGCGGGGTACCTCCTGCAGCATAAATGTCACTTATGGTGGCAACGGCCAGATTCCATCCGAGTGTGGAAAGATCATGGTCGCGAAACAGATCCTCCTCCGAGAATTCATCCGTGGTGAAAAGGCATTCTCTACCCGAAAACCGGAAGTGTTCGGCATCAGAACTGAAATAAGGCTGACCGGGGGTCTCCCCTCCAGTGAATGTATCAAGCATTATCCTGATGATCTCTCTTTCTCTGTCCATGGTTCATCTGGGTTGAATCGGTTATTAATACTATAAAGGTAATTCAAAACTAATGGGTTTCAAAATGGAAAACCGCAACTGATTCGCCGCTATTTGCAGAAATCAATAATCTGGAAAGCATTGGATCAAAAAATGTAAATACAGTTGCATTTTTTGCAACAGGTGATTGATTTTTAGTATTTTTTTTAAATATTTAAGGTTCTTTGACAGAATGAATAGGGAATTTTACAACATTAATAACCAAAGTCAAGTATGATGTTAACTATAAATGATTTATTTGCAAAAGCTCTGTTGGTAGATAAACCTTGGCTTGTACAGGAGATAAATTTTAATCTCTTTGGGTTAAATTCCCCGCCGTTTGCGGCGTAATTTGCCTTGTGTGGCTGGTATTTTGATACCCCGCTTGCGGCGGGGTCATGTATTTAACCTATCAATAGGCTCATTCGTTGCTTTTCCTGCCTGGTCCTCTTTCCATTTATAATTCTTAAACTCCTGCTGGTCAGATCTATTCGGGCAATGCTCCCGAAGGATTCGGCACAGCAAACGAGTTTGTTTCTTCACTCGAAGAATACACGCACCAATTTCAATTGCCTGTTACAGGACACACACAAGTCATTTCAGTTGAGAAACCCGATGGAGAGAAATATTTCACAGTTTCAGTTTCTGAAAATGAAACTGCAAAAAACTATCAAAGTAAACAGGTTATCGTTACTTCCGGAAGTCAGAATGAAAAAAAATTCCTTCGTTTGCAGGAAATATTTCTTCTGATCTTTTGCAATTGCATACAACTGAATACCGGAATGCTTCATTATAAAATCTTTGCTTTGCCATCCTGCCTACAATGATCTGTAGGGAAAAATCTCTTTCCTCTTCTTCCTGAATAACAACAGCAATTTCCAAGACTGATTTGTAATAGTACTCAGCACGTACCTGAATATCGGTAAAATGACGGAAATACAGTACTCTCAAGTATTCTTGAAGAAATCAATGGATGAAAAAAGTATCAGGTTCCGTGAGACCTGTAACTCCTATATCACTAAGTGTGAAAGGATTTTTGAGGAACTGAAACCCTTCGAATATAAAAGGTTCCGGGAGTTGTTCTATGCAAAGGATAAAGAGATTTCTCATTCCTAGCTGCTGATAGACTTGTTCAATCATTATTCCACGAAGAACCAGGAGATAAAGTTAAAAACAAGAAATCATTTCAGAGGTACGATGAATGTATTGGAAACATACAGGAAAGGAATTTCAGTTGCGGACATAACACCGGATTTATTAAAGAGGTTCGAAAAAAAGAAAATGAGATAAAATCAGTTGTTGATTTCACTGATTTTGACAATCCGGAACAGGAGTATGCCAGAGATTGTTAAGCATCCACCCTGATGAGAAACGGAGAGTCGCTTGATAATATTGGCCAAATGATGGGACATAGTAACCCGAGAGTGACAGAGCATTATCTGTCAAGTATTGATACATAAAGAACGTTCAAGATCAATTCATCCTTACTATAAAAAACCGGCCAGATTCCGGCCAGAATGTTATAAGATTTTGGGGTTTTACACTTCCTTCCACCTGACAGGAAGTGACAAGTTATAGAACTCTTTTCCTTTGATTTTTCTAATACAACTCGGGCACCAGAGAAAACATTCGGATAATTTGGATATATAAATGTTATATTTGTTGATCATTAGGGATATATATTTACAATCTTTACCGGTTGAAAGTATGAATTATATACAAAATAGGATTCGTGCCTTGAAAAACAATAAATTGACAAACAATGCCACATTCAACTAAGTGGAAATAACTGCTATGGTAGCAGTTAGCCAATACATTACCAACCATGCTAAAAGAAAAAAAGTTCCCAAATCGAGATTTTTTTGTTTATCTTTCCATCATCAAACTGTTACTATGGAGAGAATATTTGCAAAAAGCACTTTGAGAAACAATGGATATTCATCCGATTCATAGGATCTCATGTTGAATACGATAAAATTGATGCAAACACAATTTAAAATTTCATAACATGGAAATAAGGCTTATCAAAACACAAACAGACTACTCCCAGGCATTGAAAAGGCTTGAAATCATTTTTAGTGCGGAAATTGGAACTGAAGAAAGTGATGAGGCAGATGTACTTGGTCTATTGGTTGATGAATATGAAAAAAACATTATCCAATAGTAGCACCTGATCCAATTGAAGCTTTTAAAATAAGAATGGAAGAAATGCAGCTTAAACAGATTGATCTGGTCAATGAAATTGGTGGAAAGAGTCGGGTTTCGGAAATATTAAACCGAAAAAGAAAACTAACTGTTGAGATGATCCGAAAATTAACTACCAGATTAAACCTTTCACCAGAATTATTAATCAACCTCTATCAACTGACAAGATAAAGTACAATTGGTAATAAAGGCTAAACGCAAGCAGGCGGATGGTTGAAAGGAGAAAGATTGTACATTTATTGAGGATTTGTGCTGGCTGGAATGATATCTTTTCAAAAGTGCCCGCCAGCGCTTAGCCACGGATGTTGTTGCAGCAAGCAATACAGACACGAAAATGGATACTGACGATTTATCAAAAGAAGCATATAATGGAATTATCATTGAAGCTGAAAAACTGACTCATGATTTGACATTACATTATGGATTGCTGTCAAATGATTCAGAAAATTAGACTACGAAGAGCACAGGGAATTTAGTGCTTACATCAAAATGCGTAAGAATCAGCAGAAAAAGATTTTTATGGCGACTATAGTTATCTTATGGAAACAGCATTAGAACAAATATTAACAAACGCTTATAAAGCTGGTATGATTTCCTATATGGCCGCTTATCCTGAAGATTTTGAGGAGGCAATTAAATTAGCTATTTCAGAGAAACAACCATATTCCTGGCGGGCAGCTTGGTTATTGTGGAGCTGTATGGAAGAAAATGACAAGCGAATACAAGAATACATTAAAAATATAATTAGCATAATATCGACAAAGAATGATGCCCATCAGCGAGAATTACTTAAAATTCTTCAACAAATGGAGATAAATGAAGAATATGAGGGTTTATTATTTAATCTTTGCGTGACTGTTTGGGAAAAGATAAATAAAAAACCATCTGTTCGATTTAATGCCTTTAAAATGATTGTTAAAATAGCAAAAAACCATCCTGATTTATCTCATGAAATTGTTCTTCTAACGCAAAATCAATATGTGGATTCATTATCTCCTGCGGCAAAGAAATCTATTTCCAGGATGATAAAGGAATTTAGTTAATAATGAGTTTTATGGTTATTTAAGCAGATTAGATTTTAATTCCAGGGAAATTACTTTAATAATTTTTTACACCCAAGACCTATCTATCAACTCTTTTTCAACACCTCTCCGCCTAAGTTTGTGTCCCCTCAAATATTCATCTGTTTTACTTGTTAGGACACAAACGAAGGCGGAGGACAGAGTCAGACAAAGGAATCAAAAAGTTTTTTGCAGGA